>OATI01000045.1_pt1 | contig 170644 bp, 143 predicted proteins | sample 1494981 | NCBI WGS metagenome assembly OATI01 (sample SAMEA2579952, study PRJEB22360) | human gut metagenome
TAATATTCTTCCGGAAAGACGGGACACTGGTGAAGATCAGCAAGCCGGTAGAGCGGCTGTTCTCTTACCTGGAGCAATATCCTTATATCAATGCAGGTCAGCTTTGCCGTATTGGCCATGTAAATTATTACACGGCCAAAAATATTCTGAGCGATTTGCTGGCGATCGATGCCCTGCAATATGTGGTCGTTGATAAACGTATTTTTTATCAACGGGTGCCCGGCAACGATAAGCTGGCGTTATAGATCGGAGGTTTCCACATATACCTGTGCATTCTCAAAACGGACCACTTTCACTTTTGTCCCTTTTTCAATGAAGCCGGAATCCGATACACCATCGTAGAGTTCGTTGTCGATCATTACTTTACCCGAAGGACGGAGCACGGTGAAAGCTGTTCCTTCCTTCCCGATCAGCGGAGTCAATGAAGGGGAGGAGTGGGCGTCTTCAAGGTCTTTGTGGAGCGCTACTTTCCGGAACATACCTTTTGTCCCGATTTTGTTGGATAACCAGATCATCAGCACGAAGCCCAGCCCCAATCCGATCAGGACGGTCAATGCCGCTTCTCCGATTTCTTTGGAAGAAACTGCTTCGAAGTTGAAATCCGTATTATTCAGCAGGCTGAGTGTCAATCCGGCAACCAGAAAGATGATGCCGCTGATGCCCGCTATACCGAATCCCGGGATGATAAATATCTCCGCTGCAATTAACAGTAGTCCGATGATAAAGACCAGTATTTCCCAGTTCTGTGCCAGTCCGTCCATATATAAAGGAGCGAAATAAAGAATCGCGGCGACGATGGCGGCTGCCGACGGGAAGCCGAGTCCCGGCGTCTGCATTTCGAAATAGATACCCCCTATAATAATAATGATAAGAAGCGATTGCAACATCGGATTCATCAGGAAACCTTTCAGGTCGTCATACCAGGACGGTTCGTATGTCTTCAGTTCATAATCGTTGTATCCCAGATACTTTGTGATCACTTCACCGGGTGTTTCCGCAATGCCGTCGCAATAGCCCCATTCCAGTGCCTCGTCGGCAGTGAAGGTGAGCACTTTGCCCGAGTCGATCAGATTCGGAACAATGACACGTTCGTCCACCATGGCTTCGGCTATCAGCGGATTCCTTTTCCATCTGTATGTAGTATCCGTTCCCTGGATGATCGTATCTTTTCCGTGTGCTTCGGCTGTCGATCGAATCATCGAACGCATGTATGATTGATATTTATCAGGCAAAGTGGCTCCGGTTTGGTTAACGACAGTCGCGGCACCGATGTTGGCGCCTTTCCTCATAAAGATTTTTTTACACGCAATCGATATCAGCGCTCCGGCCGAAGCAGCATTATTATCGATAAAAACGTAGACGGGAACAGGGTTGTACAAGATTGCGGTACGCATTGAATCCGCTGCTTCGAGCAATCCTCCATAGGTGTTCATATGAAGAAGAATGGCATCGGCCCCCAATGATTTCGCTTCTTCCAATCCGTTACGAAGGTATAAGCGGGTAGTATTATCAATCTCTTTCTTTATGTCGATTTGATAGACTAGTTTTTGTTCTTTAGCTGTTGATTTAAAGGTTGTTATCGCTATAAATAACAGTAATAATAAGAATCCTGAATTTTTCATCATTTTATCTAATTAGCTATACTTTTTATACTTAATTGAAAATTGTAATATACAACTTGTAAATTTTGAAATTCTTCAAGTTGTAAACTTGTAAAAGCTGTTCATTTTCAGCTGAATTTGTTATAAATATATTAAGTTACGATTTTTAATATTAATATTCCTCAAAGCGTCATCCAGTATCAATAATATTTCCTACATTTGTATTGTCTCTCAATAGTGAGGGGCTATACTTAACCGGTATTAACCTTTTATAAATAGTAAGTAATATGAATGCGTTGCAATTTCAGAAAAAATTATTGAGCATGCAAGAAAACATGATGAATTTTGCATTAATGCTCACCGCAAATCGGGATGACGCCCAGGATTTGATGCAAGACACAACGCTGAAGGTTTTAGACAATCAGGAAAAGTTTGTTGACAATATTAATTTTAAAGGCTGGGTCTTGACCGTAATGCGTAATATCTTTATAAACAATTATCATAAGATTGTTCGTACGCAAACCGTTGTTGATCAGGGTGTTGATTTGTATAATTTGGACGTCGTGAATGATTCGGGATTTGATTCTCCGGACGGAGCTTATCAGATTCAGGAAATCACAAAAGCCATTAATGGATTGAATGATGAATTGAAAGTTCCTTTTTCCATGTTTTTAAGTGGCTATAAATATAATGAGATCGCTGACAAATTGAATGTACCACTGGGAACGGTAAAGAGCCGTATCTTCTTTGCCCGCCAGGAGTTGCAGAAAGTTTTGAAGGATTTTCGCCTGAGTTAGTGGTTAATATTCTAATAAACAAGTTAATAAAAAGAAGAGGCTTCCGGTTGGAGGCCTCTTCTTTTTTAATATATAGATGATAAAAATGACATATTAATGAATAAATCCGTACTTTTGCCGCAAAATACTAAAACACAATGAGAAGTTTTGCAAGCGATAACAATTCGGGCGTCCATCCATTCGTAATGGAGGCTGTGATAAAAGCAAATGAGGATCACGCAATCGGATATGGCGACGACCCCTGGACAAGTGCCGCAGTGGCAAAGATTAAAAGCATATTTGGTGAAGAAGCCTCTCCGTTCTTTGTTTTTAACGGTACCGGTGCTAATTCGGTGGCTTTACAGGCTGTGACGCGTCCTTTCAACAGTATTTTGTGTGCTGAGACGGCACATATTAATGTAGATGAATGCGGAGCTCCGGCCCGGATGACCGGCTGTGCGGTTGTTACTATTCCGACAACCGACGGCAAACTTACTCCCGAATTGATAAAACCGCGTTTGCATAACTTCGGCGTTTGCCATCATTCCCAGCCGAAAGCTGTTTATATCTCCCAGGTTTCTGAACTGGGAACGGTCTATACGGTAGAAGAAGTAAAAGCCATTGCCGATTTGCTGCATGCCCACAATATGTATCTGCACATGGACGGTGCCCGTCTGGCAAATGCCTGTGCATATCTGAATTGTTCCATGAAACAGGTAACGGTAGATGCCGGTGTGGATATCCTGAGTTTTGGGGGGACCAAAAACGGAATGATGATGGGGGAGGCTGTCGTTTCCTTCCGTCCTGAGATCACGGAGAATTTGCAGTATTACCGGAAACAATCGGCTCAGTTGGCCTCCAAGTTGCGTTATCTGTCTGCACAGTTTATTCCTTATCTTGAAAACAACCTTTGGCTTGAAAATGCGATGAAAGCCAATATCAGTGCAGCTAAACTGGCTGAGGCACTCAAACAATATCCCCAGATACAGTTTACCCAGAAGGTTGAAACCAATCAGATATTCTTCACCATCCCGGCAGAACCGCTGAAGAAATTGCAGGACCGTTATTTCTTCTATATGTGGAACGAAGAAAATAACGAGGCCCGCCTGGTTACTTCGTGGGATACGACCGGTGAAGATATTGCACAGTTCGAACAGGATTTGAAAGAAATAATGGGAGAATAATTTCGGGATATTTAGAACATTCTCGTTTTTTCTACCATACCTTTTGAGAAAAGAGGTAGGTGTAAATGAATTTAGAGGTACGTCTAAATCGATTTACACCTACCTCTAAATGAAATTAGACCTACCTCTAAAGGGAAAATCATTCCTTTTTCTTACTTTTGTCCTCTGTTAATCACTAAATAATAAACAGATGAGACACGGGAGTAGGTTCATGGCGATACTTTTTATGTTATTGCCGTTATGTAATATTTATTCACAGGAGAAAGGGGCAAGGGAGGATAACTCCTTGCGTATCATGAGTTATAATATCCGTAACGGGAGAGGATTGGATAATGTCTCCAATATTCAACGTACGGCTGATGTAATCAATAAGGTGCGTCCGAATGTTGTCGCTGTTCAGGAAGTGGACAGTGTAACGGGCAGAAGCGGCCAGACCGACATCTTGCGTGTATTGGCTGATAAGACACTTATGTTTCCCGTTTATGCTCCCGCAATAAATTATGACGGCGGTAAATACGGCATTGGGATGCTGAGTAAAGAGAAACCGCTTAGTTACCGTTATCTGGCTCTTCCGGGAAGAGAGGAAGAACGTGCTTTGCTGATCGTTGAATTTGAGAAATATATTTATTGCTGCACCCACCTGTCGCTGACAGGGGAAGATCGTCTGGCCTCCTTGGATATCATCCGTAAGGAAGCGGCAAAAGCCAATAAGCCTTTATTCATAGCCGGCGATTTCAATGCCCATCCTGATTCGGAAGTCATACAGGAGGTTCAAAAGGATTTCGTTATCCTGACAAACACCAAGCAACCGACTTTCCCGGCCGACGAACCTACGGAAACAATCGATTATATCGCTGCTTATGCCAAGGACACAACGGCATTTACCCGCCTTTCTGCTTATGTCGTGAATGAGCCGGCTGCCTCCGATCATCGTCCGATTGTGGCGGAGATTGCTTTTATGCAGCCTGCCGCACAGATATTCCGTACAGAACCTTATTTACAGAACCCGGTAGGAAACGGTATCACGGTTATGTGGCAGACAACGGTGCCTGCTTATAGCTGGGTGGAATACGGAACCGATAAGAACCAGTTGAAAAAAGCACGTACGATCGTGGACGGACAGGTTATTTGCAATGACTTGCAAAATAAAGTAAGACTGAACGATCTGGAACCGGGCAAGACGTATTATTATCGTGTTTGCTCACAGGAAATAATGCTTTATCAGGCCTATAAGAAAGTATTCGGCGAAACGGCTGTTTCCGATTTTCATTCATTCACCTTACCGGCTTCTTCCGATGCTGATTTTACAACTATTATCTTCAACGACCTGCACAAACATTCAGAGACATTACAAGCCCTATACAAACAAGTGAAGGATGTAGACTATGATTTCGTGATCTTTAATGGTGACTGCATCGATGACCCGAAAGATCATGACGAAGCGACTCATTTCCTTTCGGAACTGAACGAGACTGTCGGTGCTGCTGATGTTCCTGTTTTTTATCTGCGTGGCAACCATGAGATTAGAAATGCTTATTCAATCGGGCTGCGTAGCTTGTTCGATTATGTAGGTGATAAAACGTATGGAGCATTCAACTGGGGCGATACCCGTATCGTTATGCTCGACTGTGGCGAAGACAAACCGGATGACCACTGGGTATATTATGGCTTGAATGATTTTTCGGCTTTGCGCGAAGCACAGGTCGGTTTCCTGAAAGAAGAACTGGCCTCGAAACCATTCAAACAGGCTGCAAAACGTGTCTTAATCCATCATATACCTATTTATGGTAAGGAGGTGGATCGTTATAATCCGTGTTTGGAGTTATGGGGAGGTCTGCTGGCAAAAGCACCGTTTAATATTTGTATCAATGCACATACGCACCGCCATGCCTATTATCCGAAAGGTACTGCCAACGGTAACAACTTCCCTATTATGGTGGGAGGAGGATACCGGATGGACGGTGCTACAGTGATGGTCCTTCAGAAGAAAGGAAAGGAAATGACGTTGCGTGTATTGAATGCCAAAGGCGAGACCTTGCAGGATTTGAAACTGTAATAGAATATATCAATATATAAAGTAAAGATGAAGATTAACACAGAGGAGTTAGAAGAGACTATTATCCCGGTAAAAGAAACAGATTTGATTTATGGCATCGATGACCGTCCGCCTTTAAAGGAGACGTTATTTGCCGCTTTGCAGCATTTATTAGCCATTTTTGTCGCAATCATTACTCCGCCTTTGATTATTGCGGGGGCATTAAAGCTGGATCTCGAAACAACCGGATTTTTGGTGTCGATGGCTCTTTTTGCTTCCGGTGTGTCGACCTTCATACAATGTAAGCGGATTGGTCCGGTAGGGGCAGGGTTGCTCTGTATACAGGGTACGAGTTTTTCTTTTATCGGACCGATCATCTCTGCCGGCCTGGCTGGCGGGTTGCCGCTTATCTTTGGTGTTTGTATGGCTGCCGCTCCGGTCGAGATGATTATCAGCCGTACATTTAAGTATATGCGTTCTATCATTACACCGTTGGTTTCCGGTATCGTTGTCTTGTTGATTGGTTTGAGCTTGATTAAAGTGGGGGTTGTCTCCTGCGGAGGTGGCTTTGCAGCGATGGATAACGGTACGTTCGGTAGTTTGGAGAATCTGGGAGTGGCGGCGACGGTGTTGTTGAGCGTCCTGTTCTTCAACCGTTGTAAGAATAAATACCTGCGGATGAGCTCGATTGTTCTTGGGCTGTGTATCGGTTACGGACTCTCCTTTGCTTTGGGCATGGTGGATATGAGCGCTGCCGCTTCACAAAATCTGAGCGGATTCAATATTCCGGTACCCTTTAAGTATGGGTTGGATTTTAATATATCTTCCTTTATTGCGATTGGGCTGGTCTACCTGATTACTGCGATCGAGGCGACCGGCGATGTTACTGCCAACTCCATGATTTCCGGTAAATCGATTGAAGGAGAGGGGTATCTGAAGCGTGTATCCGGCGGTGTGTTGGCTGACGGCGTGAATTCTTTCGTCGCAGGTGTCTTTAATTCGTTTCCAAACTCTATCTTTGCACAAAATAACGGGATTATCCAGTTGACAGGTGTTGCCAGCCGATATGTCGGTTATTATATTGCCGGAATGTTGATCCTGTTGGGGTTATTTCCGGTTGTCGGGGTTATTTTCTCTTTGATGCCCGATCCGGTCCTTGGGGGAGCGACTTTATTGATGTTCGGTACGGTGGCAGCGGCCGGTATCCGTATTATTGCCGCACAGGAAATCAACCGGAAAGCTACGCTGGTGCTGGCAGTCAGTTTGTCGTTGGGACTCGGTGTCGAGTTGATGCCCGATATTCTGAAAACGGCTCCCGAAGCGGTTAAAGGTATCTTTTCTTCAGGTATAACAACTGGCGGATTAACAGCTATCATAGCCAATGTTTTGATAAGAGTAAAGGAAGATCAAGTAGATAAAACAGAATAAAAACACATGGAATTACTTAAACAGCGTATTCTGCAAGACGGCAGATGTTATCCGGGAGGTATCCTGAAAGTCGATAGTTTTATTAACCATCAGATGGACCCGATGCTTCTGTACAAGGTTGCCGAAGAGTTCATCAATCGTTTTAAAGGCGAACATATTAATAAGATTGTAACGATCGAAGCCAGCGGTATTGCTCCGGCTATTATGGTGGGATATATTTTGCAGTTGCCGGTCGTATTTGTAAAGAAGAAGCAACCGAAGACGATGGAGAACATGCTGAGTACGGTAGTCCATTCTTTTACGAAAGACCGTGATTATACGGTTTGTATCAGTAATAACTTCCTGACGGCAGACGATCATATTCTTTTTATAGACGATTTCCTGGCTTTCGGTAATGCTGCCCTGGGAATGATCGATCTGGCAGAGCAGGCCGGTGCAACCATTTCCGGTATGGGCTTTATTATAGAAAAAGCCTTTCAGGATGGAGGAAAAGCCTTGCGTGAGTCGGGTATCCATGTGGAAAGCCTGGCTATTATCGACAATCTGGATGATTGTAAGATTACTATCCGCTAGAAAGAAACCAACTAATTGAGTAAAAATAATGAATGCAGAAGTAAAAGAAAGATTACTCGACAGGGTGAAGACAAACCCTTATGTGAATCATTTGGGGGTACAGTTCACTACTGTTGAAGACGGGATCGTTGAGGCGCGTATGCCTTTGCATGATGAACAACGCCAATATAGCGGCGTTATTCATGGTGGTGTATTGGCGGCTTTGGCAGATACGATAGCCGGTTTTGCAGCCTATACGATGACGCCGCTCGATAAAGACGTATTGACAGCCGAATTGAAAGTCTCCTTTTTAAGGGCTGCCTGGGGAAAGGAACTGATCGCGAGAGGAACGGTTATCAAACCGGGACGGCACGTCCATTTCAGTGAATGTGAGATTTATTGCGACGATAAACTGGTCAGCAAAGCATCCGGTACATTCAGTGTCGTGCAGCCCCAGGTGTAAAGTAAATATCATTTAGAGTGAAAAGCGCAGGCAAGCTGTGTTTTTCATGATTGGCAGCTTCAGGATTTCCTCTTGCTGCCTTTTTTCTATACGGACGATAATGGCACGGTTGAAACCTCCGTGCCCGATAGCCAGGATACGTTTTCCCGAGAAGTTCGTTTGCAGGAATTGCAGGAACTCTCCGGCTCTTTTATATAAAGCCTCCACGCTTTCCACGCTTTCCGGCAGATTCTTGAAATCCATTTCATTGGCCACTTTTCCGGTATAGATACCCCAATCCATTTCTCTGAGCAGCGGTGTCCGGACAGGCTCCAATCCTTTGCGGCGGGCAACAGCCATAGCGGTGTCGTAGCTCCGGGCCAGGTCGCTGCTGACAATAACGTCGATTTCTTCCTCTTCCAGCAGGTCGGCCAACTGTTCCGCCTGCTGTTTACCCAACTCAGACAGATGCCCGGGCATCTGTCCCTGCATAATATGCAATTTATTCTCTTCCGTCTCTCCATGACGGCTTAATATAAGTGATATTGTCGCTTCCATATTTATATTGTTGGATATGAATGTTTCAAATATTATCAGAATTGAACTATCTGATTATTGACCGGTTGTACCTGGCTCCCCTCTTGAGAGGGGGAAGGGGGTGTGTTATAGTTTCGCCCTATAACTAGCTTTAACACACCCCTTATCCCCTCTCAAGAGGGGAATTAGTTACTCCCGTCACTATAAACAAATAGCTCAAATCTTTCTATAATTGCCATCTTATTTATATTTAATCCATTTCACCATTTCCTTGATGCTCGGTTTTTTACCGTACATCAGGATACCTACCCGGTATATTTTGGCGGATAGCCAGACTATGCCGATGGCAGAAGCATACAATAAAGAGACCGATAATAACTTTTCCAATAAAGGAATTTCAAAAGGAATACGTACCATCATGACGATCGGTGAAGTGAACGGAACCATCGAACACCAGAATGCCAGCGGTCCGTCCGGATTTTCCATACTGTAAATACCGGCATACAGCGCAAAGATCATAAAGATCGTGACCGGAGCCATAAACTGCTGGGTATCTTCCTGGCTGTCTACCGCCGAGCCGATAGCCGCGAATATGGATGCATACAACATATAACCTCCAATGAAATAGATAATAAAAGAGATACCGATTTCTGCAATATTGATTGAATTGATGATTCCCATGATTTCATTCCCGGAAGAAGAGGCTAAAGCATTTGCATCCATCATCCCCATTTGAGGCCCAGCTTGCAGGGATGCCACATCGACTCCACCGGAGAACATAAAACCTCCTACACTGACCAGTATGGTCGTGATAATACCCCATAGGAATACTTGTGTAAGACCAACAAAACCGATACCGATAATTTTCCCCATCATCAGGTCGAACGGACGAACGGACGAGATCATTACCTCAATGATACGGTTGGTCTTTTCTTCCATAACCCCCTGCATCACCATTGCACCATACATCATAATAAACATATAGATAATGAACGTGAACACCATCCCGATGATCGAAGCGACGGTTGCCGATGAAGCACTTTCTTTTCCGTCTTCACTCCATTTTATGGTCTGTACGTTGAAATTGATTTTGCTTTCCCGGATGATCTCTTTCAGGTTAGGGATATTGAAAGAGGCGAGTTTTTCGCTTTCCAACTGCTTGCTGAGTGTCTGGTTGACCAAACGGCTCAGTTCGGCCGGAACCTGTTTTTCTGAGTAAAGGGTTGCTGCTTTAGGATTGTTCAGCAAATCGTCTGTGATACTCAGGAAGGCGAATACCTCCTTATCTTCACCCTGGCGATATTCGTCTAACGTTTTATCGCTGTGGATGAAATGAAAACTCTCGTTATTCTCGAACAGCGAGGCATATTTCCCGGTCGTATCGATGATGGCAACGTTACGTACTTCATCCCCTTTGATTGTCGATAGCCATAACGGAACGAATACCAGTGCGGCAAACAAAAACGGAGTCAGAAGCGTAAGCAGGATAAACGACTTTTTGCTTACCCGGCGCAGATATTCTCTTTTGATAATAAGTCCTATTTTATTCATGCCTGTGTGGTGTTTGTGCCCGATACGGTGTTAATAAATATATCATTCATGGAGGGAAGTTCCTCTGCAAACGACAGGATTTCGACCTGTTCGGACAGAGTAGACAGTAAAGTGGAATTACTGATCCCGTCGGCTTTATGGATTTGCAGTTCGCGTATTCCGCTTTGTTCTTTTTCGCAAAGCAGCGTGAAGGTATCCGACGGAACGTTTGAAAGGACACTATCGGATGAGATACGTAATGTAAATGTATTGTTCCGGAAACGGTTTCTGACTTCTGCCACATTTCCTGATAATACCACTTGCGATTTGTTGATCAGGGCTATGTTATCGCATATCTCTTCCACCGAAGCCATATTGTGGGTAGAGAAAATAATCGTATGTCCTTTCTCTTTCAGTTCCAGGATTTCCTGTTTCAGTCTTTCCGCATTCACCGGATCGAAACCGCTGAACGGTTCGTCGAAGATTAGCAGTGACGGTTCGTGAATAACGGTAATGATAAACTGCACTTTCTGTTGCATCCCTTTCGATAATTCTTCCAGTTTCTTATTCCACCAGGGCATGATGTCGAACTTTTCAAACCAACGGGTCAGACGGGTCCGGGCTTCGGAATAAGACAGTCCTTTAAGTTGGGCGAGATAGATGGCCTGTTCGCCTACTTTCATCTTTTTATACAATCCCCGTTCTTCCGGGAGGTAACCGATCTGGTAAATATCCTCCGGTCTCGATTCGCGTCCGTTGAAACGGACGGTGCCGCTGTCGGGGGCGGTGATGCGGTTGATGATACGAATCAGCGTGGTTTTTCCGGCACCGTTCGGTCCGAGTAACCCGAATATTTTCCCTTCGGGCACCTGTATGCTGACTTTGTTCAGGGCTAGATGATTGGCATATTGTTTAACCACATCTTCCGTTTCCAAAAAGTTCATAGGCTATAAGTTGTTACATTTTTAATACGATACGTTCTCCCAATTCCTTACTCAATACGTTTTTTATTTCATTCAGGCGTGTGAGTTGTTTCATCAGCTCGAACACCTTTTCTTCATTTCCTTGTGCGTGCGCCTCCTTGATGCCCAGTTGTGTCTCCTTTATCTGCCGGAGGATATAGGCATCTTTCATCGCATATATTTCGCGGGTGACTAACTGGTCCAGTTTATCCTGTTCCTGTTCCAACTCGCGGTATTTGCTGTGATACTTGCTCAGTTGATACTTTTCGCTGATCAGGTTGGCGGCCAGTCGGCTTACGTTCGGGTCCGGATGGGCCAGGAAATAACGGCTGGCAATAAATCCCTCGGTCTTGCATTTGTCTGCCGCTTCGTCGAGCATGCTTTTAATGATCGGGGTATAGAAAGTCAGGTCGTCACGCTCCAGGTCGTAACGGATATATTCGGCCACACGCATCACAATATGTTCGTTTGTCTCCTCATCCACATAATCGAAAAGGATTTGTTCGCCATACCGCACGATATATTTCAGCAACGTCAGTTCGTACACCTCGTAAGGCGAACGTTTCGGCTGGCCTGTTTGTACCGGTTGTACTGGTTGAACCGTCTGTGGCGGTTGTGCCGGCGGATAATCGGGAGGCGGAACATCCATAGGCCCGGTTTCTTCCATCGGATATTCTTCCGGTGGGGGTGGTGGAGGCATATAATCGTCCGGCAATGGCACGGTATCATCCGGTGGCAGAAAACTGTCCCCGGCAACCGGCTGGTAACCGGGCAGGTCCGGATATTCCGGTATCATACTCATCGTATTGGATACCGGAGGAGTTACCTGTCCCTGCATGTTCTGCCTTTCTTCCTTGCTTAACCGGATCTTATTGACTTCGTTCAGCAAGACCTGTTCGTCTATCTCCATCATGGCGCTGCATTCGCGGATATAGATGGAACGGGCAATATTATCGGGGATGATGGCAACCGTACGGATAATATCCGTAATCAGCGCCGAGCGCTTGATCGGGTCGGTTCCCGCATCATCCAGTAATAAACGGGTTTTGAAACGGATAAAGTCCGTTTCGCTTTGTTTGATAAATTCGGAAAACTGGCTGGCATTATGTTTGCGGGCAAACGAGTCGGGGTCTTCGCCGTCCGGCAAGAGAACCACTTTCACATTCATCCCGTCTTCCAGCAGCAGGTCGATACCGCGCAGGGCTGCTTTGATACCGGCGGCATCACCGTCATATAATACGGTTATATTACTGGTGAAACGATGTATAAGCCGTATCTGTCCCTGTGTAAGAGCCGTACCGGAGGAGGCAACCACGTTCTCTATTCCTGCCTGATGCATGGAGATTACATCGGTATAACCTTCCACCAGGAAACAACGGTCTTCCTTGACAATCGCCTGTTTGGCGAAATAGATACCGTAAAGCTCATTACTCTTATGGTAAATCTCACTTTCCGGCGAGTTGACATATTTGGCTGTTTTCTCGTCTTTCTTGAGCACACGGCCGCCAAAGGCTACGACTTTTCCGCTTAACGTATGTACCGGAAATATCACACGGCCGCGAAAACGGTCATTGACTCCTCCATTGTCGTAGGCAATAACCAAACCGGTCTTTTCCAGAAACTCTTTCTTATAACCGTTTTTGGTTGCTTCCTTGTATAATGCATCGCGCTTGTCGAGACTGTAACCCAACTGGAATTTACGGATGGTGTCTTCACGGAACCCACGTTCGGCAAAGTAACGGAGTCCGACCGTTTTCCCTTCTACATGTTCGTATAGTTGGGTGGTAAAGTATTGCTGTGCCCAGCTATTGACGATCAGCATACTTTCGCGGTCGCTTTTCCTTTGCTTCTCCTTGTCGGTCAGTTCCCGTTCCTGTATCTCGATGTTATATTTCTTGGCCAGATAACGCAAGGCATCGAAATAGTTCAGCTGTTCATGCTTCATAATGAAGTGAACGGCCGTACCACCTTCGCCACAGGCAAAGCACTTACATATATTTTTAGCCGGAGAGACGTAGAACGAGGGCGTTTTATCAGTATGAAAAGGACATAATCCTACATAGTTTATCCCTCGTTTGCGCAGGGTAACGAATTCGGAAACAACATCCACAATGTTTGCAGCGTCAAGTATCCGGTCTATGGTAGGTTGATCGATCATTTATTTCCTTCCTTAATATAATGGGTGACAAATGTAGTGATATTTTGTCTCCAAAACAAGACTCTTTGACATGCAGGGAACGGAAATAATAATTATCTTTGTGATTGACAAAAATAATTACCATTATGACAAGTATCGAGTTAAGAACATCCATATTGACAGAAATAGCCTCTATCATGGATAACGAAGAGTTGATGAGGAAAACACTTGCTTATTTGCGTAAAATAAGGCAGAGGAATATAGATACACCTTGTCGCTTTACAGTGGAAGAGCTGAAAGAAGAGATCGAATTATCGGAAGACGATGATCGTCACAATCGGTATTACACAACTGAACAGTTGCGCAAAAAGCATCCGTTATGCAACAAATGAAACTAAGATGGATGAAACGTGCCGTCAAGCATCTTGATACAATCTATGATTTCTTGGCTAAGAAAAATGAACAGGCTGCAATAAAAGTATATAATGAATTTCTTGATACGGCAGATACTTTATTAACTTTCCCATTAGCAGGAAAAGAAGAAGATGTATTAAAAGAAAATCCGAAGAATTATCGTTCTTTAGTTGCCTGTAAGCATTATAAATTAATATATCGTATAGAAAAGAATATTATAAAGATCGTTGCTGTCTGGGATTGCCGACAAAATCCAAAGAAACTAAAAAGAATTATTTAAAGACTCTTATCTACAATTTTTTCCGTCCCGTCCGTCTTGTTCAAAGGTGTTGATGGAACGAAAACTTCCTTGCTACCATACTCTTGGGCAGCAATAACATTACAAATTAGAAACGCTTTGATTTTCTTTTTTTATGGAGAAAAAATGACGTAGTACATTAGAAACTATGATATAAAGACTAAAAATCAAGGCTTATAAATAATCTTATGTTATTAGCCAGTGATAAGTTAGATAGAAAATGGGAAGGTAGGCTATAACTAAAAGTATTCTCTTTTGGTACCCGGTTAGTATGAAAAAAATGAACGAATAAAGTCATATTTGTTCATTTTTTCTCTCACACGATGAATTTTAATCGCAGTTTATTATGATAATCAGATAATTTATATATCTTTGCGCAATCTTGACACAGTTTCTAATGAACTAGGTCATTTTATCATACGAATTGCAAGCACTAGGGCACACGTGGTTACGTTTTACGTCAGACCATCCTGAAAGCAAAAAGGGGAAAGAATACGGCTGTTTTATCCCTGTTTTTCTACTAGGGAGCTACTGATATAAATTTAGTATCCTTTGGGTCCCGGCTAATTGGTAAACTAAAAATATGTACAATATATCAGTAACTAAAAAACAGACAATTATGGCAAAAGACCCGACTCAGAAGACGAAGCTCACGCTCAAAGCTCTTGACTTGGCACTTACTCAGGATATTACGAACGATTGTTACCTGCAACCCAAGTTGCAGAAATGCCTGAATATGCACGATCTTGCCAGCGAAGTAGCTGCCCTCAGCACCCGCCAGGAAGATGTGGAAGAGATAGCCCGTACGGGTGATCAGATCCTGCGCCGTATGATCTGGTTTCTCTCTTCCGGATATAGCATCACGACTCTGCTGGGCTATTTCCGCCCCACCTCCCAGGGTGTTTTCCTCGAAAGCGAACTCATGTCGGCCCCAGACCGCAAACGCCTGAAACTAGGCATCGCTTACTCCATGAGTCAGGAAATGCGCCAGGCACTTGCCGATGCCGAAATCGACGTCGAAATACAGAAATCGGTCAGCGGTCCGCAGCTATTTACCGTGGTGAGTGCGCAAGATGCACAAAATCCCGAAGCCGCAGCCCGTGGCGAAGGCGTACCGATTAGTGCAGGACAAACTTGTATCATTAAAGGTAAACATATCAAAGTGGGCGGCGAAGGCGAACAAATCGGTGTCACTATCCGTCGTACCGACGGCGATTCCGGCGAAACATTCTTCTTCCCCGCATCGAAGCTCTACCCCAATACCCCTACGCAGGTAGGCTTTGTGTTGCCTGCTACGGCTGCCGACGGCTCTGTTTGGGGCGTTACACTCTGCACGCAGCTTACCAGCAACGGTTCTACTTTGCTGAAAGAGCCCCGCACGGCAACGATGCCGGACAACTTTGTCGTAGGCGAGGTGCCCGATACCCCCGGTGGTGGCGACAGGCCGGAGATCGAATGAATTGAGCAGCCTGCTCAAAGGAAAGAGAGCGACCCGTTCAACAGGAAGTGAGCGAGTCACTCAAAAGTAATCGAGTATTTTTTAAGTTACACTATTATTAATATCAAGCAAAGTAAAAATGAAAATGAAAACAGTTTTTCTGTCGATGCTGGCGATAGCGGCATTAGCGAGTTGTTCAAGACAAGAATTTATTGACCCCCATGGCGGCCCGCAGGAAGGGGATAAGATGCTGGTAGACATCACCCTTGGAAACGGTGAAATGACAAAGGCGACAGGCGTTCCGGAAGCGGATGGTACGGAAGAGAAGACGATCACCGATATCACCGTATTCTTCCTGAATGGTGCGGACCAGATCGTTTCCAGAACATTTGTTACAGGACCTGATTTAACAGATGATGGTCAGAATCCGGGACATAAAAAGGCAACCGTGGAAACAAGAACTACGGCCTCTCAGGTAATGGTGATTGCAAATATCGGAGAAGATCGTACCGGAACAGGAAAAGCTCTCAACGTCAGTACCAGAGCTCAACTTGAAGCTGTACTGCAAGACCTGGTAGTCGAGGACGGAACGCCGCCAGCTTTGGTTCCTTTTCAGGAAAAAACCAACCTTCTTATGTCAGGCATAGGAGATGTTTCACAGATGAATCCCGGTGGAATACCTACAGATCCTTTCACTGCAGAAGCATCTGTTGAATTGAAGTACATTGCTGCTAAAATCACGTTAAAAAGTATCACTGTAACAGATAAGGCACAGGGTGAATATGGTGATGGTAAGGATTTCATATTCACAAAAGCCTATTTGTTGAATGTACAGACGAAATCTCACTATTTCCCAACTTATTTACCTGCTACTGCTGATCTGGCGTTTGCAAACGGAACATGGGATGCGGATGCCTGGGGAGCAAGCGATCTTCCTATTGTTGCCGATTTCGAGCAGAAACTTACTATTACATCTATAACTGCTAATACAGCAGTGGAAAACCTGGCCCACTGGTATGTTTTCGAGAATAAACCGGCTTCTACAGCCAAGACTGATAATCCGACAATCCTTGCGGTACAGATTAAATGGCTGGAAGAAAAGGCTGGAGAATACAAAGCAGATGGTACACTAGTAGATGCAGATAAATATGTAAATAAAAATTTCAACGTAATCTTCGCACCCGGTGATAAGAATATCATCGAAGCAGGAAAAGCCTACGATGTAGCTTTGTCATTCAGCGGTGACTTCCGTCCGGGAACTTCCGGAGGTAACGCCGGTGGTGGTGAAGACAAACCGGATGAACCGAATATCAAAGCGAATGTGACTGTTACGGTGACTCCGGCAGACTGGACTCCGGAACCTACAGAGAAGCCGTTTGAATAATATCCTCTGAAAAAAGATCTGTCGAAAGCACATACTGTCATGGCGCTTCCGACAGGTCTTCCTCTCACCCTTCGGCATCACAGCCAGTATACGCGATCTGTTAATAAAGAATAAGATGAACGAAAACAAACACACATATCCCGGTTCCTCCCTGTGGCGGTTGCAACACCTGTTGCTGCTGTTCCTGACCGTGCTCTTCCTTACGGTCGCAGGTTGCTGGAGGGATGGCCTGCCCGGCAAAAGGCAGTTTAAGCTCAGCTTCCACGGCACTTCGCTTGCCGATGGCGACGCCATCCGCGAGATAGAACTGTTTGTATTTGACGACCAACAACAACTGATCAACCGTGCCACCGGCACGATCGGCGAGACCATCTCGCTCGACTATCCTTCCACCCGGCCCCTACACTACATAGCATGGGGCAACAGCAACGACAAAAGCCTCAGGCTTCCGGTGCTGCAACCAGGCGACCTGCTCGACGGAGCATACCTCGCCCTCACACCGCTTTCGTCCGTAAAGACTGAAACGCAATACCTCAACACGCCCTCCGACCTGTTCAGGGGAGCCATCGACACAGACAACAAAACGATCGCCCGCGGAGCCCCCTTCACGATGGAAATGCGGCCCGCCACGGCGTCGATACATATAACGATCAGCGGACTGTCCAGAGCCACCGGCACGACAGACGGCAACTACACCGTCGAGGTGAGCCGCACGGCCAGCCGCATCGACTTCGAAGGAACCCCCGGAGGCACTGCCGTCCATCAGGTTACGGGCTCTTTCAATTCCAAAAAAGAATACATCGTCCCATCCTTCCGTGTCTTCCCGCCTCCCGATGGCAAAGGAATAAAGATTGCCGTCTTTCACAACGGGAAACTGCTGAAAGAATTCACGCAGACAAGCAACCGGCAACCGCTTGTCCCCGTGGCAGGCCAGGAGCTGAAGCTACCGATCGCCTTCAATGCCGACGGCAGCGCAGAGGTAAAACCGCCCGGCTGGATATCGAGCGACGTCGATGTAACTTACCCGTAAGACATAGAAGATATAGAAGAATCATTCAGATAAAAAACAAACAAGATATGCACACGACACATTCACACCTGTTGAAACTAAGAAAGGCTGCCGCCCTGTGCGCCGCCCTTTTCTTATGCGCTTGCAACTATGAGCGAATACCGGATGTCGAAGAGGGTGAACTCATGACAGTCACCCTCTCGGCAGGCCCCGCCGCAGGCGAGCAAAACCCCACCACCAAAGCAGGGTTGACCGACACGCAGGAGAACTCTATCCATGACCTATATATACTTGCGTTCCAGGCGGATGAGACTGGAGCCTTTTTTCTGAAGTACTATGCAACCGGGAGACCGGTAAGCGGCGGTGGCGGTGGACAATTCAGCTTCAGCCTCCGTCGAAGCGTATCAGGAGCAGCCGATACGAAGCTGCTCCTGGTCGCTAACCTAAACCCTTATCCACTGGTAAATATTGGCATGACATACGAGGGGGTACAAGCAGCTTTGACTAGTGGGGAGTTGGCTGCACCGGCATTTGCTGAACACGGGATACCGATGTTCGGCTTTGCCGGTAACAGTCCCGACAAAGCACTGGAAATAACGGAAGGTATGTCACCACTCTCCGCCAACCTGCTGCGTGCCGTAGCCCGGGTGGACGTGGGAGTAGGAGCTTATAAGGAGGAAAGCGGTGAATGGGACAAAGGGGGTGTCAATTTCGATTTGCAAAAAATCTACGTATTCAAACCTCAAAATAAGTATACGCTCATACCGGTTTTAAGCAATCTTGGATACGATGTAAACGACATCCCCTCCGTCACCGCCCCTTCGCAGGTCGGGGATCAGAGTGCTAACATAGAATACACTATAACAAACAATACCTCTTGCAAAGCCGAAATATACCTCCCCGAAGTCACTCTCAAAGGAGGAACCGTCTACGATACAAACCATGAGAACCGCATGGCACTCGTCATCGGCGGCAAATACCTGGGTAAACTTAACTACTACCGCATCGACTTCACAACCGAGAAGTACAACGCGGCAAATGTGCCCTTGCACGATGTCTTGCGTAACCATATCTACCGTTACTCCATCACCAACGTAAGCCAGTCCGGATACGCAACTCCTGAGGCTGCCTACAAGGGCAGGCCGGTCGGACTGGATTTTACGGCCGATATTGTCGACTGGAAAACTGAAGACCTCGACTCGCCCGCTCCGGATATGTTCGTGCGATTGAATTTCCAAGGGATAAACGGGACCGTAGTAGCAGATTTTATGTCTGAAAATGGAGTTAGCAAACCGTTTACTATCCTCAAGAAAAAAGACCATTTTAAAACGGATGATGGCAATATAAAGTATATTCCTCTAAATTATAGCGGCATGATGGGGGAAGCCCGTGACAATACCTTCAATGGAGTGACTAACGGCGGTACCTATGTGGATGTGCAGGATGCGCTCGATAGGGAAGGCCCCTACCCAATACTGATTATTGCCCCCGACAACGCATCTGAAGGTGTTGTATGGCGAAGCACACGGGCGGACGCTCCTAAAGAAGATCGTATCCTCGATGCCAAAAAAGTCTGCTGGGACTACCGCGGACAGGGACAGTCCGACTGGCGACTGCCACGGCTCTCGGAACTGATGCTCCTCTGGATGAATAAAGTAACGATCAACAGTTCCAAAGGCTTTACCTCGCTCGGCGAGTCAGGCGAAACTTATTGGACCGGCTCCGAGGGAAAAAACGACCAGGTCTATACTGTCAACCGGGATGGGGTAATAAAGCTGGTGCCTAAATCGGAGTCTTATAAAGTAAGATGCGTCCGTCAAGTAAGAAAACAGAACTAACAACCGTAAATATGCAAACAGATATGACCATAAGAGAAAAAGCAACCCGGCTATGCACCATGATCGGCGTATGCTCGCTGGGAATATACCTCGCCGCCTGCGACAATGGCGAGTTGCCTGCAGGTGGGGAAGATACGGCAAAAGTCGAACTGCGCTTTTCCGCCTCCATCTCCGACAACCCCTCCACCAAAGCAGGGCAACCACCCCAGCCGACGATTACGTCGGGACAAGCCTTCAGCGAGGGTAAGCTGCATCTATTCGGTATGTTCGTCACCCGCGAGGATGGAACTGCCCTGGCTGACGGTTCGAGTGATAATATGAAGTCGACACTTACGGTGTCTGACAGCAAACAAACGTGGACCCATACCGATAATACGGGTATGACCCCCATCTCTCTGGCTGCAAACAACGGAGAAAACATCATCATAAAAGGCTATTATCCGTGGACAGCGGATGCCACCGCCACCGCCGTCCCCTTCGACCTGAGCAGCACGGACCCTCAGGATTGGACAGACCTGCTTTATTTATCATACCCTACCGATCCTCAGAACATAACCGATGGAATGGGTCCTGTTTCCTTGAAATTCTCCCACGCTTTCTGCTGGGTGACGATCAATTTGTTGCAATTGTCATCGAACAACACGGTGAAAGTGAAAGCCGTAAACATCGGAAACGCCTATGCTGGGCAGGGTACGATTATAAATAAGGGAAATCTGAATCTGAAAACAGGTAAGATAGTCAATAGCGTTTCCGGACCGCTGAAGATAGATCTGGGTTCGCAGCCCATTGCTTTGGATACGGAAGGTGCACCGGGCGCCTCAGCTGCTGTATTCAATTTCCTTGTTCCGCCTGTTATGAGTCCGGATATAAAGAACTCCGATATCGTGATCGAAGTAACGACCCTCGAAAGTGCTGGCGCTGACACTCCCGAGGAAGAAAAAGTGCTCACCTTCCCATTATCGCAATCGCATCTGAATCAGGATACTCAAAACGGCCTCTATGGTTTCCAGAAAGGCATGCACAACACCTATCACATCGTTTACAATAACTCGGCCATGAACCTCTCGTTATCCGGTTGGCAAACAGCCACCATTGAAGAAACAAAGCTGGGAGAAGGGACGGTGGGTGCGAATTATAAGACGCGGAGTTTCAATCCTAGTGACAAGGTGGTTTTGGGTTTTGGCAACATAGCTACTAATCTTTATCTGTTAACTGCAGGTAATCATATATACCATACCTATCTGGGAGAAGTGGCAGAAAATAATAATTGGAAGTACGTTGCCGAGCCTTCCGACAATGATAAATATCAACAATGGAAGAGCGTTATATTAAATGAACCTGTCTATCCGTCTATACATATTGCTGGCAACTTAGCAGCAGGGGGAGCACAAATCCCGTGGAAGGATAAAGAAACAGGAACTCTTTTGGCCAAACAGGCATGTGTCGAGTTCAGAGATGGAGGATTTTCTGACTGGCGATTGCCCAGAATAGGTGAGTGCTTTATGATGGATTATCAAGCTGAAACTCTGGGGGATAAAGAATATTGGAGTGCAACAGAAGCTAGTCCTACGACTTCTTATGCAGTAGTAAAAAATGGCAGTTATTATCCAAAGTCATATTCTAAACAAGAATCATTTTACGTGCGTTGCGTAAGAGACGCCGATAAAAATAAACCCACCAAGTAACCCCTTCATACAAACATGATAAATATGAAACATATCCTATATACAATAAGCCTGCTTGTCCTGCTGGGTGCCTGTACGGACGAAACTTATCCCGATGAGCCTTCCGCGAGCGGCGGCAAGTCCGGCAAACCTGTACCTGTCAACCTCTCGCTCAACATACAACCCCTGCAATCTCCTCTTACTGCCGGCACTAAGGCCAGCGGCGAGACCGTTAGCTCTACGGAGGTATGCAAAGGCATGGAGATAAGTCTGGTGAAAACACCGGTAACTCTGGAAACACGGGCGGCCGATATGAGCGAAATCATGAACTTCTGGGTGTTCCAGTTTAATGGGACGGAGCCTGTGAGCACACTCTCTAAGGCTGATTTTTACTCAGGCAACTCTGTAAAAACCGTTACGCTGGCTCTATCATCGGGAGAGAAGAACAGGATTATCGTAATAGCAAATGCTGATTTGGAGACCTTTAATAGTTTGCTGACCGATGGAAGTTGCAGCCTGGAGAATTTTAACAATATAGGAATCAACTTTAGTCAACCGAACTTTCCATTGTTCAGTCCTTCCGGTGGTAGCCCTCGTCCTGTCCTTTCCGGAAGTACCGACATTATTGTAAAAGAAAATACACAGGCCGACATTATGCTCTATCGCTCGACAGCTAAGGTGACAGTTAATCTTAAGCTGGGGAATAAGATGCAAGATAAAGGTTATTCTGTATGGAACTACCAGTTTGCGAGTATCCCTAAGACGAGTTTTTATCATGCGATAGGGCGTACGCCGGCTTTTCCCGGAGATGCTGTCGAGTATGGCAAGTATGCATTGGGTGATATATCGTTTTCTGCCTCATCATCGTACGCAGCAACCATCACCGCGAATCTGCCGGTCAACCTCCATCATGGGGTTCCGTTTACAACCCCGGAGAAGCGGGTAACCAACGCTCCTTTCAATTCGACCTATCTGCAGATTATGGGAATCGAACCGACTACTGTCGGTACAATCAGTAAATCCGTGGTTTACCAGATCCATCTGGGAAGTAATTTTACCGACGATTACAGCGTCTCACCCAACTATGCATACACCTACAACATCACCATAACCGGCGAAAACGACGACGACTCGCGCGTTATTAAGTTCATCCCCGGTTACTTCGGGGGGAAGCTCCAAGGGTATGACCAGTATGGCAACTCGTCTAGTGCCACGCGCACTACCGTCACCTGGCGATACGTAAATCGCATCGAAGTCTATATATCGGATGTAGGTAGTGGAAATGGAGTATGGCTGGCTGACGGTAAATCCATGCCCTCAGCCAATAGCCTTATGGACGGAAAGAAGAATACGACGGACCTGTTTGATAAGAAAGCTGACTATCCGGCAATACAAAAATGTATCGACCTGAACGGAGTAGGGGTAACTTCCGCTAACCTGGAATGGTATACGCCTTCATTCGGCCAGTCGCTTGGTATCTACATATCCGGTTCGAGCACACTCAAAACATTGCATAATGCAACTTACTGGACATCTTCTACCGATGCTACGGATGTATGGGCAACAAAGATATGGACCGGTCGAAGTAAGGGAGAATCTCCATCTGGTTTGTATTACCTGAGATGTGTTAAAGATTTACTCCCCGGAAACACCGCAAAATAAAAGTATCGATATGAACCTTAAAGCAGAATATATGATAAATAGATTATTCATAGTAGCAGTTATACTTAGCCTGCTTCCGGCCGCAACCGCCTTCGGACAGGAATTAAGAAAAGAGAAGCTGATAGGGACCAACCCTGGCAATCCTGGCAGCAATTACGCCGTATTCTACTCTTACGGTATGTCCGAAAGTGCCGTTTGGCCTCTGGGCATGAAGTTACTGGTAAAGAATGCAGACGGTACAAACGGCTCTACCATCCGCCATACTCATGACAAAGGCAACGGAGAGAATATCCCTGTAAATGACAAAGTACCTTTCCGCTTTATCATTGCTCCGGTAGACGGGCCAGACGGAGAGGTAAGCTGGGCAGCGGCCATGGGAATCGATGCATCGGCAAATAGGAACCTCGCCCAGGACGGAACAGCAATCACAAGTGGATGTGCTAGTTATAAGACAGACGAGTTTCCCAGTGGCTGGCGCTTGCCTACGCAGCGGGAGATGATGCTGATGTGGTTGTTCAAGGCAGGGATCGATGTTATTTATTCCAGCGGACAGTTAAGCGCAAGCCCGTATTGGACCGCCACGGAGAATACGGCGGTTGAGGCTTGGTATCTGGATTTCACAACCGCTGCACCGCAATCGGATTCCGCAGCAAAGACCTCTTCTTATAAATATAGATGCGTTAGAGACTATTAACCTCAGAAGGACAAATAATATGAACCGAATAGATACCATCCTGGAAAAGGAACGAACCAATACGGACAGGATTTATTTATACCTGAAAGAAGATCGACTGATGGCTTTTGGCTACTCAGCTTATTTCGCTACCTGGCTTTTTCCCGAGCTGGAAGTGATACGGGGCAGTACTTCCGAAGGTGTGAAGTTTGTCTATACCTATTTCCCGGCGGCTAGCCTGTTCTCGCTTTCTGGCCGGATGACCGCATTGGTTGGAGACGAATATATAGAAATAACCGTACCCGAAGAAATAAACAGCTATCGGGAACAGTTCGAAGCCTGGATGAACAACATTTAAAAATAGCATAAAATATAAAGTTATGAACAAGACGGAATTTATTAATGAGCTGGCAAAGCGTACCGACCGGCCGGTAACTGAAATGTACAAATTCGTAAACGATTTTTTTACACTCACCACCGAAATCCTGGCACGTGAAGAAGATATTTTATTTTTGGGTTTCGGCCGCTTTTCTCCCCGTAAACAAAATGCACGCCCGGTACGTAACCCCAAGACCGGTGCTCCGGCTATGTTTTACGGGCGCACAACGGTAGGTTTTAAACCTGGTAAAGACCTTCTCAAAACAATCAATCGGAAATGAAACATATAAAACGACTCGCAACGATTCTCCTGATCGCCTTGCTGCTGGCTGGGTGCCAGGAGGAATTGCCTCACTCGGCACGCATTGAAGCGGGAAAGGAAAACCTGTCGTTTGCACAGGTCACCGGAGCGCAGACGGTAAAGGTTACGACAAGCCATGCCTGGACGGCTGTTTCGTCGGGTTCCTGGCTGACTGTCTCGCCGGATAGCGGCGGAGCAGGCACCTACGAACTGACATTGACGGCGGCCGCCAATACGTCGACGGTGGCACGAAGCGCGCAGGTGGATATACAGGTAGGCCATAAAATCAGTACAATCAAAGTGTCGCAGGCGCAGCAGGATGTACTGGGACTGGACCGCAACTCGGCTGTCGTGGCCTGGCCGGCAGGCTCTGTGGAGTTCACCCTTGCCACCAACAAGGCGGACTATGAGGTTGCGAGCGATGCCGCCTGGTTGAAACCCTCCGCCACGAAGGCGGTGAAAGAAGAGAAGCTGCTGCTGGCCTACGATGAGAATCCGACCTATGATGCACGTACCGCGACGGTGACTGTCAGCAGCGGCACGCTCTCCTCAAAAGTAACGGTAACGCAGGGCGGACGCGGAGCCTTGTATTTCGTGATTAGTCGCGACACGGTGGGAGCCACCGATACACGGTACGAACTCTCCCTGATGAAGAATACGACATCGAACGGGTTGCGTCTGCTCGACAAAGCTTCGTGGATCACCATGCCGCCTCGTAGCAAGGCGGTACCGACGGAGGAGCGTATCCGGTTGACGCTTCAACCCAACACTAAGACGGAGCCGCGCAAGGCACGCCTGGTAATAAACGATTCAAGTACAGGTGCCCTGTTGACCGATACCTTTACACTGGTACAGCGGGGACGGGAGAATGTACTTCTGCCCGAAATAAAGTCGTACGAAGCGGCGGTAGCAGGCGAGACATTCGATATCCCGGTGGTAGCCAGCGGCCCTTTTGAAGTGGAGTTGCCGAAAGACGCTCCCTGGTTGACCGGGTCGACCGGTGTACAACTGGGTGGCACTTTGCGGTTTAAGGTCGAAGAGAATACCCGGCCGGAAGCGCGTACGGCCGTGATCGTCTTGCGCTTGCAGAGCGACGTACCTGTCGAAGCGACCATTACCGTTACACAGGCGGCAGCCAAAGTAACGGACACGGAGCTTATTCCCCGCCTGTATAATTTGCTGGAAGGGGGAGTGGTCATAGAAACTGTACCGGTGAATTTGGGCGCTTTTCGGGCAACGATAGACTATGATGCCGGAGAGCCTTCAAATTGGGTACATGATATTTATTCCAGTGGCGGAAAACTTCATTTCCGGGTGGATGATAATAGTGCGACCGCCAAGCGTAGCGCCGTGATCCACCTGGCACCTGAAGATAAGGAGCCGGTGGAGATCCGGATCAACCAGAGTGGTACCGAAGGAGCCTATATCGAACTGAACAGGCCGGGAACACTGGCTTCGTTCATTGATTTCTCAAAGATGGATAGGTATAAGTCTATCCGTTTGGTTTCGCAGAAAGGGATCAATGCGGATGATATCAATACGTTGCGCAATAAAGAGCTGGCAGTCGAAGAGATAAACCTGGCCGGTGTCGCTATGGTGAATCTGCCGGAGAGTGCGTTTGAAGGAAACCGTACATTGCAGAAGATCACATTACCCGAAAGGTTGTTGTCGGTAGGAAATGCGGCCTTTGCAGGTAGCCGCCTGAAAGAACTCAAGTATTCAGGGGCGCGTGTGTTGCAGGTTATCGGTGACCGGGCTTTCGAAGGGTGTTCCGGATTGAAGATGGATGGTATTTTTATTTCCAACCTGCAATCGATCGGTGAGCGTGCCTTTGCCGGTGCATTCACCGAGAGCGAATCGAACGATCTGGATCTGGTAGGGGCTTCCGGCCTGCGAACGATCGGTAAGGATGCTTTCCGGGCATGCAATACATTGACAAAACTGACATTACCGGTGAATTTGTCGCAGATAGGAGAAGGGGCTTTTAGCGAATGTTATAATCTGGCGGGAACGCTTGATTTACCGGAGTCGCTGACAACGATCGGTGCGGAGGCTTTCTATAATTGCAAAAACCTGACAGGGATGCTGGTGCTGCCGGTTTCCCTGAGAGAGTTGGGCGATCGTGCCTTTATGAGGTGTGCGGCGTTGGGGGGACTGGACCTGTCGAACTGCCGTTTGACGGAAATCGGTGTGGAGGTGTTCAAAGAGAGCCTGTCGAGTTTGTCGACCAGCGTTGACAAACTGGAGGTTCCTTCGGGTGTGACGTTTATTGCTGCCAGCGCCTTTGAAGATACGGACTTTAGGGAAGTCGACCTGCCTGCAACACTGGCGATGATCGGTCGGAGGGCCTTTTATAATTGCCGGAAGCTGTCGATAGTAACCAGCCGACGTACGGGAGTGGTTCCGGTGCTGGATGCCGAATATCCGGCGGAAACGTTCGGCGGGGTGGATATTACGGGACAGCGTACGCTAAAAGTAAATCCGCAAGCAAAAAAAGCATACCAGACTGATCCGTTATGGATAAAGGCAACACCGGAGGCAGGAGGAAATATCGTATGGACGATTGAGGATATTTGATAGTATTAATAGCAAAACATACCGTAATGATGGGGGAAGAAGATCGTAATTCGGAGAACATCCGGAAAGAGAGCAAAGAACTGAGTTATATCCGGAAAGAACAACAGAGAATAAAGCTTTGGGGCGGTGTACTGCTGGGAGCCAACCTTTTGCTGTTGGCCGGCTTCCTGTGGGTATCGAGCCGGAATCAGGAAACGAAACAGCCTGTACCGGAGGAAACCGACTTTCAATATCCCCCGCCTGTTCCACCTGCCGAAGAGGACACCTGCTTCTGGGTAGCTGAAGAGATATCGGATGAGGTGAGCAATGCGGATACCACAGACGAAACGGAGGACACGGAGGAATCCCTGTTACAAACTGAATCTATACCACCACCCGCACATGTTCCAGTTAGTCCGGAAACTACTCGTCCGGAAACTATCCGTCCGTCCGCTGCAAGGACTGTCAAAAAAGTCATGCAGCCCCGGCGTAAAAAGAAAGCGACTGTCATTCCGGCCTCTATCATTACACGACCGGGGATGACCCTACGTTTGTTGGCACGGCTTTATTATGGGAGAGAAGTGTTTTGGGTCTATATCTATGACCGGAATATAAGGGTATTATCGTCGCTCGATACATCATCGTTCGATGCTCTTCCCTCTGGTATTCAACTGGAACTGCCCTGTCCGGCCGACTACGGAATAGATGCCACCGAACCCATATCGTTGCAGCGAGCGTGCAATCTGGCGAAAAGCCTGGCGAAACAATGAAAAGAAACAACAATCAATCAAATAATATACGGAAATGAAACAACGTACACGATTCTCCGGACTGCTGGCTATACTCTGTTTGTTGGCCTTTACAGCTGCCGGACAGAGCTACACTATCCATTTTATCAAAGGAACGGAACGTATCAATCACCAACGGCTGCAAACGGCCAATAACCTGGAAGAGCTGATCACGTTGCTGTCGGACTGCAGCCACCAACTGTCAACAGGCGAATATACCGTTTCACTGACAGCGCTTCAGAGTGTCTCAAAACGCTACGACCCTGCCGCCCGCGAGTTGGCGATGAGACAGGCCACCTTTTTGCAGGAGTATCTGACGGGAAGCTGCTGCCTGGACGATCCCGACCTGTTTGAACTCGATGTCGATGCCCGTACCGATCTGGATAACCGCGTGATTGTTGAAGTAAAGAAACATCCGGTCGTAACGAAGCGGCAGTCGGTTGTTTCAAGTTCTTCCGAAGAAGATATGGAACCGTCCGGCAAGCAGAAGGCTACAGCAGGGCAACCCCGAACGAAGAAGGTGAAAACTGTGGCTGAACCGGCGCCGAAGTCTGTCTCAAAATCTGTACCAGCCAGCCATTTCCTCCTGGGGACTGTCGGATTGGGGATAAAGACGAATGCATTGTTGTTTGCCGGTTTGTTGCCCGACGGGTCGATGTATTCGCCGGTAGCGAATGTGGCAGCGGAGGTGTACTTTATGGAGCGTTTCTCGGCGCAGGTGTCGTTTGCCTATGCAATGCCTTACAATAAAGGGGATCAGTATAATCTGTTCAGCATGACCTGTCTGGAGGTAGAACCGCGCTGGTGGTTGTGGGGCGACAGTCGTTTCCGTGGACTGTATGCCGGGGTGTACGGGCAGTATGGGAGTTTTAATGTACGTATAAAGGAGGAGCTGGAGGATAACAGTACCGGTTTGTTCTATGGCGGCGGGATCTCCGTGGGCTGGCTTCAACCGATCTGGCGGGGTTTCTATGTTGAAGCGGGGTTACAGGCTGGTTACCGTAGCGATACCGTCGATGTCTACGAATTCATACCCGGCAGTGCCAATAAGAAACTGGCAACCTATACCCTAAACAGCTTTACCCTGCAGGGAGTGAATTTGTCGGTGGGTTATCGATTTTAAATCACTTCAGACTTAAAGCAAAGCAACCAGCTCTTCAAACTTCTCTTTGTCGAGCGCTTTGCTTCTCACTTTGCTGCGATACGAATAAACGGTAGCCAGCGAATAACCCAGAAAATGGGCGATATTGCTGCTGTCGTTGATTCCCAGGCGGATCAGGGCGAAGATACGGAGTTCCGTAGATAATATCTCTCCTGATTTTGGGCTTAGTTTTCCTTCCTCCGTCATCAGGTCGTTAAACGATTTGATGAAATGGGGGAATAGCTTCAGGAACGATTTATCGAACTCATTGTAGAAATTCTTCCGTTCATCGCGTATGAATTGTTCGGACTTGATTGTTTTGAATAAGTCATCCAGTTTGGAGGCCATAGCCAGTTTCGCTAAAGAACGGCGGTACGTATCCAGTTTATCCAGATAGATGACACATTGGTTCAGGTAAAGGGCAATGTACTCTTCCTTTATTTTGCTGGCCTGGCTCAACTCTTTATTGATCTCCTGTAATTGCTCATTGGAGGCACTGACTGCTTTTCGCATGAGGGAAAGTTTCTTCATCTGCCGGTACAGGTAGATGATTGTTACCAATAATAAGAAGGATAAAAAGCTCACACTGATCAGTAACGTGCGCGATATCTGTTTCTCTTTCTCTATTTTCAGTTTATACACTTTATCCACGATCGGGAAAAACTCTGTTACTTCTACCGAACGGAGGCGGGCATTACAGGCAACGGCATCTTCCATCGAGCAACTCAGGTATTTGTAGGCTCGTTCGATATCTCCCTTTTCAAACATCAGCAATGCCAGTTTTTGCAGGGAGATATATTCACGTTTAGCTGTTTTCAGGTCGGCTATGGCGGTTTGTGCCAGGTAATAGATTTGTTTTTCGGTGTCGCCTTTCTGGGCATAGGCCTGCGACAGGTTGTATAACAGATAGACAAGTGACTCCTGATTGTCCAACCCTGCCAATTCTTTATCGATCAGTTCGATTGCTTTATCCGCTTGTCCCTCTACGATCATTTTGTCGGCCAGTACCACACTGTGGTCAAGCTGGTTGGTTGTGAGGGATAAGATGGAGTCGCGGTAGGCATTCGTTTTTTCGATATACTTATGTCGCTCGTCGGTACGGGTGTAGTCTGCTATCCAACCGTAGTAAGTACGGCAGGTATAATAGTAGTAAAGCAGGGTCTGGTTGTCCAGTTGATCCCGGCGCACCTGTTCCAGTTGGGCGACCACCTCATTGTAAAGTCCCATGATTCCCAGTACTTCGGCTCTTGCGATCCATAAATCGTTCTCGTACTGTGGATTTTGGAGAGACGGAAGGAGTGCTTTCCTTTTTTCCAGATAATGCAGTGCCGAGTCGGCCTGGTAATGTAGGTAGATTCCGTACAGGGAGCTGTACAGGTGGTATTTTTCCTCCGGCGAAGGAGTGGCATGTGCCAGTTTCCGGATACTGTCTATCTCGTGTTCCCGCTGTTTGTGAAAGTCGGCTTTCATTGCGATAGTACGATCCAGCTCTTTGAGCAGGGATTTGATCGTCGGCTTATCGCCGGATGCATGTGCCGGCAATATCGACAAAAGGAGTAGAAAAAGAGAATATAGCGTGTTTTTCATGTTGTTGATTTGATTCATCTAGCGCAAAGGTAGTGAAATACATTTGAAATACCTTCTAATGCGTTTTGATTTTTTGCCTGATTGAAATGTGTTATTGTGTTGTATTACAGGTAAAAAGGAGTTTTTAAGGTTTTGATTTTTTTTCTAATACGTTTTCCCGGTAATCCATCCCGCTACATTTGCATCGTTCACCAACAAATCATTCCATGAAAAAGATAATTGTAACCTTTGTATTATGTCTGGGCTTTTGCCTGCCTGTTTTGTCAGGCGTAAAAATACAGAAAGTGGAACCTGCTTTCTGGTGGTCGGGTATGAAGAATCCCGAACTGCAAATCCTATTATACGGTACGGATATCGCGACCGATAGCGTATCGATAACTGCTTCCGATATTCGCGTGAAAGAGATCGTGAAGCTACAAAATCCGAATTACTTACTGCTTTATCTGGATCTGTCGGAAACAGCTCCCCAAGAATTTAACATTCAACTGACAAAGAACGGGGAACAAACGATCATCCCTTATCAGATAAAAGAACGCGAGAAGGATTCGTCTGTCCGGAAAGGTTTCCATGCTTCAGACGTTTTATACCTGATCATGCCCGACCGTTTCGCCAACGGTGATCCGAAGAATGATGTCGTTCCCGGAATGCGCGAGTCGAAAGTGGATCGTACGGATATGTATGCCCGCCATGGAGGTGACCTGAAAGGGATAGCCGATCATCTGGATTATTTCTCCGACCTGGGCGTTACCGCCATCTGGCTGAATCCTATCCTGAAGAACGATATGACCGAAGGTTCCTATCACGGGTATGCCATTACTGATTATTATGAAGTCGATCCTCGCTTCGGTGATAATGAAGAGTTTCGCCAACTGGTTAGTGCTGCCCACGATAAAGGATTGAAGATCGTAATGGATATGATCTTTAACCATTGCGGAAGCGAACATTTCTTCTTTACCGATAAGCCGTCCGACAACTGGTTCAACTTCCAGGATAATTTCGTACAGACCGGTTACCAGACGATGCCGCAGGCCGACACTTACCGTTCTGATTATGACAAAGTGAAAAATATAGACGGCTGGTTCACCCAGTCGATGCCCGACCTGAACCAACGTAACCGGCACGTGGCTTCTTACCTGATCCAGAACAGTATCTGGTGGATTGAATATGCCGGGATCAACGGTATCCGACAAGATACGCATCCGTATGCCGATTTCGATATGATGGTACGCTGGTGTAGGGCTGTTAATGCTGAATACCCCGATTTCAATATCGTAGGAGAGACGTGGATCGGAAATAATGTAGGTGTCTCTTTCTGGCAGAAGGACAGCAAAGTGGCTTATCCCCGGAACTCTTACCTGCCTACGGTAATGGATTTCCCTTTGATGAATATCATGTCGTCGGCATTCGATGAAGAGACGAACAGCTGGGATAGGGGACTGGCACGTATCTATGATTACCTGACACAGGATATCGTGTATGCCGACCCGATGAATCTGTTGGTATTCCTCGATAACCACGATACCTCCCGTTTTTATAAAGTACCGCCTACAGGCGACCTGAACCGTTACAAACAGGCTTTGGCTTTCCTGCTGACCGTTCGTGGTATCCCGCAGATTTATTATGGCACCGAAATACTGATGGCTGCCGATAAAGCCGAAGGCGATGGTGTTCTGCGTCGTGACTTCCCTGGCGGATGGACTGGTGACAAGCAAAACGCATTTACTCCGGCCGGTCGTACCCCTCAGCAGAACGAAGCCTATACATATATAAGTAAGTTGCTCAACTGGCGAAAAGGCAATGATGCGATAGCCAAAGGCTCGTTCAAACATTTTATTACGCAGAACGAAGTATACGTTTACGAACGTAAGTATGGAAATCATTCCGTTGTCGTTTTCCTGAACGGTTCTGATGCCGGCCGCACGGTCGATCTGGCTCCTTATCAGGAAGTGCTTCCCGCCCGTCGGGCTTACGACCTGTTGAATGATCGGCAGATCGATTTGCAGACCTCTTTACCGCTGAAAGGTAAAGGCGTACTGATCCTTGAATTCGGAAAAGTTAATTAAATCATATAATAACACCATGAGAAGTAAAGTATTAATATGGATCGCCCTGCTCGGATGCAGCACGATCAGTTATGCACAGCAATTGTTGTCGCCTGACGGAAACCTGGAAATGAACTTCCGGTTGGATGAAAAGGGTGCACCGGTTTATGACCTGAGTTATAAACGGAAAGAAGTGATCAAACCCAGCCATCTGGGATTGGAATTGAAGAAAGAAGATGCGGATGCCGCTGTCGACTTTGAGTTCAAGCAACGCAAGGACGTGGATGCACTGGATAAGAAAACGAATCTGTATGACGGTTTCCGGATAAAGGATACTCGTACTTCCAGCTTCAATGAAACCTGGCAACCGGTTTGGGGCGAGGAAAAAGAAATCCGTAATAATTACAACGAACTGGCTGTTACGCTGGAACAACCTTCCAACGACCGATCTATCGTGGTTCGCTTCCGCCTGTTCAACGACGGACTGGGTTTCCGTTATGAATTCCCGCAACAGAAAGAGTTGAACTACTTCGTGATCAAGGAAGAAAAGTCGCAGTTCGCTATGGCAGGCGACCATAAGACATTCTGGTTGCCGGGCGATTACGATACACAGGAATATAGTACCATGACCTCTCGCCTGAGCGAGATCCGCGGTTTGATGAAAGAAGCTGTTACTCCCAACTCATCACAAACACCTTTCTCGCAGACCGGTGTACAGACTCCGTTAATGATGAAATCGGATAACGGATTATATATCAACCTGCATGAGGCCGCTTTAGTTGATTATTCCTGTATGCATCTGAATCTGGATGACAAAACGATGACGTTCGAATCATGGTTGACACCGGATGCAAAAGGCGATAAAGGATATATGCAGACACCTTGCCAGTCACCGTGGAGAACGGTTATCGTAAGCGATGATGCCCGTAATATCCTGGCATCCCGCATCACATTGAACCTGAACGAACCGTGTAAGCTGGACGATGTATCCTGGATCAAGCCGACTAAATATATCGGTGTATGGTGGGATATGATTACCAACAAAGGAACATGGGCTTATACCGACGAATTGAGCAGTGTCAAATTAGGCGAAACCGATTATACAAAAACAAAACCCAATGGCCGTCACTCCGCCAATACAACGAACGTAAAACGTTATATAGACTTTGCGGCAGCCAATGGTTTCGATGCCGTCCTTGTGGAAGGTTGGAACGAAGGTTGGGAAGACTGGTTCGGCAAGAGCAAAGATTATGTATTCGACTTTGTTACTCCCTATCCGGACTTCGATGTACAAGAAATCCATCGTTATGCAGCCAGCAAAGGAATAAAGATGATGATGCACCACGAAACATCCGCTTCTGTCCGTAATTACGAACGTCATATGGATCAAGCCTATCAGTTCATGGTAGACAATGGTTATACCAGTGTAAAGAGCGGTTACGTAGGCGATATCATTCCCCGCGGAGAACATCATTACGGACAGTGGATGTGTAACCATTATCTGTATGCCGTGAAGAAAGCAGCCGACTACAAGATCATGGTAAACGCTCACGAAGCAACACGCCCGACCGGCCTGTGCCGTACCTATCCGAACCTGATCGGTAATGAATCGGCTCGCGGAACAGAATATGAATCGTTCGGCGGTAATAACGTGGATCATACAACGATTCTTCCTTTTACCCGTCTGATCGGTGGCCCGATGGATTATACGCCGGGTATCTTCGAAACACATTGCAGCGCGATGAATCCGTCGAACACCTCTCAGGTTCGTTCGACACTGGCACGCCAGCTGGCACTTTATGTAACGATGTACAGTCCGCTCCAGATGGCAGCCGATGTCCCCGAACATTACGAACAGTATGCCGATGCCTTCCAGTTTATTAAAGATGTCGCTCTCGATTGGGACAAATCGCTTTACCTGGAAGCAGAGCCGGGCGATTATATCACGATTGCCCGCAAAGCAAAAGGAACAGGTAACTGGTTCGTTGGCTGTACGGCCGATGAGAACGGACACGAATCCCGCCTGTCTTTCGACTTCCTCGATCCGGGAAAGAAATATGTGGCCGTAGTTTATGCTGATGCTAAAGATGCCGACTGGAAAAATAATCCGCAGGCATATATTATAAAGAAAGGTGTGTTGACAAGCAAAAGCAAATTGAATTTGAACGCAGCCAGTGGCGGCGGCTTTGCCATCAGCATTCAGGAAGTGAGCGACCCGAAAGAGTTAAAAGGGTTAAAAAATCTATAAGGTAAAAGGATTGTTAAGGTTATTAAGTAAACTTGTAAAGAACTTAAATTTAAGCACATGAAACGTTTAAGGTTTAAAGCACTGTTGATGCTGATCGCAGGCTTGTGTATGTCCGTTTCTGTTTTTGCCCAGCAAATGACAGTGACCGGAGTTGTGAAAGATCCTACAGGAGAACCGGTTATCGGGGCGAATGTTATTATAAAGGGAACGACGAACGGGACCGTTACCGATATAGACGGTAAGTTTCTGTTGTCTGCCTCTAAAGGCGATATTATCTCTGTTTCATTTATCGGATATAAGATGCAGGAGTTGCCTGCTGCTTCTGATATGAATATTATTCTGGCAGAAGATTCCCAAATGTTGGAGAATGTTGTCGTGATCGGATACGGTACGGTTAAGAAGAATGATGCTACCGGTTCCGTTATTGCCATTAAACCGGATGAAAAGAACCGTGGCTTGCAGGTCAGTCCCCAGGATATGTTGATGGGTAAAGTGGCCGGTGTATCCGTTGCCTCTTCTACCGGACAACCGGGTTCCTCTTCTTCGATCCGTATCCGTGGCGGTTCTTCCCTGTCTGCTAAAAACGATCCGTTGGTGGTTATCGACGGTGTGATTATGGGTAACAGTGCCCCGGACGGGTTGAGCAATCCCCTGAGTACGATAAACCCTTCTGATATCGAGTCTTTTACAGTCCTGAAAGATGCATCGGCTACTGCAATCTACGGTTCCCGTGCCTCGAATGGTGTTATCATCATTACAACGAAAAAAGGAAAGAGCGGTAGTGTCAAGATCAATTACAGCGGTAATGTGTCTGTCAGCACGAAACGTAATAAAGTGGATGTAATGAACGGGGATGAATACCGTGATTATATCACAAATGCTCCGAACACGACGGAGGGTATGTTGAATGCGTTGAATCTCTTCCCGAATGTCAGCACAGACTGGCAGGATGAAGTGTTGCGTACGGCAATTTCGACCGACCATAATATCAGTGCCTACGGTTCCGTCAAAGAATTTATGCCTTACCGTGTCTCTTTCGGTTATACTGATCAGAATGGTATTCTGAAAACATCTAATTTCCAGCGATATACCGGAAGTGTTTCATTGACTCCTTCTTTCTTTCAGGATCACCTGAATGTAAACCTGAATGGTAAAGGCGTTTATATCAAAAACCGTTTTGCCGATACGGGTGCTTTGGGAAGCGCGGTTAGCTTCGACCCGACCAAGCCGGTAACAAACGGCAGTAAATACGGAGGTTATTTTACCTGGACCGGCGATTACACACCGGACGGCACCAGAGCGACCTCAGCCGGAGTCAACCCTGTTTCTATGTTGGAAATGGTCGATGACCGTTCGACAGCCAAGTCGTTTATCGGAAATGCGCAGTTCGATTACAAACTGCACTTCTTGCCGGATTTACGCTTTAATATGAATATGGGTATCGATTATACATCTGTGGAAGGAAAGAAATATATAGACCCGAATGCTCCCGGTTCTTATCAGCCGGACGATGACGCCACCGGAAGTAACCGTATCTATAATAGTACACATAAAAACAAACTGTTTGATTTCTATGCACAGTATTCCAAAGAACTGCCGTCGGTAGCCAGCCGCTTCGACGTCATGGCAGGTTATTCTTATCAGAGTTACCAGACGCAGACGGATAACGTGACTTATTATTTGTCGCGTAAGCCGGAAACGTTCGGACAGAATACGACTGTAAGCAACGAATATAAGGAAACAGATACCAAATATGTACTGGCCTCTTTCTACGGACGTATGAATTACTCGTTGATGGATAAATATCTGTTGACTTTCACCTTGCGTGATGATGCCTCTTCCCGTTTTGCCAAAGATAAACGCTGGGGACTCTTCCCTTCGCTGGCTTTGGGATGGAAGATGAATGAAGAAGGCTTTATGAAAGATTTTAGCAGCCTGGATGAATTGAAGTTGCGTTTAGGCTGGGGTGTTACCGGGCAGCAGGATATTAACCAGGGCGATTATCCGTATCTTTCATTTTACCGGGAAGGAAAAGGGGGAGCCATGTATCCTGTTTATGATGCTGCCGGAAATGTGACCTGGATAAATGTATTGGCACCGACTGCCGCCAACCCGAATCTGAAATGGGAGACAACGACGACCTATAATGTCGGTATCGATTACGGATTCCTGAACGGCCGTATTACCGGTTCTTTGGATGGTTATATCCGTAAGACAAAAGACCTTATCAATGCGGAAGTGAATGTGCCGGCCGGAACTGACTTTGCCGAATATGTTGTTTCGAATATCGGTTCGCTCGAAAACAAAGGGGTTGAATTTTCTATCAATACCCGTCCGATAGTAAGTCGTGACTTTAGTTGGGACCTGGGATTCAATATCGCTTACAACAAGACAAAAATTACGGAACTGACTTATAACGATAATTCCGACTCACCGGGTAAACGCTTTGAATCGACTGGTGGTGATGGCGGTTTGCGTCTGAAGATCCATAGCGTCGGTTATGCTCCGGGTACATTCTATGTTTTCCAGCAAGTGTATGATGCCGACGGAAACCCGATCGAAGGTGAGTATGTGGACCGTAACGGTGACGGTGTAATTACCGATAACGACCTCTATCGTTATAAGAAACCGACCGCAGACGTGTTGATGGGCTTCAACTCCAAATTCACGTATAAGCAGTGGGATTTAGGCTTCAACGGACGTGTCAGCCTGGGCAATTACAATTTCAACTCGACGGCCGCCAATGCAGCATTGGGCGTCAACGAATTGTTTGGGAACAATGCGTTGAGCAATAAACCTATATCAGCTTTGAAAACCGGATTCCAGTCACGCCAGCGTTTGTCGGATTACTATATCCAGAATGCTTCGTTCCTGAAGATCGACAATATTACATTGGGATATAATGTCGACAAGTTTATCAAAAGTAGCTGGAATGCCCGCTTTTATGCAACCGTGCAGAACCCGATCATCATAACCAAGTATGACGGTCTCGATCCTGAAGTGAACGACGGTATGGATAACAATGTATATCCGCGTCCGATAACAGTATTATTCGGAGTTAACATCAATTTCTAAAATGCATCTATCATGAAACTGAAAAAATATATGTCATTGGGCCTTGCCTCTTTATGTTGTGTATGGGCTACTTCCTGTCTGGGCGACCTCGATCAGGAGCCGATACTGGATAAATCCAGCAGTTCTATCCATAATGAAGCCGACTGCCAGTCCTTTCTGGCTAAAATCTATTCCGGTTTCGGCTTGTCGGGAAACTCTTCCGATACGAATGTCGAACCGGACTTGCAGGGGGGTGACCAGGGTTCGCTGGTTTTTCTCCGCGGATTGCTCTCCTTGCAATTGTTCCCTTCCGATGAAGCGATCTGGAACTGGGCAGACGAAGGTATTGTGGAGTTATGTCAGCTGAATTGGGATTATACATTGCCTTATGCTTATTCATTCTACCAGCGTGCCATGCTGAATGTTCGTTACTGCAAGGAATTCCTGGACGTTTATGCGGCAGACAGCGACATTCCGGATATTCAGAAATATCGTGACCAGGTGCGCGGACTCCGGGCAATGAATTATTATTACCTGATCGACCTTTATCGCAATCCGGGTGTTGTCTGGGATGACAGCCCGACAGACGATAAGTCGTGGAAACCGTCACAGATAGGGGCGGAGGCATTGTTTGACAAGATCGTAGCCGAATTGATCGATCTTTCCGAAAACGGTAATTTGGACGAAACGCCTTCTATGGCAACGTACGGTCGTGTAACCAGACCGGTTATTAACACGCTTCTTGCCAAAATGTATCTGAATGCAGAAGTTTATACCGGCAAACCGATGTATGACAAGGCTGCTGTATATGCCCAGAAAGTAATTGACGCCGGGTTCGGTCTGGAAGATAATTATGCCAACCTCTTCTGTGGTGAAAACCATCTGACGGGTATACATAAGAATGAAATTATCTACGCGATTCCTTTCGATAATGTCAATGCAAAAAGCTATGGTAGTACAATTATGCTGACAGCCGCTGCCTATGGCGGCGATATGGACCAGACCTGGTTCGGAATGTCTTCTTCGTGGACTTGCCTGAAGCCGACACAGCAGATGATCGGATTCTTCAACGAAAGTCCGGATGCGGGAACCGACAGCCACGGCAGCCTGATGAAGAAAGATAAACGTTATGCTTTCTATGATGGTGCCGGAACACGTACTCCTGAATCGAAAATGCAGGACTGGAACACCGGCTACCTTTGCTATAAATTTACGAACCTGGGCTGGGACGGCGCAGCAGTAACTCCGACACCTGATCCGAACACCGACTTTCCGTTGTTCCGTCTGGCAGACATCTACTTGATTTATGCGGAATGTGCCGTACGCAATGCTGCCGGAACCAATAAGGAACAGGCCGTTGAGTATGTAAACCAACTGCGTGAACGTGCTAACGGTGATAAGAGTGCCAATATTACAGCCTCTGACCTGTCTCTTGATTTTATTCTCGATGAACGTGCCCGCGAATTATATTGGGAAGGACAGCGTCGTTCCGACCTCGTACGTTTCGGAAAATTCACTAAGGATTATGCCTGGGCATATAAAGGGGGGACACTGGAAGGCGTAGCAAATATCGACAGTCGCTTCAATATCTATCCGATCAGCGACCGCGACCTGACAGCCAATCCGAACCTGGTGCAAAACCCGGGATATGAATCATTAAAATAATAACTTCCAAATCTGTAAACAAATGAAGAAACTGAATATATATATGCTCCTTTTAGCCGGTTCATTATGCTGGACCGGTTGCGGAGAAGACAGAGACGATAATCCGGTTTTTCAGGAACCAACCGAGTTCAACCTGAATACACCGGCACAGGCAAATGAAGTATATGATCTGAAGAATCTTTCTTCCATTGAACTGACCTGTACGCAACCTAATTACGGATACGTGGCTTCTACCACCTATAAAGTACAGCTCTCCCTGGAAGAAACTTTTAAGGAGGCTGATGAGGCAGCCGGTACAAAAGCAAATTATGCCACTTTATCCCCGGCTTACCCACTGCCAGAGCTGAATATAGATGCCGTTGACTTTGCCATGGCTTTGTTGGATTTGTGGAAGGCTTCGAACGATAATGCCGAATTGCCGGAGACACCCATGCCGGTTTATGTTCGTCTGAACGCTTCCCTTACGAATAATGGAGCGGGACAAATCACGTCCAATGTTATCGAACTACCGAAAGTGTTGGGTTATAATGTGGAACCTCCTGTCACTTTGCCGGAACAGATGTATCTGGTCGGCGATTTTGCCTCCGGAAGCAGTTGGGGTAAATGGGTTGAAATGATCCCGGTAACGGATACTCCGGGTAAATTCTGGTCCATGCAGTATTTTGGTGGTAATAACGTAATGAAGTTCAATGCGCAACCTTTGTGGGACGGCAATCAGGTCGCTTATTCCGAAGGTCTTGTTCCGGCTGCATCGGCCTCTTTAGCCGGAGTGTCCGGTGTAGATGACGGCAGTGGCGGACAGAATATCGGTGTTAAAAATGCCGGCTGGTATATTTTGGTAGTGACAACTGTTGTAGATGGAAAGAATCTGGTTTATACGCTTGAATTCCTTACTCCCGATGTTTATGTGACCGGTGATCCATCCGGCGGTTGGGATACGTTTGATGAAGCCCGTAAATTTACAGTACCTTCCGGGGAAGGTGAATTTGTTTCACCTGCTTTTGTTGCCGGTGGCACATTACGTATGTGTGTTAAGTTGCCGTCTACCGACTGGTGGCGCAGTGAGTTTATTGTCCTGAACAATAAAATAGAATACCGGAAGAACGGAGGTGATCCTGAAGCCATAAGCGTATCGGCAGGCCAGAAGGCTTACCTGAACTTTCTGGATGGCACGGGACGTATTAAATAAAAAACTTAATAGAACCTGATGTAATTTGTTTAGCATAGATACTAGACAAAATTATATTCCCAATAAATCGATTGTCGATAGTTTTCAGTCATGTTACTGATAACTGTCGACAATTTTGTTTATAATTAACAAAAGCAAATAGATATTAAATTGCTGAATTTCTACCTTTTTTAAGTTCAATACATCTTTATAAAGACATCTATATATTATCTTTGTCTACATTAAGACAGTAGTCTTAAATTATTATAGCAAACAAGGATAAATAAAAAACTTTTTTATAAGGTACGTTTTAATCTGTCTTTTTATCTAAGTTTGTCTGATACTCAACAAAGCAAAGTAAGGAATTGTTATTTGATTGAGAGTAAAAAATGAGTGTTTAATGGATGCGACATGGAGTGGAGACCACATTAATGAATATTGTTTTTAATCCACTAATAGAAATTTAGAAAAGTCGAAAAAGTATCGAGGTGCTTTAGTAGAGGCATAAATGCCTGATTTTAGTTTTATAACTATCAGTACGAACACCAGGAGAAATCTTCCCATGTCTGCAAGAAATGATTTTCATAACCTGGAACGGTTAGATAGAGTAAAAACTATATGATAGCTTGCGTAATTAAGAGGATTCTTATAAAAATTATATATATCAAAAAAATAGTTTTGACTATTTTGATGGCTGGAGCAATCTTTACTTCATGCTCTAATGAAATAAACGATCAGGGTAAAACAGACGATAATGACGGCCCGGTTGGTTATATCTCCCTTGTACTGAGCAATAGCAGTGTTCGCGGTACGGAGACAAAAACTCTGGACTCTCTGCATTATGGAACTGCGGATGAGAATAAAGTGAAGTCAATCCTGATTGTCCTGTATAATGGTGATGATCCGGTTACTAGTGAGGTGAAGTATCAGTTTGTGCTGACGGATATAGGTACTCCGACTTCGCCGGGTAATGACATCCACAGTATATTACAGGGGACGAATACTACTACATACAGAATAAAAGCGAAGGAAGTTATAAAAGATAATTATAAACTTGCGGTATTTATTAATCCTCCTGCCGTACTGAAGGGCTTAACGGGCAAAGGTGAAAAATTAGGTATTATGACTGCTGCGGCTGAAGTCACTGTTGACCAGCTTACTATGGGAGAACAGATAAGGGACAACTTTTTGATGAGCAACTTTGCTGGCTTAGTTGAGGTGGATAAGAGTGATATTTATGATACCGAGGCCAAGGCTGAAGCTGCACCTGTAAAATTAGACGTTGAACGTGCGGTGGCTAAAGTGACTTTGAGCGTAGCTGATAATCTTAATGCCGCTTCGGCGACACTGGGTGCGAATATCGGTGAGATTAAATGGGATGTCGATGTTATTAACAGGAAAACATTCTGGATGAGAAATGCGGCTCCTATGCTTGACAAAAACTCTATTTCATCCGGTGTTGTTACACAAACAATTCCTGAAGTCGCTATTGCGACGAATCGAATATATATGTATGCCACAGATCCTAACTGGAATGGATTCAGCCATAGTCGTAATCCAAATCTTATAGCTTCGCTTACAAATGAATTTATTTATAAATCCGGAACTATAGCTCTTCCCTTTAAACCTTCAACATCTGATGAACCTACTGAAGCATATGTCACAGAAAACACAATGGTCGCATCGGAGCAATGGGAGGATGTAACTACCTGTGTTCTGATATCTGCGGTTATAACTCCTAAAACAACGTATTTTGGCACATCCTTACTACCGGGTGCTCCATATTTCTTATTTCGTAATATGGCTTTCACTTTTACGGATATACAGCAGATTCATGCTGCTTATAATAATCCGGAGACAATTATTACCTGTGTTGGTAAAACATGGAAGATACTTACTGAGGAGGCTACAAATGCCAGTATTATTGTTTTACCCGCTATTTTGGATAGTATGAAAGGTTCTGAGGACTTTAATGGATATACAGACGTTCCCGATACGTCGAAAGATGTTGTTAAATCGAATGGAACAGTAAGTTTTTTTGCGGCAGGTGCACCTAATTATTACTATGTGCCTATCCGTCATTTCAGAGACGAACTTCAAAGTGAGTCTATGGCATATGGTCGCTATGGAGTTGTCCGCAATAGTTGGTATAATCTGTTACTGACCAGTATAAAGAATTATGGTACGGGTGAAATACCGAAAGACAGACCCGAACCGGATGACAAAGATAAATCTTGGTTATCTGTTGAATTTACTATTCTTCCTTGGGTGGAAAGGGGGCAGGGAATAGAACTTTGACAGCATATAGATAAAGTTTGAAGTTGTGAGTGCGGAAACCTGGTTTACTTAAATTCTACCGGGCGTGTTAAGCGATTAATTTTAGTGAAAGAAGAATGAAGCAGTATGTATATCGTATTTTTTTGATGTTGGGATTAGCCTTATGGCTTGTCTCTTGTACGGGCACAGAAACCCCTATCGATGATCTTGGAAATATCCCAGAAGAAAGTATTCCCAGCGGTACAGGGAATATGTTTTCGCTGGCAATGAGAATACCTTTGCCAAATGATTATATGGGTACGAAAACCTATGAAGGAGTAGACAGGGGGAGTATTTCAGAAATACTGATAGATGGAGTAAGAATGGTTCTCTATGAAGGTGGTGTTGTTAAATATTGTCTGGATCTGGATATACAGGTGCAGCCCGATAACAATGATTTTAAAGTTACCGGAAGTGATCTCTATAATTGGACCACTGATGGGAACAGAATCTTCATTCAGACAATAGCACGCACATTTGAACGGAGCAATTATGATATGCTAATCGTGATCAATCCCAATGATTCGATTAAGGCAAAAACGGAAAAAGGAGAACATGTCACCGCATTGGATGTTGCATTCAATACTACTATCGGTATGTTCCGTTCCCGTACCGTGATCGGAGAAGAGGGAACATACGAAGAACCGGCTTATTTCCTGATGATGAATTCCCAAAAACTTGTCGAACTAATACCCGGAAACTTCTATGCTACTAAAGAAAAAGCAGAGAACAATCCGGCTTTCATCAATCTGGAACGTGTGGCAGCAAAAGTCACTTGTGATTATGCTGGTACCGCAAATACCAAATCTACTGCAGTAGCTCCCTACGGACGATTTGTGATGTTGCTGGATTATAATAACCAATCAGAAGCTCCCTGGGGTGATGAAGGATACGATATACCGGAAGATTGTATTAAATGTCCGGTGCAAGGTTGTACCGGTACATTTAACCGGAAAACGAAACAGTGTAGTGCCAAACCTTATCTTCATACATATGATGGCCTGGGACTTGTTTCCGATCGGGTGCGTTATATGGTTGCAACTGACCTTACCTGGGAAATCGATGTAGTCAATAAAAAAAGCTATTGGCTCAGACATCTTACATATAAAGCCGGAGGAACCGTAATCGAAGAACAGGGAGATATCGACCGGGAATATTTTTACGCTGAAGACCCTAACTTCTCTGGCTTTTCAGGAACAGATGCGAAAAAACAAAATTTCAGCTATGTATTGGATGGCACAGAATTAAATCCGGGTACCAATAGTACGGCTAAAAAGCTGTATCCTCAACTCTCCGATTATAAATATTATAATTACTGGTCATGGAAAAAGGGAGACACTCAACCGGTGTACATACCCGAAAATACCATGGTTCAAAATGAACAAAAGAAAGATGTCGTGACTAGGGTTATCTTTAAAGCGGTTCTTAAAAGAGAGCAGTTTGGTGAGAAGAGTACAGAGGTGAATCCGGAGCTTCCGTTAAAACCGATCGAGGGGTTCTTTGTATTTAAAGGAGGAAATACGGATATCGAAAATTATAAATACAATAATTATAATAAAGACAATACCACTTTTTTTATTCTCCGTCCGGAGGATGTGGAGATCTACGCCTCGGCCTCTACAACAGAACATATTCATATATATCTTCGGGAGGGTATTCTCGAAGCGATCAGACAATTTAAAGAGGACCATCCTGATTTTAACTTTTCTAATTGGAGAAACGAAAAACCGGCAGAATCTGCCAATCTTTCATTTTATAAAAACGGTGAAATGTATTATGAGGTACCAATAGAACATTTTTCCGTTGCAGAGGCACAAGGTATCGGAAAATACGGACGTTTCGGTGTGGTACGGAATAACTGGTACAAACTGAATATAGAAAAAATGATCTCTATCGGATCGCCTGTTCTGCCGGAGTCCAAACCAGAGTTTATAGAGACTGTTACCCGGTCTGCTGTACCGGAGGTAAAAAGTAACTCGAATATTCTGATCAGAAATCAGTCAATCATATTCTAAATAAGCATAAGGGTTATGACAAATATTTCAAAAAAGACAATCTGTATTAAGCAGATGCAACTCATCGTATTTCTGGGACTATTATTGGTCGGTGGACAGGTGAAAGCACAACAGGCAACAAAAGTAAACGTTATCAATGAAGATTTTGAGAGACCCGAATTTAGCGGTAACTACATAGATCCTAATCCGGGAATATGGAGTTACTATGATTTCACGTATGCTGCCACTGTACCTATGGCCGATGATGCCGGAAAATGTATCATTACTAAAAATTCAAACCTTGTTGGTCACGGTGAACCTCCACAATGGCCACATCCCGATCATACCACAGGAACCGGATATTATCTTTTTGCCGTGAAGGAAGCAGGTACCGATCCTAAAAAAATCTATGCTGCTACAATCTCTTATGTAAAGAAAGGAGAGATTGTTAAGTTTGGCGTTTATTATGACGATGTGGATGGCGGATATAATTTTGAAATACAAGCTACGGGAACCGGACTTGGCGGTCAGACTAAAACTTCGGCCAACTATGCAAATTCGAATGGCGGATGGATTTATTGGTCTCATTCTGTTACAGCTACCCAGGATGGAGCGATTACTTTCAGTCTTGTTGATAAATATGGATATGAAAATAAGAAGCACAAATTTGGGGTGGATGATATAACGGTGAACATGAAGGCGATACAGATGGCATCTCCTGCTTCTTTATACACCTATACGAAAGTCAACACACAGGTTGCTGCTCCTTTTCTGGCAAAATATAACAATCCTTTAGGAAGTGAAGCTTATTCCTATGTATGGCAGAAATATGACGGTAGTTCTTGGGTTCAGGCCACTGGTACGGGAGCGACAGGAGGAGCTAATGGAACATCTTTTACAACAGAATTCACTCCTGCGGCGGAAAGTATGGAAGGTCTTGTCTATTACCGGCTTGTGGTCACGGCAGGTAGTAAAACTTTGTATTCGGATATAGTTACTGTAGAGTACACAGCGGTCGAATATCTGTTGAAGGAGGACTTTGGTGGAAACTGGCCCTCTACCGATTCGACAAACCAGGCAGGAGCTTCGGGCGACTGGTGGCTTGCTGCTGGTCCGCATCCAACAATAACAACGGATTTTACTTACGGACTCCCCGATGACAGAGCCTACAACAGGGACAAAGCCGAACAAGCTTACGGGGAAAGACCGATTAAACTGGATCAGGGAGGCGCTGCCACTTATGCAATCACAAAACTGGCCGGATGGAAGTTGTCTATCCCCGGTTTTCCGGGTGTAGAGTGGAATTGGGGAGACGGAGATGGTGGCGGTAAAGGTGGCTTTGAGGATCACAGTATCCCTGGAGACAATTCAAAAGGTTATTTTATGTACGCTGTGAACCGTACAAATACAGAGAAGACTGTTTATGAAGCCAGTATTCCGGTAACAACGGACATGTTGGGACAAACCTTTTCTCTCAGTACATGGCAGGTTGCCTTGTGGGGGAGGGTCGATACTCTTCCCTATCAGTTTAAGTTGGAAGTTGAAGATGCTGGAGGTATTGTGATGGACTCTGCAAAGTTTAAGGTAAGCGACGAATGGGAAGAAAGAAAATTATTGTTTTACATTCCTCTTAGTTATCAGGACGATGATATTAAAATACGTATATCATCTGTAGGTGATAATTTGTGGCTTGGATTAGATGATATCTCCCTCACCGGATATGAATCATTTATAACTATCAAATCTCCAGTGTCGGGAAGTTCTGTCGGTTTCAATGTGGATTTTATGGTGGATTATAAATATATCAGTCCTTCTATCAATTACAGGTGGCAAAGAAGTGCCGATGGTAATGGATGGGCAGATATTGCAGGATCGGACGGTACGGCGACAGGTAACAGCGGAACTTTTACCGGGACTATACCAGCGGTGGTAGACGGTTACTATTACAGAGTGTTGGTAATCAAGGGGAATGGTGGTGATACGGATTTTACGGAAGCTCTGGCCTCAGAACCTGTGCGACTGTTTCGGGATGCCAATTACCTGATCAGAGAAGACTTTGGAGGGTGTGGTTCTACACAGGATTTTATTTATAAAGCCGACAATCAATATGTTATTCCCGGATATGAATATACCCAGGTGTCGGAGGGAATCGTAAGACCCAACCCCGGCAGCGGTAACTATATAATAACGAATCAAGTATACCTGAATTACTGGACAAATGAGGATAATTCTGAAAGTACGACAAACTGGAATACGGATGTAACAGATCATTCCAGTTGTAAAGACGGTTACTTTCTGCTGGTTCACGCCAGGGGTACGTCGGATGGTGAAAGTATGCCATTTTATAAAACGACGCTTTCCAATCTTTGTGGTGGTTCGAAACTATCGTTTAAAGCCTGGATTGCCAATCTGGAGAAAAACACCAATACCAAGCAGAATTTCAAATTTCTTGTCGGTTTCGACAACGGAGATACCCAAGAATATACGACAGGAGATATTCGCGGAGGAAGTAATAGTCTCTGGAAACAATATGGATTTGACTTTTTTGTACCGCAAGGTGCTACTACCGCTACACTTTCCCTATTTACGGAAGGAGCCTGGGACTGGGGTAAGGGGGTTGCATTGGATGATATTGAAATAAAATTATTGAGCCCGGCACAGATATTTACACCAACAAAGACGGAGATGATTGTGTTATCCGGTAAGAAAGAAACCCTGACAGGGGGGTATGCCTGCGGCAGTTTGACAGGCTCGCTCACCTATCAATGGCAGCAACGTCTTGAGACCGGAGGGTGGATCAATAGTAGTGGAACGGGAGCTACCGGTACTGTCGGAAATGGAAATTTTACGACCGATTATACAACAAATGCCATTCATGAGACTATTTATTATCGTTTTGTGGTAACAGGAGATAATGTATCTGTCTATTCTGATTCGGTTAAATTTATACCGGAAGATGCATCTAAATCGAAAACCTATTTCGTATGTCCGGATAACATGACGAAAGATCAAGCTACAGTTTATAGGGGAAGTGGTGAATATCTTCCAGGAATGGTGAGTTTGGGTGAACCAGGTTATTTGCCTTCGCTTATTCATATGGAGGCCCCAGAAATAACTGGAGTTACGTATAAATGGTACACTAGTAAAGACGGAGGTACGGAAGATCTACTGCCTGATCAGGATGAGTATGATTATGATCAGAAATATTCTTCTACGCAAGCCATAGAGGATCCTGTAATACTGTCTGACGGAAAGACACATACCCTGTCTGTCCAGAACGAAAGAAATACAGGCGGACAGTTTAAAGCAAGAACCTATTGGGTAGAGATATGTGATATGAACGGAGTTCCCCTTTTGGATGAGAGAGTCGCATACTATTTACTGCCTGGTTATTTGTGTGGTAGCGTAGATGCTGCTATTTCTCCGGCAAATGCCCGCCGTATACACAGGGAGAACTTTGGGGGAACAGTTCCCGGAGATCCGAATATAAAACAAGAGCCAATCGATTATATTACGATTGATTACGAACAGTATAAATCCGGTGATGGCAATTTGCCGGAAGGCGGTTATATGATTACGAAGAAAAGTCCCGCAGGGAGTTCTAATGGCTGGATGGCTATGACAGACCATATTTATGAAGACCAGCCTAATGAAACTCATGGTTATTTGGTCGCTGTAAACGCTACAGAGACTCCCGGACGTTTCTATACTCATCAATTAACGAACCTGGGCTCATGCCGTAATATCGAATTAGTTATTACAGGATGGTTTACCAGCTTTGTAAAATGGAACGGACTGGAGAAAGTGAATCTTAAATTTATATTGACAAACACAGAAACAGGAGATATATTAGCAGAATATCTTTCCGGAAATATGCTTGATGGGGAAGGTAATAATTGGAGACAATTCGGATTCAGGTTCCTTGTTCCGGAGAATGTAACCAGTATAACTCTGGAAGTTGTCAATAACAACTTTGGTACCGGAGGGGGAAATGATGTGTTGATGGATGATATTGAAATTTATCTGGTTATCCCTCCCGTGACCCTCGTGCCATCTGTAAACGGTTATGTTTGTGCAGAAGATGAGGGAGTGCTTATCCTGAAAGGAACTTATACGGATGACGGTACCTTAGGAAACTATTTGGACTATCGATGGGAGTTTAGTCCTACCGGAAAAGATGGTCCGTGGCAACCACTTGCCAGTGTTATCGGAGAGGTGACTTCAGGAGTGATCACGACTGATAAATCAAAATTCGAAATCTACCCTTTTACAGCAGCCAACAATGGATATTATCGTTTAGTAGTAGCTCAGTCGGGAGGTTTTGCCGGTATTCCGAATTATGCCTGTATGGCTGTGTCAGAGCCTCGTGAATTACTTTTTGCAGCCTCTATAGATAAGATTCCTACACCTTCGCTGGCCGGTAACCGAACAGCTTTCTGCTATTCCGATGTAGATAGAGACGGGTATATCACTATAACCAACCAGGATACGCAAGTGAGTGATAATAATCCTTATGCAAGTTATACCTGGATGGTCGGTGGGACGGTCGTTTCCGATACTACAGCAAAAGCTTTGAAAATAAAGTTGGACGATTATGCTCCGGGATTTTATACGGTTTCGTTGACTGCCAATAATTCCGTGGGATGTACTGAGGCTTCTATGCATGAGTTTGTACTATTCCCCAAAGTAACCACCTGGACCGGTAATGGTGAAGCAAACAACTGGAATGATTTCAGAAACTGGGACAACGGTGTACCCGGATACTGTACTAATGTGATCATCCCCAATGAATCAATCAAAGTGGATCAAACCAATCTGTTAGGTCATTATCCTCTGTTGATAAAGCCGACAGTAGACTCATTGAATGTGGTAAATGATTATACCAATAGTCAGTTATATCTGAATCAACAGAAAGAAAAGCAGAATGACGGATTCTTTTCTCTCCGCCCAGTTTGCGATACGATAACCTTCAAGATGGGGGGCGGAGTGGCTCGTACGAATTATTTGAACTACAGATTTGCAGAAGTGGATCTTGATGTGAAACCAGGTCGTTGGTATACTGTCTCGGCTCCTTTACGTGCAATGTATTCCGGTGATTATTTTGTCGAAGGAAATATAAAGCGTCAGAATCCAACAGTTTATATGATGAAATATAATACCACCAATCCACAGACACAAGATACACCGGCAAAGGTGACAGGCGACTTCTCGAATCCTTTCAATACGCTGACCGAAGATTTGTCTCCGGGGCTCGGATATGCTATCGGAGTCTATGATGGAGAAGACATCGAAGCAGAACTGCAGTCTTTCCGTTTCCCAAAGGATAGCGTTACCTATTCAATGTGGAATTATCATGGTGTTTATCTGGGCGAAACAAAGACAATGGATCGTACCGGTATAGGGCGGTTTACTTATGAGCAGTGTATAGAAGAGATGGAAGGTAACCGACCATTAGATAATGAAAATAAGAACTTTAATGTGACTGTGAAAAACGATCAAACAGGCTATACGACAGCTTTGTTAGGCAATCCTTTTATGTCACATCTGAATTTCAATCAATTTAAAGCAGCCAATCAGGCTATAACTGGCGGTTATTATATATGGACGGATAATGAAACGTTTGAAGCTTATAACCCAGGGGTTTTTTCAAATGATCCGTATCTTATTGCACCTATGCAATCCTTTATTGTAGAAAAGATAGGACAGATATCTGAGCTTCAATTCAATTTCACGATGTCGACAACAACGTCTGACATCACCCTGCGTTCCTCCCGCAGAATGGAAGAGGCAACGCTGAAGATGGACGTGTTGAGGAATCAGGTAGCCCAGAGTCATATTCGTCTGAAATATGTTCCGCTTGAAGAAAACCGGTATAATGCACGCAAAGATATGTGGACTCTCTTTTCGGAAGAGAATACAGAACCGGCTGTTTTATATACGTTACTGGATGGAAAGGCGGCTTCTATCCGTACATTGGGCGATTTATCGAAACCCATTGAACTGGGTATCCGTACCGATGTCAAAGGTGAGTTGACCCTTCGCTTATCCGGAATGGAAACTTTTGATACGGCTCAGGATATTTATCTGCAGGATACTTTTACGGGAACATTGCAGAATATGAGGGAGAATCCTGAATATACATTTGATAATCAGACAGGTTTTGTAGAAGGACGGTTGTTCCTGCGGATAGGTGAAATAGAGGAGAATGACATTCCGGATTCGGATATACGTATTGCTGTCAGCAACGGCCGGGTCGTAGTAAGCAGTTCTGTTGATGATCCGATTGAATCTGTAAAAATACATGCTTTAAACGGTAGACTGATATATAATAAGCAAGCTATTCGTCAAAGTACTGTTTCTCTCGATGTGTTTATTCCTGAACAAGTTACTCTGGTTACTGTAACCACCCGCAACCGGCAAAAAACCGAAAAGGTGATTATACGTTAAAATTGAATGTTAACCCCTCCCTCCCTCCTGACTTTTTGATTTATAAAGTAGAGTCAGGAGGGATTCTCTATAAAATAATTGGCTAAAGTGATATCTGAAACTGTAGTAACTATTATATTTGCACTATAAAACATAAAGATATGATAGTCAGAATACTTTGCTTGCTGGCATTTGCGTTGATTTTTAACTCATGTCACGGCCAGCAGACAGCAAAAACAGAGAAAGAGGATACAACGCCGAGAACCTTTGAAATGGTTGCCGTTCCCAGTATGATTACCGATCCGGGCGAACGAGCCAAATATCTGGTCCAGCATTATTGGGATAAATTTGATTTTACCGATACGGCGTATATCCATCTGCCGGATATTACGGAACAGGCACTTACCAACTATATCGACCTGATGAAATATGTGACTCCGGAAGTTGCGACCTCTTCCATCAAAGGTATGATGCACAAGGCTGCGGCTGACAGCAGCTTCTTTGCTCATATGGCCGGTCTGTATGAAAAGTATCTTTACGATCCTAACTCTCCGATGCGCGATGAATCTTTGTATATCCCTGTACTCGAATCCGTCCTGGCCGCACCGGTCCTCGATGAAGTAAATAAAATCCGTCCTGCCCATTTACTGGAACTGGCATTAAAGAACAGGGTAGGTGAGCCGGCAATCGACTTTACTTATACCTTGGCTGATGGGAAAACCGGTACATTATATAATGTAAAGGCTGATTATCTTTTGTTATTCTTCTACAATCCGGATTGTCATGCCTGTAAAGAAATTACGGAACAGTTGTCGGGTGATCCGTTGATCGGCCGGATGATGTCTGATAAGAAACTAAAGATTCTGGCTGTCTATCCCGATGAGGATCTGGAAGCCTGGCGGAAACATATCCCTGATGTACCGGCAGCCTGGATAAACTCCTATGATAATACGGTAAGCCTTAAAAATGATGAGATATATGATCTGAAAGCAATTCCAACCCTTTACCTGTTGGATAAGACGAAAAAAGTTATACTAAAAGATGTCACATTTAACCAGTTGATGGAATTTATGCAAATGCAAACAAACTAATGTATGTAAATAACAAATTGAGTATGAGAACAACGTTATTATCAGTAATCTTGCTGGCTGGTGTCAGCCTGACTGCTTCTGCGCAGTTTAAAATCGGAGGGAAAACAATTAACACCAAGAAAGTGGTTAGCGCCGCTACCGATGTTGCTAAGGCTATCACACTTAGTGATGCCGATATAGTGACCATGAGTCGTGAATATATCGAATGGATGGATACCCATAATGAAGTGGCCGGCCCCGATACGGAGATGGGACAGCGTCTGGAACGTCTGACAAAGGATATCAAAGTTGACGGACTGGATCTGAATTTTAAGGTATACAATGTTATCGACGTAAATGCTTTTGCCTGTGGCGACGGTAGTGTCCGTGTTTGCGGCGGATTGATGAAAGTGATGGACGACAATGAAGTAATGGCTGTTATCGGACATGAAATCGGTCATGTGCTCCATTCCGATTCGAAAGATGCCATGAAGAACGCTTATCTGACTTCGGCTGCAAAAAATGCCGCAGGGGCAACCAGTGATGTCGTAGCTAAATTATCGGATTCCCAGTTAGGCGACCTGGCAACAGCATTGGCCGGTGCACAATATTCTCAAAAACAGGAAAATGAAGCAGACGATTACGGCTTTGAGTTTAGTGTAGCCAATGGCCTTGATCCGTACAGCATGCATAATTCATTGAATAAACTGATGAGTTTGAGTGAAGATGCACCGAAATCATCCAAATTTCGCCAGATGTTTTCAAGCCATCCTGAAACAGCTAAACGTGTTGAACGGATGAAGGAGAAAGCGGATGAATATATGAAAGATAAGAATTGATTGTTAATATAACTTGCTAAATAAGGTATTTTACTAAATTATTGCTAAAACAAGTATGATTTGTGCTATAAAACTATGCTGAATAACATAAGGTGCTTATATTTGCATTGTGTTTTTCATGGTATTAGATTTAAGGTTAGCAATGAAGATTGGTTGTCGGGATGACAACCTTTTCTTTTTTATAGACTTTACCGATCATCATTTGTCCACTTTCCCTCTTTTAATTCCGAAATAATATTACTTTTGTATCAGTACTATAAAATTTATGTGGTGTGGATACAAAAATAAAATTACGGGTTCAAGGGCTGACTAATAGCCAGATTCAGTCGGGAGCATATGCCCTGATACTGGCGGAAGAAAACGGAGCTCGTCGTGTACCTATTATAGTAGGGACATCGGAAGCACAATCCATTGCTATTGCATTAGAACATATTACGCCTCCCAGGCCTCTTACTCATGATTTATTTATGACTTTTGCTCAGGCTTTCGGCATTCAGCTACGGGAGGTTTTCATTTATAAGTTCGAAGACGGTGTTTTCTATTCCGAGCTGTTGTTTGATGATGGCATAACTCAGGTACGCCTCGATTCACGGACATCGGATGCCATTGCAATTGCTCTTCGGGTGAAATGCGACATCTATACGACAGAACATATCGTTTCAGAATGCGGAGTCGTGCTGGAAGAATCCTCGATGCCGGATGAAATGGATGACAACGATTATGCTTTGCTGGACAAAGAACCGGAAGATATAGAAGATGAGGCGGAATTGAAGAAATGGCTTTCTCTTCTGGATGAAGAAGAATTGAGCGAACGGATGGAAGAAGCTGTAGCTGATGAGAACTATGAATATGCAAAGATGTACAAAGACGAGATTCGCCGTCGTGAAGAAGAGGAGGGAAGTGCCAAATGATAGATCAACAGAGCGGGATTAGTCTGGAATCCCTTTTACGTGGAATACTAGGGATCGTGACAGTTCTGGCTGTGGCATATGCCTTGAGTTATGACCGGAAACGTATCGACTGGAAGTTGATAGGAGGTGGATCGATTATGCAGGTTATATTTGCCCTGGCAGTTCTTTATATACCGTTCGTGGGAACAGCTTTGGAATGGATGGGGAAGGCGTTCATTAAACTGATGGACTTTACCCAGGCGGGAGTTGGCTTTTTATTAGGACCGTACGCAACCAAAAGTAATGGGTTTATATTCCTGATCCATTCATTACCGGTTGTCATTTTCTTTTCAGCATTGGTTTCCCTCTTTTATTACTGGGGAATTATCCAGCGTGTTGTGGGAGCTTTTTCCTGGTTGCTACGAAAGTTTATGAATATATCGGGTGCGGAAGGATTAGTTACCTCCGGAAATATATTTATGGGTATGACTGAATCTCCCGTGCTTATTAAGAATTACTTGCCGGCGATGAATAAGTCGGAGATCTTTCTGGTTATGGTGTCCGGAATGGGGACTATCGCCGGAACGGTTATGGCAACTTATATTGGTATGTTATCGGGGGGTGACCCTGTAGCCAGGGTGTTGTTTGCCAAGCATCTGATTTCGGCGTCGTTGATGGCTGCACCCGGCTCGATCGTTTTGGCAAAGATGCTTTGTCCGCAGACGGAAGTTGCCGTTGATCAGGTTGCCACTTTGGAAAAAGGAAGTTCCCATCCGACGGCTTTGGATGCCTTGGCTGCCGGAACATCTACCGGTATTCGCCTGATGGTCAATATAGCTGCAATGCTTTTGGTATTCATTGCGCTGGTCGCTTTGGCGAATTATCTTCTGGAAGGATTGCTGGGGCGTTATACCGGTTTGAATGAATGGATCGTTTCGGTGACTGACGGTAAAGCGCAGGGATTGACGTTCCAGTTTATTCTCGGAGTTATTCTGGCTCCTTTTATGTGGCTGATCGGTATTCCGTCACCGGATATTATGCTTGTCGGTTCTTTGCTGGGACAGAAAACGATCCTGAATGAATTTGTGGCTTATTTCCAGTTGCAGGAGTGGAAAGATGCCGGAATGTTCATGTATCAAAAGTCGATTTTAATGTCTACCTATATATTATGTGGTTTTGCTAATATTTCGTCTATCGGGATTCTGTTAGGCGGAATGGGAGTACTGGCTCCGGAGAAGAAGGAAATGATAACCCGTTTCGGTTTTCCGGCCATGATTGCCGGTGCTTTGGTTTCTGTGTTGTCAGCCACGATTATAGGGATGATACTCGGGTAATTGAAAATTATAAATTGAAAATTAAAGAGACGTGCAGATATTTTATACGCCGGATATTGCAGTGAATCCGGAACTGCCGGAAGAGGAGGCAGGTCACTGTATTCGTGTACTTCGTCTGACCGAAGGCGATGAAATTTTGCTGACTGATGGTAAGGGAGTTTTTTATAAGGCGGCTATCAGTCGTGCCCATCATAAACATTGCGAAGTGTCCATTCTGGAGAGTTGGCAGCAACCGGCTTTATGGAACTTCCGCCTTCATATCGCAGTTGCTCCGACAAAAAATATGGATCGGATGGAATGGTTTGCAGAGAAAGCGACCGAGATCGGTATTGATGCCATTACCTGCCTGAATTGTCGTTTCTCAGAACGCCGGGAGATAAAACCAGCCCGTCTGGAAAAGATCCTGGTCAGTGCCATGAAGCAGTCGCAAAAGGCGACACTACCCCAGCTGGAAGGAATGACTGATTTCAAATCATTTGTCAGCCAACCTTTTGACGGTCGTAAGTTTATTGCTCATTGTGAGGATGGAGATAAAACATTATTAAAACAAACGTATCGTCCGGGTGAAAACGCTTTAGTACTGATCGGCCCCGAAGGAGACTTCAGCCCGGAAGAGATAGAACTGGCTTTACAGCAGGGTTTTGAACCTATTTCATTAGGAGAGAGCCGTCTTCGTACGGAGACAGCTGCGTTGGTGGCTTGTCATACGATACATGTACTGAATCAATAAAGATTAAATATCATAGAAAAAAGGATATGTTAACCGAAGAAATACCTTTGGTTCGTATCCTTTTTTTATTTTTCTTTGAACCATACTTTAATACTTCAATGGAAAAGGAGGAGAGATATTGAAGGTTATGTTATATTAACATCCCATTTTATGTTAATGGTAAAATACCATAATTTCCTGCGAATATCAAATAAATATTGATATAAGCTCGATTGTATATTTGTGCAAGAGGCATAAGTATGTATTGGCTAACCATCTTCTTTATTAAATAAAACATTATGATACCACTTTATCAGGAATTACCATTTACGAGCAATAGCTATATAAACTTCTATAAAGAAGATTTGCCACATTTTATTGTTCCGTGGCATTATCATCCCGAAATAGAAATTATGTATATATTGGAAGGTACCGGAACACGTTTTGTCGGGGACCATATTGACAGATACCAGGAAGGTGATGTTTGTATGGTAGGACCGAAGTTGCCCCATGAATGGCGGAATGATGATGAATTCTTTAAACAAGGTGCCGGACTGAAGGCGTCTTGCCTATGTTTGTTCTTTCTAAAAGATATTTTTGAAGAAAATCTGATCCGCTTACCGGAAATGAACAATATTCGTCAGTTGATAGAACGTTCCAGGCGCGGCATTAAGTTTATGGGGAAATCCAGAGATACGATCGGTTCTTTCATCCAACGTTCGGTGAATGATACCGGGGCTGCCCGAATTACCAACTTTATCTCGTTGCTGGAAATGATGGCGACGACAGACGAATATGAGTTGCTGGCAAGTGTCGGATTCACGGAATCTGTCAATTCTTCGGATTTTGAAAGATTCGATAAAGTATACCAGTATATGATGAAGAATTTTACAAAGCCGATAAAGTTGGAAGAAGTCGCTTCACTGGTTGGTTTGACGCCTAATGCTTTCTGCCGTTATTTCAGGGGACGTACCAAAAAGACATTTGTACAGTACTTGAATGATATACGTATCGGTCATGCTAAAAAGCTATTGATAGAAGGACGTATGAAGATTTCGACGTTAAGTATGGAGGCTGGTTTTAATAATTTGTCAAACTTTATTGAGCAGTTTAAACGCTCCACACAGATGTCGCCGTCAGAATATCAGAAAAAGTTCGGAGTAAAAAACCGGAAAGTTATCTGATTTCAGATTTATGGTAAAATACCAGCATTATGCGCAAAAATAAAGAAAAGAAGTAGGCTTAACTGACTATATCTTTGCCATATAGAAATCTGAGATATAGTTAACAGTTATAATTCTAATAATAGAAAGCCTATGGATACACAAGCATTTTGAATAAAGAGTTTTATAGTGTAAATGCAAATTATCCCGTTTAAGTAATGAATATGGACAGAAGGAATTTTATAAAACAAACTACTATGGCAACTTTGGGTAGCCTTGCTTCTTTTGATCTGTTTGGAACTTCTTCTTTTAATGAGGTAGTTCCGGAAATGAGTAAGAGAAAGATATCGCCCCGTGCAATTACCATGTGGGACTTTTCCTGGTTGGAACGTCGTTGGCCGGGAGCCGGTTACGAAGACTGGGATAAGGTGTTGGATGAATTGCTCGAACGTGGTTATAATGCGATACGTATTGATGCTTATCCGCATCTGGTCGCAGAGAATCCGACCGGGAAATGGATGTTGAATGAGGTCTGGAACCAGCAGGTTTGGGGAAGTCCGGATTTGAATGAAGTACAGGTCCAGCCTGCTTTGAATGAGTTTCTTACAAAATGTCGGGAACGCGATATCAAGGTAGGACTTTCTTCCTGGTATCGTCAGGACGTAGATGATACCAGGATGAAGATAACAACCCCAGACAAGATGGCTGATTGCTGGATATCAACTCTTAAATCTATAGAAACAGATGGGCTGTTGGATACTGTATTATTTGTGGATCTGTGTAATGAATGGCCGGGAAATTTGTGGGCTCCTTTCTTTTCATCCCAATATCCGCATGTTGTATGGGGACAATGGTATAAGGAAGAGTCGCTTCAGTGGATGAAACATGCTTTGAATCGGATGAGGAAAGAATATCCGGATATGCCTTTCCTCTTTTCCTTTGATTATGGGGATGTTCAGAAATATGAGGAAGTAGACACTTCTTTCCTGGATTTGTATGAGCATCATATATGGATGGTTCATCAGAATAACAGCGAGTTTTATAAGATCGTGGATTATAAGGATGGACAGTTTTCTCCCGAAGCCTATAAGAAAGTGGTGAGATCTGCTGAAAAGCTTTACCGGGAGAAACCATTGTACTGGCAGAAGTTACTGACCGATAAAATAGAACTGACAGGGAAAATCGCAAGAAAAACAGGACGGCCTCTTATTACTACAGAATGCTGGGGGATTGTAGATTATAAAGACTGGCCTCTGCTGAATTGGGATTGGGTGAAAGAACTTTGTGCTTTAGGAACAGTAGCGGCTGCTCAAACGGGGATGTGGGCAGGAATAGCTACGAGTAATTTTTGTGGACCGCAGTTTGCCGGTATGTGGAGAGATGTAAAATGGCATCAGGAATTGACTGCAATAATCAGGTCGGCTGTGTTGGATGAATCTATTGTCATGAATAATGAAATAGCTGCTAAATTATTGAGACGGCTTTAAGTTTCAGTTATCAAAAAGTCTCATGTTAAAATTTATATAAGCGAGAACATATTGTTCCCGCCAGGGAAATTACATTAAAAAAATAGTGATTAATCAATTAAATCAATTCTTTTATGGAAAAGAAAAATAGAAGTTTTTATCTGGTTTTCATTTCCGTTTTCCTGCTTTTAGGAAACCTGCTGGCAGAAGCTCAAACGGGAAGGACTATTTCCGGAATTGTTGTATCGGAGGTCGGTAATGAACCTCTGATAGGTGTAAACGTTGTTCAGAAAGGGACTACAAACGGTGCAGTTACGGACCTGGACGGACGGTTTACCTTGACTGTTCCGGACGGAAGTGTTTTACAAATTACGTATATCGGTTATCAGGAACAGTTATTGACCGTCAAGCCCAACATTGCAATCTATCAGGTTACTTTAAAAGAAGATTCGCAGGCTTTGGATGAAGTTGTTGTGGTGGGCTATGGCATTCAGAAGAAAAAACTGGTAACAGGTGCGACTGTGCAGGTGAAGGGAGACGATATTCAGAAGCTGAACACAGTGAGTGCTTTGGGAGCTTTGCAAAGTCAGACTCCTGGGGTGAACATTACCCAATCATCCGGTATGCCGGGCGAAGGTTTCAATGTGACAATACGTGGTTTGGGTACAACCGGTTCTTCGGGACCTTTATACATTATAGACGGGGTTACCGGTGCGGATATCAATAATCTGAATCCTGCCGATATCGAATCTATTGATGTGCTGAAAGATGCTGCATCAGCTGCTATCTACGGATCACGTGCTGCGAATGGTGTTGTATTGGTGACGACAAAACAGGGGCGTGCCGGAAAAGCAACCATATCTTATGACGGATATTTTGGTGTGCAGAATGTATATAAAATGGTTCCGACACTGAATGCACAGGAATATGCGATGATACAGAATGAAGGTCGTTTAATGGATGGCCTGCCTGCTTATGATTTTAGTTCGATGGTACCCAACTGGGAAAGTTATGCCAATGGAACGAACAAAGGGACGAACTGGTTGGATGAAATGAGGAACGAGAATGCCCCGGTCCAGAATCATGCTCTGAATATTACGGGAGGAAGCGAACAGTCCGTTTATTCTATCGGTATTTCCTATACTTCACAGGAAGGTATTCTGGGTAAACCTGTACAACCCAAGTATGATCGTTATACATTTCGTCTGAATACCGAGCATACCTTATTAAAAAATAAGGACTTTGATATCATTAAGTTTGGAGAGAACCTGACATATTCTTATACTGAAAAATCGGGAATCTCTATCGGCAACCAGTATCAGAATGATATCAACGGTGCGTTGAAAGCCAATCCGTTCCTTCCTATGTATGACGAAGACGGGAATTATCATTATGCACTGGATTGGGATCCTACTGGTGAAAACCCGGTTGCCCTGATGGATTATGCACATGGTCAGAACCTGACAAAGAAACATAACATTAAAGCGAATGCCTATGTGACTTTACAGCCGATCAAAAACCTGAAGATCAGGAGCAGCTTCGGTTTGACAATGGAAGCTAATTCCTATCGTAGTTTTAAACCGGTTTATGAGTTGGCTTCGAATGTGTATAATAAAGAGAATGAGGTGACTCAACGTATGTTTATCAATTCCGGATGGCTTTGGGAAAATACGGTAAGTTATGATTTCAAAATCAATAATAATCATAATTTCAGCGCCTTGATTGGTCAGTCTATGGAACGGAGTGGTTTAGGTGACAATTTATCGGCTAGCAATGTCAACTCGATTTTCGATGATTTCGATCATGCCTATCTGGATAATACAACTGTTATCTATGCCGATAAAACAACAGTCGGTGGTTCTCCTTATATGAAGAACGGGATCTTACAGAAAAGAGGGATCGCTTCTTTCTTCGGCCGTATCAATTATGATTATAAGGAAACTTATTTGTTGACCCTGGTCATGCGTGCCGATGGTTCATCGAATTTTGCTAAAGGAAATCGCTGGGGTTATTTCCCTTCAGTTTCTGCCGGTTGGGTGATGAGTAACGAAGCATTTATGGAGCCGACGAGAAATTATCTCGATTTCCTTAAAATCCGTGCCAGCTGGGGACAAAACGGTAATCAGGATATCGATCCGTTCCAGTATCTGGCAACGATCTCGTCCCTGAAGTCCAATTATTTCTTCGGACCGGACAAGCAAACTATTTCTTCCGGGGCTTATCCCGATATTTTACCTAATAAGGATGTAACGTGGGAAACTTCCGAACAGCTGGATTTAGGTCTGGATGCCCGTTTCCTGGGTAGCCGTCTGGGACTTTCATTCGACTATTATATAAAGACAACCAAAGATTGGTTGGTACAGGCTCCTATTCTGGATTCCTACGGTACGAACGCTCCTTATATCAATGGCGGTGATGTTCGGAATAAAGGTATTGAACTGGCTTTGAACTGGAATGACCATGTTGGAGATTTTACTTACGGGGTAAACCTGAATTTGTCGCATAATAAGAATGAAGTAACTCGTATTGCCAACTCCGAAGGAATTATTCACGGAAGTCCGAATATTCTGAGTGAAGGTACAACGGAAATGTATCGGGCACAGGAAGGATACCCGATCGGTTATTTCTATGGGTATAAAACGTTGGGTGTTTTCCAGAGTGAAAAGCAGATAGCAGAATATACCGGAGCAAAGCTGTCGGGTACAGCCCCCGGTGACTTGATTTTTGCAGATACGAACAAGGACGGTGTGATTGATGATAAAGATAAATGTATGATCGGTAACCCGCATCCGGATGTTACAATGGGATTGACTCTGAATTTCGGATATAAAGGATTTGACCTGGGGATAACGACAAATGCTGTATTCGGTAACCAGATCGCCAAGTCGTACCGGTCGTTTACAGACCAGCCGAAAGAAAACTATACAACAGACATTTTAGGCCGTTGGCATGGTGAAGGCACTTCCAACCGCTTGCCTCGTGTTGCATCCGGAACGAATGTAAACTGGCTGTACATATCGGATATATTCATTGAAGACGGGGATTATTTCCGTATCCAGAATGTGACTTTAGGATATGACTTTAAGAAACTATTCCCCCGTATGCCGTTGGGTCAGGCCCGGTTGTATGTGACAGCTCAGAATCTGGCAACCTTTACCAAATATTCAGGAATGGATCCGGAAATCGGGTATGGTGCAGATAAGAGTTGGGTGTCCGGTATCGATGTCGGCTTTTATCCAAGTCCGAGAACATATATGATAGGTGTTAATTTAAAATTCTAATCGATTTAAAATATGAAAAAGATAGCATTTCTTTCATTACTCGTATTCCTGTTTACAGGTTGCGACGGTTTTCTGGATTCAGAAAATCTGGTGAAAAAGGATACGTCGAGTTTTCCGGAAACATCGCAGGATGCATTGGATGCGTTAACCGGAGTGTATTCCATATTACCATCAGTGAATGTAAACCAATGCACTTTCCTGGTATCCGAATTGCTTTCGGATGACCGTCTGGGAGGTGGAGCTGCCGTAGATAGAAGCTGGGCTGCAATGGATCAACTTAAAAAGATAAATGACGATATGTTCCCGGATTTCTGGAAAAAAATGTATCAGGGGATTTTCCGTTCCAATATGCTGCTGGAAACTCTCGATGTGGTAAAGACATGGGAAAAGCCGGAGTTGAAAGATCAGATAGCGGCTGAAGCCCGGTTTCTGCGTGCTTACTTCTATTTTGAATTATGCCGTATGTTTGGAACGGTACCTTTGGTTCTGACGACAGAAGCTGTGAATAATCCGCGGGCCGAAGCCAGAGAGTTATATGCTCAGATGGCGGATGATTTGAAATATGCCATTCAGACGTTGCCGGATAAAAAATATGAAGTAAAAGACAGCCAGTTGGGACATGCAACGAAATGGGCTGCCGAATCATTGATGGCACGTGTCTATTTATTTTATACCGGATATTATAAGCAGGACACCCTGCCATTGACTGAAGGCGGTTCTGTGACAAAACAGGAAGTGATCAACTGGTTGGATGACTGTATTAATAATAGCGGTCATGGGCTGGTTTCCAATTTTGGTAATTTATGGCCTTACGCAAATTCCGCTACGGCTCCTGATTATAAGTTCGCTACAGATAATAACCTGAGTTGGGTGGGAGATGACCAGAATAATGAAACGATCTTTTCCATTAAATATTCTGCAATGGGTAATCATTCTACCAGTATTTATTATGGAAACCAACCGGTACTTTATTTTTCCATTCGTGAACAACCGAATTATGAGAATATATTTCCGTTCGGACAAGGTTGGGGAGCAGGACCGGTCAGTACTAATCTGATAAGCGACTGGGAGATAAGCGAACCGAATGACTTCAGGCGTGCCGCTTCTATCCTGGACGTAAACGATCCGGATGAGAATATAAAAAGTTATACCTGGGGAGCCAGTATGCAGATACAGGAAACAGGTTATTGGCAGAAGAAGTATATCGCAATAAACGCACATCAGGCAAAGTCGGACGGAACGACAGCTTGTGTTAATTACAGTTGCATATTGTATGGACGAACTCCTGACTTCCAGATCGATAACACACAGGATCAGGTGATCATCCGCTTTGCAGATGTATTGCTGATGATGGCAGAGCTGAAACAGGATGTCAGTTATTTGAACCGGGTACGTGAACGTGCCGGTTTAACCCCTCTGGCTGCTTATACGGATAGGGCATTGCAGAATGAACGCCGTTGGGAACTAGCCTTTGAAGGTTCCCGTTATTATGATTTGCTTCGTTGGGGCATTGCAGGCGAATCCCTTGAAAAACAGAACGGCGTAAGAGTTAAGAATAATGGAGTGGATGATGTGATGAATATGGGTAATCTGACACAACGTATCCAGGAAACGGGAGGATTCATGCCTATACCCAAAACACAGATTGATTTATCGGCCGGCGTACTTGAACAAACTCCGGGATGGGGTAATGATGCATTGTATTAATCAAACAGTTAAATGAAATTATATGAAAAAGATAATAATCGCTCTTTTTTCGCTGCTGGCAATGTTTCAGTTGTCTTGTAATCCGATAGAAGAGGAGCATAAACAAGGTAGTGTGATCGCGGAAAGCGAGTTGAAGTTGGATGTATATCCGCTGACAGAGGGAGGAAATAAGATTGTTATGATCAATAATACTCCGATGGTCGGATCTCATTGGAATTATGGTTCAGGCATCTCTGTGCGTCAGCAGGATACGGTACTGGTCCCGTTTTTAGGTGAGAAAGAGATTGTTTTCACCGGAATATGTGCCGGAGGAACCATTTCTACGATTCGTAAGGTGACTATTGACAATATTCTTTATCCGATAGAAGATGAATGGGCCATTTTTGCAGGAACGGATAAAAATGGTAAAGACTGGATGTGGGATTATACAAGTCCGAACGATGTCGTTTGGGGAAATGGCGGCTATCCCGGAAATACCGCTCCGGCCTGGGCAACGATCAAGGCGGGAGATATGGATGATCAAGATCCGGAAGTCGGGAAAGACGGCGTTATGCATTTCGACCTGAACGGTGCCGCCAATTTTACGAAGATAAGTCAGACCGGAAAAGTTGTGGAGAAGGGTAGTTTTAAGTTTGATATGACTAAACAGAAGGTGATGGCTGACGGAACTCTCTGGTCTATCGGTACATTGACAATTGTGGACGGAACGATCCTGAAAGGTGTTTCTCCGAACGAAGGAGGGAAAACGGTTCATGAATTTGACATTCTGAAGTTGACCGAAGATAAATTGGTCCTGGCGCATGTCTTGTCTAATGGCTGGGAAGCGTGGTTCTGGTGTTTTAAAGTGAAAAAATAAGAAGGAAAGGTGTGATAGATCATGAAAAAGATAGTTCTGCTTTGTATTTTATTCTGTCATTGCGTTTTAGCTTCGGCCCAATATGAACGGGCTGCGCAATGGGAAGAAAAGATTCAGGAGTTAAGGGATAAAAACAGTAAGGAAGGAATCCAACAAGGTTGTGTTTTATTTATAGGTAGCTCTACGTTTACACGATGGGGAGATACACAGAAGTATTTTCCAAACTCGGTGGTCGTGAACAGGGCATTCGGTGGTTCCATGATGTGCGATCAGATCTATTTTTTCGATGAAGTTGTCAAGCCTTTTAATCCTCGCCAGGTCGTTATCTATGAAGGCGATAATGATTTGAATGAGACGGAGACTACTCCTGAACAGTTTATGGAAGATGTCATTTGTATGAGCCGTCTCATTCATTATCATTATCCGGAATGCCGTATTCTGCTTGTTTCCATCAAGCCTTGTCCGGCGCGGGTGAACTCTTTTGAGAAATATAAGAAAGCCAATCGACTGATGGAAGAATATGCAGCATTGTATGATTATATGGATTATGTAAGTGTCTGGGATAAATTTGTCGATGAGAATGATTGCCCTATTATGGAATACTTCAAAGAAGACCATATTCATATCACTCCTGAAGCATATCTTCTTTTTAAAGAAGTGATGGAAGATAAATTGTTGAAAAAGTAGGTAAAACTATGACAAAGATATATTGGTTAAGTTTGCTGGCATTCCTGTTGATCGGAGCGTCAGTACAGGGGCAGAGTAACTTGAATTTCGGACGGACCGTCAAGCAACAGGCTGATGAACTTCCCCGTTCAAAAGCCGGAAAGATTATAACGGAAAGGAAAGCCTACCAAGCCGTATCCGGACAGTTACAAAAGGATGAAGAAGGTAATTTCCTGCTTTCCGGCGGTTGGGAGATGATCGAAGGATATAAGCTGGCAGGAAAAGGTATATCTTTGTGGGATACCCGGACAAATGCCGATGAATGGTATAATGCGGTTGTGCCGGGAACAGTCCTTACCACACTGGTTGAACAGTCAGTATATCCGGATCCTTATTATGGCCTGAATAACTTACTGATACCGGATACGCTTTGCCGTATGGACTGGTGGTACCGTATCTCATTCGAGATACCTCAGACGATGAAGGATACGGACTATCAGATATTACTGAACGGTATCAACTATAAGGCGGATATCTGGTTGAACGGTATCCGCCTGGGTACAATGAACGGAGCCTTTAAAAGAGGCTTGTATCCTGTGGCCGGTTTATTGGATAAACAGGGAATGAATACATTAGCCGTTCATATTTTTCCACCCAATAATCCGGGTATTCCGTTTGAAGAGAATAAGGAATGGTTTGGCGGTAATGGTGGTGCCCTTTGTCTGGACGGACCGACTTTTATCTCTTCGGAAGGATGGGACTGGATACCTGGTATCCGGGATAGGAATATAGGTATCTGGCAGGATGTCAGACTGGTTCCGGTAGGTGATGTCCTGATGGAAGATCCTCAGGTCATCACAGATCTACCATTGCCGGATACGACTTATGCCGATATTAAAATTAAAACGCGGTTGGTGAATACAACCCCGGAGACACAAACGGTTTCCGTGAATGGAAAGATAGGAGATATCTCTTTTTCACAGGAAGTAATACTGAAACCTTCCGAACAAAAAAATATAAGTTTCACACCGGAGCAATTCGGACAACTCCGTATCCATAACCCTGCTTTATGGTGGCCGAACGGTTATGGGGCACAGGCTTTGTATAAATTATCCCTGACTGTGGCTCAGGAGGATCAGGTAAAGCAAAAGAAAGAGATCCGTTTTGGTATCCGGGAACTTTCTTATGAACTGATGGCACAGACTGCCGAAAAGGAAAATATACGTTTTCAGTATAGCCCTACGGATGCAGGGGAAGGAAGATCTTTGTTTGATTATAAGAAACGTGTACCGGTGGAGAGTCCGGCTTTTTCTTCGATAGTCATTCCTTCGTTAACTGACGGAGCAATACAATACCTCCGGAAGGAGACCACTCAGCCGGAAAATCCTTTCCTGACTATTTGTGTAAACGGAAAGCGTATCTTCTGCCGCGGGGGAAACTGGGGAATGGATGATGGTATGAAACGGGTAACCCGTGAACGGTTGGAACCTTATTTCCGTTTGCATAAGGAAGCCAATTTTACCATGGTGAGAAACTGGACCGGAGAATCTACGGAAGAATTGTTTTATACTCTTTGTGATGAATACGGTTTGCTCGTTTGGAATGACTTTTCCATTTCGACTCAGGGATACAACCTGGAACCGTTGGATGATGAATTATTCCTTGCCAATGCCCGGGATATTGTCCTTCGTTTCCGTAATCATCCCTCTATTGCCATCTGGTGTCCGCGTAATGAAGGATATGCTCCGGAAATATTGGAAGACGGTTTTCAGAAGATAATCAGTGCAGTGGATGGTACCCGGCATTATCACGGGAACTCCAGGGATTTGAATCTTTGTTCAAGCGGTCCGTGGCACTACATTGATAATCAGTTGGAGTATCTGACCGGAAAAGCGGATGGTTTCAGTACGGAGTTGGGAGCACCGTCCGTACCGACCGTCGAAACTCTTCGCAAATTTATACCGGAAGAAGATCTATGGCCTATCGGTGATGTTTGGTATTACCATGATTTACACTATGAAAGTTTCGATTGGAAAAACTATATCCGTGATGTGGAAAAGTTAGGACAGGCTCCGTCACGTAATGCGGATGAATTCTGTTCACGTGCCCAGTTCATTAATTATAATCTGTATCGCAATATGTTTGAAGCCTGGAATCAGAAAATGTGGAACTATGCCAGTGGTCTGTTGTTATGGATGAGCCATCCGGCATGGCCAAGCATGATCTGGCAGACTTATTCATATGATTATGAGACGCACGGTTCTTTTTATGGAGCGAAGAAAGCCTGCGAACCGATACATGTTCAATGGAATTCAGTAAACAAAAAACTACAGGTCGTTAATACGACACTTGAAAATATACCGGATGCAAAAGTCTTTTTCAGGGTGTACGATCTGAAAGGAAAGCAATTGTATGAGAAAAAGATCTCTGTGGAGTTAGAAGCAAACAAGCTGACAGACTGTATGGAAATTGCTTTGCCTCCGGAAATCAGAGACGTTTCGCTCGTCCGGACCCAATTATCTGACCGGCGGGGAAAGATCGTCTCGGAGAATGATTATTGGATCAACCCTTCCGAACCAACCGATTTCTCTGTTTTACAGGAAGGAGGAAAATCTGAACTCCGCATAAAATGGAATACACCGAAGAAAAAGGATAATAAGATATTGATCCGGGCAGAGATAAAAAACAACTCGCAAAAGATCGCTACCGGTATCAAAGTGAATGTGCGAGACAAGGAATCGGGAAAGTCGCTATTGCCGGTATATGTTTCTGATGGTTACTTTAACCTGCTACCGGATGAACATAAACAGGTCAGTATAGAGATTCCCGAAAATCTGGCCGGCAAGGAGTATTACGTATCGGCTGATGAATGGATCAGATAATGAAGAAAATCAATGTGATAAAATAATGATTATGAGAACAAACAAGGTTTTTATACCCGAAGTCTTTTTTACCAATGATTGTCTTACAGGAGAAGATGTTGTGAAATCAACTCGTGTATTGGGTGATCTGGACGGGGTATTCCAGGATAAAGAGGCATATGGGAAGATGAATAAAGAACAGGTCGTTTATCATGTCAGCAGTTACCTCCCGGTTTTGGAGAGTACCCCCGGTGGCCTGTTCATGGGGATTACGACACTTTATTCCGGTAAGGTCGGGCAGGAGTATTTTATGACGAAAGGACATTTCCATTCCAACAGCGATCGGGCAGAGTTTTATTGGGGGGTGGAAGGTGAAGGTTGCCTGATTCTGATGGATGAGCAAAGGAATGTATGGGCTGAACGGATGTTTCCGGGAAGTCTTCATTACATCCCGGGAAAAGTAGCACACCGGGTAGCCAATACCGGGTATCAGAAATTGGTATTTTCCGCCTGTTGGCCTTCTGATGCCGGACATGATTATGCAACAATTACCGATACAGGGTTTGCCCGGCGTCTGGTGGATGTAAACGGAGTTCCTACTTTAGTTTAAAAGGATATGATTAAATATACTATTGGAATCGATTTGGGAGGAACCTTTATAAAGATCGGCTTGATCCGCTCCGGTAAAATTCTGCATTTTACTGTTTTACCGGCAGACTCGGAAAAAGGACTTCGGATCAATCTACCTAAAATAAAGGATGCAATCAATAATTTACTGCATAACAACGAAGTGCATATTTCTGAGTTGGCGGGAATCAGTCTGGCATTTCCCGGTATCGTGGATGTAAAACATTGCCAGGTGCTTGCCACAAACGAAAAATATGATGATGCGTGTGAGTTGAATTTACAACTTTGGTGTGAGTTGAATTGGGGAGTCCCTTTTTATATGGACAATGATACCCGGATGGCGACAGTTGGAGAATGGGAATGCGGAGCGGCTCGAGGATTGGATAATGTTGTCATGATGACGATCGGAACCGGGATAGGTACAGGAGTTATTTTAGATGGGCGTGTCCTGTATGGTGAACATTATCAGGCAGGTTCGTTAGGCGGCCATTTTGTTGTCGATTATAAAGGACGAAAATGTAGTTGTGGAAATGTCGGATGCGTAGAAGCGCTTTCTTCATCCTTTTTTCTTTCTTCTATTATAAAGGATAATACAAAATTGATGGCTTCGTTCAGGGACAAGGCTGACTGTTATGACTTTGAAGAAATATTTAGTCTGGCATCCCGGGGAGATATCGATGCTTTGCTTGTGAGAAACGAATGTATGGATGTATGGAGTGCTGCAATTGTGACCTATATACATGCTTATGACCCTCAGGTCATTGTGCTGGGAGGGGGAATCATGAAAAGTAAAGATGTCATATTGCCTTATATTCGCGAACGGGTGGAACGGTTGGCCTGGTGTCCTACGGAAAAGGTGAAGATTGTAGCATCTGAATTAGGAGATAATGCAGCAGTGTTGGCGGCAGAATATAGTTTTACCAATAAAAGAAGAAAGAATGAAATTTTATCAGCCTGATCGTTCTGGTCACGATTTTGTATTTGATCCGGGACTCGATATAAAATTAACCGGAGATCCGATAGGCTTTTCTTATGGTCCCGGAATTTTCGGACCAGAGGTAGAAACACGCAGGTTAAAGGATATTTCCGGGAGTTTGATGAACCTTGATTGTGATGGTCCTGACATAGTCTATTCGATAGCGATGGATGTCGGTAAAGCCGTGCATCGGGAATTACTGAAATCCATGCATCTGCTATACGGAGTTGTGACATATGCAGCCGGTAAGCTGGGAACGGAACCTATCCGTAGCCAGGGGCATATTCATAAAGTATCCCCTTTCAGTAACTGGTCTACTCCGGAAGTTTATGAGATATGGTCCGGTGAGGCAATTATTTATATGCAGGAATATGCCGGAGACAGTCCCGGACGCTGTTTCGCCGTTTATGCCGGACCGGGAGATGTAGTAGTAGTTCCTCCTTACTGGGTACATGCTACTATCAGTGCAAATCCGGACAGGCCGTTGACCTTTGGTGCCTGGTGTGACCGAGAATATGGGTTTGTGTATGATGATGTTAGAAAACATAAAGGTATAGCTTGGTATCCGGTGTTCGACGGATCGGATGAGATTCAGTGGCAGGCTAATCCTTACTATCTGAAATCGGAATTGATATGCAAATCTCCGTCGGATTATTCGATGCTGGGGATAAAAAAAGATAAATCTATTTATCGTACTTTTGAGGAGGAGCCGGATACTTTTCTGTTTGTCCCGTTTCCGCAGATAAAAGAAGATTGTTGGAAGGAATTTGTTCCGTAGAAACATTTATATATAAATTTAATACCATGAAAACAGCGCATAACAGGATGTTGATTTATGTCATAGCCATTATCGCGGCAACCGGAGGTCTGCTTTTTGGCTTTGATACGGGAGTGATATCGGGAGCTATTCCTTTTTTCCAGAAGGATTTTGGAATAGACAACGGAATGGTTGAACTGATTACGTCGGCAGGGTTGTTGGGAGCTATCCTGGGTGCTTTGTTCTGTGGTAAACTGACGGACCGGTTAGGACGCAGAAAAGTGATTCTGGCATCAGCCGTTATTTTTGCGGTTGGGGCAGTCTGGTCAGGGATTGCTGCCGATGCCTGGAATTTAGTATTAGCCCGTCTTTTTCTGGGAGTAGCCATAGGCGTTTCTTCTTTTGCCGTTCCTTTATATATAGCTGAAATTTCACCGACAAAAGTGAGAGGTACGCTTGTCTCCATGTTCCAGCTAATGGTTACGATCGGGGTGTTGGTCTCTTATTTATCAGATTTGTATTTTGCGGATGAAAGCGATATGACTTGCTGGCGGCCGATGTTTTATGTGGGAGTTATTCCGGCTTGTATTCTTTTGATTGGTATGTTTTTTATGCCGGAAACTCCGCGTTGGTTGATGAGTCAAGGAAGGCATGACGAGAGTATCCGCATTCTGAACAGGATAGAAGGGGAAGCACAGGCAAAGATTTCTTTTCGGCAGATGCAGGAGGAGATAAAAAGAAGTGAAGCGGAGAAGTCCGGGTGGAGAGAGCTTTTACAGCCCTGGTTGAGGACGCCTCTTATTATTTGCATAGGGATTATGTTCTTCCAACAATTTGTCGGGATCAATACAGTGATCTATTATAGCCCTAAAATCTTTCTGATGGCAGGTTTTGACGGGACTGTTGCTGCTATATGGGCCTCTGTCGGGGTTGGATTGGTCAATGTTATTTTTACGGTTGTGTCTGTCTATTTTGTCGACCGCCTGGGAAGAAGAAAACTTTATTTTATAGGATTATCCGGAATTGTTGTTTCGCTTTTACTGTTAGGCTTGTGTTTTGTTTATGTAAATCAGTTGGGCGACTCTGTAAAATGGGTGGCTATTTTACTTATATTCTGTTATGTAGCATTCTTTGCCATCAGTATAGGACCTTTAGGATGGCTGATTATCTCGGAAATCTTCCCGTTGAAGTTACGTGGACTGGGAGCTTCCCTCGGTTCACTTTCCGTCTGGCTTTTTAACAGTATTGTTTCATTTACCTTCTTTAAGATCGTAAAAGCGCTGACAATACCGGGAAAAGAAATCCTTATGGAAGGAGAGGACCTGGGGAATCCTGCCGGTGCTTTCTGGTTTTACGGAGGGATTGCTTTTCTTGCGCTGATCTGGGGGTATTTTTATGTTCCTGAAACAAAGGGCGTCTCTCTGGAACAAATAGAATGTTTCTGGCGGAAGAGGGAAAGTCCTCGTAAGCTGAAATAATTCTTATATTTGTAGGGAACATAAAAATGTAGCCAATGACAGAGAAAGAAAAATGCCGTCAGGGTTTGTTGTATGATGCCAACTACGATGCTGAGTTGTTGTCGGATCGTGAGAAAGCGAAAGAACAGCTTTACGATTATAACCGTCTGCGCCCTTCTCAGCAGGAAGAAAAGATGCAATTGCTGAAATCCTTTTTGGGTAAAACAGGAAACAACCTGATCATCGAACCGCCTTTTGCTTGTGATTACGGATATAATATTGAAGTAGGAGAGAACTTCTATGCCAATGTAAACCTGGTTATTCTGGATGGAGCTAAGGTCTGTATCGGTGACAATGCTTTTATCGCCCCGAACGTTGGTATCTATACCGCTGGTCATCCGTTGGATGCAGAGCAGCGAAACCGTGGTCTTGAATATGCCCGTCCCGTAACTATCGGACATAATGTATGGATCGGTGCCGGTGTAAATATCCTGCCGGGAGTAACCATCGGTGATAATACCGTGATCGGTGCCGGCAGTGTGGTAACAAAAGATATTCCATCGAATGTACTGGCGGTAGGGAATCCTTGCCGGGTGGTCAAAGAGATAAAGTGATTTCAAAAAAACATCGTTCCGGTGATACTTGATGATCAGCGGAACGATGTTTTTTCAGATGGAGATATAAAAACTTACAGTTAGCGTACCAGCGGTTGCCATTTCATATAGGTTCCCGTTCTCCACAGCCATTCCGTTGGGCCATATCGGAAACCTTTCAGCCAATAATGACTAATTGCGATTTGTATGCCTGTATAAGCAAGGCAAACCAATACGCTCTGGAAAACTCCCAAATGACTCCAATCCAATCCGAAACCGGAAAAGATGAAGACACCGGCCACAGACTGTACGATATAGTTTGTCAACCCCATACGGCCGTAACTGACCAACGGTTCTACGGCCCGTTGTACTTTTTGTGAACGATAAACTTCTATTACAATGATTACCCACAGATAAGCGGTCAGCAGATTGATCAGATTGGTGGTAGTCGATCCCATCCATGAATAGAAAGAAACTTCTCCCCAGGCAACCGCCGGAATATAAGGTCTCACTACGTAAGTGACTTAATCAAGAAAGAAACCGGAACGTCCGCCCAGGAATATATTTTGGTAAAAACGATGGCTGTTGCCAAAGAACTATTAGCCGATCCGTCCAAGTCGATCAGTGACGTTGCTTATGCGTTGGGTTATCAATATCCCCAATATTTCAGCAGAGCCTTCAAACGGGTTATCGGATGTTCACCGAATGAGTATAGGACATCGGCTAAGGTATTGTCTTGAGTTATTGCTTTTGTCATCCTGAAACGTATTTTTCTATTCTTCTATTCCAAGGATTTCTTTCATTTGAGGTCGAAAATTATCTCCCCACTTTTCTATTTGCTCAATAATAGGGATGAGGGTTTTACCCTGTTCGGTGATCGAGTATTCTGAACGTGGGGGTAGTTCGGCAAATATCTTTTTACTAATCATTCCGTGTGCTTCTAATTCTCTTAATTGCTGGTCGATCACACGTGGACTTGCATCCGTAAAATGGCGGTGGAGTTCGCTTGGACGCTTTGCGCCAGCCATCAATTCCAGCAAAATACAACTCTTCCACTTGCCCCCCATAACCTCCATTGTGATTTTTACACCACATTCAATATCAAATGGTATCTTTTTCTTATACATAACGTTTTTAGTTTTTTACGAAAGTAATAAATACATCTCATATTTTGATATATATAGATAAATTTATCAGTACCTGAATAATTTATCAGTACTTGTGTGATCTGTATATACACAGTAACTTTGCATTAAAAATGAAACACAAGTTCTTATTATTTGTTGTGCTTAGCCTTATTATAGGCACAACCTATGCAAAATCGAATGAGATGAAAACAAATTCTAAAACACTTCGCTTAATCTATCCTCAATGGCAGGGAGGAGTGGTTGCAAGCTGGATGCCCGACATTCCCGCCAATGATGTTTCACGTGGTTATTTTCTTGGGGCGCAGTTACTGCAAGTGCTTGCACCCGAAAGTAAGCAACAAACTGTTGAAGTCCCCATTTCTCTCGATATGGAAAGTCACAAAGAGGAAAAGGGTATTAGCGGTTATCGTGCTATTATTAAACAAAGTAAAGATGCTTTGGATTTGATTAGAAGAGAAAATCCCGACCGTATTGTGACACTTGGAGGAGAGTGCTCGGTTAGTGTGGTGCCGTTTACCTACCTGGCAGAAAAATATCCTGATGATGTTGCGGTTGTGTGGATAGACGCTCACCCCGACTTAAATTTACCCGGTGATAGTTATACAGGTTATCATGCAATGGCATTGACCGCTTGTTTTGGTATGGGTGACAAGGAGATTGTAGATCTGTTTCCCGCTAAACTCAATCCGTCAAAATCGATTATTGTTGGTTTGCGTGCCTGGAATGATACAAACGCTTCAAAAGAGCGTCAGGAGGAAATCGGTGTAGAGAGCCTTTCGCCTGCCCATGTTGCTCAAAATAGTACGGCTGTTCTTGATTGGCTTAAAACTACCGGTGCTTCGAAAGTGGTTATTCATTTTGATCTGGATGCTTTAGATCCGGCTGAGATTATTGCAGCCGTTGGCACTGATCCTGACGGACTAAAGATTGAAACCGTCGTAAGGGTGATAAACGATATAGCAAAAGAATATGACGTAGTTGGTTTAACAATTGCTGAACCAATGCCCCGTGTGGCAATAAAAATAAAAAATATGCTTAATCAAATGCCACTTTTAAAAGAATAAGCATGTCTGGTATTCAATAGATCATACCCTTTTGCCCTTAACCTCAAAAGCTATAGTATCTAACCCTAAAAGCTTAATACTTTAACGGCAAAGCCTATTACTTTTGCAAACTGTCACCTCGGTGACGTTCCGACATCATCCCGATGATATTTCATTGTCACCGGGATGACAATCCGGATAACAGCCTTTTCCCATAACTAATTGCCGGAAACCGCCTTTTTCTCGATTATATATCCTATCTTTGGAAAAGTAACCTTAAGCAATACAAAACAATGGCTGTAAAATATAGACTACGCAAACGCCCGACCAATCTTTCCAAAGATATCGAAGACGGCTTCTATCCGCAGGTGATCCGTTCGGACAATGTCGATTCAAAAGGACTGGCTTCTTATGTGACCGGCGATCATGGATTCCGCAGTGCCGCTATGCTCGGAGCAATCGAACAAATCAAAGAAGGGATCATCAGCCTGCTGGAAGACGGCAACAGCGTGTCGATCAGTGGGCTGGGAACATTTACTTTGACGGCACAGTCGAGGCTGGTGAAAGATCCCAAAGAGATACGCGCCGGATCTATCTCCGTGAAAGATGTCGTGTTTAAAGTTTCACCCGAACTCATGCAACGCCTGAGGTCCGTACAATTTGAAAGGGAATAATGTGATGATACGTACCGTTAAACTGGATATCCGGAAAGGGGAGTATCTGTCGGATGCCCTTCGCCGCCACGGAAAAGAAAATATACCGACACGGGTGATACTGAACAAGGTATTGCCCGGATTGGGAGCTACCTATTGCGAGATCATGTCTCCCCGTTCTTCTATTATCATCGAACCGAACGTGCCGGTGATTGTCGGGAAGATGGGGAAACATAAGAACCTGCTGGGTATTTACCGCGGTGTCAAGACTGATGAGGTGGCGCGTCATATCCGCAAATATCCCGGCTGCTGCAAGATCATGGTGACACCCGAAAGTTTCTGGAAGGTAAAGCAGGCGATGGAGGATGAAGGTGTCGATATGTATAAGGACTTTTTCATGTTGTTCGACGAATGCGAGAAGATCATCCAGGATAACGATTTCCGCGAGACGATAGAGGCACCGCTCGACGACTTTTTTCTTTTCCGGCAGATGGCATTTGTCAGTGCCACGCCAATCCTGCCCCGCGATCCGAGGTTTGAGGAACATGGTTTCACCGAACTGCGCATCGAGCCGGCTTATCCCTATCGCAAGCCGCTCCGGCTGGTCACGACCAATAATGTGGTGGAAGCGTTGGCGGAAGTACTGCCCGAATGCAAGAGTAAAGTCTGTATCTTCGTCAATTCCATCGATACGATCGAGTCTCTTTATAAGGATATGGGGGAGTTGCAAAACTCTGCTACTTTTTGTAGTACCCAGGGCATTGCGAAGCTGAGGCATGTGAAAGACCGGAGCATGCACGACCGGATCGAAGAGTTGAAACGGTATAACTTTTTCACCAGCCGTTTCTTTTCGGCGGTCGATATCGATGTACGTTGTAAGCCGGATATCATCCTGCTTTCTGATCTCTACGGAGCGGAGCAGTCGGTGATCGATCCGCGGACGGAAGCGATACAGATAGCCGGCCGTTTCCGTAACGGTTTTCGCAGCCTGACGCATATAACCAGTATCAAGCCTTCGCTGGAGGCAATGAATGCGTCGGAGGTGGACGAGTGGCTGGAGAGTGCCCGGCTGGCCATGACGGAGATCAGGGAAAAGAGTAAAAAGGATAAGCGGCGCGGATACCGGGAGACGTATATGGAGGCAGCCGTCAATCTTACTTATCAGCAGTATGTCTATCAGAATGGAAAGGATAATTATTTCCGGCAGGATAATTTCCGTGAGCAGGAACGGGTAAAGAGCCTGTACCGTTCGGCGGACAGTTTGTTTAATGCCTACCGGGATGTCCCGTTTTTTGAGGTGACGCATGAAGACAAACAGTACCCGTTGACCGACAACGACCGTCTGGCCCGTCATCGGCAGACCAGCCGTAAACAGCGTCGTATATTTCTTCTCGAGCAGTTCGAACGGATCGCTTACCTGCGTTTCTCTCCCGACGAGAAAGACCAGGACCGTTACAGCCGTTACCTGGCGCGTATCCTTTCTTCCGAATACGATTGCATGTTCCATGAATGTTATCTCCGCAAAGGGGCCGATTATATCCGGAGTGTCGACTTCAAAGACAGCGAGATCAAACGGGCAGTAGAGGAAGCCGGTACCACTATCTTTCGTAAAAAGCAGCAACTGAAGGAGATAGTGGAGAAGCAGTTCCGGGTGGGAGAGACCTATTCGCGTTCTGATTCGTCTGTAATCCTGACGGCTGCTTACCGCAAAGTAGGTCTGCCTGTTAATAAACGGGTGAGTGCTACGCAGTTAAAAGATTATTTCGAAATAAAAGAAGTGAATATTACTTCCGGACGTTTTCTGAAGATTGTCGGGAAAAAATAGGAGGGAGAAGCTGGGTTAAAAATTGTCAGACGTGTGAATAATAAACGAATATCTCTATCTTTGTAAAGAAATAAATAGATTATAGCATGAAGAAAGCTAAACCATATTCACAGCCAGATCCAACAGTGGAAAATGTATCAGAGCCTGTTGCCGTTTATGTAAATGCTCGTGAGGCTATACTAAAAATGGAAGCTGTGGAAGCAATTATGGGCCTTCAGGGTGAGGAACTATTGGACAAAGCCTTGCGTTATTTGCGTGCTCTTAGTAATTCGGTTTCAGTATGTGTTGAATTGGAAGAAGAGGAGACTTATATGGTACATGAGTCTGTTATTGACGGTTTGAGAGAATTAGGAGAACGAAAAGCCGGGCATATCCAGGGCAAACAGAAAACTCTTCAGGATTTAATCGATGAACTTTAAAATCATACCGACGGCGGTTTTTGCCGAAAAAGCAAAACTTCTTGCTAAACGATATCCTTCGATGAAGGATGATTTATCAGTTTTGCAGAATGAGTTGCTGGAAAATCCTGAATTAGGTATTTCTTTGGGTAATAATATCCGGAAGATACGTATGCGCATTTGTTCTAAGAATAAGGGAAAAAGTGGAGGTGCCAGGGTTATTACTTATTTAATAAAAACATCTTTAGATGAAGGTGTAATCAATTTGGTTACTATTTATGATAAAAGTGACCGGGAGTCTATATCCATAAAGGAGATAAACTCATTATTAGTGAAATGCAACCTGCTTTGATCTTTATTGGAGTGATATAAAAATGATAAATGTTAATTATGACAAACTCGAGAGCGAAAGTAGGTACTTTTTACCCCTGGTTGTAAGCTGCTTTCTTTGTAATCTACTGAAAATGAGCTATGACAAACTTTTTGCTGCCCCCTATAAAACAAAGAAAATATATTTGTCATTCCTGGGTTATGAATGATTGTCTATATCGGATAATATTTGTTCGATTGTTTTTTGTAAAGGAGGAAGGTTGCTATAGATAATATAAAAAAGGAGTTGCATCCTTCGACACAACTCCTTTTCATATTATTAAATCCTATATCTTATTCCCACTCAATAGTCGCATTGGGCTTCGGAGACATATCGTAGCAAACGCGGTTTACGTTCTTTACTTCTTTCAGGATACGGTCTGTGATTTTCATCAGGATAGGCCAGTCTACCGGTTCGATGGTGGCTGTCATGGCGTCTACTGTGTTTACGGCGCGGATGATAACAGGCCAGTCGAAAGAACGGGCATTATCCCGTACGCCAACTGATTTGAAATCAGGAACAACAGTGAAATACTGCCATACCTTCTTGTCTAATCCGGCAAGCTGGAACTCTTCGCGTAAGATGGCGTCAGCTTCACGAACGGCTTCCAGTCTGTCACGGGTGATAGCACCCAGACAACGTACACCCAGTCCGGGACCAGGGAACGGCTGACGGTAAACCATTTCATAAGGCAAGCCCAGTTCCAGACCGCAGGCACGAACCTCGTCTTTGAATAACTGACGCAGCGGTTCAACCAGTTCGAACTTCAGGTCTTCGGGCAGACCGCCTACGTTGTGATGAGATTTTACCATCTTGGCAGTCTTTGTACCGCTTTCCACGATATCCGGATAGATCGTACCTTGTGCTAAGAAATCGATGCCATCCAGCTGACGAGCTTCCTCTTCGAATACACGGATAAATTCGCCACCGATAATCTTGCGTTTTTCTTCCGGATCGGCAACTCCTGCCAGTTTATCCAGGAAACGGTCGGTAACATCTTTATATATCAGGTTCGCATTCAACTGATTTTTGAATACTTCCACTACATCTTCCGATTCACCTTTACGCATCAGACCATGGTTTACATGTACGCAAACCAGTTTATCGCCGATCGCTTTCAGAAGCAAGGCAGCCACAACCGAACTGTCAACTCCGCCTGACAGGGCCAACAGGACTTTTCTATCGCCTACCTGACGTCTGACAAGTTCGATCTGGTCGTTGACAAAGTTTGTCATATTCCAGTTCGCTTCCGCTTTGCAGCTATCGAAAACGAAAGACTTCACAGCTTCTTTGATAGCTTCTATATCGTCGGTGAATTCACCCAGTTTTACTTCACATAATGCTTTGTCGTGGCCGGCAGCCATTACGGGGATACCCAGCGAGTAAATACCCGGATTTACATCTATGGCAACACCGTCGATCACATTGTTAGGACCACCGTTAATGATAATACCTTTTACGTTCGGCAGTGCTTTCAGTTCCTCTACTGTAATGTCGTGAGGATAAATTTCACTGTAAACACCCAATGCACGGATTGCTCTTGCCAATACCGTATTTTCATGACTTCCCAGGTCTAAAATAACGATCATATCTTGTTTCATCGTATTCCTCCTAAAATTATTAAGTTAATTAGATTATCCTTCTTGTGATTTTTTATTCCCACTCTATAGTTGCTGGTGGTTTGGAACTGATGTCGTACACAACGCGGTTCACACCTTTTACCTTATTGATGATCTCGTTGGATACTTTTGCCAGAAACTCGTAAGGCAGTTGTGCCCAGTCGGCTGTCATGGCATCGGTAGAAGTTACGGCACGCAAGGCAACGGTATTTTCATAGGTACGTTCGTCACCCATAACACCGACCGACTGGATAGGAAGCAGGATGACTCCGGCTTGCCAGATCTTATCGTATAAACCCCATTCGCGCATCAGCGACATATAAATATCATCGGCATCCTGAAGGATACGTACTTTCTCCGGCGTGATATCGCCTAAGATACGGATACCTAGACCAGGGCCGGGGAACGGATGACGTTTGATCAGATGCGGCTGCATGCCCAGTTCGATACCGACACGGCGAACCTCATCCTTGAAAAGAAGGCGAAGCGGTTCAACCAGTTGCAGCTTCATCGTATCAGGCAGTCCGCCTACATTATGATGACTCTTGATGACTGTTCCGGTGATGGATAAAGACTCGATAACGTCCGGATAGATCGTACCTTGTCCCAGCCATTTGATATCTTTCAGCTTATGAGCTTCTTCGTCGAATACGTCGATGAAACCTTTGCCGATGATCTTACGTTTTTGTTCCGGCTCGGTAACTCCCGCTAATGCTTTATAGAATTTATCTTTTGCGTTTACTCCGATCACGTTCAACCCCAGGTGTTCGTAATCTTTCATTACGTTTTCGAACTCATTCTTACGAAGCAAACCGTGGTCTACGAAGATACAGGTCAGGTTTTTGCCGATCGCCTTGTTCAGCAATACCGCTGTAACGGAAGAGTCTACGCCGCCCGATAAGGCCAGGATCACTTTGTCGTCACCTAGTTGCTCTTTCAGTTCGGCAACCGTCGATTCGATGAAAGAAGCCGGTGTCCAGTCTTTGGCGCATCCGCAGATATTCAGGAAATTGTCTAATAACTTTGTACCGTCTGTAGAGTGGAATACTTCCGGATGGAACTGTACGCCCCAGGTCTGTTCGCCTTCTACATGATAAGCTGCCGCTTTTACATCGTCGGTGCTGGCGATCACTTTGAAGTTGTCCGGCAATACGGTGATTGTATCTCCATGAGACATCCAGATCTGAGAACCGGTGTCGATGCCTTTCAATAGAGGATCTTCATTATTAATGTAGGATAGATTGGCACGTCCGTATTCACGTGAGTTGGCCGGTTCCACATTGCCTCCGGATGTATAAGCCAGAAACTGAGCCCCGTAACAAATACCTAAAACCGGATACTTTCCACGAATCTCGCTCAGGTCTGCCTTGAAAGCATTTTCGTCGTAAACGGAGTAAGGACTTCCTGAAAGGATAACCCCTTTCACATCGGTTGCATCATGCGGAAATTTGTTGTAGGGAAGGATCTCGCAATACATGTTTAACTCTCTGACCCTGCGGCCAATCAATTGAGTTGTTTGCGAGCCGAAATCAAGAATAATAAGTTTCTCGTGCATGCAGTGTTATTATTTAATTGAGTGGCGCAAAGGTAGTAATTTTATTTAGAAAATCTGTAAAGCTCATCCTATATATAAAGGTATTGATGAGGAGATTTCAATATATTTTTTATGATTTCACAAAAGTTTCATTCGAAAGAAACTGTGTTTTCTCCCGAAAGAAACTGTATTTTCATCCGAATGAAACTAAAAAGATGTCGGTATATGTTGAAAGGATGGTTAAGTTCTTAAAAAATGTATAAACAGGCAGGATATGTTTTAATACATCTGATTAAACATTACCTTTGTACGTTCATTTTTAGAAGGAACCGTATGGATACAGAAAAGAAAGAAACGAAGGAAATAAATAAACTCTCATTATTAATCATGGCGGTAGTCGTGTTGATACTGATTATCGCTGGTGCAGGTTATTATATTTATCAGCAGAAACAGCAGATGAATGATTTGGTTGAGGCTTATGACCTGGATAAGCAAACGCTTGAAGATGAGTTTAATGAACTCTCTATGCAATATGAGGGATACCAGTTCAAGGTAGGCAATGATTCCCTGATGAATTTGTTATCCACAGAGCAGGCAAAGGTTCAGCGCCTGATGGAAGAACTCCGTACGGTGAAGGCGACAAATACCAAAGAAATTGCCCGTCTGAAGAAAGAACTGGAAACGCTTCGTAAGATCATGCGTAATTATGTTGTTCAGATCGACTCTTTGAACCGAGCGAACGAACAGTTGCAGGTAGAAAAGAAAGAAGCTGTTCAGAAATACCAGCGTGCCACATCACAAGCTGCTACCCTGAAGAAAGAAAAAGAAAAGTTGGCAGAACGCGTTACTATTGCAAGCCGCTTGGATGCTACCGGCATCACGGTTACTCCGGTCAATTCGCGTGGAAAGCTGGCAAAGAAGATCAAACGTATGGAACGTTTCGTAGTCGATTTCCGTATCGCCAAGAATATTACCGCTCCTGTTGGTGAGAAGACTGTATATGTGCGTATTATGAAACCGGACGATGATGTGCTGGTAAAGAGCCGTGCTGATGTTTTCTCCTTCGAAGGAAAGGATATCAACTACTCGATGAAGAAACTGATCGAATATGACGGGGAAGAATATCCCGTTACCATGTATTGGGATATCGAAGAATTCCTTTCTCCGGGAACTTACCGTGTAGATATTTTTATTGACGGAAACCTGATCGGAAAGAGAAACTTCACGTTGGAAGATTAACGATGGAAACAGACGGCCACTTAGCGAAGCTTTTAGCGGATCTACCGGAATCTCTGGCCCGCGACGAAGTCTTTGTGAGTGAACTGAAGAATATCACTACAGTGGTTGCTGTCGATAAAGGGGATTACCTGCTTCGTACCGGTGAGATTTGTCAGGATGCCTACTTCATCAATAAAGGACTGTTCATTAATTTATATGTAAGCGAAAAAGGCGATGAATGCGTAACCGGTTTTTCATCCGACTATCAATATCCTTTCCTTTCCGCTATCGGTTATTTTACCCAGGCGCCTTCCGAGTTCGAGATTAAGGCGCTCGAAGCCGGTGAACTGCTAAGGCTATCACGTACCCATATTGAGGACCTTTCCCTGCGTTATCCGCTATTTGCATCGTATTACCAGAATGCGATGCTGACTATCATATCAAAACTTTATTCTATGTTTGCCATCCGTCAGTCGTGTACGGCAGAAGAATTTATCAAATACCTTTATAATCATTACATGTGGATCATGCAGCGTGTTCCCGACAAATATATTGCCCAATATATGGGAATCAGCAATGCCTGGTACTGCAAGCTGAAAAAGCGCATCTTTAATTGAATTAATTCAATTTTATATTTAAACTAAACCAGTACTTTTGCACCGATAAATCGTACTTTTGTTTGTGTACGAAGAATATAGGTTTATCGAATATAAACAATAGGAGATAATCGGTTGTTTTTTATTTAGATAAAGGTGATAAGTTGTTTTAGTGGTAAAATAAAGTCTCCGGATGAAAAAACAATAAAAAGATGAAACGGATTATTGTATTAGTAGGATTGTTGGTCTGTTCTGGTTATGCAAGTTCCCAACAGACTTTGACATTGGAAGAATGTCGAAACTTAGCTATTCAGAATAATAAGGAATTACAGATGTCCGGCGAAAAGGTAAAGGCGGCCAATGAAGAACGCAAAGCGGCTTTTACTAAATATTTTCCGCAGCTTTCCGCTATGGGAGGATATATGTGGAATCAGAAAGATATCAATCTGCTGGATATGGACGCTTTGAGTGCCAAACTCGGTTCCGCCCTGGGACCGCTTGCCCAACTTCCTGTTTTCGGACAACTAATGGGAGGAATTGACGATGTGCAACATCTGGATGTGCAGAATATCTGGGTGGGAGGCGTTTCGCTGGTTCAACCGGTCTTTATGGGAGGAAAGATTGTCTCCTATAATCAGATTACCAAATATGCCCGTGAATTGGCCGAGTCGATGAACGACCTCCAGTTGCAGGAAGTCATTTATAAAACCGATGAAACTTATTGGCAGGTGATTTCGCTGGTCAATAAGAAAAAGCTGGCCGATGCGTATGTCGGGTTACTCAGGAAGATGGACAGTGACGTGACAGCCATGATCGCCGAAGGAGTTGCCACCCAGGCAGACGGACTGTCGGTGAAGGTAAAACTGAATGAGGCGGAAATGGCGCAGACGAAAGTGGATAACGGTCTGGCTTTGTCGCGTATGCTGCTCTCCCAGATTTGCGGTTTGCCATTGGATGAACCTTTGGCGCTGGCAGATGAAAATATAGAGAACTTCCCCGTCCATTCCAGTGATGCTACCGCAAATGTGAATGAAGCGTTTGCTAACCGCGATGAGTTGAAAAGCCTGGAACTGGCAGCTAAGATTTATCAGAAGAAAGAACGGATAGTCTTGGCAGACATGTTGCCCAATGTGGCTTTGTCGGCCAACTATCTGGTAACGAACCCGAATGCTTTCAACGGTTTTAAGAATGAATTTGCCGGAATGTTTAATGTCGGTGTGATGATGAAAGTGCCTTTGTCCGGTTGGTGGGAGGGTACTTATAAAAGGAACTCCGCCCGTGCTGAAACACGTATCCAGATGTTGCAACTGATGGAAGCCCGCGAAAAGGTCGAGTTGCAGGTCAACCAGTCCGTTTATAAGGTGAATGAAGCCAATAAGAAACTGACCGCTTCTTCACGGAATATGGAGAATGCGGAGGAGAACCTTCGCCATGCCAATCTGGGTTTTGAGGAAGGTGTTATTCCGGCCTTAAACCTGATGGAAGCTCAGACGGCTTGGGTATCGGCACGTTCCAGCCTGATTGATGCTCAGATAGAAGTGAAATTAACGGAAGTTTACCTGTCGAAGGCAATGGGTAAACTGTCGGTAGATAAACAGAAGTAATAACAATAAAAATATACAAAGATGAACGAGAATAAAAAGTTTTCGATCAGCAACATGATGTTGGCATTTATCACGGTATTGGTCGTGATTGGATTAGTCGCATTGACCGGTTTCTTTTTGCTTACTCCTCCCGACGATATTATTATGGGGCAGGCTGAAGCCAATCAGGTTCGTATTTCCGGAAAAGTACCCGGACGAATCGAAATGTATCGTTTTGATGAAGGAGATAAGGTAAAAGCAGGTGATACATTGGTGTATCTGAATACTCCGGAAGTTCTGGCAAAACTGCAACAGGCGGAAGCCGTTCAAAAAGCTGCCGAAGCACAGAATGCCAAAGCTCTTAAAGGAGCCCGTGCACAGGAAATAGCCGGTGCTTACGAGATGTGGCAGAAGGCACAAGCAGGTTTGGAGATTGCCAAAAAATCATATACCCGTGTTCAGAACTTATATGACAAGGGAGTCATGTCTGCTCAGAAAAGAGATGAGGCCGAGGCAAACTATAAAGCGATGGTCGCTACCGAAAAAGCGGCTAAGTCACAGTATGATATGGCTCGGGACGGTGCCCGTTCGGAAGATAAGGCTGCTGCGGCTGCCCTGGTTCAACAGGCCGGCGGTGCTGTTGCCGAAGTGGAATCTTATTTGAAAGAGTCGGCTTTGGTTTCACCTATCGACGGAGAGGTATCCGAACGTTTCCCACAAGTGGGAGAGTTGGTCGGTACCGGTGCGCCAATTATGAATATTACGGATTTGAACGATATGTGGGTATCATTCAGTGTTCGTGAAGACCTGTTGAAGGATATCAAGATCGGTTCCGAACTGAATGCTTTTATTCCGGCACTCGACAATAAGCCGGTAAAGCTGAAAGTATATTATATGAAGGACATGGGCTCGTATGCTGCCTGGAAAGCTACAAAGACAACCGGACAATTCGATTCGAAGACCTTTGAAGTCCGTGCCCGTCCGCAGGAAAAAATAGCAGACTTACGTCCCGGAATGTCTGTCGTAATGAAGAAAAAAGGAAACGAAATATTATGACATTGAAGCAGAGTTTACATAGTATCTGGAATGTGGCGAAGCGGGAGATACAGCGGCTGACATCGAAGCCGATCTATTTCTTCTGTATGCTGATCGCTCCGGCTCTCTGTGTCGTCTTCTTCCTGTCACTGATGCAAGATGGCTTGCCAACCAATCTGCCGATTGCCGTGGTCGATATGGATGGTTCAGCCACTTCCCGTAACCTGATCCGGCAGTTGGATGCTTTTGAACAGACGGAGGTTGTTTATAAGACCGCTACGTTCGATGATGCACGCCGGGAGATGCAAAAAGGAAACATATACGGTATTTTCTATATACCGAAGAACTTTGCAGTGGAGGCAACAACGGGAAAACAACCTACATTGTCTTTCTATACGAACGGTACTTATCTAATCGCAGCTTCCCTGCTTTTCAGGGATATGAAGACCATGTCTGTCCTGGCTGGTGCTTCGGTCGGCTTGCAGACCGGATTGGCGAAAGGATATACGACCGACCAGATTATGGGACAGCTTCAGCCGGTAGTAGTGGATACTCATGCGATCGGTAATCCCTGGCTGAACTATTCCGTCTATCTGAATAACACGATTTTGCCGGGCGTGCTTCAGTTGATGATCTTCCTGGTGACGGTGTTCAGTATCGGTACAGAGATAAAATATTCGACCGCCCGCCAGTGGTTGCAGATGGGAGGGAACTCCTTGACGACTAGTCTGTTGGGGAAGTTACTCCCGCAAACAGTTATTTTTACTCTTGTGGCGTTGATGTGTTGTGCCGCTTTGTACGGTTTCAATGTTTTCCCGCTGAATAGTGGTTGGATGCCGATGATATCGGCAATGATCCTGTTGGTGCTGGCTTCGCAGGCTGTCGGTGTGTTTATGATCGGTGTGTTGCCTACTTTACGTCTGGGATTGAGTTTTGCCAGTTTGTTCGGTATGATTGCTTTCTCTATTGTCGGATTTTCTTTTCCCGTGTTAGGGATGGATCCGACTTTGCAGGCATTGAGCGACCTGTTCCCGCTTCGTCACTATTTTCTGATTTATGTGGATCAGGCGTTGAACGGCAGGGATTTGTTCTATTCATGGAGTGAATATGTCTGGTTGGCTGGCTTCCTTATCTTACCGTTCTTGATAGGAAAGAACCTGAAGAATGCGTTGCTGTACTTTAAGTATATTCCGTAAAACTGAAAGTAATGAAAAGAGAACATCGTTTACGATATATAATCAAAGAAGGTATACTGGATACCTTTTTTATCTGGAAGGATGAATTGAAGAACGTCTTCAAGGATTCGGGAGTCATGATCTTTTTCTTCCTGGTCCCGTTCATCTATCCGCTTTTGTATGCGTTTATCTATAATAATGAGGTGGTTCACAATGCCAAGATGGTGGTGGTGGACCAGTCGGATTCTTATCTGAGTCGCGAATATATCCGGAAGGTCGATGCAACGGCAGATGTAAAGGTTGTTGCCGTCTGTTCGGATATGGAAGAGGCAAAACGGATGATGGATGCGAAAGAAGCATACGGAATCCTGTATTTCCCCAGTGAGTTCAGCAAAAATATACATAAAGGAAAGCAGGCGACGGTTTCGCTTTATTGTGATATGAGCGCTTTGTTGTTTTATAAAGCCTTCTTGTTGGCAACGACTGAAGTTTCGCTCGAGATAGGAAAAGAACTACGGGCGCAGAATAATCCGTCGTCGACGATAGAACAGGAAAAGATAACAATCAATCCTATTCCGTATGAATCGGTAGCCCTGTTCAATTCGCAGAACGGGTTTGCCAGTTTCCTTGTGCCGGCTATCCTTATTCTGGTTATCCAGCAGACGCTTATTCTGGGTATCGGTATGTTGGGAGGAACGGCACGCGAAAAGAACCGTTTCCACAGCCTGGTTCCGATAAGCCGTCATTTTAACGGGACGTTGCGTATTGTGTTCGGCAAGTCGCTTACTTATATATTGTTATATATAGTCGTTTGTATCTGGGCATTAGGGGTGGTTCCGAAATTATTTTCATTGCCGCAGGTGGGAGAGCCGTGGACTGTTATGTTGTTTGTTCTGCCTTATCTGTTCGCGTCCATCTTTTTGTCGATGACCTTGTCCGGTTTTATGACAAGCCGTGAGTCGCCGATGCTGGTCTTTGTCTTTACTTCGGTCATTCTGTTGTTTATCTCCGGCGTGTCCTGGCCTAAGGAGGCAATACCTCCGTTCTGGAAAGCAATCGGTTATTTGTTTCCTTCCACACCGGGAATACAGGGATTTATCCGAATCAATACGGCAGGAGCCTCCTTGAATGAAGTAGCTCACGAATACCGTACGCTTTGGATACAGGCCGGTATCTATTTTATTACAGCTTGCATTATTTACAGGTATCAGATTATGCGTAGCCGAAAATTGATCATAAAACAATATCGATACATGAAGATGCAGCGAATGTTGCGGCAAAAGTAATTCATATTTTTATTGATTTTAACGAAATAATCTTAGAATCCATCGAATATAGTCTTACTTTTGTACAAATTCTCAATCAAACTTAATTTTTAGTACTATGCAGAACAGACGTGACTTTTTAAAGCAAGCTTCCATGTTGCTTGCAGGAGGTTTAGTTGCACCTCAGTTGTTATCTTCTTGTGCCGAAAAGAAACATATCGGTTTACAGTTATATTCTTTGAGAGACCTTGTAAAAGACGAAGGCATCCAAAAAGTGTTGGAAACAGCATCTAAAATGGGGTATACTAATTTAGAAACAGCCGGTTATGACAATGGTAAAATTTATGGTTTAGCTCCTGCTGAGTTTAAGAAAATGTGTAACGACTTGGGTATGAAGTGTACAAGTGCCCATTTGGGACAGGCTTTTACCAAAGAAAAGGAAGCAGAAGTAATGAACTGGTGGGACCAGGCAATTGCTGCTCACAACGAATTGGGGGTTAAATATATGGTTCAGCCCTGGATGCCGGTGAATGATGAAACAACCTTGGATGACCTGAAGATGTATTGCGATTATTTCAATACGGTAGGTTACAAAACGGCTGCAGCCAGTATTGCTTTCGGTTATCATAACCATGCATTTGAATTCCGTAAGATAGAAGATAAGTTGATCTACGACTTCTTGCTGGACAATGTAAGTCCTAATCATGTATTCTTCCAGATGGATGTTTATTGGGTGACACAAGGTGGTGGTGATCCCGTGGCTTATCTGAAATCCCGTCCGAGCCAGTTCAAGACGATCCATATTAAGGATGACATGGAAATCGGTGCCAGCGGTAAGATTGACTTCAAACCGATCTTTGACCAGATGTATGCAAACAATGTAAGAGACTGGTACGTTGAAGTAGAACAATATACAAACAATGATCCTGTAGCCAGCTGTAAAGAAAGTTTCGACTTCCTGAACAAGGCGAATTATGTAAAGTAAACGATTATAAGATAATTATTTATGGCAAAAGCGATACTTACGGTTTTCTGTAGGTATCGCTTTGTTTTTTTATATGGAAATAGAATCTATCCTATACACCTCATTATATTATCCCAGTCTTTTGCCAGGCTTGCCATATCCGGATATAGTAAATCGGCGCCTGCCTCCAATAACACTTTGTCGGGGAGGGGACCGGTATTGACTGCAATCGTGAAGATGCCTGCTGCAACACCGGCTTCGACACCCATCGGGGCGTTTTCTACGACAAATGCTTCGTTGGCATGGACTCCGGCCTTTTGCAATCCCATCAGATAAGGTTCGGGATGAGGTTTGCCATATTTTACGTCAAAAGCCGTAACCATCTTTTCGCGGGTAAAACAGCCGGGATAGGTATGTTCCAGTTTGTTAATCAAGCTGTGCTGGCCGGAACCGGTTACGACTAATGTTTGTAGTCCGGTCGCTTTAACGGCAGCCAGTACTTCTGCGGCGCCTGTCATTGCTTTACCATCATTATATTTATTGAAAAGCATTGCTTTCTCCTCATATAGTTCCCGTTTTTCCTCATCGGTCGCATCACGTTGAAAGGTACGTTGGTACAATTCGTTGATCGTACTGTCACCGGTACGGCCTTCAAACATGTAAAAGTCTTCCTCTTTAGCCTGGAGCTGATGATGTATCGCTGTTTCGTTCCAGGCACGGGCATGAAAACGCATGGAGTCGTATAAGACACCATCCATATCGAAAAGTACAGCTTTGGGAGAAAGAGAGTTCTGCTTAGTCCTAAGCAGATAACGGTTGATAGCTTCTTGTATCATTTTATTTATATCCTTAATAATCTTTGCAAAGATATGAATCTCCTTTAGTATAGATATCTTCTTAAAAATAAAAAGGTGAAAGCAAGAACATCCACTTTCACCTTTTTATTTATGTCATGTAACAGGTTATTACAATCGTGCGCGGATTGCTTCGCTTTCTTTTTCATATCCGGGCTTGTTCAGCAGCGCGAACATGTTCTTTTTGTATGCTTCTACACCCGGTTGGTCGAACGGATTAACGCCCAGCATATAACCACTGATTCCACAGGCTTTCTCGAAGAAGTAGAACAACTGGCCGATGTAATAAGCATTTACTTCCGGCATCGTGATTTTGATGTTTGGGACACCACCGTCTACGTGTGCCAGCTGAGTACCCAGTTCTGCCATCTTATTTACTTCGTCTACACGTTTTCCGGCAAGGAAATTTAGGCCGTCCAGATTGGCTTCGTCTGTCGGGACTTCTACTTTGTGTGAAGGAGTTTCAACAGAGATGACTGTTTCGAAGATGATGCGTTCGCCTTCCTGAATCCATTGGCCCATTGAGTGAAGGTCGGTTGTCAGGTCGACAGAAGCCGGGAAAATACCTTTTCCGTCTTTACCTTCGCTTTCGCCGTACAGCTGTTTCCACCATTCGCCGATGTAATGAAGTTTCGGATGGAAGTTAGCAAGGATTTCAATCTTCTTGCCGCTTTTATATAATTCGTTGCGGGTTGCAGCATAGATAGCCGACAGGTTTTCATTGAAAGGAACTTCAATACCTGTAGCCTTCTCCATAGATACGGCACCGGCAACCAGGTCGCGGATACTGATACCTGCCACTGCGATAGGCAGTAAACCGACCGGAGTCAGTACGGAGAAACGTCCGCCTACATTATCAGGAATGATAAATGTCTTGTAACCTTCCTGGTCTGCCAATGTGCGAAGGGCACCTCTTTTGGCATCAGTAATGGCAACAATACGATGTTTTGCTTCTTCTTTGCCGACTGCGTCTTCCAGTTGCTTCTTCAGCATACGGAATGCCAGGGCAGGCTCTGTTGTTGTTCCCGATTTGGATATGTTAATCAGACCGAATTGTTTACCTTTCAGTATTTCACACAGCTCATACAGATAATCTTCGCCGATATTCTGTCCGGCATAGAGAACAACCGGGTTCTTACGGTCAGACTGCAACCAGTCGAAACTGTTGTTCAATGCTTCGACAACGGCTTTTGTGCCGAGATAGCTTCCGCCGATACCGATGGCAACGACAACTTCACATTTAGAACGAAGCACGTTGGCCGTGTTCTCGATGTCTGTTAATTCAGCATCTGTGATAGAAGAGGGGAGATGTAACCAACCCAGAAAATCGTTACCAGCTCCGTTTCCGTTATGTAAAGTGGCAATACATTCGTTTGCCTTGGCTTCCTGTGCGTAAACCTGTTCTTTTGTAACAGCGCCCAGTGCTTTGTCAATGTTAATACTGATGTTTTTCATACCTACTTAAATGTTTCTGTCAACTGCCGTATAACGGTAGTCGGCGATTTTCTTTCATATAATATATCGTATAAGGCGTCCAGAATCGGCATGTTTACCTTATACTTTTCATTTATCTCGTGGATACATTTGGTCCCGTAATATCCTTCGGCAATCATTTCCATTTCCAGCTGGGCAATCTTGACGGAATATCCTTTTCCAATCATCGTCCCGAACGTACGGTTACGGCTGAAACGGGAATACGCTGTCACCAGCAAATCTCCCAGATAAACCGAGTCGGTTACGTCGCGTTCCAGGCTGTGTACGGAATTGAGGAAATTACGCATTTCTTCGATTGCGTTACAGATGAATACTGCCAGGAAGTTGTCTCCATATTTCATCCCGTGACAGATACCGGCAACAATCGCATATACATTCTTTAAAACAGAAGCATATTCTATTCCTCTAACATCTTTACAACAATAGTTGTTCAGATATTGATTCTGGAATACATGGGCGACGGCACGTGCATTGTCGATATTGGAACAGGCTAATGTGATATAGGAAAGACGTTCGAGCGCAATCTCTTCCGCATGACACGGACCGCCGATTACTGCGATGTTTTCCATAGGTACATTATAATATTCCGTGAAATAGTCGGCAATCAGCATGTTCTCGTCCGGTACAATCCCCTTGATGGCCGAGATGATGAATTTATCATTCAGCGGGGTTGTCACCTTCATTAAATGTTGTTTCAGGAACGGAGATGGAGTCGCGAAGATTAGCGTATCGGAATCGTTAATCGCATCGTTAATATCCGTGTAGAATTTTATTTTGTCCGTGTCGAACTTTACGGCAGACAGATAACTGGGGTTATGTCCTGTCTTTAAAAAGTCGTCAACCTGGTCCTGCCGGCGCATATACCAGTTAATACTATCCTGTGTAGAAAGTACAATCTTGGCTAAGGCGGTAGCCCAGCTACCACCTCCCATTATTGCAATTTTACCGGGTAATTTCATAGCATTCCCTTTTATTTGGCTGCGTTGGCAATCCATGCTTCCACTTCTTCGGCCGCAGGATTTTGCAGTTCCAGCTTATACTTCTTGTTCATCTCACAAAGTTCCTGGCGCAGCTTGTTAGGGTTCACCTCTTTCAGCGTGTCGACAGTCAGATAACCGGCTTTCTGTAATGCCGGCACCCAGGCTTCATCGATACCTAATGCTACGTATTTGTCGGCAGCATCTTTCTTTACTGTTTTTTCCGGACGCATTTGCGGGAAGAACAATACTTCCTGAATAGTAGTCTGGCCGGTCATCAACATGACCAAACGGTCGATACCGATACCGATACCGGATGTAGGAGGCATACCGAATTGCAGTGCGCGCAAGAAATCCTGGTCGATGAACATCGCTTCGTCGTCCCCTTTTTCGCTCAACTTCAACTGATCCTTGAAACGTTCTTCCTGGTCGATTGGGTCGTTCAGCTCGCTGTAAGCGTTTGCCAACTCTTTTCCGTTCACCATCAATTCGAAACGTTCGGTCAGTCCCGGTTTGCTGCGGTGCATTTTGGTCAGCGGACTCATTTCAACCGGATAGTCGATAATGAATGTCGGTTGGATAAATGTACCTTCACAGAATTCTCCGAAGATTTCATCGATCAACTTGCCTTTACCCATTGTTTCGTCGATTTCCATCTTCAATTCTTTACAAATTGAACGGATTTCATCTTCGTTCTTGCCTTCCAGGTCGTAGCCGGTCTTTTCCTTAATGGCTTCCAGGATAGGTAAGCGACGGAAAGGAGCCTTGAAGCTGATAGTCTTGCCGTCGACTACGGTTTCGCATGTACCGTTGACAGCCATACATATTTTTTCCAGCAGCTGCTCCGTGAAGCTCATCATCCAGTTGTAATCCTTATATTGGACATACAATTCCATGCAGGTAAATTCCGGGTTGTGCGTCCGGTCCATACCTTCGTTACGGAAGTTTTTCCCGATTTCGTAAACCCCTTCGAAACCGCCGACGATCAGTCTTTTCAGATACAGTTCGGTAGCGATACGCAGATAAAGGTCAATATCTAATGAGTTATGATGCGTGATAAACGGACGTGCACTTGCACCACCGGCGATAGACTGAAGGATCGGAGTTTCTACTTCCGTATATCCGGCTTCGTCAAGTACGGCGCGCATTGTTTTGATCACTTTTGCACGTTTCATGAAAATATCCTTTACGCCATCGTTTACGATCAGGTCGATATAACGCTGACGGTAACGTAGTTCGGGATCGTTAAATCCGTCATAAGCTACACCGTCTTTGTATTTAACGATAGGCAGCGGTCTGAGTGATTTGGATAATACCGTCAATTCCTGTGCATGGACGGAGATTTCACCCATTTGCGTACGGAATACAAAACCTTTGATTCCTACAATGTCTCCGATATCGAGCAACTTCTTGAAAACGACGTTATATAAATCTTTGTCTTCACCCGGGCAGATATCATCACGGGAAATATATACCTGTATTCTGCCTTCCGAATCCTGCAACTCCATGAATGAAGCCTTACCCATAATACGGCGGCTCATGATACGGCCTGCAATAGTTACAGGACGGGGTTCTGCATCGTCTTTAAAAGATGCCTTTATTTCTTTGGAATATGCGTTTGTTACGTACTCAGCAGCGGGATACGGTTCTATCCCCATTTGGCGCAATTGCTCCATGCTATTGCGTCTTATGATTTCCTGTTCACTCAGTTCTAATAGATTCATTACGCTATTATTTTGTATAATACGGCGCAAAAGTACAAAATTTTTCTCACTTATAGGATAAAAGTGAGTAGTAGTTTACTTAATTATATATTAGAAAAGCACTTATGGTTACGTATTGCTTCCGGTAAGAAGAAACGTATATCCTTGCCGGCTGCCAGTGATTCGCGTATAAAAGTGGAGGATATTTCCATCAGCGGAGCATCGACTTTACGGATGTCGGGAAGGTTGTCGGGGATGTTGATTTCGTATCCTTTACGCGGATAAATCAGGATAGGGTAGCTGGTAATTAACGTTTCCGATTCTTTCCAGCGATTGATTGACGACCAGTTGTCGGCTCCCATTATAAAATGAAATTCGCGGTCGGGATATGTACGGTCGAGGGTACGTAAGGTGTCTATCGTGTAAGTCGGTTGGGGAAGCGTAAACTCGATATCGCTGGTACGGAATTTAGCATATCCGGCAACGGCAGCTTCGACCAGTTCGAGCCGGAGCCGGTCATCCATCAGGTCGTCGCGTTTCTTTAGCGGGTTATGAGGCGTGATAACAAACCAGAGTTCATCCAGCCCCGCAAACTCACACAGCCAGTTGGCCAGGGCCAAATGACCGATGTGAACCGGGTTGAAAGAACCGGAAAAGATTCCGGTTTTCAGTTTGTTGTTTTCCTTTACCGTTGTTTCTTCCACATTATAAAGTTGAATGCCTGTACGCCGAATACGAGTCCGGTTGCAAATGCAATGAGATATTCTTTATAAATGAGGCCTGCAATGCAGGTACCCAATGCCGCGATTCCGGTCAGTGCGAAAATATATCCCCATTTACGTGATAATTGTCTGTTGTTATTCATTCTTTAGACAGAAAATCTTTTATAACTTCCACTGCTTCGGCCTGTGCTGTCGCAAGGTCGTCGTTTACGATGCAGACATCGAAATGAGGAATAAATCCCAGTTCGAATTCCGCTTTTGCGATACGGCTGTCGATCACTTCGGGAGCATCCGTGCCACGACCTTCCAGACGTTCACGCAGATGGGCGATGCTGGGCGGCTGGATAAATACTGAAAGAGCACGGTCACTATAAAACTTTTTGATGTTGCATCCGCCGACAACGTCCACATCGAATATAACGTTGTTGCCTTCGTTCAGTTGGCGTTCCACTTCACTTTTCAATGTGCCGTAGTATTTATCGGTATATACTTCCTCATATTCCAAAAAATCACCGGCAGCGATACGGGCCCGGAATTCGTCGGGAGTCAGGAAATAATATTCCACACCGTTCTGTTCTGTTCCGCGCGGTGCACGGCTTGTTGCCGAGATAGAGAAATGCAGGTTCAGGTTCTGTTTTAGCAGATGGTTGATGATGGTTGATTTACCTGAGCCTGACGGGGCGGAGAATATAATTAATTTACCAGCCATATTATAATACGTTTAGTACCTGTTCCTTGATTTGTTCCAGTTCGTCTTTCATCTGAACGACAATTTTCTGCATTTCCGCATGGTTGCTTTTCGAACCGAGCGTGTTGATTTCGCGGCCCATTTCCTGAGCGATGAAACCGAGCTTTTTGCCTTGTCCGTGTCCGTCTTTCATCGTGCTGATGAAATATTTCAGATGGTTGTCGAGGCGGTTCTTTTCTTCGTTCACATCCAGTTTTTCGATGTAATAGATCATTTCCTGCTCGAAGCGGTTCTTGTCGTAATCCTGGTTGGCTACCTTTTCGAGGTTATCCATGATACGGGCTTTGATCTTTTCGATGCGTTCGCCTTCATATTCTTCCACTTCGGTCAGCAGGCGGGCGATATTACCGATTTTGTCTTCAAATAACTTTTGCAGCATGGCGCCTTCCTGGATGCGGAAGTCACAAAGATGTTTGATGGCTCCCTTTACCGCATTGAAAACAACTTCCCATTCGCTTTCGTCTACTTCTACAATTTCAGATTTGATAACGTCCGGCATTTTTAGTAATGTCTGGAACCAGTCAGCCGGAAGTGCAATATTCAGTTTTTCTGCAATATCCTTAACCTGGCTGTAATAACTTTCAAAAGCGGTAAGGTTGATCTGGGTAGGAGTATCTTTTCCTATATATTCGATATAAATGCTGAAATCGACCTTACCCCGTTCAAGCGACTGAAGCAGCTGGCTACGGATTTGCATTTCCTTGTCTTTGTAGATAGAAGGGATGCGGGTTGATAAATCCAGTTGTTTGCTGTTGAGTGCTTTTATTTCTACGGTTACCTTTTTTGAAGGAAGTTCGGCTGTAACCTTACCGAATCCAGTCATTGATTGTATCATTGTTCTAAAAATTTGTGCAAAGATAGCTTATTCAGTTGATAGTTGACAGTTGACAGTTGATAATTCTTCGTCCTGATAGAGAAAAAGTTCGTTATTTTCTCATTCGTATAAAGACGTTTTTGTACTTTTGCGACCAATTAATCCGGTTGATGAACAGCGGAGTTCTATTGAAAAATATCTGTCACTTGTCAACCGTCAACTGTCAACTATTATGTCTTGTATTTTAAATATTGAAACATCTACCTCGGTGTGTTCCGTCGCTTTATCGGCTGATGGTGAGGTGCTTTTTGAAAAGAGTTCGTTTGAAGGTCCTTCTCACGCCGCTTTGCTGGGTGTTTATGCGGAAGAGGCTATTGCGGTAACCAAAGAAAAAGGATTGAAGCTGGATGCAGTAGCTGTCAGCAGCGGTCCGGGATCTTATACCGGATTGCGTATCGGCATATCGGTCGCCAAAGGTTTGTGTTTCGGTTACGGCATACCTCTGATCAGTATCCCTACGCTGGAAGTGTTGGCTGTTGCCGCATTGGAACAGCAAAATAATGCGTCCGACTGTTTGTATTGCGCCATGCTCGATGCCCGTCGGATGGAGGTGTATGCAGCTATCTATGATGTTAATTTGAAGACGGTTCGCGAAACGTCTGCTGATATTGTAGATGCAGAAACTTATGCTTCCTGGCTGGAAAAAGGGAAAGTTTGTTTCTTTGGGAACGGTGCAGCCAAATGTCGGGAGGTGATTACTTCTCCGAATGCGCTCTTTATTGATAATATCCACCCGTTGGCTGTTAATATGGTAACCTTGTCTGAAAAAGCATTTGCCGAAAGTCGGTTTGAGGATGTCGCCTACTTTGAGCCGTTCTACCTGAAAGAATTTCAGGCAACAATCGCTAAGAATAAGGTGTTGGGATGATAGCGTTTTGAAAGCTATCATCCGGTGAAGATTGTTAGCAGCAAGCTATTTCTTCACACTTAACCAAATCCCAACCCCGGAATTGAAGCAGTATCAAGTGGAGCGTTGTGTCTTTGGCCAACTGTAAAGCGATTTTGTCTTTACTGTATTGTAATAGTTGGCGGCGTCCTTCTTCTGCTTGCGTTTCGAGTTCCGTGTCGGTGGTGGTACGTCCAGCGTACTTTAACTCCAATATGTAGCTGTGTCCGATATCGGGATACCGCTTTTTGTCAGGTAATAAAAAGAAATCGCAGTAACCGTAATTCATTTCCAGTTCCGGTTCTACCAGATAATAAGAAGCGAGTGCCAGATATGCCTTCAGAAAGCCTTGCAGATTTCTTTCTCCTTCCATAGCATCACGTACGGAAGAGTTTTCACGATAGGCAAGGGCGATGGATTCGAAAAACGGTTTCCATTGGCCGTCGTAAGCGAAGTCGTCTATTAAATCTTTCAGATGAGAAAGGTTTATTGTATGAAACTGTTGATAATAATCGCGCAGGAAACCAAAGTATTGTTCACGTACGCAATTATTGGGGATACACATTTTTAATAGTTTTCCGTGTGTACCGCACATAGTAAGCAGTCCGTAGTAATAAAGTAGACTTCGGAAATTATCGATATCCATTACTTTTTCAGCCGGGAAAGAGGTGTGCAGGTCGACTAGCACTTCTCCTTTTGCGACAATATCTTTGATAGTATTCATACAGCTATCTTCGTGTAAACTTTTATGGTTGATACCGGTTAGCTTTTTTAGTTTGCTGTAATTTATGCAAATATTTTTGTCTACCATCTCTTCCGGGGCACGGTGGAAATTTACCTGATTGTGTAAATAATACAAAATCATGTCACAATTGAACACCCGGTCACTATCCAATGCCATTCGTGCGAAACAATAATTATTATACCACGGTTTCATTTCTGCGATCATTGTATCTATGTCTCCTGTCAGCATATCGTTTTGCCGGTAATAATGAAACATTTCACGAACATCTGTTTCATCGAATCCCATCATTGCGTTAAAAGTTTCGTCAGTCGAGATATTCCAGTTGATGTTATAACCGCTCGATAAATCATCCAAAGTGATAGGACTGACCCCCATCAGGAAAATCCGGTCGAACATCCCTTTGAACTGTTTAAAGTATTCCCTGTAGAAACCGCTGGCATGTGTTAGGTCGTGAAACATTTTCTGTCCGTGTTCACTCAGTATGACGTTTGTGAAGTTGTCATATTCGTCTACGATAAGATAAAGCGGATACCCTTTTTCTTTTGCTTTTATCTCGATGTACGACAGTTTTGCTTTGGCACTTGCTATATTTTCGATCGTAGCTTTATAATCGGCATCGTAATAGGATGCATATTCATGTGCGAACTGATTGATGATCAGACCGCAATAGTCGTTGAAGCTGGTCATCATATCGGTTCCCGGTTGCGAACAACCGGCTTTTGAGAAATCGAAGTAAAGCACCTGAAAGCGGTTACGCTGGTCAGTCGGGTGGCTGCCAATCCATAAATCACCGAAATACTTTTCGAAGTTATCCTTTTGCAATATATCATAATAGGTACGCATCAAGCTAAGGAACAGACTTTTTCCGAATCGTCTGGGACGGATAAGAAACAAGTAGCTGGGCATCTTTTCGATCAGCGGCAGATACATCGTCTTGTCTACGTAATAAAAGTTTTCGTTTCTCAACCGTTTGAAATCAGATATTCCGTATGGTATTCCTTTTACTTGGCTCATGTTGGATGCTTTTTAAGATATAGAGACAAAGTTAGTTTATTCCGGCAAATAAAACAATGTTTGAGAAAGTATTCCAGCTTTGTGTTTTACAGTCTATTATTATATGAATTGCGTATGAGAGTATGGTGCTAAATCATTTGTAATCGGATGAATATTTGTCAACTATGATAGTATGGCAGTAGGTTTCGTATTTTACTCATAGATCTTTTTAAACCAAAGACTTGTTTCTGTTGTTTTATGCTCATATAAAACAAAATCAGAATTACGAAGGTATGAAAAAGAAAAATCTATGGTTGATCATCGGGGTTATTATTGCGATTGTCCTTTTGATGGTATGGTTGTTTGTGGGGACGACATTGGAAGAAGTAACTAATCCGGAAACAAATCCGATGGAGGTCGAACAAAATGTATAAAAAGTTGACAGTTGATAAGTGACAGTTGACAGATTTAGAAAAGATTCTATTTATCTGTCACTTGCCATCTATCAACTGTCACTTGTTTTATTATCCTAAGAATCCTAACAGGATACCGGCTGCTACAGCAGAACCGATTACACCTGCTACGTTCGGACCCATGGCGTGCATCAACAGATAGTTGGTCGGGTCATATTCCAGACCTACCACTTGAGAGATACGTGCTGAGTCGGGAACGGCAGATACACCGGCATTACCGATAAGCGGATTGATCTTGTTGCCTTGTTTCAGGAACAGGTTGAAGAACTTAACGAACAATACACCGGCACAGGTTGCGATCACGAATGACAACGCACCCAAACCGAAGATCTTGATAGAGTTCAGTGTCAGGAACTGAGTTGCCTGTGTAGAAGCACCTACTGTGATACCTAACAGGATGGTGATTGTATCGATCAGCGGACCGCGGGCTGTTTCAGCCAGACGACGGGTTACACCACTTTCTTTCAACAGGTTTCCGAAGAACAGCATACCCAGCAATGGCAGACCAGAAGGTACAAGGAAGCAAGTCAGCAACAGACCTACGATCGGGAAGATGATCTTTTCTGTAGAAGAAACGGCTCTCGGCGGTTTCATACGGATCAAACGTTCTTTCTTTGTTGTAAGCAGTCTCATGAACGGCGGCTGGATAATAGGTACCAACGCCATATATGAGTAGGCCGACACCGCAATAGCACCCATCAGGTTAGGGGCCAGCTTGGAAGACAGGAAGATAGCCGTAGGACCGTCAGCACCACCGATAATACCGATAGCACCGGCCTGGTTCGGTTCGAATCCCATCTGAAGAGCGATAATATAAGCACCGAAGATACCGAACTGGGCGGCAGCACCGATCAACATCAGCTTTGGATTGGAAATCAAAGCGGAGAAGTCGGTCATCGCCCCGATACCGAGGAAGATCAACGGCGGATACCATCCGGAGGTTACCCCTTGATAGAGGATGTTAAGTACAGACCCTTGTTCGTAGATACCTACCTGAAGCCCTGCATCTTTAAAAGGAATGTTACCGATCAGGATACCGAATCCGATAGGGATCAGCAACATGGGTTCAAATTCATATTTAATCGCAAGGAATATAAAGAGCAAACCAACCAATATCATAATGATATGGCCCGGAGTTGCATTATATACTCCTGTATAGGTGAGGAACAACTGTAGGTTGTCACCCAGGAATGATAAAAAACTCTCTTGCATACTCTTATCCGATTACGACGAGATCAGCACCTTCCAGTACGGAGTCTCCCTTATGTACTTTAATTTCAATAATCTTACCGTCGCGGTCAGCGTTGATGTTGTTTTCCATCTTCATAGCCTCGAGGATAAGTAAAGTTTGTCCTCTCTTCACAGTGTCGCCTACATTGCATTTGATTTGCAGGATAACACCTGGAAGCGGAGTCTTAACGGCGCCCTGGGTTGTAGATGCTGCCGGACGAGTAACAACCGGTTCGCCGCTGGCTGTAGTAGGAGCTTGTGCCGGACGTTTGAGTGTAACCATTTGTTTCTTCGCCGGTTTCTCCATTTTTACATTATAAGGAGTACCGTTTACTTCTACTTCAGCGATATCGTCGACCACTGAATTGATGTGTACTTTATATACGTTACCGTTGATGGTATATTTAAAACTTTTCATTCTTGTTTGTTTTTAGAGATAATCACTTTCTGGGAGTTTCACGTAAACTATAGATCTTAGAACTCCATGGAGAATATGCACGGCGAACTTTGCGGATTGTAAGCACTGTATGTTCGATATCGTGATTGTCATCACTCATTTCATACAAAGCTGTAGCGATTGCTGCAAAAACTTCGCCCGAAACTTCGTCCGGTGTATTTACATTAACAGGTGCCCCTGCTTTCTGAGCATTACGTTTGCTGGCTGCGATAGCTGCTTTTCCGACTTGTTTGAAGATCAGGAAAAGAAGGAGCAAGCCTAGAAAAACAACAGCCATAGCTGTAATAGTCATACCGATACCCAGAGAGTCATTTGTCTTAAAGTTTTCGATCTTTTCGTTAGAATCTAACGTCAGGTTGTTTGTGCTGGGAGTCACTTTTGTGAGTTGTGCCCATTCTTCTTTTCCGTCAATAATTCTACCATAGCTAACATCCGGTTTTTGTGCAGCCGGAATTGTTATTTCGTCGATCAAGGATTTACCATCGGCGTCATAAAGTGCTATATAATTTTCTTTTGACGGGTCTAACGTGAAATTGACATGAAAAGTACCACGGTTAGGTTCACCATCCGCCCAGAACAGAGTGTGTTGATGGGGGGGGATCTGAGTTAGTACGTCACCCTTGGGGATCGGATATTTTTTAGGATTGTTCTTGTCGTCTGTCAAGAAACAACCTGCAATATTAACCGTTCCGGCAGAAGTATTGAATAATTCTATCCAGCCGTGACGTTTGCCATAGTCGTCAACGAAATTATCTTCGTTGATGACCAGCACTTCATTTATTCGCATGGAGGTTGCACGCTGTGCCTGTGCCCCGAATGATACGAGCAGGATGAACAGCAGCAATACTCCAAATCTTTTGTTAGTCATATTCATTTTCCTGTTTTAAGAATTATAGAGGCAGATTGTCATGTTTCTTAGCAGGATTGCTTAACTTTTTCGTCTGCAATTGTTGTAAAGCACGAATGATACGGAAACGGGTATTACGCGGTTCGATTACATCGTCGATATAACCGTATTGAGCTGCGTTGTACGGGTTAGCGAATGCCTTCTTGTATTCTGCTTCTTTTTCGGCTGTTGCTTTTGCAGGATCTTCGGATGCGGCAACTTCTTTTGCGAAGATAACTTCTACAGCACCGCTCGGGCCCATAACTGCGATTTCAGCTGTCGGCCATGCGTAGTTCATATCGCCACGCAGGTGTTTAGAACTCATTACGCAGTAAGCACCACCGTAAGATTTACGCAATGTAACAGTGATTTTAGGCACAGTTGCTTCGCCGTAAGCGTAAAGCAATTTGGCTCCGTGAAGGATTACACCATTGTATTCCTGGCCTGTTCCCGGAAGGAATCCCGGTACGTCTACCAATGTCACCAAAGGAATGTTGAAAGCGTCGCAGAAGCGAACGAAGCGGCCTGCCTTACGGGAAGCGTTGCTGTCCAGACAGCCAGCCATTACTTTCGGCTGGTTAGCTACGATACCAACAGACTGGCCGTTGAAACGTGCGAAACCAACAATAATATTTTTAGCATAATCAGCATGTACTTCCAGGAATTCGTTGTTGTCAACGATTGTGCCGATTACTTCATACATGTCATATGACTGGTTAGCGTTGTCAGGAATGATGTCGTTCAATACATCGTCCAGACGGTCGATCGGGTCTTTACATTCGATCAGCGGAGTTTCTTCCAGGTTGTTCTGCGGAAGGAAGCTGAGCAATTTGCGGATCAGTTGCAGACCTTCTTCTTCTGTGTCGACAGCGAAATGGGCAACACCCGATTTGGTTGTGTGTACGCTTGCGCCACCCAGTTGTTCCTGAGTTACGTCTTCACCGGTAACGGTTTTTACTACTTTCGGACCTGTCAGGAACATGTAGCTGGTACCACGTGTCATGATGTTAAAGTCAGTCAGCGCCGGAGAATAAACTGCGCCACCTGCACACGGACCGAAGATACCTGAAATCTGAGGTACAACACCGGATGCAAGGATATTACGCTGGAAGATTTCAGCATATCCTGCCAGGGCGTTAACGCCTTCCTGGATACGTGCTCCACCTGAGTCGTTCAAGCCGATGACAGGGGCACCCATCTTCATGGCCTGATCCATTACCTTACAAATCTTCATGGCCAGTGATTCTGACAAAGCTCCTCCGAATACGGTGAAGTCCTGTGCGAAGATGTAGACCAGACGGCCGTCGATCGTACCATATCCGGTTACGATACCATCACCCAGGAATTTTGTTTTTTCAATACCGAAGTTAGTACAACGGTGCTGAACGAACATATCAAACTCCTCGAAACTACCTTCGTCAAGCAACATGGCGATACGTTCGCGTGCTGTGTACTTGCCTTTCTTGTGCTGAGATTCGATTCTTTTTTCTCCACCACCTAAACGGGCTTGTTCGCGAAGAGCGATAAGCTCTTTTACTTTTTCAAGTTGGTTACTCATTGTATTTCTGATTTGTTGTTAGAAATGAACTGATTAATTATTTTTTACCCGGCATGCAAAGTTCAGTCAATACGCTGCAAGTTGATTTCGGGTGAAGGAATGCAATGTTCAGACCTTCTGCACCACCGCGGGGAGCTTTGTCAATCAGTTTGACACCTTTTGATTCAGCTTCGTCCAATGCAGCCTGTACATCAGGTACAGCAAATGCGATATGGTGAATACCTTCGCCTTTCTTTTCGATGAATTTGGCGATAGTGCTGTCTTCGCTGGTCGGTTCAAGTAATTCGATTTTTGTTTGGCCTACTTTAAAGAACGCAGTCTTTACTTTTTGGTCAGCAACTTCTTCGATGTTGTAGCATTTCATGCCTAAAATTTCTTCATAATACGGCAGACAAGCTTCGATGCTTTTTACTGCAATTCCCAGATGTTCAATATGTGTAATTTCCATGTCAATAAGAATTTAATAATTGATAAATGCTTTTTGTTTTGATGGCAAAGGTACATTCTTTTTGAAGAATCAAGAAATATTTCATTAATAATAATTTGCCAATTTGCCAATATGCAAAATTGCCAATGAAAGCCTTGACTTCTCATTGGCAAATCCTGTTTTTTATCGGCATATTGGCAAATTATCTTATTGGCATATTCTTAGAAATCGACAATCAGTCGTGCATTGAGTTGTCGGCCTGTCAGGTAATTCGGTACAGCATATTGCTGGTTGTCGATGTTGGTGATCCAGTAATAGGAACTGACATTTTTTATATCGAACAGGTTAAATACGTCCACTCCGATCCAGATATTTTTCAGGTGACGAAAGACTCCGCGGTCCATGATCGCATCGGTTCCTCCGGCCAGCTGGTAAGAGAAACCGAGGTCGACACGTTTGTAGGCCGGCGTGCGGAAAGTACTCTTCACATCTTCGTATTTCGTGCGTGGTGCAATAAAAGGAAGTCCGCCGGAGAGGACGCCTTTCAGATTCAGTTTTACACGTTTGTATCCGGGAAAATAATCCTGAAAGAATAACGATACGTTATATCCCTGGCTGTTGGGCATGGGAACGGTTACCATGTCACGGATTGTTTGCTCTGCTTTCATAAGCGAGAAGCTGATCCATGAATCGGTTCCGGGTACAAATTCACCGAAGAATTTAACATCGATACCCATTGCATGGCCTTTGGCACAGTTCTCTCCGTAGTACCGGATCTTTACGTTGTCGACGGTGTAAGGAATCAGGTCGTCCAGTTTCTTGTAATAGAGGTCGGCACTGACTTTAAAGTTACGGTCGGCTGCCCGGAACGTATAATCGCCACCGAGAATGAAATGGATGGAACGTTGCGATTTGATATCCTTGTTCAGTTCGATAATATCATTGCCTGCGGCATCCTGAACGGTAGTTCGTAATTCTTTATAGAACGGTGACTGGTAGTAGATACCTGTCGCTGCACGAAAGGTCAGATTCTGATCGAAATTAGGGATAAAACCTAAAGAAACGCGTGGGCTGAAAATGAATTCTTTGTTATAGCTCCAGTAGCTTCCGCGGATACCTCCGATGAGTGTGAACATACCTTGCTTGGTACGGAACTTGAAAACGTCCTGCAAATATCCCGATATCCGGGTAGTCGACAAATCATTGTCCGAATAAAGATTGGATATCACGTTTACCCCGTTCCCCGTTTGAGGAAGTGAATAACCTGCCGAGTCACGTTTTTCCCATTCGCTGATGCGGTCGTTTATCTTTTCCATCTGTACGGTGGCTCCCCATTTCAGCGTGTTGTTTTTGATCTTGCTGCTGCCGTAATGTCCCACATTCATGATGGTTGAACTTAAACGGTTGCGGGCATGCTCATGGTAGCGGGCTATTTCAAGGGCATTCTGGTTATTGTCGTTTTCTGTTGTAGCATCACCCAGCCAGTATTCGCCGGTGATGTCGTAGGTTTCTATTTCCTTGCTGGAGAAAGCGGATGCCTGAAGGCCCAGTTCTGTTTTCTCGTTCGGATTGTGTTTCAAGGTCAGTGCGCCGAAGATTGTCTGGAACTTATCCCGCTCGCGGCTGTTGGGGAAATACACTTCAAACCGTTGGGCGTTTTCTACCGTACCGAAGTTTGTCTCCCGTTTATGCGGGGTGAATTTGAACGTGTTGGACGCCAGGTTCCCCAGAAAGTTTACTTCCCATTTCGGAGCTAACTGATAAGTCATGTATGATTGCAGATCGACGAAATCCGGCTGGTATTCGGCGTCCGTATCCATTGTTTTTAGTAGCGAACGTCCTGTCTTATAACGAACACCGGTTATTTGTGTGAACTTGCCGATGGAACTGCCCACATAGGCGTTTGCTCCCAGTAAGCTGGCGGAGGCCGATCCTTCAAATAACTTGGGTTTTTTATAGGTGATGTCAAGAACAGAGCTCATTTTATCTCCGTACCGTGCTTCAAATCCTCCGGCTGCGAAGTTGACAGCTTCGGTGAGGTCGGGATTGATAAAACTCAGACCTTCCTGCTGGCCGGAACGGATCAGTAACGGGCGGAATACTTCCAGGCCGTTTACATATACTATGTTCTCATCGTAACTACCGCCGCGAACCGAATACTGGGAACTTAATTCGTTGCTGGATGAAACTCCGGCAAAAGTGACCACGAGACTTTCGATGCTTCCGCCGGCAGGGTCGGGGAGGAGCTTGACACGGTCTGCATTCATGGTTTGAAGGGTACTGGTTTGGTAACGGGTACCTACAGCAACAACTTCCCCCAGGTCGATACTCGTGTAGTTCATCTGTACATTCAGCCGCATGTCCTGTTGCAAACTGGGTAGAATACGTTCTGCCTTATTATATCCCAGACAAGAGAAAATAACCGCTACGGAATCGCCCGGCGACGTGGTGATCGAATAGTAACCCTTTTCATTGGTCATTGCCCCGTTCAGCGTATTCTTTATCTGAACAAGCACAAGTTCAAGCGGACTACCGTCGGCATCCCGAACATATCCCGTGATTTTAACATGCTTTTGTCCAAAAGCGCTGATTGAAACTAATATAAATAGCAGTGCAGCTATCGCACGAATCTTCATAATTAATAATGTTATAGCTTTACTAACGCGAAAAATGAAGGAAGCGTATATTCAGCGTGTAAAAAATATTTATCTTTGTCCTGTTCAGAAATATCTTCCTTACAGAATGAAGATGATTAATTAACAGCTACAAAATAAGATAAAAATGGAGAGTTTTGCAACACTGATAAAGAATAGAAGAAGCACGCGTAAGTTTACCGACCAGTTGCTTTCACCTGAACAAGTCGAAATGATTTTAAAGGCAGCTTTGATGGCACCCGCTTCCAAGCGTAAAAATCCCTGGCAGTTCGTTGTGGTGGAAGATAAGGAAATGTTGAAAAAACTGGCTGGTTGTAAGCCGGCCGGAGCTTCGTTTCTTGAAGGTTGTGCACTGGCTGTTGTGGTAATGGCGAATGTAATGGATAGCGATGTCTGGGTGGAAGACGCCTCGATCGCTTCTATCTATATGCAACTCCAGGCGGAAGATCTGGGTCTGGGCAGCTGTTGGTGCCAGATACGTAACCGGCAGACGGAAGATGATGCAGACGCCAATGTGTATGTCCGTAGCCTGCTGGATATTCCTTATCAGCTGGAGGTGCTCTCGATTATCGGTTTCGGTTATAAGGACCAGGAGCGCAAACCATTTGATGAAGCTCATTTGCAATGGGAAAAGATTCACCTGGGCACTTATAAAATGCCGGAAGAAAACAAGGAAGCATGAAAATAGTTTTTATCGGAGCCGGAAATCTGGCGACACGTTTGTCGCTCGCTATGCAACGGGTTGGTATGCAGATTGGTCAGGTGTACAGCCATACAGAGGCGAGTGCCCGTCAGTTGGCAACACGACTGGGGTGTCCGTGGACGAATGATTTTTCCGCTTTGCAGGAAGATGGTGATCTGTATGTCTTTTCACTGAAGGATACTGTCTTGTCGGATGTAATATCGAAGGTTAAACCGAATAACGGTATGTGGGTCCATACGGCAGGAAGTATGCCGATGAGCGTATTTGAAGGATATGCCCAACGTTTCGGAGTCCTTTATCCTTTGCAGACATTCAGTAAGGGAAGGAATGTGAATTTTGATGTGATTCCCATTTTTCTGGAAGCAAACACGGATAAGAATGCGGATTATCTGAAGAATATAGCCAGCGCTCTTTCTGAGAATGTTCGTTTCATGTCTTCGGAAAAACGCCGGAGTTTGCATCTGGCGGCTGTCTTTGCCTGTAATTTTACCAATCATATTTATACATTATCTTATAAGTTACTGGAAAACGAATCCATTCCGGCAGATGTCCTTTTGCCGCTTATCGATGAGACAGTATCGAAAATACATTCCATGCCGCCTGCTGCGGCTCAGACCGGGCCGGCAATCCGGTATGATGAAAATGTGATCAATAAACACCTGGCTATGCTGGACGATCCGGATATGCAAGCGATCTACCGGCTTCTTAGCCAAAGTATACATAAGGAGGCCCAAAATGAGTAGTATCAATTATGACCTGACAAAGATAAAAGCGTTTGTGTTTGACGTAGACGGTGTGCTGTCGTGCGATGTGGTATCACTTCATCCCAACGGCGATCCGATGCGTACAGTCAACATCAAAGACGGTTATGCCCTGCAACTGGCTGTAAAGAAAGGTTACCAGGTCGGGATTATTACCGGTGGCTATACGGAGGCTGTGCAAATCCGTTTTTCCCGCTTGGGTATCGAACATATATATATGCGGAGTGCCGTAAAGATACACGATTTCAATGATTTCCTGCAAAAGACGGGATTGACGCCTGAAGAAGTCATGTATGCCGGAGACGATATCCCCGACTATGATGTGATGAAGCGGGTAGGCTTGCCGGTTGCTCCGGCGGATGCAGCCCCGGAAATCAAGCAAATAGCGAAATATATCTCCTTATGCAAAGGGGGCGAAGGTGTTGCCCGCGATGTGATAGAACAAACAATGAAAGCACAAGGCCATTGGATGAGCGCAGAAGCGTTCGGATGGTAATAACAATGAAAAATAATTATGCTGACTAACCTACAACATTACCGAATCGTGCTGGGATCTAACTCACCCCGGCGAAAAGAATTATTGGCCGGACTTGACCTCAAATTCGAGGTCGAAGTAATTCCCGGCATCGACGAATCATATCCTGATGACTTGACAGCAGACGAGATACCTGCTTATATCGCCCGTAAAAAGGCAGAAGCATATCTGGAAAAAATGACTGATAACGAATTGCTCATTACGGCTGACACAATCGTTGTCACTTACGGGCAACCGGATCGTATCCTGGGCAAACCGGCCGACCGTGAGGAAGCAATCGAGATGCTTTGCCACCTGTCGGGCCATGTACATGAAGTCATCACCGGCGTTTGCCTGACGACTAAACAGAAAACGGTTTCTTTTTCCGTCTCTTCGGCAGTCGCCTTTTCCAAACTGGAAAAGGATGACATTATCTATTATGTAGATAAATATCGTCCGTATGATAAAGCCGGCAGTTACGGGATACAGGAATGGATCGGTTACGTCGGGGTAGAAGCTATCAATGGCTCATTCTATAATGTAATGGGGTTGCCGGTGCAACGGTTGTATCAGGAATTGAAAAAGTTTTGAGTTGTAGTTATTCTTCAATTTCAATAACTTTACCTGTATAATTATAGAATACACGGTTGCCGAATTGTTGGTAAAAGAGTGCATATTTGTCGACTCCAGTACAGTGGCAGATACCAATCCTTTTGGGTTGAACCTTTTTTAGGAAAGAGGTAATCACATTGAATTTCTCCGTTTCTGCATTATGGATATGAAAACCACCCAAAACTAAATCAGGTGATAATTTCAGAAAACTATGCTGTACAGTATGATAGATATTGGTGATTCCCCGATGTGAACAGGCACTGATAATTGAAAATGAACTGTTCGTTGTTAGGGTGATGGCTAGTTCATCGTCAAAACAATCGGGAATTTTTTTCTTTTCTCTTTGTGTATAGAAGTGGTCAAAATGTATATCTAGTGAGTCTATAATTTTTATTTGTGGGAAAATAAAGATACCCGGGACAAGTTCAATTATACTATTAATGTATAAGAAACGTGATTGGTCAAGCAGATTGGTATCTTTAATTCCGTTCTCTCTGTTATCTTTGAATTTGGGGTCGAATATTTCTTTTTTACAGACAATTCTAGCCGTTTGATTCAGTTCCATAAAATCACGTAATCCTCCGGTATGATCGTTATGTCCATGTGAAAGTATCAAGTAGTTTACCTGTTTGAGGTCTATATTCAATGCATGGGCGTTGTGAATGAATAGATCGGATGCTCCGGTGTCAAAAAGTATCTTGTGTTTTGGTGTCTCAATATATAGTGACAATCCGTGTTCTCCTCGCAAACTGCGCTTGTAGGAGCAATTTTCAACCAGTGTTGTTATTTTGTATTTCATAAACCTGAATTATTTTGTCCATAGAGTTTGTTTCAATTGTAAAGATAGATAAAAATGTATGAAGTGCGGCTTTTATCAAAGTCGCATTATTATAGGATGGTAAATTATCCTATCTTATGAAATGATTTGGCATATCTTAATTGTTTCTTTGCATTAATATAGCAGTCTGTGATAAGTCGAATGATTGTATACTGTATTCAAAATTTTTGGTTACTTTTGTAGGTAAACAAAGAAAATAAAGAAACAGGAATAGATATTTAATGACATATTGCATAACTTGCTGACAATTATTTGATTCGGTTAAATCTGGTAAATTAAACATGAGATCTGAAATAATTAGTCTAAGCATGTTTGTACCCTCACAAGGGCACAGACTGCTTTTACTTATTTGGATCTCAGGCTTACCAGAGCCGAACCGAACAGATAAGGGGAAAGACAGTACTGTGTCCTTCCTTTTTTATAACTGGGGATGCTGAAAACCGCATAGAGTAGGCAGAACATTAAATCTTTACATTATGGCTAATTATTATTGTGAGTATTGTGGCGCAAAGTATTCAAATCTCTCTAGTTTGACAACATGCTCTTGTCCAAGGCATCCGAATGGTCCGAATAGAGGAAAACACAAACTGTATGAGGGGAGTGAAAAGAGTAAATACACCTGTAAATATTGCGGGTTACAATATTCTTCTCTTGCCACGTTGACTACATGTAGTTGCCCGAGGCATCCGAACGGTTCGAATAGAGGAAAGCATGCTCCTGCGTTATGAGAATAGTATGTGTGAATATGAAATAAAAAGCAGATTATTAGTTATGAAAGAAAAGTTAATCAGTTCTTTAGGGGAGTATCTTGCTGACCATAAAGATATAGTGATTCCTTATTATCAGAGAGGTTATATTTGGGGAAAGTCGCGTGGTTCGGAAAAGGATTCAGTGCAGTTTCTTTTGGAGAGTATAAACGGGCATTTTAACGATAAAAAAGATTTATTCCTACAAGGAATGACTATTTGTGAGTCTGATGATAATATTGAACTTATTGACGGACAACAAAGAACGACCTTTTTTTACTTGTTACTTTGTTATTTGAAATACGATAAGCTCTTTGATCTGAAATATCCGATTCGTATTGAATCACAACATTTTTTAGATCGTTTAAAGTCAATGAGCAGAAATGAAATTGTGGAGTTTTGTCATGAGGATGAAACAGAAGGGTTTCAAGATATATACTACTTTAAAAAAACGATTCGCTCTATACATGAAATGCTGGAAGATTTCAACGAAGAACAGATTATGCACTTGCGTGAATATTTGTTGGAGCATATTAAATTCCTGTTTATTTCTATTCCTAAAGAGAAAGCTACGATTGTATTTTCAATGATGAATGGAAGTAAAGCAGAAATGCATACCGAGGAAATTATTAAAGCAGAAATACTTCGACTGGTTTCTTTAGAAGACAATTCGCTTAATAATGATGATGTAGATGCGGTTCGTTGGGAACAAAATTTATTGCGTAGCAAGTATGCACGAGAATGGGATAAATGGCAATATTGGTGGAATCGTGAAGAGGTTTCCTGTTTTTATCATACGAAAAATGTAATGGGATTGCTTATACGAACTTATTATGATTCATTAAAGAAAAATGATTCATTAAAGAATGTGTATAGCTTTGAAAATTTCAGAGACTTGTGCTTGAAAGGTGACAGGAAGAATGCAAAGGATACTTTTTATAAACTTCGTCATTTGCAAAAAAGATTTGAAGATGTCTATAATAATTATGAATTACATAATAAAGTAGGAGCAATATTGTATTTGCTTTCCGAAAATGATAGGAGTAAGTTTATTAGGTCTTATTTCTCAGAAGAAAAAATAGACAAAATAGACAAAATAGATGATTACTATAAATATGTTTTTCTGAGTGCATCGCATACCGAAATTGAAAAGAACGATACAGATGAAATTCTTCAATTGAAGAAAGAAGAAGTAGTAAAAGCATTGGAAAGTGATAATTTGTATAATGAAGCTTATGATTATGCTTTTCGGCAGTTACTACGTCTTAACATAGATGCAGATACACAATTGAACAGATGTTTTGATTTTAGTATTGTGCAGAAGAAATCGTTGGAGCATATTCACCCTCAGTCTAAAGTATATCATAAAAAAGATGGTTATTGTTATAGCGATAAGGATGGGAATGTAATAGAAGTAATAGAACCTGGTATGATTGACAAGGCTGATTTTGAAAACTGTTCACAGCATTGTATAGGAAACCTGGTATTATTATATAAAAATGAAAACTCGGCTTTTAGTAATAAGGATTTTCAGGATAAGAAAAAGATATATTTTGATTTGAAAAGAGAGGAAGCATTTAAAAGCCGACATTTATTACATAGCCTTTCCGTTTTTGCAAAAAGTGAATGGGGTAAAGATCAAATCAAAGAAAACAAAGAATGTATCATAAAAGAAATAAGAAATTACTATGGAATACAATAAATTGGAAATTGGAAAATCGTATACATTGTCAGATTTATTGGCTAAAGATAATAAAATAGTAATACCTGATTTACAGCGTGATTATTGCTGGGGTACAACCCAAAACAAAGAAGGTTATTATTTGGCAGAGGCTTTTGTTAAAAGTCTTATTAATAAGATGAATAGTGAAACTATGAACTTAGGGATTTTATATGGCTATGAAGTACCTAAGGGGCATATTCAGTTATGTGACGGGCAACAACGAATTACTACATTGTTTTTGTTGCTTGGTATGTTAAATAGAAAAGCGAATAATGCGTTTAGGGGAAGGCTCATGTCGGAATTAGAAATAAATGACGGTAGGGAACCTTATTTGCAGTATGCTATTCGGGAAAGTTCTCTCTATTTTTTGAGTGATTTGGTCTGGTACTTTTTTATAAACGATAATGGTTTGAGGGTTGATGATATAAAAAAACAGTCCTGGTATTTTAAAGAGTATGATTATGATCCCAGCATTGTTAGCATGTTGGCGGCAATGTCGCAGATAGAGAAGTTGATACAAGATGAAGCTGTTGAGTGTAAGACTTTTGGTGAATTTGTATCTACAGGTTTATCTTTTATATATTATGATATGGGGAGCAGAGCGAACGGAGAAGAGACATTTGTCATTATCAATACGACAGGTGAACCTTTGTCTGCAACGGAAAATTTGAAACCTTTGTTGATCACAAAGCAACCTGAAGAGCAACAAGCCGAGTGTAGCAATAAATGGGAAAATTGGGAAACTTATTTCTGGCATAACAGAAAAGGGGGCGGCAATAAAAAGAATGATACCTCGGATAACGGGTTGAATGAATTTTTTAGATGGGTGATGCTGTTGGAAGCGGATCTCAAAAGTGAGCGTTTTAAATCTATCCAAGCCGGCAAAAGTGTAAAGTTTGATACAGACATAGCATTTGACAAGATTGATTCGTTTTTTGATATAGTTAAGTTTTTATTTGATAAGGAGAAAGGAGTATTCAAGAATAATCAGGATTGGCTCTCTCCGGATGAAAGTAGTAACTATCGGAACTCGCAGATAGCTCTGTTCCGTTTACTTCCTGTCATGGAATATGTCAAGCGTTTTGGAAAGGAAAATGAAAGAAATATTCTCCGGGTGAAAATGTTTTTTCGTAATTTGGCCAAGAACGATCGTATTTCAAAAAATATAGAGGGGTTGGTTGCCGAGTCGGTAAGAATAATCAGAGAATTGCCTGATGCGGATATTGCTTCGTTATTGAGTGTAGAAAATGTTTCCAAACTGATATTGAGTGAAGAGAACATATTGAAATTAACTCTATATCGAAATAAGATAGGAAATGAAAGAAATGAGTTGGAAGAAAGATTCTGGCATTCGGAAGAACATCCGATTTGGAAGGGAGAGATACTTCCTCTTTTGAAATGGAGTATTTCAAATGAAAGCATTGATGTCAATTTATTTGATCAATATAATCGAGTGTTTACAGGACTATTTCATGACACATTGGAATATCCTGAGTTGGATATAACTCGTCGGGCTCTTTTAACCAGAGGTCTGAAGGAATATCCTAAAATATTTAATGGATATACTAATACTTCATTCTGTTGGGAATATTCCGATTGGCAAACTTTAATAAATGAGAATGTAGCCGTGATGGGTGCCTTTTTCAAGGAATTGATTAAGGAGGATGATATCTATGTGAAGCAACAAGAAATGATCGAGAAGTATCCTGATGAAAAAGATTATGCCGAGTTTGTGAAAATACCGGAACTGTTGAAGTATTGTGAACAAAAGAATATTCAATGGCGGGGAAATAGTTTGGGCTGGATATTGATACAAAGAAAGAAAGCTACGAAATTTGCTAATCTGAAATCTTATCGGTTGTATTTGGAGTTGAAGCAGCGATTTGTTTCTAACACAGATTGGAAAATTGACTTTTGGAGTAGTGACTCGAGTTGTGCTTTTATGGAGAAAGCTGGTGGAACTGCTATTGACGTATGGCATACGGGGGATAACAAATATGCATTAAATTTATTTAACCGGGTTGCTAATAAAAGTTTTTCCATGTATTCGGAAGTGGCAAACAAGAGCGGATTATTATGGAACGGATTTCGTTACGAATTAAAGAATGAAGAGAAAGATCGGATAATAGAATTAGTAGATCAATTGCTTCATCTGTTGTAAAAGTATAATAGAAATAATACCATGACAAAAGATCTGTTTGATCGATATATCTGGTTGGTAGATACGATTTACCGCACCGGAAAGATTACATTTGAAGAAATAAATGAAAGATGGCTTCGCTCAAAATTAAGTGGAGGTGTGGATATTCCACTTAGGAGTTTTCATAATTGGCGTACAGCCATAGAGCAGATTTTTAATATAAATATTGAATGTAATCGCAAAGGTGGTTATTATTACTATATTCAAAATGTGGACGATTTGGAAAAGGATGGCTTTCGCAACTGGTTATTGAATACTTTCACTGTGAATAATCTTATTAACGAAAGTCATTCTTTGAAAGATCGGATCTTGTTTGAAGAGATTCCTTCAGGCAGGCAATATTTGACTCCTGTTATCGAAGCTATGCACGAAGGACTGGAAATAAAATTATATCATCAAAGCTATTGGTACGATGAGCCGAAAATCTATACCGTACAACCCTATTGTGTAAAGGTGTTCAGGCAAAGATGGTATATTATAGGTTTTTGTAAAGAACGTAATGCTATCCGTATATTTTCCTTGGACAGAATCCACTCATTGACAGTTTTAGAGTCGCACTTTATTTATCCTAAAGAGTTTGATCCGGCAGGCTATTTCATTAATAATTTCGGTATTATAGTAGGAGAAGGGAAAGTCGAGCGTATCCATATTAAAGTTTATGGGTTACATTATTATTATATCCGTGCTCTTCCTTTGCATCCTTCTCAAAAAGAGATAGAGGCAACAGAAGAATATGTTATTTTTGAATATCTGATGGAACCAACTTTCGACTTCAAGCAGGAACTGCTTTCCAGAGGTGCTGAAGTAGAGGTATTATCTCCAAAGTTTTTTAGAAATGAAATGTTCGAGGCTGTGAATGAAATGCTTGATAGATACAAGTATAATTATTTGTAAATTACTGTTTTTTGAATTTAAGATGCCAGAGATTTCTTTTCTTTTGCAAAAAAAAGTACTATTTCTTGCATAATATATTCGGAAACAGTACTTTTGCAGTCTGAAATTCCGCAGAGGGTAAACAAGTGATATGGAATATGTATCCACCCCCGGGACATAACCTGTTTAAATATAAAAAGACAGATGTACGTAATCGTAGAAATTAACGGACAACAGTTCAAAGCTGAAGAAGGTAAGAAGTTGTTCGTTCATCACATTCAGAACGCAGAAAGCGGTGCTGTTGTTGAGTTTGACAAAGTGTTGTTGGTTGACAACAACGGAGAAGTTAAAGTAGGTGTTCCTACAGTAGAAGGCGCAAAAGTAGTATGTGAAGTACTGTCTCCGCTGGTAAAAGGTGATAAAGTGCTGATCTTCCACAAGAAGAGAAGAAAAGGTTATCGTAAACTGAACGGTCACCGTCAGCAGTTCACTGAAGTGAGTATTAAAGAAATTGTTGCTTAACGTTTAAAGGAGAAAAGAAGAAATGGCACATAAGAAAGGTGTGGGTAGTTCTAAGAACGGCCGTGAATCACAAAGTAAAAGATTAGGTGTTAAGCTTTTTGGTGGTGAAGTTGCTAAAGCTGGTAACATTTTGGTTCGCCAGAGAGGTACTGTTCATCATCCGGGTGAAAACGTTGGTATCGGTAAAGATCATACGTTGTACGCTTTGAAAGATGGTGTTGTTACTTTCCGTAGAGGTAAAGAAAACAGATCATTCGTTTCTATCCAGGAAGTTGTAGCAGAAGCATAAGATAGCTTTACTCGAAGAAAATAAGAAAAGCGGAATTCCGAAAGGAGGTTTCGCTTTTTTTATGTGGTTTCGCTTCCTGTTTCATGCAGGGGAAACAACTGTTTCATGCGGTAGAAACACTTGTTTCTTCCTAATGAAACAAATGCTGGCTTAGGGACTGAATAAAATAGTGAAGGCACTTCCTTCTTTCTCCTGGCTTTGCACGTGCAGCTTTCCGTTATGCAGTTTGACGATTTCCCGGGAAATGCTCAGGCCAATGCCGTTGCCGTTTTTCTTGGTACTGAAAAATGGAATGAAAATCTTGTCGCGGATTGAGTCGGGGATGCCCTTGCCATTGTCGGCAACGGTGATGTAAGGATGTCCTTCTGAGTCATACCCGGAGAAAAGATGTATTTGCGGATTCTCTTTTTCACTTGTGGCATAGGTCGCATTGGTTATGAAGTTGATGATAACCTGTTCTATCAGATCCCTGTCCATAAAGGCGGTAACTTCCGGAGCATTTGTTTTTAGCGTGAAAGCGATCCCTTTTTGTTGAAGGGAAGGATTCATCAGGGAATGAACAGAACTCAGCAAATCATAGAGATTATATGATTTCATATCAGGTACTATCTTTTGGCTTAGATTGCGATAGGTTTCGGCAAAGCGCAGTAGGCCTTCACTTCTCCGGTGAATTGTGTCCATCGCCAGTTCCATATCTTCCAGATCCGTAGTAGATGGTTCGGATACATTTTCTTTCAATGTATGTATTTTTCTTCTGAGCGTATCTGAGAGGGATGAGACAGGGACGATAGAATTCATTATCTCATGAGTCATTACATTGAGTAATCCTTTCCAGGCACCCGATTCGACTTCTTCCATCGTTGCGCTTACATTATGGAAGGCAATCAGTTTGTAGGTTTTCCCTCCGGTTTGAAAGACGGAAGCGTTTGTCATTGTTTTGATGGTTTGCTTCCGGGCATGGATCGTTATCAGGGTACTTTTGTTTACCGGGATATCGAGCAGTTCATTGAAAAGGTTTTCGTTTTGCTTTTTCAGCCAGTTGATATTCTTGATATGAGGAATGTTGAGCAGGGTCGTAAAAGAGTCATTCATCCATAGTGATTCATGGGTTTCCACATCATAGGCGAGGATACCTGTATCGACCAGTTCCAGCATCTCTTTCAGGTAATGCTGCTGCGCTTCTTTCTCGGCCGCCAGATTCAGGAAGGCATCCGCGATAGACTGGAACCGGGGATATTTCCTTGAAAAATCTCTGTTAATGATGGACTCGGTAAATTCGTCGATATCCTGTTTTGTTTTCCTGCGTACATATATTATATATAGCAGAAGTATAACGATTAGGATGGATAGGGCGATCGTCATAGTCCGTGTTTTTCTAGCCGGCGGTATAAGGCTCCCCGGGTTAATCCCAGTTCTTTTGCCGCTTGCGATATGTTTCCGTTATGTTTTTGAATGACCTGTTCGATGGCTGTCTTCTCCAGATCATCCAGATTATGTGTCGGTATCGGTTGGGCATTTTCTTCCTGTTGCTCCAAGGGAGAGAAGGTGATGTCTTCCGCTTTCAGCACATCGCTGTCGGCCATGATAACGCCTCTTTCTATGGTGTATTGCAGCTCGCGTACGTTGCCGGGGTAATGATACAGCATCAGTTTCTTTTTGGCTGAGTCGGCTAAACGGAACTTTTGTTTGAAATACTTTTTCTCATACATTTTCAGGAAATGTTCTGCCAGCAGGATAATATCTTCGCCTCGTTCACGTAGAGGCGGTACGGTTATCTCTACTGTATTGATTCGGTAAATCAAGTCTTTACGAAACTTTGCTTCGTTGGCTAACTCCCGTAATGGCAGGTTGGTTGCTGACAGCAGACGGATATCCACCGGCATCGGTGTATTGGCTCCGAGGCGGGTCACTTCACGGTTTTGCAGTACGGTCAACAGTTTGGCCTGCTGTTGCAAAGTTATATTTCCGATTTCATCCAGGAAAAGTGTCCCTTTATCTGCTGCCTCGATTAAACCGGTACGATCTTCACGCGCATCTGTAAATGCTCCCTTTTTATGTCCGAAAAGTTCGCTCTCGAAAAGGGTTTCCGTCAGGGAACCTACGTCTACTTTTACAAATGGCTGATTCCGGCGAAGGGATGACTGATAGATGTAGCGGGCAACAAGATCTTTTCCTGTTCCGTTTTCTCCCAGGATCAATATGTTTGCATCGGTAGGTGCTATCTTTTGCAATTTATGGAACAAAAGCTGCATGCTTTCCGAGTTTCCGATAATCTCTATATCAGTATTTCTTTTATTTGTTTTCTCTTTACTGTCCGGAGTTGCCTGTTTCCGAAGTGTCTCCGACAGGATATTCAGCAGATGCTCGTTATGCCAGGGTTTGACGATAAAGTCGGCCGCCCCTTCTTTCAGGCTTTTGATGGCTAGGTCTATATCTGCATAGGCTGTAATCATAATGACTGACAGGGAAGGTTTCCGTTTCTTTATTTCTTTCAGCCAGAACAGACCTTCGTTACCGGTGTTGATGGAGCTTCTGAAGTTCATATCCAACAAAATAATGTCTATGTCATTCTCTGTGACCAGCTTATGAATGTTGTCCGGGTTTGTTTCTGTCAGTATTGTTTTCACTTCCATCTTCAGCAAAAAACGTACGGCGGTCAGAACGTCTTTATCATCATCAACAATCAGTATATTTGCCTGGTGTAAGTTCATAATTACTCTTGTTAGTAGGTTGCAAATATATCAAGAATGGAGTGAATGCCCAAGCTGTTCCTGTTTTTTGTCTGTAGGCAGACATAAGGTGTCCGTTTATGGACACTATTCAAGGGCGGTCGTTTTGTTAATGGGTTAATATATTGGGGATTGCTGTTTTGGCATATCAATTGTTCCGGATTTATATGTAACATGCTAAATTATTCATAAGACTATGATTAGAATAAATGATTTGAGGAAAGTCTATAGGACGGAAGAGGTGGAGACAATTGCTTTGGATAATATGTCGCTTCATGTAAAGGAACATGAGTTTGTTGCCATTATGGGACCGTCGGGATGTGGAAAGTCTACTTTACTGAATATACTGGGATTGCTTGACGATCCTGATTCGGGTTCCTATCTTTTTAATGGGGTTGAGGTTACCGGATTAAGTGAAGACAAACGTTGCGATTTGCGAAGGGAGAATATTGGTTTTGTTTTCCAGAATTTCAATCTGATAGAAGAGTTAACTGTATTTGAGAATATCGAATTGCCGTTGGAAAATTGTGGAATGAAAGCCTCCCTCCGTAAAATGAAAGTAGAGAAAGCCTTGAAAAGCGTCCTTCTCAATCATCGCCGTAACTATTTCCCGTCGCAGCTTTCGGGCGGACAACAGCAGCGTGTGGCGATTGCCCGGGCAATTGTCAATGATCCGAAACTGATCCTTGCAGATGAACCAACCGGAAACCTGGATAGTCGCAATGGCCTGGAAATAATGGATCTGCTGACTATGCTCAATGATGCCGGAACCACGATCGTTATGGTAACACACAGTGAACACGATGCCCGTTACAGCCACCGGATTATTCATATGCTGGATGGGAAACCTGTTTCGGAAAATTTCCTGAAAGAATTAGCTTATACCGCAAACTAAAAAACTTACACAATGAATATAAGAAGATCTCTCCGGATTATTTTCCGGAATAAAATATATAGTTTTCTGAATATCCTGGGGCTGGCAATCGGAATTACTTCGGCTGCACTTATCTTTCTCTGGGTGGAAAGTAAAGTGAATTTCAACAAGGCAATCCCTAATTCCCGAAATATATATGTCAGTGCATCTCATTATTTTCCTGTCTCGAATGAATGTATAACAAGCTTCGAATCAAATTCTATGCTGTCAAAAGTTTTGGAGGACGAATTTCCGGAAGTGAAGAGTTGTAGCAGATATAGTGCTCAGCCAGTCGTTTTTGTCCCTGAAAATACAACAGACTCTTTTGAAGAAAAGGGAGCTTATGCCGATTCCACTCTCTTTAATCTGATCGGTATGAAGTTCATAAGTGGTGATGCCTCTTCCGTTTTCGAACCGCAATATTCCATTGTCCTCAGCCGGTCGATGGCTCGAAAGATATATAACGAAGAAGATCCGATAGGAAAGGGGTTGATTCATGAAGGAGTTATATATCAAGTAACGGGTGTGTTTGAGGATATGCCCGGTAATACTTCGTTTCAATTTGAATGGCTGATACCTTTTCGTGTCTTCGTAGAGGAAATGAAAAAGGTATTTAATGTAAACGAGTGGGGGGCTTCCTGGCTGCAAACTTATGTCGAGTTGGTGCCGGGAGTGGATCTGGAGCAGTTGAATGAGAAGCTGAAAGGACTCGCTTTTCGTAAAGCCGGGCCCGCTTGTGAGAGTATTCAGATATTCCTTTATCCTCTTAATAAAATGCTTTTGTATGGTCAGTTTAAAGATGGGATAGAAACTGGTGGCGGCTACATAAAGACTGTCTCCCTTTTCTTTCTGATCGGAGTGTTGATACTCCTGATTGCCTGTATCAATTTTATGAATCTATCGACTGCACGTTCCCAAAAACGGGCGTTGGAAGTCGGTGTGCGGAAAACCTTCGGAACCAAACGAAAACACCTGATCCGGCAATTTCTGGTAGAATCGGGACTGATAACATCGATAGCTCTTTTGCTGTCGGTCGGATTGATCTGGCTGAGTCTTCCCTGGTTTAATGAATTTATAGGCGTTCAATTATCCTTTAGTCTGCTCGATCCGACGATTGTGACCGGACTGGTGGCGATCGGATTGTTTTGTACTTTTCTGGCCGGTAGTTATCCGGCGTTGTATCTGTCCTCTTTCAATCCGTTGACTACGCTGAAAATGCAGAAAGTGAGTAAAGGGGGAAGTGCCGCATGGATACGTCAGGGGTTGGTTATCTTTCAATTTACGATGGCATTTATCCTGATTTGTAGTACTTTTGTTATTTATCTTCAGATACAGCTGGTACAAAAACGGGATATCGGAATAAAAAAAGAAAATCTGGTAAGTTTTCCGGCTACCGAAGAATTGTGTAATGCGTCTTCGGCTGTGCGGAATGAGCTGATCAATACCGGTGTAGTAGAAAATTGTGGGTTTTCAGCCAGTCCGATTCTGAAATCGAGTATGCGTACCAATCCCTGGTATTGGAATGGAAAAGATCCGGAAGATGATGCCTATATTTCTTTTAATTTTGTGTCGGAAGGTTTGATAGATGCTGCCGGGATAAAACTGCTTGACGGAACGGATATCGATCCGGCTAAGAAAAATAATAAGGGAGGGGCAGGAATCCTTATCAATGAGACTCTGGCAAAAAGAATGGGAAGGGAAGGCCGTGTAGGAGGACAAATCGGCCAGTCGCCTGATCACAAATGGGAGATAGTTGGTATTATGAAAGATTTCGTGTTCGATGATTTTTATACACTTGAGCCGGCGTCTGCTTTGTTTTTCTATGATCCTCAAAGAACGTATATATTGTTTGTTCGTCTGAAACCGGATATCGATACGTATGAAGCGATAGGGCGGGTACAGACGGTATTGCGTTCTTTTACACCGTATCATGCGTTTGAGCCGACCTTTATGACCGACCGTTTCGATGATTTGTTTGAGGATGAACATCTGGTAGAAAAGTTGTCTGCCTTATTTGCCATGCTGGCAATTTTTATCTCCTGTTTGGGGTTACTGGGATTAAGTGCCTTTTCTGCCGAACAGCGAACAAAGGAAATCGGTGTCCGCAAAGTATTGGGGGCTAAAATAATAGATATACTATTTTTGTTGGGAAAAGCGTATATGGTACTTTTACTTATTTCTTTTGTAATAGGTATTCCTGTCTCTTTATATGCCGCTAACCACTACCTGAAGGATTATGCCTACCGGATTACACTCGGTTGGGATATTTTTGCAGGAGTGGCCTTGCTGATAACCCTGATTGCTTTGCTGACGGTTAGTTTCCAATCGTTAAGAGCGGCTCTCAACAATCCGGTGAAGTCTATAAAGACGGAGTAATTCGTATTCAAGAGAAAGTATGTACAGACTTTGGATATGGTCTTTATTGTTATGTTTCTAGTCTGTACTCTTTTGTTTTTAGAAATAAATACTATATTTGTTGTTGATAATCAATTGGATTATGGAGTGTACTTCGGTTGAATCAGTTTGATACCAAACAATATATTATATAGGAGAAACAAAAATGAAACAAACTAGTATTATTCGGATAATTATCCTGTTGGTATTGGTTGGGTGTGGAGATGATAAACAATCAACAGATAATTTTATCATGGTTGATGTTACAGCAAGTTACCCTAAAAAAGAACTGATTCTTCAGAATTTTATGGATGTTGAATATATTCCTTTGGAAACGACAAATGAATTTATTTGTCAGGGTCTTGTGATGGACATTGGTAAAAAGTATGTTATCGTGATAAACCGTAACTTTGATGGAGATATTTTTATCTTTAATAGAAGTGGTAAAGGCGTGAAGAAGATAAACCGAAAAGGACAAGGTAATGGAGAGTATACATATATTACAGGAATTACCCTTGATGAAAATAGAAACGAGATGTTTGTCAATGAGCATTTAGCAAAGAGAATTATTGTATATGATTTGGATGGAAATTATAAGAGAACTTTGAAGCATAATGGAAGTGCTATGTATTATAAAGTATACAATTTTGATAATGATAACCTGATTTGCTGTGATGGAACTGTGAATGAACAATCGTTTACGATTGTTTCAAAGTACAACGGATTAGAAACTAAGGATATTAAAGTTAATTTTGAAAAACGAATAGATAAATCAATAGTATTAAAAGATGAAGCAAATAGCAGGTCTTATTCTGCACGGCTTCCCTATGAACCGATAATACCTTATTACAATAATTATATAATTACCGAACCATCTTCCGACACTGTCTACATATATTCTTCTAATCATGATATGACTCCATTTATTGTAAGAACTCCCCCCATTCAATCTATGGCACCACCAGAAGTGTTTCTTTGTCCTGGTATAGTAACTGATGATTATTGTTTCATGGAAGTAGTAAAGAAAGAGTATGATTTTGCGACACAACAAGGCTTCCCTTATATTAGTTTGGTTTACGACAAAAAGAATAAGGTGATATTTAAATATACTGTATCCAATAACGATTATTTTGGGAAAAAAGTATTAATGAGTACAAGACCTGTAGGTAATGAAATTGCAACTTGGCAAAATCTGGAAGCATACAGGCTTGTAAATGCCTACAAAAGCGGACAACTTAAAGGGCGGTTAAAAGAGATTGCTGCTGGATTAGATGAAGAAGATAATCCAGTAATTATGTTGATAAAATATAAACATGGTAACTGAAGATTTTTGGAGATAATCTTTAAATTGATTGAAAGAGACTGTAAATTAAACATTGTCTTTGTTTTTTGCCTATGTTTTTAGATTTAATATTATATTTGTAATTGATAATCAAAGGAATGTCGAAATTTGTGTCCATTAAATCTTTTCATTCTTTTGTATCATTGTTATCGTTTTGGCAATGCGGTTGGCTTTGGTTTGTTCTGTTTTTGCAGAATTAATCCAATCTATAAATGCTTTTTTTTGACCATGCTTATATTTTTCAAATTTATCTAAGAGGCCCTCCTCATTTTCCATGCATAACAATAATTCTTCGGGTATTATTAATGGCGTATTATCTTCATACAGTGTGATATGTACGATATCAGGAGCTTGCTTTTTTATTTTTTTTCTTATTCCCGATTTTACAGCCAGACCTATATGTCCGTTTCCGATAGGCATCAGGTGTACATTGGAAAATTCATAGTTATCTATCTTTCCTTTTACTTTTAGCATTCCAAAAGGAGTCTTAGGCATTGGGATTTCCGGTATTTCGACAAATGTCCAACTTTCAATTTTATCTAATACGTAATCTTTGTCTACTAATGGCTTTTCTGTTTTCATTTTGCAATATTGATAGTAAGGTTACAAATATAGACTATTGTGGTGACAACAGTATGTCAGTAGGTGAAATAATCTTCTTTCAACTCTAAGAAAACAAATATTCAAAATGTTCTCTATTTCATAGACTTAAGTATTTGAATACAAATACAATTGTATTTAGAAACAAAAACAGTTGTATTTGCAATTAAAAACAATTGTATTTTGAGAAGGAATAAGTCAGTTGATAGATACGTTTAAACGATTGGTTGACTGTCTGGATAGCGACCGGGGTATCTGGCGCTTTGACCCGATGGTGCTGACTGACCGGATTTCTAAAGATGATTTACTGGAAAAGGTTGAGCGTATCGGAAATCAGTTAAAAGGGTATACGAAGAAGCTGGTATTCAGTTTTGCTGATATTCTGGAATATAAGAAGGTAAAAGCGAATCTGGAAAAGAATCATATTAATTACCGGCTTTTTGAGAAGGATGATATGGAGTATCTGGCGAGAGGGTTGATGGGGTTGAACAAATATACCTGTCCGCATAAATGTGAGTATTGTTATGCAAACTCTTCAAAAATGATAGCGGAAGCTAATTATAACCAGCACAAACTGAATCCTTACTTTGAATCGATCGTTGGAATGTGATGGTGTTTTCTAAAAACTTTTCGAATGGTGTTGAAAAATATGTATATTTGCATTATAAGAATCAATCCTAATAAGTATGAGATGGGGTAGATGTTGTAAAGCAAGTAAAAGAAACGGTTCATCGTATTGCTCCAACTACAGAAAGAGAATAAATAAATCATGATATATAAAAATCCTATATTCAGCCTTTGGCTGTTTTTGTTTGTACTGGTCCTGACATCCTGCAGCAGTAAGAAACGTGTGGCACTTCCGGCTGATTTTAAAGGGCCGAAGGAATTGTCACGTTTATATGGTGTGCGTATTACGCCGGATGATAATATCTTTCTTTATAATGAAGGGGCGAAATGGCTGGGGACACCTCACCGGATGGGAGGAAGTACCAAGCGAGGCGTGGATTGTTCCGGGTTTGTGGCGATTGTGTTTCGCGAGGTTTATGGAAAACAGTTGGCACGTTCGTCGGCGGATATGCTGAAATATAATTGTAAGAAGGTCAGCCGCGGCAAATTGCAGGAAGGCGATTTGGTGTTTTTTAAAACAGGAGGAGGCAAGAAAAAGACACCTAACCATGTAGGAATTTATCTGAAGAACGGGAAGTTTATCCATACCAGTACTTCCAGGGGAGTAATGGTCAGTAGCTTGAGCGAACCCTATTATACCCGGAGCTGGATAACGGGAGGACGGGTGAAGTGAGATATTTTTGTAAACATCTGAGCGGAAGTTGCTTTTTTATGTATCTTTGCATTTCAAAATAAATAAACATAGAGCAAGTATGTTGACGCTTAAAATGATTACGGAAGAAACAGACCGCGTGATTCGTGGTCTGGAGAAGAAACACTTTAAGGGTGCAAAAGAAAGCATCGCTAAGGTGATTGAACTGAACGATAAAAGACGTAGTACACAGAATCAATTAGATACAAACCTGGCAGAGGTTAACTCGCTGTCGAAAACAATCGGTGGCCTGATGAAAGAAGGCAAAAAAGAAGAAGCCGAAGCTGCTAAAAAGCGTGTTGCCGAAATCAAGGAACTGAGCAAGGGCATTCAGGCAGAAATGGACCAGGCTGCGGAAGAGATGCAGAACCTGCTTTATACAATTCCGAATGTGCCTTACGATGAAGTGCCCGAAGGCGTTGCTGCTGAGGACAATGTGGTAGAAAAAATGGGTGGTATGGAAACAGAACTGCCGAAGGACGCACTGCCTCATTGGGAATTGGCTAAAAAATATGATTTGATTGACTTCGACCTGGGTGTGAAGATTACAGGTGCTGGTTTTCCGGTTTATAAAGGACAGGGCGCTCAGTTGCAGCGTGCTTTGATAAACTTCTTCCTGGATGAGGCACGCAAATCCGGTTATATGGAAATCATGCCGCCGACCGTGGTAAATGCCGCTTCCGGCTTCGGTACCGGTCAGCTTCCGGATAAGGAAGGACAGATGTACCATTGCGAAGTGGACGACCTTTATCTGATACCGACTGCCGAAGTGCCGGTAACCAATATCTACCGTGATGTGATTATCGATGAAAAACAGTTGCCTATCAAGAACTGTGCCTATACACAATGTTTCCGTCGCGAAGCCGGTTCTTATGGTAAAGATGTACGCGGTTTGAACCGTCTGCACGAGTTCTCTAAAGTGGAACTGGTTCGTATCGACAAACCGGAACATTCTAAGCAGTCTCATCAGGAAATGCTGGACCATGTGGAAGGCCTGCTCCAGAAACTGGAACTTCCGTACCGTATCCTGCGTCTGTGTGGTGGCGACATGAGTTTCACTGCCGCTCTTTGCTTCGACTTCGAAGTATATTCGGAAGCTCAGAAACGTTGGTTGGAAGTAAGTTCTGTTTCCAATTTCGATAATTATCAGGCTAACCGTCTGAAATGCCGTTATCGTGATGAGAACAAAAAGACACAACTGTGCCATACACTGAACGGAAGTGCTTTGGCTTTGCCGCGTATCGTTGCTGCATTGCTTGAAAACAATCAGACACCTGAAGGTATCCGCATTCCGAAAGCGTTGATTCCTTATACAGGTTTCGATATGATTAAATAATTACCTTAGTTTATCTACGGACAATAAATAGAAAAACGGGACAGAAAGTAGCGAGGTTTACTTCTGTCCCGTTTTTGCTTTAAATCTAAAATAAGAATGAATAAGATTAAACAAATTATCCTGTTCGGCATAGCTGTCCTGATGTGCAGCTGCCAGAGTAAGCAGATGGAACTGTCGGCTGAGGCGGTATCGGTTCCGTTAGGCGGAAACACTTATGTGACTGCCGGAAAAGAGAGTGCGAAGGTTTCGACCGATGGTATCAAATCGTGGACGGGGGCGGATGCCGTCTTGTCGGCGTGGTTTAAAACCAGCCAGCCCGGTGATTTGAATCTTTTCCTGAAAGGGAAAGCGGCAGACGGACCGTCGACTGTAAAGGTAACTTTCGGTGGTAAAAGTTTTACCGTAAAAGTGACGGAAGCAGAGGAAACGGTTATTCCGGTAGGGAAGGTATCCGTTACGGAACCGGGGTATATCCGTGTGGATTTGCAGGGAGAAGAGAAAGAAGGCGCTCAGTTTGCCAATATCTCCGAACTGCTGATAGACGGGCCGGCTGCGCAGGAGCCTCTTTATTTTGTGCGTAACTTTGAACCTTACTGGGGAATGCGCGGACCTTCCGTACATATGAAATATACATTACCGGAAGAATCGATCGAATATTTCTACAATGAAATAACGGTTCCGGAGGGAGAAGATAAGATTGGCAGTTATTTTATGACGAATGGTTTCGGTGAAGGTTATTGCGGTATCCAGGCGAATAGCGATGCGGAACGCCGTGTCTTGTTTTCCGTATGGAGCCCGTTTGAAACGGACGACCCGAAAGCGATACCGGAAGACCACCGCATCAAGCTGCTGGCGCAGGGAAAAGATGTACATATCGGAGAGTTCGGTAACGAAGGGTCGGGGGGACAGAGTTATCTGAAATATCCCTGGAAAGCCGGACAAACTTATCGTGTCATTACCCGTGTTCATCCGGACGGTAAAGGGAATACGGCCTATTATGCCTGGTTCTTTGCTCCTGAAGAAGGCGAGTGGCGATTGATAGCCGGTTTTCTGCGGCCGCAGACAAACGCATGGTACACCGGAGCACATTCTTTCCTTGAAAACTTTATGCCCGGGCAAGGTTATCTGGAACGTAGTGTCCATTTTGGAAACCAATGGGCCCGTACGGCTAAAGGAGAGTGGAAAGAACTTACCGAAGGCATGTTCACTTATGATGCCACCGCCCGTGCCGGTGTCCGTCAGGATTATGCCGGTGGGGTGGAAGATAATATGTTCTTCCTCCGTAATGGCGGTTTCTTCAATGATAATACAGAGTTCAAATCCGTTTTTACACGTCAGCCGAACGGAACTGCTCCGGATGTCGACGTAAGTAAGCTACCTTTATAAAAAGCCTGTTATGTATAAAAATCTGGTTTTAGCATTTATTTTATTTTTCGCGACTACCTCTTGCGGCGCTTCTTCCAAAAAGGAACTTAAAGGTGGTTTGTTATGGGAAATATCTGGAAATGGGCTTGAAAAGCCGTCTTACCTTTTGGGTACGTGGCATGGGACTTTCGATATTTTGTATAGCTATGTGGATAGTATTCCCGGTTTTCAAAAAGCGTTCGATGCTTGTACGCAATATCTGGGAGAAGCAGATAATATTGATGAAATGGAGAAGTTTATGTCTTCATTTGATCCTAAATTGCCGAAGGACATTTCTTATGCAGATCTGTTGGCTGAACCGGAATATTCATTTTTGGATTCCGTATTGATCAGCCGGATGAAAGTTCCGTTGAATAAAATGTATGTGAAACCTGCTTTTCTTGCGTTGATATTGGGACAACTGGAGGAACGTGCTAAGTTGATACAGGCCGGATATAGTCAGGGACAGATCGATAGCATGAGAATTCAGGTCATGGATGTGGTATTGTATACAAATGCGAAAGACAAGAAATATAATGTTTTGGGGTTGGAGACTGTCAAGGAACAATTGGATATGTTATTCCCCCCGGATGGCAATCTGAAAGAGGAAGCAGCTCAGTTGATCATCGGTTTACGTGATCAAGAGGTGCAAGCTTTTTTGACAGATGAATTACACAGTTCTTACCGGTCGCAGGATATAAACCGTATAGCTGATTGTGAGAAAAGTTTTAGTTCTGCTTTCCAGGATGAACCTTTGTATAGTAAACTATACGAGGGATTTCGGGAAAAGTTGATGGATAAAAGGAATCGGGACTGGGTGGGAAATATTCCAGGGTTGATTAAAGATACTCCAACATTCATTGCAGTCGGTGTTCGTCATCTACCGGGTAAAGATGGATTAATTTGTCTCTTACGGGAAAAAGGTTATCGGGTGGAAGCTGTCAGATAAAAAGCATAGGACTTTTGAAATCAAAATAAGGGACTTTTGTAAGCAAAGCATATATGTTTTAAACGCAAAACATATATGCTTTTTTATGGGGTATATATCCTTTGGAAAATAACCGGAGTGTTTAGATGAACAGGTTTACGTTTGCATCTTCCGCCCGTTCAAGATAAGTGGCTACTCCGCCAAGCGTGACGTTGTCCATCAGTTCCTCTTTTTTGACACCCATCACATCCATACTCATGGTGCAGGCTATCATTTCGACACCGTTCTCAGCGGCTTGAGCGATGAGGCTTTCCAGGCTGTCGATATGCTTTTTCTTCATGATGAGGCGCATCATCCAACTTCCGGCACCACCCATATTCATTTTCGATAGTTTCAGTTTACCGCTGTGGGCGGGAAGCATCCAGCCGAACATTTTGCCGAATATATCTTTTGAAACAGACGGTTTCTGCCGTTTCTTGATGACATTCAGTCCCCAGAAAGTGAAGAACATGGTTACTTTCTTGCCGGTCGAGGCGGCTCCGTTGGCAATAACGAAGGAGGCAAGGGCCTTATCCAGGTCGTCACTGAATACAATCAACGTCTTGTTGTCCGTACCGTTCACCATTTTACAGGAACTTTTAGGTTCACCTTTTTCGATTGTAGCATGGATGACTCCCGATTTATTCTCAACTCCGACTAGCTGTGCTCCGGTCATATTGCACCAGGCGGCTACATCTTTCCCGAATCCCTGGTCGGTGGCGGTTATCAGAAGACGGTCGCCTGTATTTATTTCAGCATAATGTTTTTTCAGCTGCATGACAGGACCGGGGCATTGAAGACCGCAGGCATCAATCCGGATAGTCTGTTGTGAGGGAGAAGAAGATGCGGCGGCGGTAGACGTTTTTGGTGTCATTGCTGTTTGGGAATTGCCTTCTGTTTGTTTGGAAGCTATTCCGGCTGTCGCTACACTCCATGTTTTGAATCCTCCCGACAGGTTCTTTACATTTTTATAACCATACTGAACCAAAATGCGGTAAGCCAGATATCCGCGTAATCCGATGGCACAAGTCACTACGATTGGTCTGTCGGTTGGCAGTTCCGGCAGGCGGTTGCGCAGTTCGTCGACCGGGATATTGATAGCTCCCGGTATGGAACCCAGGTTATATTCGTCGGTTGTGCGTACATCGACCAACAGGGTATTACTACCCAATTGTGCTATGTCGCGCCAGTTAATGGTTTCGACCTTTTGGGTAAGGATATTCTCTGCAACATAACCAGCCATGTTGACGGGGTCTTTGGCTGACGAATAAGGAGGTGCGTAGGCCTGTTCCAGTTCGGTCAGGTCGTAGACTGTTCCTTTGCGTTGTATTACCTGGGCAAGCATTTCGATTCGTTTGTCTACTCCGTCGAATCCAACAATCTGGGCACCGTATAACTGTCCGTTGTCCGGTGAGAATACTATTTTTATAGACATCGGAACGGCTCCCGGATAATAACCGGCGTGCGAAGCCGAGTGGGTGTATGATGACTGATAGGGGATGCCTTCCCGTTTCAGTAACTTGGCATTGGCACCGGTGGCAGCGACCGTAATATCAAACACTTTGGCAATAGAAGTGCCTATCGTACCTTTATAAGTTTCGCGATTGCCGAATACGATATTATCGGCTACGATACGTCCCTGTTTGTTCGCCGGACCAGCCAGCGGGATTAAAGCCGGTTTGCCTGTTACCGGATTGAGCACTTCGACAGCATCTCCCAGGGCATAAATGTCCGGGTCGGAGGTCTGCATATAATCGTTTACGGCAATCCCTCCCAGGGTTCCGATGGCCAGTCCGGCTTCTTTGGCCAGCTTTGTTTCAGGACGTACACCGATACTGAGGATAACCAGGTCTGTCGGAATCTGTTTGCCGCTCTTCAGGTGGACGATGATACCTCCGTCCGTCTCTTCAAAACGTAATACGCCGTCTTCCAGACGTAGGTCTACCTTTTTTTCAATCAGTTGCTGATGTACGATAGCGGCCATTGAATAATCGAGCGGAGCCATTACCTGGTTAGCCATCTCGACAACGGCGATGTCAAGACCCTGGTCGTGCAGGTTTTCGGCCATTTCGAGTCCGATGAATCCGCCGCCTACAACTACTGCATGGCGGGGATGCTCCCGGTCTATATACTTTTTGATCGTATCGGTATCGGGTACGTTGCGTAGGGTGAATATCTTTTTGCTGTCGATACCTTCGATGCCGGGACGCAGAGGTTCGGCTCCCGGAGAGAGTACCAGTTTGTCATAGCTTTCGGTATAAGACTGTCCGGTGCGGAGATTCTTCACTTCTACGTTTTTTTCTTTGGGATGGATAACGGTAACTTCCTGCTCGGTCCGTATATCAATATTGAAACGGGCGGTAAAACCTTCGGCGGTTTGTACGAACAGTTTATCACGCTCTGCAATGACGCCACCGATATAATAAGGTAGCCCGCAATTGGCGTATGATACATATTTGCCCCGTTCAAACAGGATAATGTCTGCATTTTCGTCCATTCTTCTCAGACGTGCGGCGGCTGTTGCTCCGCCGGCTACTCCTCCGATTACTAAATATTTCATCTTACTTTCTTTATTATTGTTATTATACATATTTTCTAATGGAAAATAAATAAGTAAAAAAAGGGATTATCCCTTTTCCATACATTGTTGCAGTTTTCCGAACAGGCCGTCGAAACGTAATTCGGCATTCATCATTTTCTGTACTTTTTCTTTTCCTTTCGGGGTAAGAGAAAAGAACATCTGCCGTTTATCTTCCTTACTCATCGTACGGTCGATAAAGCCTTTGTTCTCAACGGAAGTGATTACTTTGGATACACGTGAGTTCGATAATCCGATATATTCACAGATGGTGCCTGCTGATTTGGGCTGGTTGTCTTTCAGGCAGCAAAGCAGCATTGCTTCGTTGATTGTAATTTCATGAACGTCTGAAAAAGCCTTTTCAAACTGATATAATGTTTTGTATATGTCTTTGATTACGCAGATTGCTTCCATGTCGTATTCTTTATTAATGATGCAAAGATAGATAATATTTTTAATATTGATATTGTTTAGTGGAAAATATTTTATCCGGCTTGTTGAAGGGTAGTTGAGAACAAATGTTTTTCATCTGTTGTTTTAAGAAAAACAGAATGGATTATTATAAACCAGTAAATAGAAAAGATATGGAAAAATTATTTCAAAAAGGAGTTGTAGTCGATTTAAGTAATTTGGTTGATTATTCAGCGGGTGGGGTTGTCAGCAAACAAATCGTGAAAAGTGCAGCAGGTAACATTACTCTGTTTTCTTTTGATAAAGGGGAAGGACTGAGTGAACATACCGCACCTTTTGATGCTCTGGTACAAATACTGGAAGGTGAAATGGAAATCGTTGTCGATGGAAATCATTCCCGGATGAAAGCAGGGGAGTCGTTGGTGCTTCCTGCCAATGTACCGCATGCTTTAACAGCGGTGCAACGTTTTAAAATGCTTCTGACAATGATTAAGGAATAAATAAAAAAGAGACAAGGCTGGAACCCTGTCTCTTTTCTGTTTTATCAGATTTGTTTCTTAGTCTCTGTTTGAGAAGTATTTCATGAACTGTGAACGTTCATACATGGCCGGATCCGGGATATTGGCATAATTTAGTTTACCCTGGAATTGTGCCAGATTCTGATAATGTGTCTGGTGCATCCATTCTTCAATACAAGTAAGTACCTGTGATATGATTTCGCCGCCATGAGTATATAATGCGCTGCACATCTGTACGGCAGAAGCTCCTGCCAACAGGCATTTGATAACGTCTTCCCAATCGTGGATACCGGTCGACGAAGCGATGCTTATTCCGGGAACCTTACCTGAAACGATTGCTGTCCAACGGATTGTGTCGCTCAGGTCGGAGTGGTTGCTGAATACGTTGCCCGATACTATCTGCATATTGTTGATGTCGATGTCCGGCTGGTAAAAGCGGTTGAACATCACTACGCCATCTGCCCCGTTAACCTTTAATGTATTAACCAGTGCCGGAATGTTTCCGACGTTTTTCCCGATTTTCATGATAACGGGTATTGAAACCGTTTCCTTTACTTTCCGGATGATGTTGACGTAAAGGTCACGAATCTCGTCGGGATTGTATTCCAGACTCGTTTCAAGAAAATAGACATTCAGTTCAAGTGCGTCGGCTCCTGCCAGCTCTATCTGACGGGCAAAGTCAATCCACACATCAGACTTGTAACAGTTGATGCTGGCAATGATAGGAATGGTACACTGTTCTTTTGTCTTTTTTATCAGTTCCAGATAGTTGTTTACCTGGTTTGCTTTTACATAACCACGGATATAATCGGCAGCTTCCGGATAGTCTGAATCCTGCATAAGCGAATCGCTTTGCATTTCAATTTGTTCTTCAAAAAGAGATTTGAGAACAATCGCTCCGGCACCTGCCTTTTCGAATTCCTTGTTTCGCTCAGGGTTGTTTGTCAGACCTGAACTTCCTACAATTAACGGATTACGAAGTGTTAGTCCCGCATATTGGGTTTTAATGTCAATCATGTCAGATTCAATTTAATGTGTTAGTACTCGCGTTCGCCGAAAATACTGGTTCCAACCCGTATCATGGTGCTACCCTGGCGAATGGCAACCGGATAATCGTGACTCATTCCCATAGATAGTACTGCAAAATTATCATTTCCTATGAAATATATAGCTTTTAATTCGCTGAAAAGTTCATGTAAGATGTGAAATTCCTGTTCGATGAGCGCAATGTCATCGGTATAGGTCGCCATTCCCATCAATCCGCATATCTGAATATTGCCTAGTTCGGCAAGTTGTTCGTTTTGCAGAAGCTCACGGCACTCGTCAGGACTTAGTCCGTGTTTGGTCTCTTCCTGAGCAACATGTATCTCCAGTAATACACGGATTATACGGTTGTTTTTTGCGGCTTGTTTATTTACTTCCTGTAATAATTTCAGTGAGTCGATGCTATGGATTGTATGGATAAATGGCGCAATATCTTTCACTTTATTGCTTTGCAGCGGACCGATAAAATGCCATTCGATATCACCCGGTAGTACTTTTTGTTTAGCCGTCAGCTCCTGTGCCCTGCTTTCGCCAAAGACACGCTGGCCAGCATTGTAGGCCTCCATCAATGCTTCTGCCGGATGAAACTTGGACACGGCTACCAATGTGACGTTTGCCGGTAGCGATGCCTTTAACTGTACTATGTTCTGGGAGATACTCATGCTTCCTGTGCTTTGTCCTCAGCCTGTTTTTTCTGTTCGGCAATCAGTTCTTCTCCTGATTTGGGCGTTTTGTCATCATTGACGGAGAAAGGGAATACGTCCATCAGCATGGTTTCTGTAACCGAAGCGATTGTGTAATCGGCCATGGTGCCTTTCATGCCTTCTTCCAGTACGGCGATGGCTTCTTTCAGTGTGCAAGCCTGTGCAAGCATCTGTGCAGCCGTTTTCTTTTCAGCGCCGCTTTTTTCATCGAGTGTGATGAAATATACTTTAATTTTGTAGAAACGGTCGCCGTTTTCGTTGAAGAACAATTCTGAAAGACGGGCACGTTTGATGTCAGTAACAGTAAATTCGCCGGATATGAACGGGCGTATTTCTTCGATGATACGGGCTTCCGCTTCTGTGAAAGAGAGGGCGTCGACCAGATAAGGTTCTGTTACTTTCTTTTGCATTCCGTTCTCCAGTACTTTTTCAAAGGAGACTTTACATTCAAACCAACTGTGCATATTGTTTTCTTTTAATTTTTTGTCTGTACTCGTGTTTAAAATACAGTACAAATATAGGTCCAATTCGGGAATAATACAACTGCAAGTAATTTCTTTATTTTTTCGGAACATTTCATAGAATGGGCTTGTTTATATAATGTAGTGTGTTTTTCATGGTATTAGATTTTTAGATTAGTAATGAGGTTGTTCATCCGGTTCGGGAGGATAGGATGATATAGTAGAAATAAAAAAGCCGGAAAAGAGTCTATGATTTCTCTTTTCCGGCTTTTTGTTTACTTTATCTCTCAGAATTCATCGTTTGCATAAAGACTGAGCAGGTTTTTTGTCTCATAACTAAATAATTCATCCTCATTGAAAAATCTTTTCAATTCGATTGCGGCTGTTTCCGGTGAATCGGAGGCATGTACGATATTTTCCTGTACACTCATGCTGTAATCTCCGCGGATGGTTCCCGGGGCGGCATTTCTTCCATTGGTTGATCCGGCCAGCGTACGCACTACATTTACCGCATCGACTCCTTTCCAGCAACAAACAATCACAGGGCATACAGCCATTGCGTCTTTAACCCTTTGAAAAAAAGACCTTTCTTTCAGGTGAGCGTAATGTTCGCTTAAAATCTCATCCGTCAACCAGATCATTTTCATGCCTTCCAGTATCAATCCCTTTTTTTCAAAACGGGCAATTATTTCACCAATCAGACCTCGCTGGATGGTGCATGGTTTTAATATAACAAGTGTTCTTTCCATACTTTTTTCTTTTTATAAGGTTCAACGAATATTTCTACTAGCGCAATTTATCCCAAAGATAGTATATTTATTCACAATTAGTTAATTTATAGTATAATAATGTGTAAAAGTGAGATGAAAAAATGAAGTTTTCTCAATACACAAGTAATTATTTACTAAAGTAGAATCCCAGAGTTCTTGTTCTTTCTATTCCTTGCTGCGCCTAATAGAATAACTTCTTAGCTTTTAACTTAAATACTTATATCCATATCACTTTATTCCTTGAATTTTTTCTCTTGGTGTAATTTTTACAATCTCTTTTTTATTCTCAAAAAAATGTCTGTCTTGTCCGAAGACGGCCTGTTATTTGCTTCTGATATGTGAATCATTAAAAATTAATTTTTTGTTGATCGATAATTGTATCTAATGTTTTCATAATGAGAGTGTAATGGTGGATAAAATATTCCTTCAGAACACAAACAGTATTAATATTAGATGTTTCAATACACATTTTTCTTATGTATTTAGAACAAACAACTATAAATAAACAATTTAGCTTAGATTTTATTCACCTGGATTGCATTGTTTAACAATTGGGACACATGTTCTTCGGGCGACAAAAAACTTAATATTTCTATAATCAGTCTAACTCCGGGTTCATCCTCATGAAATCTCTTAAAGTTTGTCTGTTTACTCCTAACTTTTTACTGATGTACAATCTGGTTTTCTTTTCTTCCAGAAGTTTACGAATGAGATTTTCTTTACCGGACAGTTTGTACTGTTCCGACTTTCCCCCCTTGGGACGACCTAGTTTTGTCCCTTCTTTTTTCTTTCGTGCCAACGCTTCTTTTGTACGTTGAGAAATCAGGTTACGTTCTATCTCGGCACTCAGGCTGAAAGCAAAGGCCAGGATTTTGCTGTTGATGTTGTTTCCCAACTCATAGCGTTCTTTTACCGTTATCACGAAAATGTCTCTCTCCATGCATTGATGGAGGAAGCTCATAACCTGCATCAGGTTACGACCTAAACGGGATAACTCAGTTGTAATCAAGATGTCTCCTTTACGGATTTGCTTGATTAACCGTCCTAGTTGTCGTTCTGCAACATCTGTTGTTCCACTGATTGTTTCTTCTACCCAGCGATCAATACGCATGCTTTTGGCTTTTGCGAACTTTTCAATTTCAAATCGCTGATTTTCAGTACTCTGCTTATCCGTACTGACTCTTACATAACCGTATATCATACAATTGAATATTAAATGAATAACTAAAGATACGTTAGAAAACTAAATGATAGGGGGTGATTAGTAAAAACCAACGTTTTTTATCGTCAACTGGATATGTAAGTTGCTTTTCACTACAAATATGAATATAATAATTTAAACCAATGGCATATTGAATGGTAAAATTAAATTAAAATTTAACTTACGTGTGATCGTAATGGAAGGAAAAACTACTTTTGTGATAAAGATAGAATAACTAGGCAGGAATGATTTCATCGTTTCCTGATACATATATAAATATGAAGAAATTATTATCGTTACCGCCCAATTTGGTGAATAGTTTCCACAAGATAGCGAAAGTAAATGTGGATGAATGGTTTTGTACTTCCGACCCGGTAGGGGCACGGCTTGGTTCCGGTGGTGGTACAACCTGGTTGATCGAAGCATGCCGGCAAAATGAAGCACCTCAAATATCTGTAAAGGAATGGCTGGCAAAAGAAAAAAGAATTTTGTTGCATGCCGGAGGTCAAAGCCGGCGGTTACCCGGATATGCCCCGTCGGGAAAGATTTTGACTCCGATACCTGTTTTCAGATGGGCGAGAGGGCAAAAGTTATCACAAAATCTGCTATCCCTGCAACTTCCTTTATATGAGGAGATCATGCATAAAGCGCCGGATTCACTCCATACCCTGATTGCCAGTGGTGATGTGTATATAAGAAACAGTGAGCCGTTACAGGATATTCCGGAGGTGGATGTTGTTTGTTACGGATTGTGGGTCGATCCTGCCTTGGCGACCAACCATGGTGTGTTTGTGTCGGACCGGCAGACGCCCGATAAACTGGACTTTATGCTTCAGAAGCCTTCTTTGGATGATTTGGGGAAGTTGGCACAGACACATCTTTTCCTGATGGATATAGGGGTTTGGTTACTTAGCGACCGGGCAATGGAGTTGCTGATGAAACATTCTTATACAGCCGACGGGAAGACTATGAAATCTTACGATCTGTATTCTGAATTTGGGCTGGCATTGGGAGAACATCCCCGTATTGCCGATACTGAACTGAATCAGTTAAGTGTGGCTATTTTACCTTTGGAAGGAGGAGAGTTTTACCATTATGGCACGAGTCGTGAACTGATCTCTTCCACACTAGCCGTTCAGAATCTGGTACGTGACCAGCGGGCAATTATGCACCGGAAGGTTAAACCTCATCCGGCCATGTTCGTGCAGAATGCAGCTATCGATTTGACGCTGACAGCCGAGAACTCTGAGCTATGGATTGAAAACAGTTATATAGGAAAGAATTGGAAACTGGATAACCGCCATATACTAACCGGTGTCCCGGCAAATAACTGGGAATTGGATCTGCCCTCCGGTGTTTGTATCGATGTCGTTCCGGTCGGTGAGCAAGACTGGGCTGCACGTCCTTATGGTTTTAATGATCCGTTTAAAGGAGCATCTGACGATGAGAAAACGCTTTTCATGGGATGTCCTGTCATTCAATGGGGAAAGGATAGGGGAGTAACATTCGAACCTTTTGATGATTTACAGAATGCCCCGTTGTTCCCGGTTTGTAAGAATACGGACGAATTAGGACTGGTGATACGCTGGATGGTTTCCGAACCCGGACTGGAAAATGGCCGTAAGATATGGGAAACTTCCCGGAAAATGTCAGCGAATGAATTATCTGATTATGCGAATCTGGATCGGTTGTTTGCCCAACGTGAAAAGTTCCGTTATGCCAACTGGCCGATGCTGGCCGCTAATCACGAGAAAAGTGTCTTCTATCAGTTGGACCTTGCTGATGCTGCACGTGAATTTGCCGGTGGAAATCTGGCTTTACCTGAGGTGCTTTCCTCTGAAGTTCCTTTAATGAAACGGATACATAACCGGATGTTCCGGGCTCGTGTATTGCAACTGGAAGGGAAACCTTATGAAGAGGAACAACAGGATGCTTTTTCATTGTTGAGAGAAGGACTGATCGGGTCTGTTTCCCGTGAAAAACAATCTCCTTTCCTGAATGTCTATCGCGATCAGATTGTCTGGGGACGTAGTCCGGTACGTATCGACCTGGCTGGCGGATGGACTGACACACCTCCTTACTGTATGTATGCCGGTGGAAACGTGGTTAATGTAGCTATCGAACTGAATGGCCAGCCACCGTTGCAAGTATATGTCAAGCCATCGAAAGAATATAAAATTATTTTACGTTCCATAGACCTGGGGGCTATGGAGGTTGTTTCAACCTGGGATGAATTGCATGATTATAAAAAGATCGGTTCTCCTTTCTCTATACCGAAAGCTGCGTTGGCACTTGCCGGGTTTGTCCCGGAATTTTCAGCAGAGCATTATCCTTCGCTGGAAGATCAGTTGAGGAGTTTCGGTTGCGGGTTGGAGGTAACTTTACTGGCGGCTATTCCTGCCGGTTCCGGACTTGGTACCAGTTCTATCCTGGCAGCAACGGTTCTGGGTGCAATCTCTGATTTTTGCGGTCTGGCCTGGGATAAAAGTAAGATAGGGTACCGTACATTGATCTTGGAACAATTGCTGACAACCGGCGGAGGCTGGCAGGATCAGTATGGCGGAGTATTGCACGGTCTGAAACTTTTACAAACAGGAGAGGGATTCAACCAGAATCCTTCCGTGCGCTGGTTGCCGGAATATTTGTTTACAGACTCGCAATATCAGGGCTGTCATTTACTTTATTATACCGGTATAACCCGTACGGCAAAAAATATCCTGGCTGAGATCGTGCAAGGGATGTTCCTGAACAGTGGGACCCATCTCCACCTGCTCTCAGAAATGAAAACACATGCCCTGGATATGTTTGAAGCTATCCAGTGCGGTAATTTTGAAACCTACGGCAAACTTATCGCAAAGACCTGGGAACAAAAGAAAGCACTCGATTCCGGAACAAATCCTCCGGCAGTAGAGGCACTTATCACCCAGATTAAAGAGTATGCCTTGGGATATAAATTACCCGGAGCAGGTGGAGGCGGTTATTTGTATATCGTTGCCAAAGATCCGGATGCGGCCTTGCAAATACGCAGGCAGCTGACTGCTTCGCCGCATAATCCGAATGCCCGTTTCGTTGAGATGAGCCTTTCCGATAAGGGGTTACAGATCAGCCGGTCGTAACTTCGACTACAAGAATATGTACTGATCAGAATATTTGCCTGTCTCTGATCAGTACATATCCGCTTATTGCTATCAGGTCAAGAAAAATACAACCGATAAGGATCAGTACTTTTTTAGGTGTTGAAGCTTTCAGGGGAACGGAAGCAGGTTCTATAATGGTATAGACAGGTGTTTGTTCCTGTACCCGTAATTTATCCTGTTCCTGTTTTTGCGCTAATGTGTTATAGACATTGAATGTCAGTGTCATCTCATTTTTCAACCGTTCCAACTCTGTCCGGTAACTGGCTGAAACGATATTTTTATTACCGTCTTCAAATGCGGCATACGTTTGTTGGGCTTTATAGTAGGCATCCTGAGCCTCTTTTAGTACTTTCTCTGTAAATTCCAGATCTTTTTTTGCTTTTTGTGTCCGGTAGTTGGTGATATATTTTTTCAATTTTTCCACTACATTATCCGTTACTCGTGCTGAGATAACCGGATCCTGCATCCGGACGGAAACGGTTACTACCTGCGTTTTCTTATCTACAAAGATCGATATCCGTTCCTGTAATTTCTTTATGATATCTTTTTGCTCTTTGGTAAGAAAAAAAGGATCTATCTTGTCTGGCTGGTGATCTTCATCTCCCAGCATTTCGATGAGATAGGAGATACCTTTCAGTGGGGCTTGTATGATCAGATTCCACCATGCCTCTTTCTGATGTCCTTTCAGATAATTGAACAGAGACATTTTCAACGTTTTCTTCTTATTCGTTATTTCCTGAGGGAAAAGTTCCAGAAGAAACGGAGTACTGTGAACAATATCCGGATAAACTTCGGGTGAAATAGCATCCTGGCTGTTTCCGCTGTTTATATCTATTCCAGCCATGGCTGCCAGTCCTCCGAGATTCCCCATCTTACTTGCCGTATTGTTTGTTTCGGGCATCAGTTTGACGGTTGTGGTGTATTCTTTCGGGATACTGAATGCAATGACAAGTCCTATAATCACCGCTATTCCGCTACTTTTCAGAAATAGTTTTCTTTTTGACCATAAGAACTGTATAACGGCTATAATATCTATATCCAATTCTGTCTTATCAGTCTTTTTTTCACTCTTGTTTATCATCCTTTACTACAAAGTTTATTTGAGAGAATTTATCAATGAAGTCAACATGGCAGCGATAGAAGTCGTAGAACTTGTGATGCTGAGTATTTCAGCCAGGTTCGCCCTTCTGTCGCGTTGGCTTTTACTTGGAACGACTATTTCACAACCCGGCTCGATCTTTGGATAACGTTTAAAGAAAATACCAACTTTACGGGTGGTCGCTACTTTTCCGTTCATATAAATTACAATCGGATATTTGCGGGAAGTATCGTTATATCCTCCGGCCTGTGACAGGCAATCGCGGACGGACATTCCTTTGGTATATGTGATACTGTTCGGATAGGTAACGGCCCCGCTGATTTTCACTGTACTCTGTAACTGAGGTATATAAATGATATCCCCGTCACGGAGAACCAGGTCATAGGTACTTTTCGGGTGGGTAAGTGCCTGTTGTAAATCGATTCCGACAGAATAGTTCTTTATATTGGTAAGCGACAAGGCGATAGAATCCTTACTCTGCTTGTTGTTATTACTTAGTTGCAACAATGTTTCCACCTGGCGGATTTCATCTTCCGTCAACTGGCGTTTTAAACTAGCTCCTCTCACATAAGCATCCGGAGTTACTCCTCCCGATTGAGCGATAATATCACTCAGGCGTGTGTTTTTATAAGGTAAAGCATAGTCACCGGCAAAAGTGACTTCCCCATTTACTTTTACGACTTCCTGTTTTTCATATCCTGGAGAGAAACGGACAAAAACTTCGTCGAACGGTTCAAGAGTAAAAAGTGTATCAGCATGGGCCCCGGATGATTTGGATGGCAGTTGCAGTTCATCGCTCAATGCAACAGTATATACTTTGGAAACCTGGTTCGTACTTTTATCAGCCGTAGGATCCTTGATCCGGCGGGCTACTTCAACATTGATTGTCGAGGCGGATTCCTGTAGTCCTCCGGCAAGAATGATGGCATCTTCCACCGTCATATTTTTGCTGAAAGGGATAACTGTATCCGGGTTATTGACTGCTCCGCCGACTTTGACGGTATAAGGTTCCCGGAGTTCAAATAAAGAAGGTATATATAATTTGTCTTCTTTCTGTAATTCCATGTCCGGGATTTCCCCGTTCATTATACCTTGTATATCTATGGCAATAACCGTACTGGTGAAGTCGGGATTCAGACGGGTAAGATGCGCCCTGCCTATAAATTCATCTCCTTTTAGCCCGGCCGCCTGTTTGATCAATTGTTTGACGGTATGTACTTTTGGGCTTAATTCATATTCTCCGGGACGCCATACGGAACCGGTAATCGTGATCCGGTTGTCATAAAAAGGAATTACGGAGTCTACTAACAGGGAGTCGCCGTCCTGAAGGACAAATGTAGGAAATTCTTCAGCGGTTACGGTAGCAATCTGATAACGGGAACCAGATTTCCGTTTGATTGTCACGTCTTCTGTAAAAGCGTCTCCGGTGAATCCCCCTGCCATTTTCAGCAGGTCTTCCAATGTCTCTCCTTTACGGAGTTCGAATGTACGGTTACGTTTTATTTTCCCGTGTGTGTTAACCAGTTGCTCATAAGGTTCGATAATAATCATATCATTGTCTTCCAACCGGATATTGGTATCATATTTTCCGTTAAGCAGATAATCGTATACATCCAGATTGGCTATTTCCTTATTGTTACGATATACCCGGATATTACGGAGGGAACCGATGTCGTTCACTCCACCTGCTGCGTATAAAGCATTGAACAAGGAGGCTAGCGAAGATAAGGTGTAGGTACCCGGTGCAACCGCTTCTCCAACAATATTTACTTTAATACTCCGGATTTTCCCTAGTCCGACCGAAACAAATGTATTAGGTTCTTTTCCGTCTACCAGGTTCCACATGATTTTTCCCAACTCCTGCTTGATCCGGTTTTCTGCTTCTTCGATTGTCAGCCCGCTTAAAGCGACTGGTCCTACATTGGGAATGATGATCGTTCCTTCGGGTGATAAAGTCAGCTTCAGGTTTAACTCCGAATCTCCCCATACATCAATAAGTACTTCATCACCGGCTGACAATGGATAATTTCTGGGAGTCGGCATATTCATATTCGGTTCGAAAGACAGGTTCTTATTGGAAAATATCTCACGACCGAAGACCTGGTTTTTTAGACTGTCTTTAGAGGTGTTATCTTTCCGTTGTATGTCGATTGGAGGGATCTCATTTGTTATCATGATCCGGTCGGTTACCGGTTGTTCGCTGGCCGGGATTACTGACTGTTTCGTCCCGCTACTGTTTAAACGTTTGGTAATTTCCTGTTGTATCTGTTCTTCTGTCATGCCGGCAGCCTTGGCCTTATCAAGTAACTCCTGCGGAACCTGGGCTATTGCCAGGATAGAGTACAATGAGCAAAAGAAACAAAGAATGCATTTGTTTAAAGTCTTCATAGAATCTCTTTTATTTTAGTAACAATTCGTTGGCAAGCCAAACCGTCTCCATAAGGATTCACGGCTTTACTCATTTGGTCGTAATATTTTTTATCCTCAATTAACCGGGATGTTTCATCGAGTATCCTGATAAAATCTGTTCCTACCAATTTTACAGTTCCGGCGTCTAACGCTTCCGGACGTTCAGTGGTATCGCGCATTACCAGGACCGGTTTTCCCAGTCCGGGTGCTTCTTCCTGAATACCGCCGCTATCCGTCAATACAATAGCAGACTGTTCCATCAGGTAGACGAATGGCAGATATTCCAATGGTTCGATGAAGAATAGATTTGGCAGACGGATATCTCCAAACACACTCTTTATCGGTTTCCTGACGTTCGGATTAAGGTGCATCGGATAGACAAAGTCTATCTCCGGGTATTTGATTGCTAATGTTTTGAGCGCTTTACACATAGAAATAAAACCGTTACCGAAGTTTTCCCGGCGATGACCTGTGATTAAAACCAATTTCCGGTTACTTTGTTCTGACAGGCGGGAGGTTTTATAACCGGACTTTTCCAGTTCACTGGCAAGTAGTTGCTTCAGTTCATCCTTGTTTTTTATTTCTGAGACTACGTGATACAAGGCATCTATGACAGTGTTGCCTGTTACTGTAATCAGCTTCTCATCTATTCCTTCCTCCAATAGATTTTTTTTGCTTAAGGCTGTCGGAGCGAAGTGATAAGATGCTATTCTACCCGTCAGTTGCCGGTTCATTTCTTCCGGCCAGGGACTGTATATATTGTGTGTCCGTAATCCGGCTTCTATATGTCCGACCGGTATCTGCTGGTAAAAGGCAGCCAGTGCTGCCGCTGTCGACGTGGTTGTGTCGCCGTGTACCAGCACCAGATCGGGACGGAATTCTTTCAGCACATCTCTCATTCCGGTAAGTACGCGGGCTGTAACGTCATACAGGTCCTGTCCCTGCTTCATAATATTCAAGTCATAATCAGGATGTATGTCAAAGATGCGAAGGACCTGGTCCAACATCTCCCGGTGTTGTCCGGTAACACAAACGACTGTTTGGAACAGATGAGGATGTTTCTGAAATTCTTTGATTAACGGAGCCATTTTTATTGCTTCGGGACGTGTGCCGAAGACTAGCATAATCTTTTTCATTTTGTTTCTTTTATTATATTCAGCATTTGTCCGGCGAGTACTTTTCTGTCAAAATCGTGTGCAAGTTTTCTGCATCCGGCTTTACATTGTTTATATAGGATAGGATCGGAGAGGAGTCTGTCGAGTTGACGCTCGAAGTCTTCTTTTGATTCGGGTTCGAAGCATAATCCGGCTTTGTACGACTCGACTATCTGACGTGCCTCTCCGTCCACTCCCATCAGGATAGGTATTTCCATGCCTGCATTTTCAAAGATTTTTGAAGGAATGACTGTCGTGAATAAATTTGATTTACGCAAATTGATCAATGCAACATCAAGGATGGAAATGTATCTTTTTACATCCTGCTTGGATACCGGATCGAGCATCGTAACATTTTTGATTCCTAAGTCATCCTTTAGTTTCAGCAGTTTATTCTTCTCGGCTCCGGCTCCCAGGAACAGGAAATGATAGTTGTTTTTCCCCTCCATCCCAGCCGCACATTCAAGGATAAAATCCAGTTTGTGAGCCATTCCGTGAGTGCCGATATAACCGATGATTTTTTTATCTTTTAAATTCAGCTGTTCAAGTAATACTTGATCTTTAGACATGGGAGTGAACAATTCCCTGTTTACCCCGTTTTTTATAACTTCTATCTTTTGGAGAGGTATTCCTTTTTCGCTTAACCTCTTTTTGAATGAGTCCGTTACAACGACGATTTTTTGGGCAGAGCGGTAACATCTTTTTTCCTCCCATTCCAGAAAGCGGATTATAGGATTTTCTTTCATGGCACCGACTGTTTTGATGGATTCGGGCCATAGATCGCGGACTTCCATGATCCAGGGTTTTCTTTTCCAGAAAGAAAGGGTACGTCCCGACAAGGCTGTGAAAAATTGGGGGGAGGTGGCAATGATTATATCTGCCTGTTGAAATAACCCGGCAAAGAAAGAAGTAACGGAGAAACTGATATAGTCGAGTGTCCGTTTCAGAAAACCTTCGTTTGCCGTGATGTAACTCCATACCCGTATTACACGGATACCATCCATTATTTCTTTTTGATAGAGGCGGTTACGGTATCCTGTATATACTTTCCCCTGAGGAAAATTAGGAGTACAGGTGATGACCGTGACTTCTTCCCCTTGTTTTACCCATTCTTTACAATGTTCGTAAGTCCGGGTAGCCGGCGCATTCACTTCCGGCGGAAAATTATCAGTTAAAAATAAGATTTTCATTAATGATAAATGTTTATTGGATGTTATGCCTGATTGTATATTGCATTTGGTTGGTAAAAGCCAGGCATATTTTTTTTGTCGGAATCAGTTTATTATATTCAAAAGCGATCTCACAGGATTCAATCCATACTTTGTCCGCCCCGGAGAAGGAGATGGTTCCACGGTCTGTCTTTACTGAATCCATATCGACCGACAGTATCGTGACATCGGGATGTAGATGTATATAGTTGATCCCTTTTGCTCCTTTGGCGGGTATAAGCTGGTCTTCAATCGTAATCTCCCGGTTTTTCATATTAAATCGTCGTTGGTGTTCGACACCCAGTTGCCTGAATCCGTTATGGCGGGCAGTGATACTGTTACGCTCTTCTTTCAGGTAAGTGATTTTAGCCCGTTGGGCAACCCGGAAACCTCCCCAGACATTGCTGGAGCTTTGACCTGCAACCCGAACCGTATTATGCGCCTGTGTCTCACGTTCATATTGTCGCCGTACATTTTTCTCGTAGGTTGAGATACCAGAGTCGATGATGAAAGGTTTCCCATCGATCCGTAATTCATAGTTGAAAGTGTCGGCATGAGCATGTCCGGGAATGTAGTCCGGACCGATATTACCGACATCCAGTACCATTTCAAATCCGGAAGATTCAAATTTTCGATAACCGGATTCCTTCAAATTTTCTTTTGACCAGGTTAATCCCAGTCGTTTAGCATACAGAAACAAATCCCTGGCTATTGGAGCTACACCATAGGTGCTGTCATTGAATAAAGGCATGGAACCATCAGTATAGATGATAGCTTCTAGCCATCCGAGCATTTTTATAGCTTTTGATTCCATATATTTTACAATGTATTTCTGTTGATCGAACCGCATATTATATTTAGCGGCATTGATGCAATCAAGTAAACGGTCCAGCAATATTTCATGGTACATCGGAGTTAGTTCATAATGTGCACCATCAGGAAGTATTTGTTCTTCCAATTCACTATATAATAATTGTGTGGCCTGTTCATAAAAAAAGTTGTCTTTAAAATAAAGTGCGGCCCACAACAAAGAAAATGCATCTTCTAATAAATGGTTACCTAATAAGTGATATTCAAGGTTATCAGATAAAATTCTATATTGGTTATATAACGATGTATTCCAATTTTTTGTGTTTTCGGGAGGAATTAATAGATAATATTTGGAAAAAAACTTTATCCAGTTTACACCACGCAGGGCTATAGGATACGGTTCTAATCCATTCTTGTTAGATTTTAAATCAATTATAAATTTATTGATCCAATAAAATTTCTTCTGTAAATATAAATTGTCTTGAAGAAGAAAATCCATATAATTCAAATTGTATGACCATAATTTTCCATGTCGTTCGTCATCCCAAATTGTAAATTCAGAGGTTTTGTTTAAAAAGTGAAAAGAATTTATCCCTTCTGCACTAATATATTTATGTATGAAATCTATAATATGTAAAGGAAATCCTTCTTTAGTATGATCAAAAGAATATCGAAATCGGAATGTTTTCCATACCAATCGTTTACCTCTGTACCAAAGCTGAAAGAATAGTTGTTTGAACTTTAGAAAACGTATTGTATTATAGTATAATATAAGATGTCTCATTTAATGATTCTTCAAAACTGTTTTTTTACATGAATCTGTTTTGGTGTCTAATTCATAATATTTTTTGATACGGTTACTTTGAATAATCTTCATCGGGTTACCTACAACTGTCGTATTATCAGGTATGCTTTTATTGACTAATGTATTGGAACCAATAATGACATTATTTCCAATGGTTATCTCTCCAAAAATAACAGAGCCTGTACCTACATAAACATCATTACCTATGACAGGTACTTTTTTATCACCAAAATTTCTCCCTATTGTTACATTCTGGGCAATTAAAACATTATCTCCGATTATAGCGTCTTTATGAATAACAACGCCTAGCCCGCCATATCCAAGCTTGAAATTACGGCCAATCTTTGCGGAAGAAGGTAGCCATACAGCAAACAAAAACCGATTTAAGTAAGATACCAGCTTAGCTAATCTGAACCATGATTTTCTATGCAGTAAATTTCCGATCCTATATAATCTTATTACTATCATACTTTAATAATTTCATTACACCTTCTCGATATATATTATAATCCTCCTTATTCAATATGGCATCAACGACCATAGAGAATCTGAAAGCAGCGGTAGAAGCAGACCAAAGATTGTTAACTAATGCGTTGGACTCTTTTTTTAACTTAGCCAATAGTATAGGATCACCTGTTAGGGATGATATACATTCTTTTAGTGCCTGTAGATTCCCTGACGGAAAAATCATCGCATTTATGCCATGAGACAACATGCTTTTGACGGCGCCAATCTTGTTGCTTCCTACTATTGCACATGATTCTGCCATTGCTTCATTGATGACGGCCCCCCATCCTTCATGTCCGTTACTCGGTAGTACATATATATCAGCCTGCTGCATCAAATATCGAACTTCGGTAACCGGAAGGAAATCATATAGCGTATAATTTGAAGGGAGGGCATGTTTATGTAAATATTTTATTAAACATTTAGAAGCAGGACCATTGCCAACGAGGGTTAAATGAATGTTGTTATTTTTCTTTTGCAGATCACAGAATGCTTTGATTAATAAATCGACCCTTTTCAATTTTAGCATCCTTCCGCACCATAATAGGTTAATTTTCTCTTTTGGAAGCAAATGGTTACCTCTAACTGTTTGATTGATAGATGTAAAATATCCGAAACTGAAAATGCGATTCTTACAAATACCCAGATAATTAAAATCATATGCGGCATACTCTCCTTGTGCCAAATAGAAGAAATTCGGATAAGTAGATAATTTTCTAAATTGGTATACAAGATTGAGAATTTTAGGATGCAGTAAACGAAATTTCCCAATCCCTTCCTTAAACCATCGTTCTGAAAAATAGAATGTCAGTTTACCGCTTTGTAAACGTTTCTCCATTAACCGATAATAATCTCTTATACTGCATAGGACTATATCCGCTTCGTAAAAAAGGTTTGAAAATTCAGTAAAATTAGAAGGCTGTATGTGATAAAGCCAATTTTCTTGCTGGTAACTGTCAAATCCCATTTTTATTCGATTTTCTTCATGAATCAAAGGAGTCGCATAAATAACATTATCCTGACCATAGATATTTCTCAATGCATCATAAAAGGGTAATTTGTGATGATTTATATTAGGATTTATATATAGTACTTTCATTATTCAATTCTTCATTTAATATTACTTTAAGCCTTTCCAATCCATTTGGGAATGAAAAATATTTCTCATAGTCTGTTTTGATACAGAGAGGATTAAACTGATTGTTTAATAAATAATCCAATTTTTCCATAAAGTCTTCTACGGAATGATATTGTTTAAAATAGTCTTTGTTATGAAAAAGATCGTAACCCTTTGCTGAAGTAGGATGAGTCAGTATGGCTTTACCGTTTCTTAATCCATCCATGACACGTAGTTTAAGTCCGCTACCCAACCGTGCCGGAGCTATATAGACGGATGATTTTTTTATAACTGCATCCATATTTTCCGGATTAGCTATCAGTTCTATATTAGAGCGTTTACATTTTTCTATTAGTTTTTTTCCGGGGTTTCTGCCGGCTATTATAATATTGATATCCGGATATTTGCTGATAATCGGTGTATAAAGTTCTTTCAGAAAGTGGGTTATACCGTCTTCTGTCTGATAGTCGTGCAGACTCCCGGTTATGGCTAATGTGCAATTGTCCGGTTGCAAAAGGATATTTTCTGTCCTTCTTTCTTTATTCTCGAAGCATCCGAGGTATTTCACCCGGATATTTTCAGGCAAATCATATATATCTTTGAACTCCTGAATGTCATCATTACTGATAGATAGGTTCAAATCGCTGTTTAATAAAGCCTTTTTTTCATTTTTATTTATATAGCCGGCATACAATCCGCCAAAAGATTCAATAGTCTTGTTATCTTTGTGGTACCGGCGTTCTACATTATGGTGAATAGTTATCACTTTTAACTTTTTACTTTTGAAAAAATCTACCATGTCTCCTGCCAGTACACCTCCATTTAAGACAACTGTATCGAACCTATCTTCATTTATGTTTTGCCAATAATCATAGATAAAAGGAATAAAACGATGTAGCCTGCCAGTAAATGGGAACAATAACTTTTCCTTGAAAGGACGTTTGGGGACATATACAATATCGGCCGATTGTTTATAATTATCAGGTACGATACAGTTATCGGCGATCATTAACGTGAAATGTTCCGATAGTTCCATAAAGGCATCAATGTAGGCTCTTGAAGCGAAAGGACCTCCTCCATTGATAAAAGGATTGACTCTTGAAATATATAATACTTTCATTAGATGTTATTTTAACCGATTTCTACGATTTGTTCTTTATTGAATATAGACTTATAAGGAATAAATAATTCTTTTCGAAGTTCGATAGAACTATGTAATCTGATGAATGAAAATGTTATTATCAGGCTGAAGAATAATAATTTATTCCATCTTTCTTGCTTCTCCAGTAATAGTGGGAACAGGAAAATATCGAATATATCAAAATACAGACAAACCCGGCTTAGTTGTTCTGATAGGGGAGTAAGCAATATGTATAAGCTGGTTCCGAAAATATATATATTGAATAGTCCCCGTGTGATATTATTATTTGATAGTTCTTCTCTCATAAACAGAAAATATAGCAAAATGATAAATCCCCGTTTTATTACTCCCCTGATTAGTATAGTTGATTTGGATAATTCTACTCCATAAGTTTCTCCGGAAGCGCTTTTATCAATATAGTTATTGATCTTATTTTCAATGATCGAGTTGACCAAACCTGTACTGATAGAATCAAAAACTGTTGATATATAAAAAGCCATCGGTATTAGTACCAGCAATATAATTATATAATATTTTATTTTAATGTCTTTATCGAAGATGAAATACACCGGTAGAAATAGTAACGCTGTACGATGGATCATGCAAGCTATAATAACAGCAAAAAGGAACATATATATTTTTTTTTCTATTACATACCTGATGGAATACATCAGAATTGCCAGGGCTATATATTGTCGTACAAAGAATATCCCTCCTTTTGTGACAGAAAAATAGCAAAGCAGACTTAATACAGGATATATGGATAAATACCGGATAGCTTTCGATATAAAAAAATATTGTATAGCAGCTAAAATAAATAATAGAACAGTGTAGCTGTTGAACAGGTAGTGGATACAATAATTCAGAAATATGAATCCGTTTTCGAAATTGTTGGAAAAATCAAGGTCATATATATTACTGAAATAGTCATAATATCCACTCCAATCGGTGCCTCTTTCCCATCTGAGAAAAGATAACAGGAATAGGATAGAGAGTGTAAGATAATAAATAATTTGAGCGGTCCCTTGTCTTTTGCTGTCGAAGATTTCGAGAAAACTACCGGCAAGCAATAGTATGAAAATCAGATATAGGTACATGGTTAAAATCGATCGAAGGGATACAGTTTTATGTGTGTGATTCTTTTTACAAAATCTCTGGTTCCTTTATTAAAAAGATATAGCGGTATCAGTAAAAGAATGAGATACAAGCTTCCGGTCAATGATGCATACAATATAAAGTTAATATAAGAAGAAGCGGGGTTAAGGTTGATATAGTTGGAAATATAGAGTACTATAACCGTTGTAAATAGCAACGATATAATTGATTTGATATATAAGTAAATATAATTGCTAATGGAAGTCTTGAATCCCTTTCGGAACAGGAATATAGGTTTCCAGGTAAAAACGATCAGAAGTAAACTGATCAAGACACCGCAAAGTATGCCTGGTATTCCCCACCAATATCCAAACAGAACGGATAGTCCTATATTTAATATTGCTTCAGCAATTGGTGCCCAGATATCTTGGAATAGGCCATAAGCATTGATAAATGAATCGACAACTGTACGGATCAGGTTTATATACATGATTGCAACCATTAGTATCAGCGATAAATTATCTAGTTGATATTCCGGCCCGACCCATAAAGTAATAAAAGCGGGTGCCAATCGATAAACACAGTAACATGCTGTTCCAACAAATAAAAAACGAGAACAGAATAATTCTTCGAATACATTCAGAATATGATCTTTATCACTTGATGCGACCAGATTCCCTACTCCGGCTCCTATGCTGTTGAATATGGCGGCAAGTAATGCCATAATCCCCATGATGATCAACATATAGTTCCCATAAACGGCTACCAGTGTCAGGGATGTGTAAGCATATATGATCAAAGGACTTGTTTGGGTAAGTACATATCCTCCCACTTTATGGAAAAAGAGTTGTTTTGTCTTTTTTATGATTTCTGAATATTTTCCTTTTAACTCTTTACCTGTTTTTACCCGGGCAGATAACCAGGGGTATTCCCGTCTTAGCAGAAGATTTACGGAGATTGTTGTAAAAATTACTGCTATGAATTCCAAAAGTAACCACCATACATATCCGTCAGACAAATAAACTATTGCCAGGATTTGTAGAACGGATTTGATGATGGTAATACTTTTTACATGGATCGTAATTTTGTAGTCTTTCTGATCGGCAGTCAATACTATCTGACGATAGTTAAAATAGTAACTGGCCAGTGAACTGGTTAATAATACGAAAAATGTGCCGTAAGCATACCATAAAGGTAGCTGGGTTTTGGCAAAAATGAACGGAAAGAAACACATAAGGATAAATGAACCCAAAATTACAAATCCTGCAATTTTACGGTACATGTATCCTTGTACTGAAACTATCTCACAGATCTTGTCTCTATTATTATCTGCTAGTGGTTGATAGAGTGTATAGGATATTGCTGCCCCGATACCAAGTTCCGCAAGATTTAAGAATTGAAGGAGATTGACGACAGTCGTGTTCAGCCCTAAAATTTCTGTTCCCAGATATTCAATGAAGATCTTACGGGATATAAAGCTGATTATTAGATTGATAAAATAATAAATCAATGCTATCCGAACGTTTTGTATGCTCCTTTGTGTTCTTGATTTAACCATCATTTTTTATATATCCCGCAAAAATCCAATATCACTTTATTCTCTTTCCAGGGTAACTCCTTGAACTCCTTATGAGCTACCAGGAAGACGATTATGTCGGCTTTTTCGTATGCCTCTTTGTAGTTGGTGAGTTTGAATATTTTGTGCTCACGAACATTCGGTTCCACCACGAGAATATCTGAATTGTTACGGCTTTGCATGACTTTGGTCGTGATATACTTGGCTGGTGATTCCCGCAGATCGTCGATATCGGGTTTGAAAGCCAGTCCCATCATGGCAACGACTGGTTTCCGGTTATGTTCCAGTTCGAACTTAAGCATGGTATTCTCTACTTTTTCGGCACACCAGAAAGCCTTGTAGTTATTGATCTCACGGGCTTTCGCTATCAATTGCGATTCATAGGGAAACTCAGCCGTAATGAAATAAGGATCGACGGCAATACAATGGCCTCCTACACCGGAACCCGGTTGCAGGATATGAACCCTCGGGTGCTTGTTGGCCAGTTCAATCAGTTCCCAAACATTGATGCCGGCCTTGTCGCAAATGAGCGACAGTTCGTTGGCGAAAGCGATCTGTACGTCACGGGAGGAGTTCTCGGTCAGTTTGCACATCTCCGCCGTTTTAGCATTTGTCTTGTGCAGGGTCCCTTTGACGAACCGGCTATAAAACCCGATCGCTTTCTCTGTCGACTCAGGGTTGATCCCACCGATGACACGATCGTTATGGACCAGTTCATAAATGACATTTCCCGGTAAAACACGTTCCGGACAATAAGCAATGTAGATTTTCCCTTTCAGCTCCGGACGGAGGGAGAAAATTAAATCAGTCATCTTGTCCGTTGTCCCTACCGGCGAAGTAGACTCGATGATGAACAGGTCATTTTCCTTCAGCAAGGGGATAACCGAACGGGTTGCCGTTTCCACATAAGAAATATCCGGTTCGTGATTTCCTTTGAACGGGGTAGGGACAACGACCAGGTATACATCACTTGTTTCCGGCTTTACCGAAGCCTTCAGATGGCCGGACATTACTACTTTCCGGCATAATTCCTGTAAACCGGGTTCCACAATATGGATTAAACCTTGATTGGTCATATCGACAACCTGCGGGTTAATGTCTACACCAATAACTTCTATGCCGTGTTCGGCAGCTATAATTGCTGTGGGGAGGCCAATGTAGCCAAGTCCCATAAAACATGCTTTCATAATTCAATTAAACCTTTTAAGTAATTTCTTTTCGTTAAATAAATTCTATATGCATTTAAGTTTGTCCAGACAGAGATTAAGAGCTGTCCATAGGATAATATCCGCTAAGAATAAAATATTTATATTGGCAAAAGGGGCGAGTATGATATTTAAGCCGCTGAAAAATATAGAGATACCAAGTATATATAATAAAGCTCCATGCGGTTTGCATCCCATTTTCAGAAATTTGTGATGAATATGATTTTTATCTGGCGAGAACAACCCCTTATTGCTCCTGAACCGTATCAACATCACCCGTATCACATCGAACATCGGTACGATCAGGGTAGAGAAAGCAACCAGGATCGCACTGGTGGAGTAGGGTGTTATCTCCGGGTTATACACTGCATAACGAATGCAGAGGAAAGCCAGGATATACCCTAAAGTCAGGCTGCCGGTATCACCCATAAATATCTTTCTTCCATGTTCGACCTGCCCGAATACATTATAATAAAAGAAAGGGATCAACACTCCCAATGTCGAGAAAGCCAGCGTGGCATATGTCCACATCTGGTTATGCAGGAACAATACCCCTAATACCATCAGGGAGACACCGCTTAAACCGGAAGCCAGCCCGTCTATTCCGTCGATCAGGTTGATCGCATTGCAAATAAAAACAATGACGAAGATAGTCAGCGGCATACCCAGCCATGCCGGCAGTTCATGCATACCGAATAATCCATACAGGTTATTGAGCCATAGCCCGGATAGAGGCAATAGCGAAGCCGCCAGTATCTGTATGATAAATTTGGTAGAATAATGTAATCCGATCAGATCATCTTTAATGCCAGCCAGATACAGCAGGATCAACCCGCATGTGAGCAGGTAAAAATCGGGTGTGACATGTGAAATGATATTGGGAGGGATTGGCAGACCTTGCAGGTATCCCAGGTAAGAGATGGCTGAGATAAAAGCCAGCGTAAACAGAATAATAGGAGCGAAAGAGATTCCTCCCAACCGGGGGACAGCTCCTGTATGTATTTTTCTTTCATCCGGAATATCGAATAACCTTTTCGTCAAAGCCACGATAAGAATACGTGGAATAATCAGCATCGAAAAGATAATAGATATTACAAAGGCTATTAAAATCAAGAGGTATATCATGCGTTCTTTTAAGTTAAGTTATACGACAATGTTCGTCAGTCACATACTGTAACCGTCGAAAAATGTATTTGCATAAAAACATACCGGATTATTGCTGGTGGTAATTACTCTTGCACCTCAGCGGAGGTATGTGTTCTTTGTTTAGCTCGCTAAATAAACAAAAGACTCCCTGAATCGTTCACGATTTAGAAGCTGTTTACCTTATTTTAATCTTGAATATCAGTACTTTGGAATGCGTAAAAAAGAAATAGCTAAGTGATTGATGCCATAATTTTCAGTTCTTCTCCGAAATGTGTTTTTCTGTAAATTGCAGGATAACTGCCGATTGGTAAAAAATATTAAATAAGTAATGAATAGAGAATAATTTGTTTTGGCTAATCAGGTCTGTCTTCTTGAATGGTTAAATGAATTGTTTTATGACATGGCATGTTTTTTATTGGGGCTGATTTAATATTTGATTTATATACCGTATGTGACTGAAAGTCTGTATGCTATGATATATGCGGGTTCTGGAATTTTTTGTGTGAATATTGGAAAAAGTGGCTAATAAGGATTCTCTTTTATCACCTTTATCAAGTGGCTTTTTATGTTAATTTTAAGTGTTTATTTTTCATTATACCTTGTTGGACAAGGGGTAATGAATTTTTTTGTATTTTGTTTGTTCGAAAATTAATACATACTTTTGCGGCGATTAAATGGGATCATTTTTTTTATTATGGTCGTCGTTGCAGCTATGTGACTGACGAACTTTTTTGTATACATACTAAACTAGTATTAATGTCCTATCTTTTGATAGTCACCTTTCTGGTGATCTGTTCCTTGTTCCCTGATATTGTTAATCCGTGGGAGGTGGTAATGGCTAATCGAAAGCTGTTATTAGCCATACCTATGTCTTTTGGAAAATTCCTAAACTAATTTTATTTATACTCTTCCAATGGAAATGAATAATCATTATGTAGGCTTGCCGCGTCTTTTCTCTCGTTTTACAGAAATAAGATATATCAATGGATGGATCATTTTCAGTGTAGATTTGGTCATATCTTTATGCGTTTCATTGATAGGTGCGTTAGGAATATTTTCTTTTCTAGGAGTTTCCTATGCCCAGGAAGATGTTGTCAAAGTAGGTTTTGCCTCTTTCGTGGGAAGTTTAGTTGCTTTTTTCACTTTTAAGGTTTATCGTCGTGTTATTCGTCATTCCACTTTGCGTGGCTTATGGAGAATTTGGGGAGTGGCTATATTGAAATCGGTTGTTTTATGTATATTGCTTCTGGTTTTGAAAACCTCCTTTACCCCAAAAGTTTATCTGGTCGGATTATTTATCGATTGTGTTCTTACAATGCTTATGCTGGTAACATTCCGTATTTTTATTGTGAACATATATAATATGGTTTTGTTGCAACTTGGTAAAAAGCGAAAACGGGTATTGGTTTATGGAACCGGTGATGAGAGTGTTATGATCGCTTCAACTGCTACAAGGCATATCTTTATGCAAGATTATAGTATAACCGGTTTTATCACTTTCAATAAACAGAAAAAGAATTTCCGTATAGCAGAATTACCAGTCTATCAAATAGCTTCCCGCGAAGATCTTTTGAAATTAGTAAACAGGATTTCTTTAGATGGTGTACTTTTTCCAAATCTCAAAACTATACAACAAGAAAAAGAGCGGTTGATCCGCTTTTGTGAACAGATCTCTTTGCATACTTTGGTCGTTCCTGAGATGGAAGAGGTCCATAACGGTGCGATAAGACGATCTATCCGTGATATAAAGATAGAAGACTTGTTAGGACGTGAAGAAATCCAGATCAACATGCAGGAGATCGCTTGCTTGCTTGAAAATAAAGTGATACTGGTTACAGGTGCAGCAGGTAGTATTGGTAGTGAGATTTGTCGTCAGTTAGCACATTTTCCTATTTGTAAGTTGATTTGTTTTGATTCGGCTGAAACTCCGATGCATAATTTGCGTTTAGAGTTGGAAGATAAATTTCCTAACTTGAATTTTGTACCTGTGATAGGAGATGTTCGAAATGGAGACCGATTGGATTATGTTTTTCGCAATTGGCATCCTCATATTGTGTTTCATGCAGCTGCTTATAAGCATGTACCGTTGATGGAGGAGAATCCTTGCGAAGCTGTACGGGTGAATGTTTATGGGACACGGTTGGTTGCAGACGCTGCTGTAAAGTACGGTGTTGAAAAGTTTGTAATGATTAGTACGGATAAAGCAGTGAATCCGACTAATATTATGGGGTGTAGCAAGCGTTTGGCTGAAATTTATGTACAGAGCTTGAGTTTGGCTATTATAAAAGGTGAAGTACAAGGTAGCACAAAATTTATAACGACCCGTTTCGGCAATGTTTTGGGAAGTAATGGTTCTGTCATACCTCGTTTCCGTGAACAGATTAATAACGGAGGGCCAGTAACAGTAACTCATCCGGAAATAATTCGTTATTTCATGACTATCCCCGAGGCATGTCGATTGGTTTTGGAAGCTGGTACGATGGGGAATGGAGGAGAGATCTTTGTATTTGATATGGGACAACCTGTGAAGATTGCTGATTTAGCTCAACGAATGATAGAACTTTCAGGTATGAAGGTTGGAAAGGATATTGAGATAGAGTATACGGGATTGCGTCCAGGTGAAAAATTGTATGAGGAGCTTTTGAGTCATAAGGAAAATACGAAGGAGACTCTCCATAAAAAAATTCGGATTGCTGATGTTAGAGAATATAACTATCAAGATGTAGTAGGTTGTATTGAAATTTTGTCAAAACTGTCCTTGAATGTAGAAATTGTAGACATGGTGAGAGAAATGAAAAGCTTTGTCCCTGAGTTTAAGAGTCAGAATTCGGAGTTTGAAAAGTTGGATAAATAGTAGTAATATATGAATATAGCAATTGTAGGTACAGGTTATGTAGGACTAGTCTCTGGAGCTTGTTTTTCAGAGATGGGAATTGATGTCACATGTGTAGACATCGATGAAAACAAAATAGCGAAGTTACTAAATGGTGAGATGCCTATCTATGAACCGGGTTTGGATGATTTGGTTGCACGTAATGTAAAAGCCGATCGCCTTCATTTTACAACAGATTTGACATACTGTTTGGATAAGGTAGAAGTAGTCTTTAGTGCGGTAGGAACACCTCCGGACGAAGATGGAAGTGCAGACTTGAAGTATGTGTTGGAAGTTGCTCGCACAGTTGGACGTCATATAAAAAAACATGTTGTATTAGTCACGAAGAGCACTGTACCTGTTGGTACAGCAAAAAAAGTTCGTGCAGCGGTGCAGGAAGAGTTGGATAAACGTGGGGTTGATATAGAATTTGATGTTGCTTCTAATCCTGAATTCTTGAAGGAGGGAGCGGCTATAAAAGATTTCATGACACCGGATCGTGTGGTAGTAGGTGTTGAAAGTGAACGGGCGAGGAAAATGATGGAAAAATTATATCGTCCCTTCACACTAAATGGCTATCCCATCCTGATCATGGATGTTCCTTCTGCTGAAATGACCAAATATGCCGCCAATGCCATGCTGGCAACCCGTATCAGTTTCATGAACGATATAGCCAATCTTTGCGAACGTGTTGGAGCAAATGTAGACCATGTGCGTAAAGGCATGGGGGCGGATTCCCGTATCGGTAGTCGGTTCCTGTATGCTGGTTGTGGATATGGCGGTTCCTGCTTTCCTAAGGATGTGAAAGCCCTGGTACATACAGGAGTAGAAAATGGATACCACATGCGTGTTATAGAAGCTGTGGAAGAGGTAAATGAAGAGCAAAAGAATATAGTGTTTGATAAATTGAATAGGGCTTTTAATGGTGATCTGAAAGGAAAGACTATTGCCTTGTGGGGATTATCTTTTAAGCCAGAAACAGACGACATGCGCGAAGCCCCGGCGTTGGTTGTGATTGACAAACTCCTGAAAGCAGGTGCTGTAATTAATGTATTTGATCCTATAGCTATGGATGAAACAAAGCGTAGAATAGGAGATGTAGTCAGCTATTGTAAAGATATGTATGAAGCAGTGATCGATGCAGATGCTATTGCTTTGATGACGGAGTGGAAACAATTCCGTATGCCCTGTTGGGCGATCATCCGTAAGGCCATGAAGAATTATGTGGTAGTGGATGGTAGAAACATCTACGATGGCGAGGAATTAAAAGAATTAGGTTTTACTTATTCGAGGATCGGACAAAAATGAAACGGATATTAGTAACGGGTGGAGCCGGTTTTATCGGCTCCCATTTGTGCGAACGTTTGGTGAAAGAAGGCGATGACGTGATTTGCCTGGATAATTATTTTACCGGAAGTAAAGATAATATTCGTCACCTGTTGCAGTATGACAACTTTGAGTTGGTTCGTCACGATGTAACTTCTCCCTATTATGCTGAGGTCGATGAGATCTATAACTTGGCTTGTCCTGCTTCGCCTCCCCATTATCAATATAATGCCATCAAGACAATGAAAACCTCTATTTACGGAGCTATGAACATGTTGGGGGTGGCTAAACGAACCAAGGCAAAGATTCTCCAGGCATCGACCAGTGAAGTGTATGGTGATCCGGCCATTCATCCTCAGGTTGAGTCTTATTGGGGAAATGTGAACCCGATCGGTATCCGTAGTTGTTACGATGAAGGTAAACGCGCAGCTGAAACTTTGTTTATGGATTATCATCGTCAGAATGGTGTACGGATTAAAATCATCCGCATCTTCAATACCTATGGTCCTCGAATGAATTCGAATGACGGACGTGTCGTTTCCAATTTTATTGTGCAGGCGTTGAAAGGGGAAGATATCACAATCTATGGAGATGGAACTCAAACCAGAAGCTTCCAATACATAGACGATTTGATTGAAGCCATGATCCGAATGATGGCTACCGATGATGACTTCATCGGTCCTGTCAATACAGGAAATCCGGGAGAGTTCACCATGTTGGAACTGGCAGAGAAGGTGATAGAGTTGACTCATTCGAAATCAAAGATTGTACATTGTCCGTTACCGGGTGACGATCCGAAACAGAGAAAACCGGATATTACATTGGCGAAAGATAAATTGAATTGGGAACCTAAAATTTCTTTGGAAGAAGGGGTAAAGAAAACGATTGCTTATTTTATCAAATTACATGAGTGATTCTGTAAGGTATCGAGCCGTAAAAGGCGTGATGTGGAGTGCTATTGAACGGTTTTCCGTGCAAGGGATACAGTTTGTCCTGACTATTATTATAGCTCGCTTGGTTTTACCTTCGGAATACGGATTGATCGCTATGTTGGGTATCTTCTTGGCGATTGCTCAGACATTCGTGGATAGCGGTTTCTCAAACGCTCTGATCCAGAAGAAAGACCGGACGGAAGTGGACTTTTCTACGGTATTTTATTTCAATATCTTTATCGCTTTGATTATTTATGGGGTATTGTTTGCTGTCGCACCTTATATCGCTTCGTTCTATCGAGAGCCAGCGCTTACGGATGTGACGAGATGGGTGGGTTTAAGTCTCATACTGAACGGTCTTTCTGTTGTTCAACGGGCTAAGCTGACCGTTCGTGTGGATTTCAGGACGCAGGCGAAAGCCTCCTTGGTTGCGGTGATCGTAAGCGGACTGATAGGTGTCCTTTTGGCTTATCAAGGATACGGGGTATGGGCGTTGGTGTTCCAAACATTATCAAGTAGTTTCTTAAATACGCTTTTACTATGGACATTTGCGAAGTGGCTGCCTTTGTGGTGTTTTTCATGGGTGTCGTTTAAGTCTTTGTTTTCCTTTGGTTCTAAGTTGCTGTTGTCAGGATTGTTGCATACTATTTATATAAACCTATACAGTCTCGTTATTGGAAGAAGATATTCTGCTATGGATGTGGGGTTCTATAATCGGTCCTATCAATTAGCAGGTTTTCCATCTATTAATATTGTCGGAATCATAACCCGTGCAATCTATCCCGTGCAATGTGAGATGCAAGATGATGATGAGCGGTTGAATGCCTCTTTTATACAATACTTACGGATGTCATGTTATATCATATTTCCTCTGATGACGGTGTTAGGAGTGTTGGCGGAACCTTTGGTGAGATTACTATTGACAGACAAGTGGCTTCCTTCGGCGGAACTGTTGTCCATCTTATGCTTTGCGTATATGTGGTATCCGGTGATGGTTATCAACAATCAGATATTGAATGTGAAAGGTCGTTCGGATTATTTCTTGAGGGCAGAGATCATAAAGAAAGTGGTGGCTATTGGAATCTTGTGCGCTACGCTGCCGTTCGGAGTCCGCATCTTATGTTGGGGAATCGTACTTTATAATTTCCTTGATATGGGAATCATCATTTATTATTCAAGGAAGGTGATAAGTACCGGATATGAGGAACAAGCCCAGAATATAATACCCTTTTTCCTGCTTTCATTGGGAATGGGGATAAGTATTTATCTTAGTCAAGTATTTCTTGATGGAGACACGTTGTTGTTGCGGCTTGCATTAGGCTGTATTGTTGCTTTCGTTATTTATATATTACTCGGTTTTATATTTCGGATACGAGAATTTCAACAAGTGTTATTATTGATCAAAAAATTTAGATAGGATGTATAAAGTCACTTTGTCTATGCCGATCTACAACGTGGCACCGTATGTGGAGCGTGCTTTACTTTCGGCTTTGAACCAAACATTTGAAAGTATCGAGTTTTTGCTGGTGGATGATCGAGGTACGGATAACAGTATGGATATTGTCCGTCGAATCATCAAGGAACATCCAAGAGGGAAAGAGATAAGAATTATAGAGCATCCGCATAATATAGGTACTGGGGCTACAAAAAATACAGCTATAGATAATGCTCAGGGAGAGTATCTGTTTTTCATGGATAGTGATGATGAGATTACGCCGAATTGTATACAGGTGTTGTATGATAGGATGATGGAAGAGAAGGTAGATATGGTGGTGGGGAGTAGAGACCGAATAACTAATGATAAAGTATTGCTTAAAAATGTGATTTATAAAGATGTTGTTATTCGTGGAAATTATGCAATATTGGAAAATCAATATAAATTTCAAAATAACTGTATTCATATAGAAACTTGGAATAAACTATATGATCTAAAGTTTTTGAGAGAATCAGGAATAAGATGTATCCCAAATCATTTAAATGAGGATCGTGTCTTTAGTACAAAAATATTTTTTAGTTTGACATCTGTAGCTTTGATTTCTAATTTGACTTATCATTATTATATAGTGGAAGGATCTACAGTAGATAAAAATATGCGAGGATTTTCTACTAGAATAGCAAATCAATATATAGAAATAATTTCTTATTTGAAAGGAAATATAAATCTTATTCATCCTGGATTGAAGAAATATTATTATTGTTTTCTTGTGGATTATATAGTGAGCTTATTGTCTAGGTATGTAAATGGGGATTTTAGTGAAAAAGAAAAGAATAATTATATTGTATCGATTCAAGAAAATATGTTTAAACCTTTTATTTGCTTATCATTTAGAAGTCTTTCAAAATGTTTTTTATTAAAATCTCCTTTATGGACTATGCGTTTGGTGTTTAAATATTTGAAATAGTTTAATATCAAATATTTAAAGGTGTTGATTTTTAATAAGTAATAGGTTGAATTGTGTGTTTAATTCTTATAACTATTGGCTATTACTTATCAATTGTAAGTCTAGTTATTCTATGTATTTTCATGTATTACTCTGTAAAAATATGTGTTGTATAAAAATGAGTATTTGCTGTTTTTATTTATTATATTGTTAAAGGTAAATAATGCTGTTCGTTGATGGAGTAATAAAAAGTTTAATGGTTATGTAAATGAAATTTTTCATGAAAGGAGTATGTGGTTGTTTATATGTGAATTTGAGAATGTGATTTGGACGTTTTAGTTCAAGATGTCATCATGAAGTGAATAAATATTTTCCGTAATATAATCAGTGTGATTAATTATGTATTAAAAAAATTAACAAACGAGTTGTACAAGTAATTGTCGATTAGTTTTATATTCTTTTTAACTAATGAATCGACTAAACATGCTCTTGTTTTTCTTTGAATAATAGTAATATGAAGTATTGATGTTTATGTTTATTTGTTCTGATTTGCATGTGGAAAATAATAGAAAATATTGAGTGTGTTAATAAATATAATTTCAAAATGTAGGCGATATGATTAATTATAGTATAATAATTCCTCACAAAAATATACCCCAATTATTAAAACGATGTTTGAATTCTATTCCAAGAAGAGAAGATGTTCAAATTATAGTAGTGGATGATAATAGTGATATAGATAATGTGGATTTTGACAACTTTCCCGGAGTTAATGATCCATATGTTGAAGTATACTTTACAAAAGAAGGAAGAGGTGCTGGATATGCTAGAAATATAGGTTTACAACAGGCGAAGGGTAGATGGGTGTTATTTGCTGATGCAGATGATTATTTTTCTGAAAATATAAATAGGTTTTTAGATGATTACGAAAATTCAATAGTAGATGTCGTTTATATTCCATACAAAACTATAGATTTAATAACAGGAATAGATTTAAAAGATGGGTTATGTATTACTTCTTTAAAAGAAGGTTCTCGTGAAAGAAAAATGAATACTTTGAAGTATAGATGTTATTCACCATGGGCAAAGATGATAAATATGAATATAGTGAAAAAAAATAATATTAAATTTGATGAGGTGGTTACTTCTAATGATGTTTGGTTTAGTGTTAATATTGGTTATTTATCAAAAACTATAGATATTTGTGATTATATCGTATATATAAGAAATGTAAGATCTGGATCTCTTCAATATTCTCTAAATAAAGAATATCTTTTGTCAAGAATAGAGGTAGGATATCGTGTTAATGATTTTCTTTGTAATATAGGTAAATTGAATTATTATAATGATATTTTATGTTCAATTATGGCTCTTAGAAAGATTGATGTATCGTTATGTGTAAAACATATATATATTTATGTGTGTAGAACACGTATTGATATTCAGATTAAAAGTATATTTCGGTTGTTTAGAAGAATTATAGATAGAATTATTTGATATAGTATTAAAGTGTATGTAATATGCTTTTGTTATTTTTTTTATTTGAAATTGTTTTTTTTATCAAAAATATATATGAAGATTGTTATTGTAGGTTCAACTTTGTTTGATTCTATGGAATATAATTTGAAAGAAGCATTTATTCAACAAGGGCATTCGTGTTCAATAGTGGATATTTCCTCTTCTTTTTGTGGTAGTAATAAGTGTTTTCGTATATTTGATATCTTCGCTAGAAGATATTCGGAAATATATGATCGGAATGCATTTAATAAAGTTTTTGATAATGTTGTTCGTTGCGATCCTGATTTAGTGATAGGCGTTTATCGTTTTATTCATCCGGAACTAGTTCGAAAAGTGAAAAATAAAGGTATTCGGATTATCCATATAAATCCAGATGCTTTAACGACCTTTGAACTTCAACAAATTTTTGTAGAGCCATATGACGCTTATTTTACAAAAGATCCTTATATAGTTCATTTTATGAGAGATAATATGAAATTGAATGTATATCATTATAATGAAGCTTTCAATATCAGATCTCATGATAAACCGAACATGGAAAAATCTGTATGTGAAAAAGAAGTTGGAATTGATGTGATGACATATGGCACAATGTATCCTTATCGTTGTAGAATGTTGAAATGTGTATTAGATGCAGGAATCGATATTAGAATTTATGGAGTCAAACCAAATAGATTCTATGATTCATCATTGAATATAGCTTTTCAAAATAAATATATTGTAGGAGAAGAAAAGGCCAAATTACTCTATGGAAGTAAAATAGTATTCAATCAAATGCATTATGCTGAGATAGAAGGTGTTAATTGTCGCTTTTTTGAAACCAATGGTTCTGGTGCATTCCAATTATCAGATTATAAGCCAATATTGAAGGATATTTTACCAATAGACCCTGAATTGGTGACATTTAAGAATATTGATGAAGCAATAGTAAAAATTAAATATTACTTGAATAACCCTACAAAACGGTATGAAATATCACGTACGATATATGATTGGTTTAAGAGCCGTTATTCATACGATAACTTGGTAGATATCATTCTAAATAAAATATGATATATACGTTATATTTTATTCTATTTTCTATCTTTGCTTTTTTTAACTGTTTTGTTGTTAAGCAGAATAGGGGCAATATTTATTTGTTCCTTATTTTATCTTTTTTGCTGTTGGTCTTTCAAGACGGATTTAGATGGGGAGTAGGAACGGATTGGGAACCTTATTATAAATATTTTGAACAATGTAATACTGTTCAGTCAGATTCTGATGAATTTGAGATTGGGTATGTCTTATTGAATAAGGTAATTAATACTTTTACAGATAATTATACGGTATTTCTTGTAATTCATGCTTTGTTGTTATATATTTCTGTTTTTTATTTTATAAGAAAAAATTCGCTATACCCTCTACTTTCAGTACTTTTATATTATGCTAATATGAACGCTAATATGGGGATGAATAGACAGTTTTTGGCATTGATTGTCGCTTTGATTTCTGTTCAATTTATACTCCAACGGGAAATGATTAAATTTTCAATATGTATTTTTATTGGTTTCTTATTCCATTCTTCAATACTTCTTTTTGTTCCGGCTTATTTCCTTTATAGTAAATTGAGTATGAAAGTAGTATTGATATTGTTGTTAGGGGGAATTGTAATTTCTGTTTCAGGTATAATTAATGTGATACCGTTTGAACTGTTATTTGTTTTTGATGATAGAATGGCCTTTAAATTGGATGCTTATACATCAGCTGGAGTAGTTGATGTTTCATTTGTTAATGTGATTATGGCGTTGTTTTCCAGGGTGATATGGTTGGTTATTCTTTTAATATTCAGAGATAAGTATACTGATGATTTCGAATGGAAGGATAAGTTTAATTTGTGTTTTAACTTATACTTGGTATCAATAGTTTTTTATATGATTTTTAATGGCTCTATATTACAGATTATAGTTTCAAGAGGATTGATATATTATGGCATTTTTTCTATCATAGCTATCCCTTATGTTTTTACCTGTTTTAAGGGGAGTAGTAATAAATTAATTGCTTTCAGTATGATTGTATTGTATGCTTGGATAATGTTTACGAAAAATATGAATGCTCATATTGCTACTGTAGGTGATATTTTTAATCCATATATTAATGTGTTATTCTAGATATGAGGGTTCTTTACATTGAAAGAAATCATAAATCTGGTTTCAGTATTAGAAAAGTATTTACTCCAATTATTGAGGGAATGAATTATGCTGTTAAAATAGAACTTCCTTATTGTAGAGCTGGATTTTCTGAGTTGTTAGCGAATATAATGTATGTATATAAGTATAGATGCAAAGATGGAATTAATCATGTTACAGGTGATACTCATTATGTATTATTGGCTTTGATCGGACTTAAAACAGTATTAACTATCCATGATACTATAAATTATGATCAATTCTCTGGTGTGAAAAAAATATTGGCAAAATATATTTGGTATATTTTACCTGTTATAATAGCCAAACGAGTTGTTTGCATTTCGAATGAAACAAGAGAGCGAGTTATTGCCTTGACTAAATGTGATCCCCAAAAAGTATCAGTAATATATAATCCTATAGATAAAAAACTAAAATTTAGTAAATATCATTTTAATACGGATAGACCTGTTATTTTGCATATTGGTACTAGAGATAATAAAAATTTGCTTCGGGTAATAATGGCGTTGAGAAATATTAATTGTATACTTAGAATAATTGGTGTATTATCAGATGAGCAAAAAGAAGCATTGGAAAGTTATAAAGTGAAATATACCAATACTTACAATATAACAGACGAACAAATCATAAAGGAATACGAAAAGTGTGATATAGTTAGTTTCCCTTCGACATTTGAGGGATTTGGTATGCCTGTAGTCGAGGCAAACATGATAGGAAGGCCTGTTTTAACTTCAAATATAGAACCTATGATAGAAATAGCTGCAGATTCGGCATTGTTGGTTGATCCGTATGATATAGCTTCAATTCGTCATGGTTTTATTTCGATTATTTCTGATAACATTTTGAGAGAATCATTGATACAAAAAGGTAGAAGAAATGCAAAACGTTTTGCTGCTAGTATAATAATAAACCAATATAAAAGGTTATATGAATCCATTTAAAACGATCGTTGTTCTTTCATCAGCTACAAGGTTCAGTGGCTCATACATGATTTATAAGCAGTTTATAAATCACTTAGCAGATAACATTGATGGATATAAATATTATATCTTTATTGATCCTGAGATGTATCATCCTCAAATTGATGGAGTGGAATATATTTATGAAAGTAATCATTCGTGGGGTAGACGTATTTATATGGATCAGATCGGTTGGAATTTAGTTTTAAAAAGAAAGGGTATAAATCCGGATTTAATTATATCATTGCAAAATACAGCAATGATTACGAAACTGCCACAAATTTTATATTATCATATTTCACTTTCTTTTTATCCTAATAGATGGAATCCTTTAAAGAAAAATGAACGTGGTATGTTTTTATATAAAAATGTTTTTCCTTTTTTTGTAAAACGGACATTGTCTAATAAAACTCATGTTGTTGTTCAAATTCCATTTATTAAGAAAGCTTTTATGCAACAATATCATTGGCCAGAAAAGATGATGCATGTTATGTTTCCTGATTTGGAAAGGATAGATGTTAATTCTATTCAATCAAATATTTTTCCACAGCATGAGTTTCATTTTTTGTATCCAGCCACTTCTCTTCCCTATAAACAACATTTGACTATTGTGAAAGCTGTAAAACTATTGAAACAAGGATTTCCTGAAATAGGTGAAAAAGTTCGTGTTCATTTTACTATTAATCCTAAAGAATTATTAGGATTATATAACTTTGTGAGATTAAATAATTTAGGTCATCAAATTATCTTTCATGGGAAGATTCCTCACGAAGAATTACAAAAGATGTATAAGTCAAGTACAGGTTTACTTTTTCCTAGTACAATAGAGACACTAGGGTTACCTTTGATTGAAGCTGCTAAATTCGGACTACCGATAATAGCTTCAGATTTGGATTATGCAAAGGAAGTACTTGATGGATACAGTGGGGTTGTATTTGTATCATACAATGATTATACTAAATGGGCAGAATTAATTAAAGAAATCTGCAAAAATAAAAGTAAATACCCGTCTTTTGAATCAAAATCGAGTTCATGGCCACTTTTTTTTGATCTAATAGAAAATATTCTTAATAAAAGCAATATATATAATGAGTTGTAATAAGATTATTGTAATTTCTATATTTGGTAGTTCTATCAATGAAGTTAGTAATAATAGAACAAAAAATATTATCAATGCTTTAAAAAATAGAGAGTTGTATGTAAAATATATTACAGTAGATTTTGATCATACAACTAAAAAATATAAAAAAAAGAATATAGATAATAATACTATTTATATACACGTTCCTTCTTATACACAAAATATTTCTTTTAAACGTATATATTCTCATCTTATATTTGCTATTAAATTAAATAAATATCTTATTGATTTAAAAGAAAAACCTAGTGCTATTTATTGTACTATGCCTACTACTATGGCAGCCTATATAAGTGGTAAATATTGCAAAAGGTATGGTATAAAGTTTGTTATTGATGTAATAGATTTATGGCCGGATTCTCTTTTACCTTTGACCTCCTTCAAGAGAATTCTTTTTTTTACTACATTACCTTGGAGGTGGTTTACTATACAAGCATATAAAATGGCAGATGTTATATTGGGGGAATCAAAAAAATATGCCTTGGAAGCAGCTAAATATAATCCGTTAGTTCCTGTTTATCCATTTTATTTGGGAGTTGATGTCGATAAGGTTAATAGTATTCTTGTAAAAAACGATCTTGAAATTGCGAAAAATGAAAATGAAATATGGATTGCATATGCAGGGAGTTTGGGTACAAGTTATGATTTTGAGACTTTAATTAGAAGTACTTCTACTTTGAATAATATAATTGATTATAAATTATGGTTTGTTGGCGATGGAGTAGCTCGATGTACTATTGAGAAAATGCTTCAGAAATATTGCGTTAATGCAGAAATAACAGGATTTCTTTCTTATGAACATTTATTGAAATATTTATCCTATTGTGATATTGCAATTAATATTTTTAGAAAGGATACAAAAGTAGTACATAGCTATAAATTTAATGATTATGTGGCTACACAATGTTTTATATTGAATTCTTTAGAAGGAGAGACTGCTGATATGATTGAGGAATATCAGATTGGTTTAAATTTTGATTTTGAAGATAATTCTTTAGATAAAGTTCTATTGGAGTGTATTTCTAATTGGGATAAGTACCATAGTTGGAAAATTAATAATAGACGTCTGATTGCAGAGTTGTTAGATAAAAGAAAAATTTATTCGAAGATTAGTTCCGTTTTGATAGAGTAATACTTTCAAATAGTTATGTACAAGATTTTTTTTAAACAATTGTTTGATTTTTTGATTGTGTTGATAGTATTGCTTTGTATCTGGCCAATACTGCTCCTTATCACCATTTGGTTACATTTCGCAAATAAAGGAGCTGGTGTTTTCTTTTTACAAGACCGTCCAGGTAAAAAAGGCAAAATATTCAAGGTAATCAAATTCAAAACCATGACGGACGAGCGTGATACAGATGGAAATCTTTTACCAGACGAGAAACGTTTGACGAAGGTCGGGAAATTTGTTCGTTCTACTTCGATCGACGAATTGCCGCAATTGATTAATGTTCTTAAAGGTGATATGGCATTAATTGGTCCACGTCCATTGTTGGTGCAGTATCTCCCTCTATATTCAAAAGAACAGGTCCGTCGACATGAGGTCCGTCCGGGTATCACCGGATGGGCACAGTGTAACGGGCGTAATGCAATAAGTTGGACAAAGAAGTTTGAACTGGATGTTTGGTATGTGGATCATTGCTCTTTTTTACTTGATTTGAAAATTATATTTTTAACGATAAAGAAAGTCTTTGTTCGTGAAGGAATTTCTCAAGAGGGGCAGGCAACGATGGAATATTTTACAGGTAACAACTAAACTATGGAGATGAATATACTTATTACTTCTGCAGGGAAACGCGTGATTCTTACAAAAAAATTTCAAGAAACATTGAAACGGTTTTATTCAGATTCGAAAGTCTTTACCACAG
>OATI01000050.1_pt1 | contig 163451 bp, 107 predicted proteins | sample 1494981 | NCBI WGS metagenome assembly OATI01 (sample SAMEA2579952, study PRJEB22360) | human gut metagenome
GTTCTCTCAGTACTATGTTATTCAAGCATTCTTCAAACATGCAGCAGGACACATGTTCTTTTACTTATATCTATCTGTATATGAGAAGTTACGGGGCAAAAACAACGGGGACAAACACCTTTGCCGTATCCACCTGCCAGTCCGGTCCTTTTTCAATCAGACGAAGGGCTTCCTTGTCGGCCGATTCGCACAGACTTTGTTTAATTTCCAGATCGACAGGACGCCCTTTTTCATTGATATGGAATTCAACAACGACTGTTCCGCTCACTCCTTTGCAAAGAGAATCCTGCGGATGGATAAGTTCCTTTTTCAGATATTCGCGATAAGCTTCTTCGCCGATTACCGGCTGAGGTATATGCCGGGGCATCGAACGGGTTAAGGCCTTAGCTGCTACGGGAGCTTCCTCTTCCGCAACTATATCGGCTACAGCGACATCTTCACAAGGTGCGGAATAAACTTCTACCTGGGCTACGGAGGCTGCTGCAACAGCAGGAGCCGGTGACTGAGGGGTGTCTTCAGAGACCTTCGCTTTGGCCTCCCCTGCTCCCGAAGCGCTTTCCTGTTCTTGCATAGAATCGGCTGCAATACCCGCCAACGGTACTTGTTGCAACGGAGCCGCCTGTTCCTCCATAACAACCGCCAGCGGTGACTGTGCCGGCATACCTAATTGTCTGCCCAGCCAGAAATAACTACCGAAACCTAAACAAATCAACAGGCTGGCGGCAATACTCCATTTCGTTATGTTGTCGCGGTGCGAACGGGTACGGTGGGAAATCCGGCGGCGCATCTCTTCAATACTTTCCACGTGATTACCCTCTACGGTCTGGTAACCGTCGAGCGCATCGGAGAGGAAAGGATCTTTCATCGCCTCTTTTTCCAGGCGATGGGCTTCCTTGCCTTTTTGTGAACCTTGTATGTATTGCATCAGATTGTTCATTGCGCCATTCTCTTTTCTATGCAACTTTTCAGATTGCGTTTGCCATTCTGAATATAACTTTTTACACTTTTCAGCTGATATCCGGTCTGTTCCATGATATCGGCGTACGACATTTCTTCCATAAAGAAAGAGAGGATACAACGCTGCTGCGGTTCGGGCAATTTCTCCATGCAATGTTTGAGGGCTGCCGTACGGACATCGTCGCTTGTTTCTTCCTTATCTAATAGATGCAAAATATCGTACGTTTCCACAAATTGTTGGTCAAAATCAGTTGCTATCTCCAGATTTTCTTTCCGGAGCAACTGGAAACAATGGTTCTTCGCCACACTGTAAATCCAGGTTCTGAATTCCCGTATCTCGTAACGTGACAGTTTAGGCAACAAGTCTTCAAATAATTGCATCACAGCATCCTGTGCCTTGACCTCTTCCTGCAAGTATTTCAGACACAAACCGTAAATCAACGGGATATAACGGTTATACAATTCACCGAAATAATCACTTTCCCCGGTTTCCTTATACAATCGTACCAACTCACTGTCGGAATAACTCGATATGTTACGTCTGAAAAATAGCAATTTGTCCCTGTTTTTTCTACAAATATAAACTTTAAATCTAAATGATTACAATAAAAGCAAAAATCCCGATTATCTACACCCGACTTAATTATTACGACGATATTCAGTCGGTGTCATCCCGTAACTCTGTTTAAAAGCCGTACTAAAATAACGAGCGCTGGAAAAACCGGCACGATCTGCAACCTCCTGAATACTCATTTCTTTATGAGAGGAAAGCAGGCGGGTTGCCTCGACCATCCGGAACCTGATCACATAATCGCCAATTGAAATATCCGACAAATGGCAAAACTTGCTGTAAAGCGTCGTACGGCTCATAGCCATCCCTGAAGCAATAAAAGCTACATTCAAATCCGGATTAGTCAGATTCTCACGAATCAACGTATTCAATTTTTGCATAAACTGTTCATCCGCATTACTTACAGCATCCTCTTTAGGAGAGAACAGACAACCGGATTCCCGATAACGTGCACGAAGCTGATCGCGTTGTTTCAATATATTCTGCAAAATTACTAACAAAGAATCTACATCAAACGGCTTTGCCAGGTATATATCCGCACCAGACTTATACCCTTCGAGCGAACTCGTCTGATCTGCTCGGGCTGTAAGTAAAACTACAGGTATATGACTAACTCTCACATCATTTTTGATCCGGCGACACAGTTCATAGCCATCTGTCCGAGGCATCATCACATCACTTACTATAATATCCGGCTGATATTGCCCCAAAAGTTCCCATGCTTCTTCTCCGTCTGCTGCCACATAAATTTCTTTAAACTCAGCCTGCAAAACACCGGACAGATAGTTGCGTAAATCTGTTTCATCTTCGGCCACTAGTAAGGTGTATTTCGCAAGCGATATATCGGCTTGCCCTACCCCAGCATTCTCTGCCGTCACACCGGCATTCTCCAGACCAAAACCGGCTACCTCACTCGACTCTCCCGAGACAGAGGCCTGTTCCAGCGGCAAATCGAAATAGAAAGTCGCACCACCGTCTTCATTACTATAAGCTCCAATATTACCTCCATGCAACTCCACTAATTTACGAGCATAAGCCAATCCGATTCCACTACCTTTACGATCATGGTCACCTTGATAAAAACGGGAAAAAAGACGGTCCATATCTACATGTTCCAATCCAATACCTTGGTCAGCAAGAGAAATACGCACATTTGTTCCTATGCGTTCTGTACAAATAACTAACAGAGTATTCGGTTCGCTGAACTTCATCGCGTTTATCAATAAGTTAGATAAAACGACACGACATTTAGAAGCATCGAAGGGGACTTTCTCCACTGAAGTATCCAACTTGAATTCCAAGCAAATTCCACGAGCTTCAAATTCCGGAATGAAATCATCTGTTACCGACCCTATCCAATCATTGAGATTGTAAAAACAGATATCCATGACATCACCGTTCGTGTCCGATTTTTGGGCATCGAGCACCATATCTACTATTTCCCGCATCCGGCTGGTCTGCAACAACAAGCCGTTCAATTGGCGATACACATCTTCATCCGTCACTTTTCCGGATTTCAACAAACGTTTAAGTGGGGCATAAATCAAGGTCAGTGGCGTACGCAGTTCATGACTGATATTAACCATAAAGCGAACTTTCTCCTCATAGAACTTACGTTCATGTTCTTTCATCGCCCAAGCAAGTTCGCGCTCCTTCTTCTCCATTATCAAACGGATACCCCATCCGGTTATTATCAGAACTACGACAATCATTAATGCTATAAACCATACCCGCTGCCACAAAGGAGGAACCACATTAACGGTTAATAATTTCAATGGTACACTCCAATCTCCGTTCCTCTTCCCATACGAAACCCATAATTCATAATTACCAGGGGTAAGAGCCGGAAACGAAAATGCATGGCTGGAAGTCTCCAATAGTTCCTCACGATCCCCCTTAATGGCAAAACGGAACAATTTTTTCCGCATCAAATCCTTCTCTTTTACGATGACACTCAGTCCCAGAGAAGCATAATCCCATGGGATGGAAATGACTTGTTCTCCAAATATGCCGTCCGGATGAATTGGCGAACCATCCAAAGCCAGATTGATCAGACTGACGGAAAAATCTTCTTCCTTTTGGAATTCCTGATCAGGTCGTATTCTTACAACTCCATCCACACCTGCAATATAAATATCTCCGGAAGAGGTTTTTAAAGCCGGCAGCGGTAAAAACTCACGTGTAAAAACACCATCGGATTCTCCGAAAACGATCACACGTTCCTCCTGAGAAACATACGCATATAACCCTTCATGAGTACTCACCCAAAGACGATCATAAGTATCGAAAGCTAAAGACGTAATCCCAATAAAACGCTTCGTATCAACAGTATCTATCTTTTGTGTAGTGCGTTCATATACATATAATCCGGAAGAAGTCCCCAACCAGAAACGTTTATCTTTATCTTGTTTTACCGAAATAATTGTTCCGAATTCTTCCTTTGTCACAAATAGCGGACGTAACTGTTTATGCGGAAAGTCCAACACATATATAGCCTTAGAAGAACTTATGTAACACGAATCGCCAGAAACAAAACAAGGAGCTAAAAAATTATGAGGTATCATATCTTCCGGCAAAGATTCGAATTGTTGTTTTTTTGTGTCATACACACAAAAATAATTATCTGTTAAAAGGTAAAAACGGTTTTCATCCACACGATACAAACGAACCGCATTCCCTAGCAGAAATAAATCATTTCGAACATTCCCCCAGTTTAACCGGAACTCCCGGCATTCTCCGGTCGTTTTATTAAAAAGACAAAGGCCGACACCAAATAAAGACAACAACAATTCCGAGTCACTATAGGGCATAATGGAAACAATTTTCATATCCGATGTTTTAGGATATTTCTGAAACATTTCCTTTACCGGATCAAACAAATTAAGACCACCACCATCTGTTCCCATCCAGATTTTCCCGTCCGTATCTTCATACATGGAAGTAACCGACTGGAAACTTAATCCATAAGATACCCCGGGAGGAGCATCCCGATAGGTAGTCATAAAAACGGGTTTGATTCCTATCAGTCCCCCCCGGATACTACCAGCCCATATGTTATCTTCATCATCAATGTAAAGACTGGCAAAAGAATTTACCGGAAGAGAGTGATGATCGCCAGGCAGATGCATGATAGCTTTCACAGACTTATTCTTGTAATTATAAATATTGATACCTCCTCCATCTGTCGCCAGCCAAAGTTCACCATCTTTTTCCCGCATATCCTGTACGATATTATGAGTCAACCTGTCTGGTGCTTCCAGATGTTCCAATAGCTCTCCGTCATAACTATAGCAATATACACCTTTATTATAAACTGCCACCCAAATCCTCTGCTGTGAATCCAGATACATGGAAGAAATATTCTTTTCTTGAATAAACGAGACCTGCTCTATCTCTCCGGTATCCGGATAATACCACCAAAGCCCACTTCCCAAAGAAGAAAACAAAACCTTCCTATCCTCTTTATTATACAAAAAAGCATAATTGGGTAATAAATCAGGTAACTGCCCCTTTTCCGGACATTTAAAAATCCTTTTTTCTGCATAGGAATAACAAAATCCCCCTTTCTTTCCTAAAAAATAGATTCCATCCGGCATAAGAAAACAACAAGTTACAACCACCGGTTCACCATCTATTTTCTGACGTATAAATTTTTGGGTATCACGATCGAAATAAGCGAGTCCGCGACTGGTTCCAACCCAAATATGTCTTTCCGCATCTTCTTCCAGAAAAACGATGTCATTATAAGGGAGAGAATGCGGATTGTCTTTTTCCTCCTGATAAACCGTTACCTTTTCCCTGTCAAAACGATTTAACCCGAAGCGGGTACCGATCCATATAACGCCCCTGTCATCTACCAATACACACTTTACAGAAGACTGCGATAATCCGTCCTGTAAAGAAATCTGTTTAAAATAATATTTGGGGGTTGCACAAAGCCCCCCCGTTAAGAATATAAAAAACAATAATAGATTTAATTGTGAATACTTCCCTAATATTTGCATAACTATATATCACCCATTGTTCGACAAAAATACAAAATCGTCCGAAATACAATACCTGTATAGCATAAAAAAACGATTCCTGAATTTTCCAGAACGATATCGAACATAGGGAAATACCCCAAAAGCATAGATTTGCAACAGGTAAAATTAAACAAAAAGTGTACTATTAAAAGTTTTTTATGTTACTCAGAGTTGGTATATATTCTATTTTTTTGATTATGATGCTCGTTAAATGCATCTTACCGGACGAAAAGCCGGAAATCATTCCTTTACCTCAACAGAGTGTATTAGATAAGGGGGATTTTATATTCGATCCAACAACCCTTATTAGTGTCGAAAATGAAAAACAGGCTATGATTGCCCAAGAATTGACCGGTATATTTAATCAAGCAGCCGGATTCAGTCCTCAAATAGCGATACAAGAAAAACAGGCTGATATCATATTCCGTACAGACATGAGTTTGTCGGCAGAACATTATAAACTAAACATCAGTCCATCCTGTATTCTGGTAGAAGCTTCAGGAAACAAAGGATTTTTTTACGCGATACAAACTTTGCGCTTTCTGCTTCCTCCGGCAATAAACAGTCAAACACCGGTAAAAAACATTCAATGGAATGTTCCGGGAATGACTATACATGACGGTCCCCGATATAACAATCGGACAATAGTACTACACACACCTTTCAATCTCATCCCAAAGAATAATCTCGAACAATTAATCGATTGTATGGCCATGTTAAAAATAAACCGACTTCATTTTATACAAGAACCTTACGATAGAACACCGGAAATACAGCAGGGATTAGAAAACATGACTTCATATGCCCATTCTAAAAAGATTACGATTTCAAGCGGGATGACGCGATCAGATGGCATTATATCCAATCTTCCTTTCTATGTGGAACAAATCATCCGGAAATCCAATATCAGCGATTCCAAGGACAACAGAAAACTATTATTTAAACATTTAGCCTCTATTGCCGAAAAAAGCTGGTCAAATCCTCTAGAAACAGAAGGCAATAATAATTCCAAAAGAGTGGATATGCTCGCTTTATATATAGGAAGCAAGACTTTATAACGGTAGAAAAAAAATAATGCAAGAAAACCCTGCAAGAGTTCTCCCGAATACTTGCAGGGTAATTAAGGTCTATTTAAATTATGTTGAATATACTATTCCAAAGCCGGTGCACTTGCCTTTGTCGGCCAGTAAGGATTCTGATACAAATTAGACGTTTCCAATTTTGAATCAGGAGAAGCTAATGTCAACTCAAGAACAGAATATGGTGATAAGTAATAAGCTTTTCTCCACTGATATCCGTCCCAAACTTCATTGTTTTCTTTGATTACACGGTATGGGCGGATGTATTTGCTGTCCTTTCTGTTTGAGATATTGGCATCCCCCTTACCTTCAGCCTGTTCGATCAAGGCGGATTCGTCAGTCACGTTGCCTTTCTCATCGACTTTCAAATAAGCTTCATCCTTATACATTTGCGTCCAGAAATTGACACCTTCAGGAATATATTTACCCATATTTTCAGGGAATAAGGCATCAAATGCTCTCCAACGGATCAAGTCGCTCTTTCTTCTTCCTTCGCCGATAAATTCACAACGACGTTCACGGCGGATGTTATACATAGTCGCATCTACTTTTTCGGAACCGGAATAAACTGCCCAGTCCGGTTCTTTTGAAAGATCGGTTGCTGCAATAGTCTTATTAAAATCAGGATCTATACCAGCACGTTCACGCAACTGTCTCCAATAAGATGCTGCCGTCCCGTCAATTGATCCGTTTTTCAAATAAGAAGCTTCCAGATAGTTCAAATACGCTTCAGCGGCACGGGCTACTACAATACCGTTAGTTCCGCGTACGCCATTACGAATCTGTGAAAAATCATAGCAATAGTGTTTACGCTGGCGGAACCCAGTACGGTCGCGGTGTTCGGTCAATGCCACAACTGTCGGTGCTTCAAAAAGATTTAAAGAATCTTCATTGACTACAACAGTTGATTCACCAAACACGAACAACTGTAAACGTCCGTCGCGTCCTTCTTTTTGCAAATCAATTGTTACGTCACCTTTATATCCGGAATTGGCAGCATAGATCGGTAAACCGTTTTCCATCAGGAATGCATCTACATAACTTTTTGTCATACCGTTATTACCACCTTCCATGATATAAGCCATGAAACCATGTGTTATACTTAAGTCTGAATCAAACTGACGCCACATCAAGACTTCATCTAAAGAACTTGGATCAGGCATTGAAAACATTTCAAAATAAGGATTCCAACCGTAAATCTGGCTGATTGCCGGATTCAACACTTTTGTATTTTGTACCAGACTATGATTGTCTGCTACTTCTTTCGCTGCACTCATTGCTTCAGTCAGGAAGAAGTCGATTTCACTGTCGATGTTAAATGTTTTGCCTGCATTGTAAGCCATGTTCGCTCCCGGCCATCCGGATTCACCCGGTACACGCGGCGTACCTTTGTGGTATTTCTCGAATGTCGCTTCGTATAAAGCTACGCGCGATTTCACCAAAAGTGCCATTTCTTTACCGATACGCACCTTGTTGAATGCCGTACCCGGTTTTAACAAAGAGATGGCTCTGTCCAAATCTTCCAGAATAAAACGGGCTACTTCATTGCGGGGGGCACGTTTGCTGAATTCCACCAGTTCTTCTGTTTTATCTTCCGGTACAGTTGTAACGATGGGGAAGTCACCATAGGTGCACAGACGGTCGAAATAAGCAGTAGCTCGCAAGAAATAAATTTCACCTATATAATGGTTGATATCTTCCGTTGCACCGGAGATAACACCAGCTTCCTTCTTCGGCAATACTTGTTCAAGGAAGTAATTCATAGCACGGATCAGACTAAAATCAGGGCCACCAGAAGAAGGAACCAACCAACGATCTGCTGCAAAATAGCCTGTGTTGGCTTCACCTACCACCATATTGTCCGTATCACCGTCAACATTCAAAGGCCCGGCATTATAGGCAGCATCATTTGTTGCAATAAGAGAGGTGTAATAATTGATAGCATAAGCTCCCAATTCTTCAGCAGAATTAAAATATTGCGCTGGGGTAATGTTTGAAATCGGTTCCCTATCCAAAAAATCGTTACATGACGATGTCAGTATACCGCAAGCTGCCACTATAGGAAAAATATATATTTTTTTTAAATTCAGTTTCATAATCCTCATTATTTAGAAATTAACATTCAGACCTACAGAAATCGTTTTACACAGCGGATACAATTTACCGTCTCCCCAATCTCCACCTAATGTTTCAGGGTCAAATACACCGGTAATATCAGAAATAGTCAGTAAGTTATCTCCTGAAATATATAATCTGACAGAAGACATACCGGCCTTAGAAATCCACTGTTGAGGCAATGTATAACCTAACTGTATATTTTTCATACGGATATAAGCCGCATTCTGTAAGTATCCACTTTGACGTTGTTGGTTCTTACCTCCATCAAAGCTGGCACGCGGATAATAAGCGTTCAAATTAGCACCCAACGGATCATTTTCACCACGCCAGAAATCCCAGTGTTCTTTGAAACCGGCTGATTGCCACATACCACCGTTTGCCCCCCAGAAATACGGACCATCCAACCAATAATCACGTTTACCGATACCTTGGAAGAATACAGAGAAGTCAAAACCTTTCCAAGCTGCATCCAAAGTTAAACCGAAATTGTAACGTGGTGTACTATTACCGATGATAGAACGGTCACCCGGATTATCTACCGTATTGGCACCTGTATTAACAACGCCATCACCATTTAAATCCTTATACATTACATCACCAGGGCTCCAGCTCGATCCCCAACTCGGTTTATTGTTAGCCAAATGAGCATCCATCTGTTCCTGAGTCTGAGCAATACCCACAGTCGTATATCCCCAGATTTCATTCAACATTTTACCGCTGTAATGAGCGATATCTAATGATCTTGATTCATTCGGATATCTAGTTATCTTCTGTCTTGCATCTGACAAAACAAATTTAGCCCCATAACTAACATCACCTATACGATCTCTCCATGAGAGTTCCAACTCAAAACCGTATGATTTCATATCTGAGTTATTGATTTTCGGAGGAGTTGTCCCTAAAACACTTGGTAATTCAGGAGCCGGTCCGATCATATCATACGTATAACGTGTAAAGTAATCGAATGATCCGGTCAAACGGTTATTCAGTAAAGACCAATCCAAACCAACGTCCCAGGTTTCAACTGTTTCCCAGGTCTTCAATGAACTTACGATTGATGGTAATCCTGCCAGATTCGGTTTTACACCATTTACCAACCAAGCGCCATTCGCTGTTCCAACCGGCATAGTTTGATAGAATGGGTACCAAGCATCGTTTGTATCCGTATTACCCAACTGTCCCCAAGATCCTCTCACTTTTAATGTGCTGAAAATATCAGACAGATTACCAAAGAATTCTTCACGGGCAATATTCCATCCGGCTGATACAGAAGGGAAGAATCCCCAGCGCTGATCACCTATAAAACGGGAAGATCCGTCATAACGCCCGTTCAGCTCAACCATGTAACGATCTTTATAATTGTAGTTGATACGACCGAAGAAACCGGCAACTGAATTTTCGGCCTTACCACCACCTACTTTTTGTTCAGATGTAGTTTGATTTATTGTAGGTACTTCCGGAGAGATGATCTTATCTCCTTGCCCATAAAGATTATCTGTTCTCGTTAATTCGGCATTAAACCCAACCATCACTTTGAAGAAGTGATCATTGATTGTTTTCTGGTAATCCGTATAAATATTTGTTGTAAAATAATCTTCTGTATACCTGCTTTCCGAAATGCGACTGGCTCCCGGTGAATAAGAAGCTCCGCCATCCCAGCTTATGGCATAAGGTTGGTTATTAGCATCGTATGCATAAACTGGCAACACTGCCCAGTGCTGATTGTTTGTATGCGTACGCATATTCCCATCAATATTGATTGTCCAATCTTTGATCGGTTCGAATCTTAAACCCATTTGTTGAGTGTAATAATTCTTTTGCTGTGTCTGTACACCACCTTCTTCCATCTGGGTCAACTCCATACCTTCGGTTAAATGTCCATTATCATCATATACCGGACAGGTCGGCCAGCGGCGAGCAATATTATGGAAGAACAATCCCGTCATATAAGTCGGACGATCGTAATCTTCACGTGTCCATTTACTTGTATAATTTAAAGTAACCCATTTTGCCAATTGAGCTGTTATTTTAGCATCCAATGTGTATCGCTGGAAATTGTCCGATCCATGGCGTATCAAACCATTCTGATCCAGAAAACTACCACTGACACGGTAAGTCAGTTTTTCCGTACCGCCACTTACACTTAAATTATGCTCGTGTGAAGGCGCCCAATTACGATATACTTCAGCAAACCAGTCTGTATTAGCATTAGCCCCTGTATACATTTCCCACTTATTTTGAGAATTGGGAGTAGAAACTGTTTTTATTTTACCAGCCTGATAATCCTGAATACGCTGCATGACATCAGCACTAAATACCGGACTCTGACCAGCATTGGCAGCTGCTGCATTAAAATATTGTGCAAACTGATAAGAATCCATCATTTCCGGTATCTGCAAAGCATCTGTGAAACGAACATTACCAGAATAACTTACGTTGGTTTTACCTGCTTTTCCACCTTTTGTCTTAATCAAAATCACACCAAACGATGCACGCGAACCATAAATAGAAGACGCTGCAGCGTCTTTCAAAACAGAAACCGATTCGATATCATTCGGATTGACAGTGTTCATATTACCTTCAATACCATCAATCAATACTAATGGTTTCGAACCGGAACCGTCACCGATAGTACCAGCACCACGAATATTGAAATTCATTTCATTATCAAGCGTACCACCACCTGAATTTACAGAAAAGTTCAAACCGGGAACTACACCTTGCAAAGCTTGCGAAACATTCTGAACCGGACGAGATTCGAGCACTTCTGCATCCACCATACTGACCGACCCAGTTAAATTAACCTTTTTCTGTGTACCAAAACCTACAACTACCACTTCATCAAGTGTTTGTGTATCTTCCTTAAGTACAATTTTAATAGGGCTTTGCCCTGTGTACTTTACCTCCTGGGTAATATAACCGATAAAGGAAATTTGGATCAAGTCTCCTTTTTTGACATGAGAGAGTTCAAAATTTCCATTCATGTCCGTAACAGTTCCATTTGTAGTTCCTTTTACGACAACAGAAGCACCGGTTACAGGCCCAAACTCATCTTCAATAGTCCCTGTAAGTTTGTCTGTTTGTTGAGTAATAGTTGTTGTTGCACTCACTTCCATAGCATGAAGTTGCCCTCCATAAGAAAAGGCTAACGAAAGCAACAAAACACCAACGGTTTGCATTTTTTTTAGCATAGCATTACTTTTAATTATTAAAACTAGGTTAACTATAAGGAATAACTTATGTTAATCAAAAGATTATAAACTTTGACGCCAATCATATTTATATTTGTTTTTATATTAGTTCTGGTAGAACTCAGTCCTTATTTTTCAATACCCACAAGGGTTACAAGCCTGTTCCATTTACTTTAAAAACGTATGATTAGATTTTATTATAAAAGCTGATTTTCTTTTTGTTTTTTAAATATACCTTCTGTTGCTATTTTATTTTTTAAATATTTGAAAGGTTAAAATGTGATATATTTAAAAATAATATATATATTTGCACCGAAAACAAAAATAGTTCTACCAGAACTATGGTATTCCTTATTATATTCTATCTCTTGAAATTTCAGGGCAACCGCACCAAATTGTTTGAAAAGCCAACAGCAAAGACTTTTGGAGATCCGAAAAGCCCTCGTTTTTAGAAAAATCTATCCCCCAATGGAGTTTTATAAATTTACTTTCACCTTTCACCATCTATAACATATTATAAAGCAGGCAATTGCAGTGAAGGAAGAGTGAGGGGTGAAAAAACGGAGATGTTTGTCACGAGCATCATACCAGTTTAGGAGGGATGAGTTCCTGGCTGTCCAGGCGAGAATATATTGCACGATTACGAAAGAAAGGAGTGGAAAATATGCATTTCCCCACTTTTCCCATGCCTATGGGGATTTTTCCCCACCAGTATGGGGAAAAGTCCCCACTATGGTGGGGAAATCTCTAACTTATCCAGCAATACATCATGTTCCACACTTTACGACATAAGAGGGGCAAACATCCCTTCCAATAAAAATAAAATAACAACTAATACAATCTTAACATAATACATAACCCGACATTTAAGATATGTAAAATTATTATTACAACAACCACATCACATAAATATTGATTTTTAAGCATTACAAACATTCAGTTATTATCACTTCTTTATTAAAAAAAGGCACTGCTTTCACAAGCAACGCCTTTCTTTATATAACTAACCTGTAGAAACAAATTACATTCTATTTACTACAAACTAATTAGCATTCATGGTATTCTTTCCTAGCTATCGCAGTAGAAAAGATAATATTCATAAAGTTAACATAAACTAGTATCTTCTATAAAAATCCCAATAACATCATTTGTAATCATTGTCAATATTTTGTTTGGTGAAACAAATGTACATATTTTAAAATTAAATTCACAAATAATGGAAATCTGGTATTATAATAGAGAAGTCCAGCCTTATTTATCTTTTTGTCAACTTATTTTAGGACGAGAGGAAAGACGCGAACAAACACGTGCTGACTGTGAAAAAAATCACAAAATAAGGTATCCCTTACATATTAATAACTAAGATATACAAACACGGCTTGCAACATTCCGCAAATGCCAGTATCTTTGTAAATTATTTATTAAATAAAATGGGAAGACGCTCAGGTTACAAAGACACAAATCTCAAAAAAGCCCCTCGCGGACGCAAAGTAACGGTGAAGGAAGAGAATACATTGCTCCCTTTCCTGTTCGCATTGCTAAGTGAACAGAGCAAAAGTTCCGTCAAGGCTTTACTCAGCCACGGACAAATCTTGATAAACGGGAAGGTTACCTCCCAGTTCAACGCTCCTTTAGTGCCGGGAGACGAAGTCGAGATCAGTTACGAACGGGGAAAGGTGGAATTCAGCAACCCCTTGTTACATATTGTCTGGGAAGATGACGACCTGATCGTTGTCAATAAGAAAAGCGGGCTCATGTCCGTTTCCAGCGACCGTGTAAAGGAACGTACCGCTTATCATCTGCTCAGCGATTACGTCAAGAAGAATGATCCCCGGAGCAAGATTTTTGTCCTCCACCGGCTCGACCGGGATACTTCGGGACTGATGATGTTTGCCAAGAACCAACGGGTGCAGAAAGCATTGCAGTCGAACTGGAACTCGGCCATCACCCAACGTTCTTACGTTGCCGTAGTAGAAGGCCGCCCAGAGAAAGACCATGACCTGATCGTCTCGAACCTGGTTGAAAATGCCAAGATGCAGGTATATGTAACAGCCGAAGGCGACGGAAAGGAAGCCATCACCCGTTACCATGTGCTGCACAGCAACGGCCATTATTCTTTACTGGAACTCGACCTGGAGACAGGACGTAAAAACCAGATACGTGTCCAGATGGAATCTATCGGACATCCCATCGCCGGCGATTATAAGTACGGCGCAGATACTGATCCCGCCGGACGGCTGATGCTTCATGCCCGACGGCTCTTCTTTATTCATCCGGAGACAGGGGAAGAAATGCGTTTCGAAACACGTATCCCGGATGCTTTCGTTTCATTAGCTAAATAAACTAAGACAGAAATATAGACATAGTATGAAGAAACTCTTTAGTATCTTATTGCTGGTGTTCGTAACACTGGCCGTACAGGCTCAAATTCATCAGCCTGTCAAGTGGAAAATAAAACTGGAGGACTCCAAAACTGCCGAAAAAGAAATCGTATTCACCGCCACCATTGAAAAAGGCTGGCATCTGTACGATATGAACCTGCCCGAGGGGGGACCTGTTTCAACCTCGTTTACTTTTGAGACACTCCAGGGGGCCGAACTGATCGGACAACCGGTATCCAACATCAAGCCGACCGTCGTTTACGACGAACAGTTTGCCATGGACCTCCGTTGGTTCCCCGGTGCCGTAACCTTTACACAAAAGGTAAAAATACTCGACCCGAAGAAGTTTAAAATCGAAGGGGAAGTCGAATTCATGGTCTGCAACGACGAAACCTGTTTGCCACCCGACCGTGAGAGTTTTGCTTTCGACAGTAAAAATACGAAACTGACATTGCCTGCCGAAGCGCCTGTCGTGGAAAAAGAGGATGTTACAAAAGAACAGCCGGATACGAACCTCGTAGTGGAAGAAGGAAAAACCCTGACAACACCCGACCCGGTTGCAAAAGAAGAAAAAGTAATCGTCAATCCGGAAAAGATAACCAACGCATTAACGAACGATGCTGCTTTATGGACACCGGTTATCGACGAGTTGAAGGCCTTTGGCGATACGACCGTTACGGCAACCGATACCTCCTGGCTGTTCATCTTCTTCGCCGGATTCCTCGGCGGATTGATCGCCTTGCTGACACCTTGCGTGTGGCCGATGATCCCGATGACGGTTAGTTTCTTCCTGAAACGTACGAAAGACCGGAAGAAAGCGATTCGCGATGCACTGACATACGGCTTGTCCATTATTGTAATCTACCTGGTGATGGGATTACTTATCACGGGTATTTTCGGGGCTAGCGCACTGAATGACTTATCGACGAACGCTATATTCAATATTATATTCTTCCTGTTGCTGGTTGTATTTGCCATTTCGTTCTTCGGAGCATTTGAAATGGTTCTACCTGCTTCATGGACAACGAAACTGGATAGCAAAGCGGATTCTACCACTGGTATATTGAGTATCTTCTTTATGTCGTTCACCCTGGTACTGGTATCTTTCTCCTGTACCGGTCCGATTATCGGAACATTGTTGGTTCAGGCTGCATCCATGGGAACGGCAGTCGGTCCGGCTATCGGAATGTTCGGGTTTGCATTGGCACTCTCTATTCCGTTCAGCCTGTTCGCCATCTTCCCGAATATGTTGCAAAGTATGCCTAAATCAGGCGGTTGGCTGAACTCCGTAAAAGTAGTACTTGGTTTCCTTGAACTGGCTTTGGCTTTGAAGTTCCTTTCCGTAGCCGACCTGGCTTACGGCTGGCGTTTGCTGGATCGTGAAGTATTTATCGTGTTATGGATTGTGATATTCGTTCTGTTAGGTTTCTATCTGCTGGGCAAAATCAAATTCAGCCACGACAGCGACGTGAAATATGTATCTGTACCGCGTCTGTTTATGGCAATCATTTCATTCGGCTTCGCCGTTTATATGGTTCCGGGGCTTTGGGGTGCTCCGCTGAAATCGATCAGCGCCTTCGCTCCTCCTTTGTACACACAGGATTTCAGCCTGTATGATGACGAAGTCCATGCAGCCTACGACGATTATGAAAGCGGCATGGCCAAAGCCAAACTCCTAAATAAACCGGTGATGATCGACTTTTCCGGCTTCGGTTGTGTAAACTGCCGCAAGATGGAAGCATCCGTATGGACAGATCCGAAGGTGAAACAGATACTCGAAAACGATTATGTACTAATCACCTTGATGGTAGACGACAAGACTAAACTGCCGCATCCGATCGAAATCGAAGAACATGGCAAAGTCCGCAAACTGAAAACAATCGGCGATAAATGGAGTTATCTCCAGCGCAGTAAGTTCGGAGCCAACGCACAGCCTTTCTACATTCTGCTGAATGACGAAGGCAAACCGCTCGGCCCGTCTTATGCCTTCAACGAAGATGTATCGAAATACATACAATTCCTTGAAAACGGATTGAAAACGTTCAAAGAACAAAATAAATAATTAATCAATGTGCCGATATGCCAATGTGCCAATTAAGAAAACTCCTGTACCGACAGAGTTTCTTCATTTTCACATTGGCATATCGGCACATTAACTTATTGGCATATTATTACAATGTCTACGAAACAAGAAAAAATGGAAGCCTTCGGGCAACTGCTCGACATTCTGGATGAGCTTCGGGTGAAATGTCCCTGGGACAGGAAGCAAACAAACGAGAGTCTGCGTACCAACACAATCGAAGAAACATACGAATTGTGCGACGCAATCATGAAAGACGATAATAACAATATCAAAAAAGAGTTGGGCGACCTGCTCCTGCATATCGTCTTCTATGCAAAAATAGGCGAAGAGAAAGAAGCCTTCGACATCAAAGACGTATGCGACAGCCTTTGCCAGAAGCTCATCTTCCGCCATCCGCATGTATTTGGTGACGCATCCGCCGATACGGCCCAGAAAGTAGAACAGAGTTGGGAACAGATAAAACTGAAAGAAAAAGGCGGCAACAAAACCGTACTGGAAGGCGTCCCTGCTTCCCTCCCGTCTGTCGTAAAAGCCCACCGTATCCAGGATAAAGCCCGCAACGTAGGTTTCGATTGGGAACAGCGCGACCAGGTATGGGATAAAGTTCATGAAGAGTTTACCGAACTGAAGGCCGAGATCGACAAAATGGATGCAGATAAGATGGAAGGTGAATTCGGAGACCTGTTCTTCAGCCTTATTAATGCCGCCCGCTTATATAAGATCAACCCGGATAACGCATTGGAACGCACGAACCAGAAGTTTATCCGCCGTTTCAACTATCTGGAAGATCATACCATCAAAGAAGGACGTTCACTGAAAGAAATGTCTTTGGAAGAGATGGATAAGATATGGGATGAAGCCAAATCGAAAGGTTTATAAAAAACAAAAGGGGAACCGACATCACGTCGCCACCCCTCCCTTAACTTAAACGCCAAAACTAAATCTAAACAAAAAACACAAATAATGATAATATTTTATTTTTTCTTGTTTTCATCTTTCCTATCGTCCGGTCCTTTCATAAAATTCCGTGCAAACTTATATTCTGCCCGCCGGTATTTATAAAGTTTCTCAGGCGATAATATCTTTTTGAATTTCTCGTAATATTCTTTTTCCAAAGCCGCTTCCTTCATCTTCACTCCGAGACATTCATCATTCACTTTCGAATAATCGGATTCAGTCGGTGGATTCTTATGCTTCAGATCCTTCGTCAGCTTACGGCATTCACGGCCAACTTCGAACATTTTTTGTTGTAACTCATTACACAACGGTATAAAAGCTGCTGCTTCTTCCGGTGTCAAGCCTACTTCAGCTGTAATGAAAGCATTTCGCTTTGCCTGAAAGACCTCCTTATCAAAATGTCGATGTTGTTGTTTTTCTCCCTGCGCCAACACTTTCGAAGAGAACAAAACTGAAATCGCCACAAATGTAATAAAAAATATTTTGCTCATACAACTATTATTACAAAAATATGCTAATAACTTCTTTTTTTCGTCAATTTATTCGTAATTGCCCAATTCTTCTGCTAAAAGATAATCCGTATATTGGGCCTCCAGATACTCCAGGTATTCTTCATTCTCTGCTTCCATGATAGCAGTTTTTACTTCCGATGCATCTTTAGACTGTACTAACAATGTATCAGACTGGCTCTTTTCACCGTCGAAACCGACTATTGCTTTAAAGAACAACCCCAGTCCGGCAAATACAGCAGCCATATACAACCACGGACGGGCACGGTCCATCATGGAGACCTTTTTCGCCTCGGCCTTCGGTTTATCAGGTAACTGGCTCATTATATTAGCCGTGAGATCCTTCATATACCCGTCGGGCACAGTAAAAGGATTCTTTCCTTTAAAACGTTCCAGATTGTTTTGTTCTTTTTCCATACACTTCCGTTTTAATACACCTTTGACGAGCTTCGCCCCAAAAGGTTTAAATGTCTTTTGTTAAAAACTCCTCGACTTTTTTGACTGCATGATGATAAGAGGCTTTGAGGGCGCCGACAGAGGTTCCCAGAATATCCGACATATCTTCATACTTCATCTCGTCAAAGTATTTCATGGTAAACACCAAACGTTGTTTCTCCGGTAAAGTGAGGATGGCATTCTGCAATTTCAGCTGTGCCTCGTCACCGTCAAAATAGTCATCTCCCTTCAGACGTTCCAGCAAAAAGACATCGGTATCGTCGATCGAGACGTTATTCATATTCCGCTGGCGGTTCAGGAAAGTAATACATTCATTGATGGCAATCTTATACAGCCAGGTAGACAACTTCGCCTCTCCCCGGAAATAATCGATATTCGTCCAGGCCTTCAGAAAAGTATTCTGCAAAAGATCATTTGCATCGTCATGGCTCAGTACCATCTTTCGTATCTGCCAATATAACTTTTCCCCATAAAGATTCACCACCCAGGCAAAAGCATCCCTTTGCCGGGCCGGATCCCGTAGTTGTTCTACGATTTCATCTTCCGTATATTGCTGCATCCTCTCCATATTTGGCTCAAATATACAAAAAAGTACGGATATAAAAAAAGCGGGCAACTTTACAGTTGTCCGCTTTTCGGAAGTGCCCAGAACAGGACTCGAACCTGCACGCCTCGCGACACACGCACCTGAAACGTGCGCGTCTACCAATTCCGCCACCTGGGCATTTCATTACTTTCAGGTAAGCAATCTCTCGTGATTGCGGTGCAAAGGTAGTGTTTTTTTTTATACTGCAAAATATTCAGGTATTGTTTTTACAATATTTCTTCAAAATTCCCCCCTTCATATTTCGGGCCTGTCTCTCTTTATCGATTCTTTCTTCCGGTAAACGGAAGGGGATACTCCCATAACCCGCGTAAAAATACGGGAAAAATAGGCTGCCTCCTCAAACCCGAGTTTCATCGCAATCTCATTAACCTTTAGACTGGTAAGTTCTATATACTGACAGGCTTTCTGTATCTTCAGACGGATAAAATAATTGATTGGCGACATCTTCGTCTCCTTTTGAAAAAGCATGGAGAAATGAGAAGGAGAATATTTAAAATAATTAGCCAACTGCTCAAGAGACAGACTGCGTTCCACATTTTCCTGCATATAATGAATCACTTTCGAAGAAAATGAATACTCTTTATGTGTCGTAAGGTTATAATAACGGAACTGCTCCAGATACACGAACGAACTCAGGAGCATATAAAGACACATAGAAGAATAAGTCATATATTCCTTTGTGTATCCCATAGAGAAACAACTGTATATCTCCTCGAATAACCGTATCCTGTCCTGAAGCCGCGAATGTTCTCCCGGCAAAATATCTTTGGGCATGTTGTAGGACGGGACAAACTCTTTACACAGTTTTCCTTTAAAATGAAGGAAATAGATGGTCCAGGGATCATGCTCGTCCGCTCCAAATGAATAGGGGACATCGGGTGGGATAATGATATACTGGTTTTCAACGACCGTATAAGTCTTTCCATAAATAGTATACCAACCCTTTCCTTCCGTACAATAGATCAGCATCGCATATTTAGAGCCCTGGTCCTTTTGTACATAATGATACTTTACTTTCGGAAAGAAACCGATTTTCCTAACATACAAATTTCCGATAAGCGGTTCGCTGCTGTACGAATCCAGTAATTCGTCCGGCAGGGAAACAAAACGTTCTCCTTTGAATCCTTCCTTAATCTTTATCATGGCTTCAATCATAAGACCTGTTCCAATAAAGAAAACCTTCGCTTTCTCTAACCGGGAACTTACGGTCGGTTTACGATGCGAAGATACAAAAAAACTCCGCCGGTTTCCCGACGGAGTTTCTATCTTTAATACTTTCGGACTTTTCAGTCTTTCAGGTACCTTATTTACTTAACAACAGTTTTAACTGCGCTTTCGCCTTCAACAGCTACTACAACGATACCTGCCGGAGCAGAGATTGTAGCATTGTCAGAAGAAAGAACTGTTCTTGCGATTGTCTGTCCTAATACATTTGTTACAACAACTGTCTTATTAGCAGCACCCTGGATTGTTACAGAACCTACGCCACCGAATACGTTGAATCCATCAACTGTGATGTCTTCGTTGCCTACTGGCGGGCTGTAAGAATCTTCGTCAAACTGCATGTCACCTGTAACAGGTTCAGTAAAGATTGAAGTACCGAACTCAGCGATGTCAGATGAAGCAGATTTTACAATTGAAGGAGAATAGCTATAAGCTGTTACGCGTACTGCATATTCAGTCTTCGGCTGCAAGTTGATTGCTCTGATTGAAGTTGAAGTAGGACCTACTTCTTCTGATTCAATACCCTGAACAAAGAGGAAGTCCCATTTGTCAGATTCTTCCATGTAGCTAGCTACCGGCAGAGAACCGAAGTCAGGATTCCAGTCATTCTTATTGAATGCACCAGTGTTTTCTTCAAGACCGTCTTTTTCGTCACGAGACAAACGAGTTGTGTTAGTGAATTCGAAGATATCGATCTGCTTGCCACCTTCTTTCAACAGAACTGTATAAGTGTTAGCCGGGCTCAAATCAGCGTCAACGCTAAATGCTTCAGCCTTATAAGCCTCATTCAACTGAGTATTTGTTGAAATAACATCGATTGTCTTATATTCAGCACCATTCTTCATGATAGTCAGCTTATAGTTGTGGTGCAGCAACGGATTGATAACTTCACCTGTTCCGTTGAACAATTCAACCATGATTGTACCTTCTTCAGCTTTCACTTCAGAGATAAAGATATTCTTAGAAGTGTTCTGCTTTTCGTACTGACCAAGTTCTACTTTGTAGTAGTGAACACCCGGAACAGCAGACCATCTGAATTCAGCCTTGCTACCGTTGATGTTGTCAGACAAATATTTAGTATCAACTACAGGAGCAGCCAGAACCGGAGAATAATTAACCGGAAGATCTACTGTACAGTTGCACAATGTGCTTGCTGCTAATACGTCTGCAACCAAATCATGATCGCTCTTGTCAGCCAACAGATCAACAGAAACCGGAATAATAGCTTCGCTTACATATTCAGCCTGGTTCTTACCTTCAGTAGAAGCGATCAATGCACCAGCAGGAGAAATAGCAATTACTTTAGATACCTCTTCAGTAGGATCGATTGAAGGCAGATCTTTACCGATCAAATAGATTTCCTTCGTTGCAGCAATGTCTGCATCGATGAATGTAACAGCGCCGAAGTCTAACTTAGCCAACTTAGCAGCTTTTGTATCAGCTGTAGTTGCGAAATACAGTTCAGGTTGTTTAACATCACCATAGATATTAGCAGCTACTGTATCATTACGGTAAGCTCCGTAGATATCGAACAGGCTGATATAGCCATTGCTCTGACCATTATTGTTTTCTACTTCTTTGTAAGCATACTTTTCATCCAAACCGTATACATAAGTCCAGCTGATCTGGTCTTTGATCTGCATCGGATACAGACGAACCGTGTCATTTACATAATTATAGATGAAGTCTTTGTTATCAACTGCTGAATGAATTGTATCAGGAACGATACCAGCCTTGTCAGACGGTTTGAATGTAGACTTAACGTAAGCAAGTAACTCACCGTATTTGTTAGGAATCAATTTGCCACCGTCCAAAGTACCGATAACAACAGTTGTATCGTGATCGAATGCACCAATCTTGTTAGATTTGCTTGTTTCTACAGTTACCGGAGCTACAAGGTTCAAACCTGCGATAACGAAAGTACCATCTTTCACTTCATAACACTGATCCTGACCCAGGTAATAAGTACCATAGTTCTTAGTATACAGATCACGGAATACGTTAGAGTCATATTCGCCCCATTCAAATTGGTCAAGATTCTGGATATTACCCAGGAAGCTGGTATAAGCACCTACCGGTTTGTCACCTGTCAATGTAGAGATAAGACCTTTGAATACAGTACCAACTACGTTGAATTGGTTGAAACCTGTCAATTCTTTTTCCCAATCTTCGTGAGTAGCTTTACCATCACCTGAATCATTTGTCAACAGGCCGAACTGAGCCATATCTGTAAGGATTTCTTCTGTCGGAACCCAATCGGTTCTGGACTGAGGTGTATATCTAACCTTAACAGGAATACCATTATTTTTCAGGTCATCCAGATTAGCTTGTTTGTAGGGAACACGGATATACAATGTGTCACCAGCACTTTCACCACGCCATACAGAACCAGGTTGCGGTTCAAGACCACCAACATCACCACGATTCCAAACAGCGTTTGCATATTCTGTTGAGAAATAGAAGTTCTTATCCTGTTTTACTTTCGCTTCACCAATTCTCATAGCCTGTTTGTACAGACGGATAGTTGTATAGTTAGCGTCGTCAGCATCCGGTTTCAAACCTGTTGCGTAAACATGAACAACATGGTTACGAGAAGAGCCACCGATACCCCATACATAAGAATCCTTATTAGTAAAGTAAGGAGCTGCAAATACTTCAGCACCACCCTTTACAGCTTCACCGACAGGACATTCGCAATCCTGAGCAGCAGAGATCAAACCAGCAGAAATATTCATAATGTTTGCCAATGTTCCGGTTACAGAACCAACAACACCCTTATCTGTTTCAATACCTCTCCAGTTAGTCCATACGTGCTGAGTACGAGCAGATGTAGTCAGAACACCCGGATAATAAGCTTCACCCAGATTGATCAAATCCTGTCCTGAATAACCTTCGCAATCATCCTGAGTATTCAATGTTGCTGACAAGCCCCATTTTTCTTCAATATTATAAGCTCCATCCTGATCGATGTTCATGTTACCTGATGCAAAGTGGAAAGCAGCTTTCACTGTCCAACCTTCATTCAGATTACCTAAACAATCGATAGCAGCATCCGGAATACATTTTGTATGTTTAAATCCATCAACCAATTCACCTTCGAAGTACCAGTTGAATCCCAAGAATTCAATCTTATCTTCCCATCTGTCGGTAGAACCCGGATCAGCCGGAGTTAATAATTCAAGATTTAATGCACCACCATCACAAGAGTTATCAATTGCCATTCTTACAGCATTCGCAGGTGCAGGGCCAGGACCTTCTGCACAATCTAAAATAAACTTAGGCAGATATGTGAAATCAATAGATGTTTCAAGAACTTCTTCGTATTTTGTAAAGACTAAGTCGTCACCGAATTTGAATGTACCGCGAGCATCTACGCTATGTCTTACAAACGCTGTATCCGTACTGGATGCAGTAGTCGTAGCAAATACATAGTCAGCCAAAGCCCACTGGTCTTTCACAGTACCCGGCTCTACATGATAAACAACCTTTACATTTGACCAGTCAACCGGATTGTATTCATTGAACAAACCTGCACGTACATAGAAACTTCTACTTCCGTCAGCTTCTGTTGCCTGAGAGAAGTTACCTTCAGTTACAGCAACATTACCAATCTTTTCAAGAACGATAGGAGCTTTCACATTCAGCTTCAAATAAGTAGCCTGAACATGATGAGGAGTTTCAGCACCAGCCATCTTATCATTGAACTTCCAGATCTTAACATCCATTTCAGATGCTTCGCATTCAGTAGAACGGTTAACACCTACACGGAATTCTTTTTCTGTTTCATAATCTATTTCTACGTGAGGACGAATGAAATCAAGATTAATGTCACCGAACAAAGTTACAGGTTCCAAAGTATCAGATGTTTCGCTGTCATCAGCTTTAGAGTATTCTGATTCAAGAACAACACGGATAATAGCATTATCAATATTAATTTTACCTGCACCAGTTGCATTGAACATAACCTGGTAAGCTTCCGGTGTTGTATTAGCACCTACAGTTACACCATTCTTGTCAATTTTAAAACCATCGTCATAAACTTCGTCATAAGGAAGTTCACCACGAGTAGTTCCATCCAGTTCTAAAACTTCAGCTGTTTCAATCTTCCATAACAGATTACGGTTTACATTAGCGTTTTCTAAACGGCTAATCCAGAAATGGAAACTTGTTGCATCTGTTAAGCCTCTTGTATCAAATACGAATTCAACACGACTCTTAACTTCTCTGGTTGGTCTAACACCCAGATAGTTAAAATCCTTTACTGTTGTAATACCGTAATGAGGTTTATTGACATTGTCATAAAACTCACCAGTTGACAGGAAATCACCTCCTGCAACAGGGCTAGCCTCAGAATCGAAAGAAACAAACATACCAGGAAGAAGAGTAGCATCAGCCACCTTATTCAAAGGTAAAGTATACTTCCAAATATTAACCGGATGAGTTTTATTTACTAACGCATCTCCATCGAGAAGGTTAAATTTCGCAGCGGCTTTCAATTGTGCTTCAGTAGGATCTTCAAATGCAGCCTTATAAGCATCACCTGTCTTGTACCAGGCTGGGACCGCATTTTGAGCAAAAATTGAAAAACTACTGCTTGCCACAAGGAACGCGGCGAACAAAGTAGAAAACTTTTTGTTCATAATCAAATAATTTAATTAGTAATAAAATATAAAGTTCAAATAAATCTTTCTATCAAAATAAAGTTCTGACGACTACTTACCGTCGCATTCATCTGTGCATACCTTGCACCTAAATTCTTATGCAAATATACATATCTTTTTTTGTTGCACTATTTTTTTGTTATATTTTTTTCCCTTTAACCATGCTTTCTTATCCGATTCTTACCTTAAATCGTACAAAGGGGACGGTTTTAAGGACATATCCAACCATTAGCACTTCATTTCCTGCAATATTCCCTATACATTATTATATATAACAAAAAACGGCCACCTCCTTTTCAGGAAGCAGCCGTTTCCGGTTTTATCTTGATGGGAAGATATTACATCATGCCACCCATGCCACCACCCATACCCGGGTTCATCGGAGGCATAGCAGGAGTATCTTCTTTCTTCTCTGCGATTACGCATTCTGTTGTCAGGAACATACCAGCGATAGAAGCTGCGTTTTCCAAAGCAACACGAGTTACCTTAGCAGGGTCGATTACACCGGCAGCGCACAGGTTTTCATACTTGTCTGTACGGGCATTGTAACCGAAGTCACCTTTACCTTCTTTTACTTTCTGAACGATAACGGCACCTTCCTTACCTGCGTTAGCAACGATCTGACGCAACGGTTCTTCGATAGCGCGTTTTACGATTTCGATACCTGTTGTTTCGTCTTCGTTTTCACCCTTCATGCCTTCCAGTACTTCGATAGCACGGATGTAAGCTACACCACCACCAGGAACTGTACCTTCTTCGATAGCAGCGCGGGTTGCATGCAAAGCATCATCCACACGGTCTTTCTTTTCTTTCATTTCCACTTCAGAAGGAGCACCTACGTAAAGAACAGCTACACCACCAGCCATCTTAGCCAGACGTTCCTGCAGTTTTTCTTTGTCGTAGTCAGAAGTAGTGTTTTCGATCTGAGTTTTGATCTGACCGATACGAGCCTGGATAGCAGCTTTGTCGCCGGCACCGTTAACGATAGTTGTAGTATCTTTGTCTACAGTGATCTTTTCGGCAGTACCCAGCATATCCATTGTAGCACCTTCCAGCTTCAAACCTTTTTCTTCAGAGATAACCACACCGCCAGTCAGCACTGCGATATCTTCCAACATAGCTTTACGACGGTCGCCGAAGCCCGGAGCCTTCACAGCACAGATCTTCAAAGAACCACGCAGACGGTTTACAACCAATGTAGCCAATGCTTCGCTGTCGATATCTTCTGCGATGATCAACAGAGGACGACCGCTCTGAACAGCCGGTTCCAGGATAGGAAGCAAGTCCTTCAATACAGAGATCTTCTTGTCGTAGATCAGGATATACGGATTTTCCATCTCGCATTCCATCTTTTCTGTGTTGGTTACGAAGTACGGAGAGATGTAACCACGGTCGAACTGCATACCTTCTACTACGTCAACTGTAGTTTCAGTACCTTTTGCTTCTTCCACTGTGATAACGCCTTCTTTCTTCACTTTCTGCATAGCTTCAGCAATCAGTTTACCGATCATTTCGTCACCGTTAGCAGAGATCTTAGCTACGTGTTCGATCTTTTCGAACTGGTCGCCTACTTCTTCAGCCTGGTCAGCGATCTTTTCAACCACTTTGGCAACGGCTTTGTCGATACCGCGTTTCAGGTCCATCGGGTTAGCACCTGCTGTAACGTTCTTCAAACCTACACCGATGATAGACTGTGCCAATACAGTAGCAGTAGTTGTACCGTCACCTGCATTGTCGTTTGTTTTGGAAGCTACTTCCTTTACCAACTGAGCACCCATGTTTTCGAACGGGCAAGCCAGTTCCACTTCTTTAGCTACCGTTACACCGTCTTTAGTGATGTGAGGAGCACCGAATTTCTTTTCGATGATCACGTTACGGCCTTTCGGGCCTAATGTTACTTTTACAGCATTTGCCAATTCGTCCACACCTTTCTTCAAAAGGTCGCGGGCATCCATATCGTACTTAATTTCTTTTGCCATGATTATATTGTTTTATTATTTCCGTTTAATGAATTAGATAATAGCTAAAATGTCAGACTGACGCATGATAAGATATTTCTCACCATCCAGCTCGATTTCTGTTCCTGCATATTTTCCGTACAGTACAGTATCGCCACCCTTCACAACCATTTCTTCATCCTTTGTTCCGTTACCCACGGCAACAACTTCACCTTTTAAAGGTTTTTCTTTTGCTGAATCCGGGATAATGATTCCGCCAAGTGTCTTTTCTTCTGCTGCAGCCGGCTTAATAAGCACTCTGTCTGCTAATGGTCTAATGTTCATCTTACTATATTTTTAATTGTTAATAATATTATGTTTACATGTGTTTTTCTAATTCACGCTTATTCCTATGCGAAATCTGTGCCAAATTAATTGGCAGGGAAAAGACTGCCAATTTTGCATAAACAGACGTTTAGATGCGCCGACATGACTGACAGGATGACTATACATTCCGCCTCACATGCTTCCCGACTAGAACAAAAGTAACGGGAAAGTAGTTCATAAGTCACGGTCTTTTAACTGATAAGTCCTAAACTTTTATTCTTTTGAGCATGCCTTAATTTAATTTTCAGCTAGCTAAAAATAGATTTCGACCATGCTAAAAATCAATTCCGAGCATGCTAAAAAGTAAAAAAATAAGGGACGAAAGAGTTAGAATCTGCCGTCCCTTACATTAATATATAGTATATTTCAAATTAGTCTATCAGCAGTGTTGCGATGGAATGAGCCGGTAGTACAGGCTGGTAGACGCGACCGTCGATTTCAACAGATACCTGGCGGTCCTCATTTCCTTCGTTTGCCAAAGCGACAACAATACTTTTGTCGGGGTTGACGAAGGCCATGAGATTGCTGAACTGGCCGGAGGTTTCCAGTTTACGGGCACCGGGCTGGACGTAATGGCTCAAATGTTTCATTACATAATATTCGGGAGTGTAATGGAAGGTTTTTGTATCGGGATCGACAACCACAAGGGAGTTTTGCGCCCATCCCCAACGGCTGATACCGCCTTTATCCAGCGAGATATTCCAATACATATAGGCCGACGCACCGTTATCCAGGTAATGACGCATCAGGTTCCAGGAGTAAACGGCACCGCTCCAGTCATTCTTTCCGTCGCCGCATTCCTGCTCGGTCTGATAGAGTTTCATATCGGGATAACGTTCGTGTATACCTTTGATCGCTCCTTTTCCCGCCCATTGGAAACCGACTGCGCTGATATACTTGCCGCTAGCCGGGTCGGTCAGGATGGTATCCACCAATGCTTCGTTGGCACGTTCCATGGTGCCGAACATCACTTTCACGTCCAGTTCCTTCATAGCCGGACCTAGATAGTTGCCGACGAAGTTAGCCAGCGAAGCAGCCGTCCAGCAACAACTAGGGAATATCTGTGCCGAATTGAACTCATTCTGCGGCATGACGGCAAAAATGTCGATGCCCTGTTCACGATAGGCTTCGATAAATTTGGAGAAGTAAAGGGCATACGATTGCAGGTAAAGGGAGTCCTGGATAAACATATCCGTTCCTTCATAACCGACCTTATCGGCAGGCAGGCCGTTGCGGTACTTCTCGTTGTAGGCTTCGCCGGTATAGGCGGAGGCATAATGCTTATTATATTTCATCCAGGCAGGAGGACACCAGGGAGAGGCCCAGATACGCAGGTCGGAATTGTATTTCTGTGCGCCTTTAATAAAGGGGATCAATGTCTGCTGATCGTTGGCAATGGTGAAGTATTCCATTTCGAAATCGCCTTCGGTCTCATTATAGGAATACCAGTCGCGGGAGAAATCGTTGGCACCCACCGGCATACGGCAGATGGTGAAATTCGCCCCTATCTCCGGAAAGAAGAGTTCTTCCATGATCTCTTCGCGGACTGTCGGATCGAGTTTGCTCAGGGAAATCCAGCCCAGCTCGTTGAAGCAGGCACCGAAACCGTCTATCTTCTGTCCTTTCTTATGGGTATGGATAACCGCGTCGATCGTCGGAATCGTATCCGAAGGGGTAGAGACCAGGTCGGATTGCTCCTGCCACGGTTCGTTTTCCGTAGTTGTTATCCAGGATGCTCTTGGCTGAACAGAACAGGAAGAGAGGACTAAAGCGAATGCGAGAATTAAAAGAGATGTTTTCATGAGACAGTAATATTAAGGATAGCATAAACCCGTTCCCGTGCTTGACACGGGATTGCAAAAGAACAGGTCATATGCCTATTTATTCAGGCAGCACCTTTGCGGCCCCGTGTCAAGCACGGGGACAAGGCTGCTTATTTATATCAGAACTTTGCAATCAGTTCTTCTACAGTGACAGGTGTTTGTTCGCCTGTAATCATATTCTTCAGGTTGATCTTGCCTTCGCTCATCTCCGTTTCGCCAACGATAGCGACATACGGGATTTTCTTCGTATCGGCATACCCCATCTGCTTCTTCATCTTGGCTGATTCGGGGAAAAGTTCGGTACGGATACCGGCGGCACGAACCCGGGCGATAATCGGTAACAGATAACTTTCTTCCTTCTCTCCGAAGTTGACAAACAGTAACTGTGTTGTCATCAACGAATCGGCCGGATACAGGTCCAACTGATTCAGCACGTCGAAGATACGGTCTGCCCCAAAAGAGATACCGACACCCGAAACGCCATCCATGCCAAATACGCCGGTCAAGTTGTCATATCGTCCGCCACCGGTGATACTTCCTATCTGGACATCCAGCGCTTTTACTTCGAAGATGGCACCGGTATAATAGTTCAGACCGCGGGCCAGTGTCAGGTCGAGTTCCAGTTCCGAATGCATAGGCAGCTGGTCGATACGGTCGAGGATGAAGGTCATTTCTTCGATACCCTTCACGGCTATTTCGGAAGTTGCCAACTGTTCTTTCAGGACGGCCAGTTTTTCACGATTGCTACCCGACAGCATGATGATCGGTTGCAAACGGGCAATCGCCTCTTCGGAAAGGCCTTTGGAACGCAACTCTTCATTTACATTATTCAGGCCGATCTTATCCAATTTATCGATAGCCACTGTTATATCAACAATCTTATCCGCTTCACCGATAATTTCGGCAATACCCGACAAAATCTTACGGTTGTTCATCTTGATGCAAACGCGGATACCGAAACGGTGGAACACCTCATCCATAATCTGAATCAGTTCCACTTCGTTAATCAGTGAATCGGAGCCTACCACGTCACCGTCGCACTGGTAGAACTCACGGTAACGTCCTTTCTGCGGACGGTCGGCACGCCATACGGGTTGTATCTGATAACGTTTGAAAGGGAATGTTATATCGTTGCGGTGCTGCACCACATAACGGGCAAAAGGAACGGTCAGGTCGTAACGCAATCCTTTCTCACAGGCTTTCACGCCGAATCTCACCGGGTTACGTTCCAGCAGTTCTTCATCGGTAATGCCTGAGAAACAATCTCCCGAGTTTAATATCTTGAAAAGTAATTTATCACCTTCTTCGCCATACTTGCCCATCAGGGTCGACAGGTTCTCCATGGCCGGAGTTTCTATTTGCTGAAATCCGTACAGATGATATACTTCACGAATCGTATTGAATATATAATTACGTTTCGCCATTTCTTCGGGCGAAAAATCTCTGGTACCTTTTGGTATAGACGGCTTCTGCATATACTGTTTGCTCTTCTTTATCGTCGGAGCTAACCGACTTTTATATATTAAATTATTATTCGGAATGCAAAGGTAGGTATTTTGTTTCAAATTCGTTATTTATTGGATAGGTTCATTGTTTTGTCCGTTTCTTTTTGTTATGTTTGCAACATATTTAACAAAACGTATAGCTATGAGAAAGAAAAAGACAAGACAAAAGAAAGTATTGTACGGTGAACTTGGTAGTTTTTGCATCGACTTCGCCAAATACATGGCAACAGGAGTTGTCATCACAACATTATTAAAAGATCTTGAGGGACATAATGCGCTTATTTATTCGGGTGGATTTGTTTTAGTTTTTAGGCTTATTATTCATTAAACTGAAGGAGGATTAGTTATGCCTGATTTTATATTTGTTTGTTTACTGTTTATGGGAATGGGACTCGGATTTTTAATCTGGGCACTTTATATGGAAGGCAAATTTCACAGAACGAAGAAAAAGAAGAAATAAAAAAGCAGCCCGAGTCATTCAGAACGACCCGGGCTGCTTTTTTTATCTGATACGGTACTCGCTTAGTCGCGGCTTCTTCCTCCCAGGAAGATCATTATATAATATAATAATGTAGCCAGCGAACCTAAGGCAGCCACCACATAAGTATAAGCGGCAGAGCGCAAAGCATCTTCGGCCATACCATGCGTAGAGACATTCGTTATCCCGGCACGACTCAACCATACCAACGCACGCTGACTGGCATTGATTTCGACCGGCAACGTAATGAAACTAAACAACGTTGTCGATGCGAACAGGATGATACCGAACAACAGCAACTGCGGGAACTGGTGGATCAGCAACATACCGCCCAGCAACACCCAGGTCATGATATTCGAAGCAAAGCTAACCACCGGTACCAACGCCGACCGCATCTTCAGCGGGGCATAAGACGTTGCATGCTGTACTGCGTGACCACATTCATGGGCGGCTACAGCGGCGGCAGCGATACTATTACTATAATAGACAGATTCGCTCAGATTCACCGTTTGATTGGCTGGATTGTAATGGTCTGTCAAATGTCCGGGAGTAGAGATCACCTTCACGTCGTAGATGCCGTTATCGCGCAACATCTTTTCAGCCACATCCTTTCCGGTCATACCGTTAGGCATAGGAATCTTAGAATACTTCTCAAACTTGTTCTTCAGTCGGGAAGATACCAGCCAGCTTAACAAGGCAAAACCAATAAATATGATCCAATACATGCTCATAATGTTCCAAATAATTAATTGTTATACAAGATATCTCTTACAAAAAGTCTGCCAAAAACAAAAATGGCAGAAGATTAGCCTGATTAGAGGTGGTCTTCTGCCATTTTGTATTAGTATGTGAGGTTTATTCTTCTGTATACCGGATGATTGTCTGTTCGCGGTCAGGTCCTACCGATACGATTTTAACAGGTACTCCCAGCTCTTCTTCAAGGAATGAAAGATATGCGTTAAACTCTTCGGGGAATTCGTCTTCGCTCTGCATCTTTGTCATGTCAGTCTTCCAACCCGGCAGTTCAACGTATACAGGTTCGATCGTATCGTCGATCTCGAACGGGAATTCCGTCACTTCTTCGCCATTGATCTTGTAGGCTACGCAAGCCTTAATTGTCTCGAAGCTGTCGAGCACGTCACTCTTCATCATGATCAGCTGGCTTACACCGTTGATCATAACAGCATATTTCAAGGCAACCAGGTCGATCCAGCCGCAACGACGTTTACGTCCTGTTACAGAGCCGAACTCATGTCCTAACGTACAAAGCTGATCGCCTGTTTCATCGAACAACTCTGTCGGGAACGGACCGCTACCGACACGTGTACAATATGCCTTGAAGATACCGTATACCTCACCGATATTACGCGGAGAGACACCCAGTCCCGTACAGCATCCGGCACAGATCGTGTTGGAAGATGTCACGAACGGATAAGAACCGAAGTCGATGTCCAGCATAGTGCCCTGTGCACCTTCCGCCAGGACAGACTTACCGTCTTTCAGGAAGTTGTTTACCACATGTTCGCTGTCGATCAGGTTGAATTGCTTCAAGTATTCCAATGCTTCAAACCACTGGGCTTCGAGTTCCTTGATATCATACGAATAGTTCAGTGATTTCAGGATTGCTTCGTGGCGTGCCTTGGCGGCAGCATATTTTTCATCGAAGTTGTGCAGCAAGTCACCTACGCGGAGACCGTTACGGCTGATCTTGTCTGTATATGTCGGGCCGATACCTTTACCAGTCGTACCGATTTTTCCGGAACCTTTGGCAGCTTCGTAGGCAGCATCCAGCATACGGTGGGTAGGCAGGATCAGGTGTGCCTTCTTGGAAATACAAAGTTGTTTGGTCAGGTCGTGACCACTGGCAGCAAGCGCTTCGGCTTCCTGTTTGAACAATAACGGGTCGAGAACGACTCCATTACCGATAACATTCACTTTTCCACCCTGGAAAATACCTGACGGAATAGAACGCAGGATATACTTTTCTCCGTTAAATTCCAGTGTGTGTCCTGCATTGGGACCTCCTTGAAAACGAGTGATTACATCGTAGTTAGGAGTCAGCACGTCGACAACTTTCCCTTTGCCTTCGTCACCCCATTGCAATCCTAATAAAACATCTACTTTCATTTTATCTTTATAATAGGCTGTTAATATTCTTTTTTACTATTCTTCTGCTGAAGCTTGAACTTGCATTTACTGCATATCCCGTAGATATACAGCGCATGAAATTCCTGTGTGAAACGGGATATCTTCAGATTGTTGACCTCCTTTTTCAGCACGCTGTCTTTCATTTCCCGAATGGCCCCGCACTTCATGCAAACCAGGTGCAGGTGCGTTTCTGCCAATGCCCGCAGTTCGTACTGAACCGACTGGGCGTTGAGTTGATGCCGCACGATCAGGCCGCCGTCTTCCAGCACATCCAACGTGTTGTAAAGCGTTGCCCTACTCACATGGAAGTTCGCCTCTTCCAACTTTTCCTGAAGGGAGTACATATCGAAATGACCGGCGAAGCGACAGATGCATTCAAAGATCGCATATCTTTCCTCCGTCTTTCGTAGTTTTTTCTCAGTCAGATACTCCGTAAACGACTGCTTCATCTCTATGTACTTCTTCTCATCCATTTCGTTGCGACTCTACGCGACCGACAAAGTTAGCGCATTTATTTTAAACGCAAAGCCTTAGCTATAATATTCAAATTCAAATTTTAAATCATTATAGATTTCCTGCCCTTCCGGTGTCTTCATAAACTCCGGAAAGTCATCGAAACCACTCAACATTTGTTTCGCATGATCGGCCGACTGGCGACCGTAAAATTTCATTGCTTTTATCGCTGCCTGCTTCTCTTTCCAGGAAGCGCCGAAGTCGGGCCAGGCAATCGTCCGCATACATTCCACAATGAATGCGGCTCTCACCGGCGCAACCACCGTCTTCCCTACCCTGAACAGTTCCATCCAGATAAGGTAAGCCACCGTACGGGCATATTCGTCTTCCACATTAAAAATCAGTCCGAGCAGAAGGTTATCAACATACGGCAATTTGCAGAACAGATTACGGCTGCATTGTTCCGCTATTTCCAGATAGGGTATTTCTTTCACCCACCGTTCCGCCTGTTTAAAAGGAAAATCACCCACAGGCTGCAACAGGGATGCCAGTATCTTAAACTCGCGGATATCCTCTTTCCACAAAGCGGCTGCCAGCTCCGAACCGGGTTCGTGCCGGGCGGCTATCTGCTTTATTTCGGGCAGAGGGACACCGAAGTTCAGCTTATAGTCGATACCCTTTTCGCGCATGCTGGTGGATATGACACCGTTCATTGCCATGCGCAGTTGGGTACGTATTTCTTTTAGTTCGTCCTGTAACATATCTTTAATCGTTATAAGATGGCAGGAATGAATAATCCTGGCTGTAACGAAGCATCTGGTCTGCGTATCCTTCAGTATAATCGAGAACGATATCGGTCACTTCGCCTTTGTCGTTCCTTACCTCTTTCATCACCGGGTTCACGAAACCTTTGTATGGAGCCAGGTTCAGTTTGGCATAGCGGGCAAGCACTTCGTCGTGCAAGGTCTGGTCTACTTTCACACCGTAGTCTTCCACCAGTTTCTTTCCGGCGGCGAAATCGCCTTCGCTCTTGATGCGCTGCACTTCTGCCAATAAGGTGCCGAACAAGTTGCGGAGTTTGGCATAATCGTTTACAACGACATATGTCTTGCCGTCACGCTTCTTATATTCGATAACGTTATCGGCTTTACCGTTCTCATAGACCCACCGGGCGATCAACTGACGGTTACGCATGTGAGCTTCTTCCACGTCTTTGCCGGCTTCGATACGGACAAGCTGTGTCATCAGGCCATTCATGATATACTTATAATACTCGGCCTTATAGGCTTCGCCATCCGGAACCAGACCTAATTCAACCAGCTTCGGGTCGGCCAGATAATAAAGGCCGAAGAGGTCGGCACGTGCTTCTTCCAAAGTGGAATCGTAGGCTTTCAGTGCGCCCGATTCGGTATCGGGCAGAAGTTTGCCGGAACCATGCCCCAGGCATTCATGCAGGTCGGTATGCAGATTGTCAGTCAGGAAGCCGTATTTTGCAAGGGCTTCACGCTCCGCATCACTCCAGATAAATTCTTCATTAAAGCCATTGCCCTGCGACGCCTTGTCGTAAGCCTCGGTTATATTCTCAATCGTAACGGACTTTGAGCCGTGGTCGCGGCGAATCCAATCCGCATTCGGCAGATTGATGCCGATCGGCGTTGCCGGATAACAATCGCCTCCCAACATGGATACGGTGATCACTTTGGCACTCACCCCTTTTACCTTTTCCTTCTTGAAGCGTTTGTCGACCGGAGAATGATCTTCAAACCATTGCGCGTTATCGCTGATAATCTTCGTGCGCTTGGTCGCTTCCTTATTGATAAAGTTTACGGTCGACTCCCAGCTGGCTTTCATACCCAGCGGATCGCCGTAAGTTTCAATAAAACCGTTCACGAAATCCACTTCCGAAGTCGTATCCTCTACCCAAAGGATGGAGTAGGCGTCGAATGTCTTCAAGTCACCGGTCTGATAGTATTCAATCAGTTTTTCGATAATTGCTTTCTGGGTATCGTTTTCGGCAAAAGGAACGGCTTTCTGCAATTCGCCTGCAATCTGTTCGATAGCGGCCGAATAAAGGCCTCCTACTTTCCATACCTTCTCGACAATCTTTCCGTTCTCCTTCACCAGCCGGCTATTGAGTCCGTAAGAGATCGGGGTGATGGTGTCTTTACCCGTTTTCATAGCGGCATAATAATCTTCCACCTCTTTCTGGGTAATACCGCCGCCATAGTAGTTATTGGCAGATGCCAGGATCAGATCCCGGTCGCCGCTCTGTACGGTACGTTTAGCCAATACAGCCGGATCAAAGATCACCGGAGAGATTTCTGCAACAAACTGCTCCAGAGTCTGTCCTTCACGCAAAGGAAGTTCAGAGACATTCACCTGCTCGAGACAGCTTTTAAAGAATTCGGGGGTAAAACCGGGAACAAACTTATCCTCTGCATAATGGTGATGGATGCCGCTTGAGAACCATACCCGTTTCAGGTACGTCTCCAGGGCCTTGAACTGCTCATCCTCGCGATTTCCTTTATATTCCTTGTAAACCGTTTCCAATGCGCGGCGAACCGGCAGGTTATAACGACAATTCTGGTCAAAGAATATGTCGCGTCCCATCAGCGCAGCCTGCGACAGATGATATAATAACTGTTTTTGTTTCAACGAAAGAGACTCGAATCCCGGAACCTGATACCGAAGTATCTGAAGGTCTGCGAACTGGTCTACCACATAATTAAAATCCTCCTGCGGCGCCTGAACATTCTTTTCTTTCGGGCCTGCACAGGCGGTTAATGCCACTGCTGTCATAAGCGATACAATTGTATTTCTCATTTTATTTATACTAATTCTTTTGTTTTTTCTGAAGTATTACAACGAAAGGCTCTCCCGCAAAGGTAACGAATAAATCGAAGCCATAGGAATATCACCCTAATATTTTGTACCTTTGCAACCGATATATTTATTAAAGAATGGAAATAGCAGCATTAGTATCAGGAGGTGTGGACAGCTCCGTAGTTGTCCATCAGTTGAAGGAGGCGGGATATGATCCTACCATCTTCTATATCCGTATCGGTATGGAAGATAAAGACGGATATATCGACTGCCCCGCCGAAGAGGATATAGAAATTACATCTTACATAGCACGCAAATACGGTTGTCGCATGGAAGTGGTATCCCTGCATGACGAATACTGGGACAAGGTGGTCAGCTACACGATCGACTCGGTGAAGCGCGGCCTCACCCCCAACCCGGACATGATGTGCAACAAATTCATCAAGTTCGGCTGCTTCGAAGAGAAATGGGGGAAAGACTTCGATAAAATCGCCACCGGCCATTATGCCACAACGACCGAGATAGACGGAAAAGTATGGCTCTCCACCGCCAAAGACCCGGTGAAGGACCAGACCGATTTCCTGGGACAAATCACGCGCCTGCAAATCCAGAAGCTGATGTTCCCGATCGGCCACCTGATGAAAGCGGAAGTCCGTGCCATCGCTGCCGAACAAAAGCTCCCCAGCGCCATGCGCAAGGACAGCCAAGGTATCTGCTTCCTCGGTAAAATCAATTACAACGACTTCATCGAGCGTTACCTGGGCAAACGTGTCGGAAAAATCGTCGAACTGGAAACGGGCAAGGTACTGGGCAAGCACAACGGCTATTGGTTCCATACCATCGGCCAGCGGAAAGGACTGGGCCTGAGCGGCGGTCCGTGGTTCGTCATCAAGAAGGATATCAAGCGCAACATCATCTACGTCTCCAACGGCTACGACCCGGAAACGCAATACGGGAAGACAATCAACCTGCATGGTTTCGACTTCATCACCGAAGATCCGTGGGGAGAATTTACCGATGAAAAAGAAATCACCTTCAAGATACGCCATACCCCCGATTTCACACCGGGACGCATCCGCCGTATCGGTGACCTTTACCGTATCGAATCAGAAAACAAAATACAGGGTATCGCTCCCGGCCAGTACGGTGTTGTCTACGACAAGGATCATCATCTCTGCCTGGGTAGCGGCATGATTATTGACGAAGAAAAATAAGTCTTTGTCAATAATTATATGTATCTTTGTATCAGACTATAATATATACGACTATGGAAGCAACAACATTAAAAACATTCGAGATATCCATTCCCGAAAAATACGCATCCGCCATACGCTCACTGGTTAAAAGTATGGGAGGAAGCATCAAAGTCCGCAAAGAAAAGAAATGCGGACTGGATGAAGCATTGGAAGATGTGAAGGCCGGAAGAGTATATCATGCTGAAAGCACAGAAGATATGATGAAACAAATCTTCGGATGAATAAGAAATATACACTCAATTATACGGGTAAGTTCAAGAAAGATTTGAAACTCTGTAAGAAAAGAGGATACAATATTTCTTTATTTGAAAAAGTCTCTAAACTCCTTGAAACAACTGGTACCCTCCCACCCGAATATCACCCGCATAAATTAAGCGGCAAATACGAAGGCTTATGGGAATGTCATATTCAATCCGACTGGTTACTGGTTTGGAATCAAAATGATACGGAACTTATGCTTCTGTTTACAGATACCGGCACTCATGCCGATCTGTTTTAATAGAAAAATTCAAAATTAGAACGACTGCGGCAACTATCTCGAATGGTTGCCGCAGTCGTTTTATATGATTGTAGCACCTGTTTTTTACCACTGCGGCAGCTATTTCTTACAATTGCCGCAACCATTTTCCCGGTATACCGCCTTTATTTCAACTATTTCACCCTATTGTTTCATTTTTTTCGCCTTTAATTTGGTTTATAACATAAACCATTTTATATTTGCAGCGTGTAGGTGAGACATGCGCAGCTCCTTGCACTTTTTTAATCCATATATGGTTTATATTATAAACTTATTTGCATTCACTTTTAAAGTAAACAAAACATGGAAACGAAACGAATCATACTATTTATTCTGGCAATATTCTTTACTTGCAATCTTGCCGAAGCACGGACAATTACCGTCAAAGTGAGTAACATACGCGGAGAAAACGGAACAATCCTCGTCATGGCTCAATCAGGCAAAGAGACAAAACCGGTATACGGCATGGCCAAACCGGAGAAAGGAGAAGCAACTATCACGCTTAAAAACGTCGAATGGGAACAGTTCGATATCTCAGTCTTCCATGACGAAAACGGCAATTACCAAATGGACTTCACCGAAGACAAAAAGCCGGCTGAAGGGTATGCCATGAAAAAGTGTAAAACGCAACAGGAAGAAGAGACGGTCAAACTGAAATTATATTACCCGGCAAACGAGTAAGACATGAAATGGCTGTTATTCTTTACACTCTTCTTTGCTACCGGCTTTCCGGCTATGGCCCGGAAGCCGGCAACGGCAGAGATTTACTCCGGCCACATTACCGACGGGCAGGGAAACGGAGTTGAATACGCGACAATCGTCCTCTTGCAGGATGAGATTCAAAAAGCAGGTACGACAACCGACAACAAGGGCTATTTCACCATGGAAGCAAAAGCAGGAACATATAAAGTAATCGTCCGGTGTATCGGATATGAGCCGCTGCAAAAAGAATTATTGCTGCCCGCATCCATGCACGACACCCTTTCGTTGAAGGCTTCTTCCTATGCCTTGAAAGAGGTTGTGGTACAGGCAAAAAATATCGAACGCAAGGCAGACCGCTTCGTCCTGTCCGTCTCCCCTTCCACCGGGAAAGACGGAACCGAGTTATTGTCGCAGGCTCCCGGCGTATGGCTGGCAGAAGATAATATCTCCATCAACGGAGCACAGGGCACAAAGGTATTCGTCGATAACCGCGAAATAAAACTTACCGGCGAAGAACTTCTCACCTACCTTCGTTCGCTGAAATCGGAAGATATCAGGCGAATAGAAGTCATCCCGATAGCCGGAGCAGAATATGAAGCCAGCTCACGGGGCGGAATCATCCTGATCTCACTCCGCCGGCGGCAAACGGACGGTATCCAGGGGAGTGTCACGGCCGGGACCGCCTTATCTTCTACCCTTACCCGTTACATGCCTTCCGGAACACTCAATGCACGTCTCGGGAAATGGACCGTAAACGCTGCCGCTTCCGGCAATTTCACACTGAAGAATGAGAGCATGATGACATCCGTCAGGCAATATCCGGACAACGACAACCGCTTTTCCAGCCTCTCCAGGTTCGACACACGATCGGACTATGGTACGGGACACATCGGAGCCATCTTCGAAATCGATACCGTCAACAGCATCGGAGCGGAGATAGAATATGTCGGACAGCTGTCTAAGGGCAACTCTTACAGCGAAACGGAACTGACCAAGCAGGAATGGCTAATAAACAGCACCGGCGATTATAACCAGAAGGATGATTACAACACTTTATCCGCTACCGCCAACTACCTGCATAAACTCGACGACAAAGGCTCCCTGCTCAAATGGATTGTCGATTATGCCGACAAAAAGTCAACGGGGAAAAACAACTACTATGTCGTACAAAAGGCAGCAGGCCGAGATACAGACAGTACGTACCGAAGTAACAGCGATGCGACCTACAAGATCGTCACCTCCGATATTTCAATGAATAAATACTTCCGGAAAGGAATGTCGCTGAACACCGGCCTGAAGTACACGCATACATTCATGGACGATAATTCCTGCTACGAAGATCTCTCGGCCGACCAACAATGGAGTATCAGTCCGGCTTACGGCTACGCACTCAAATACAAGGAAAACATCATGGGAGTATATGCATCTTTTTCAACAGAAATCAATCGCTGGGCGTTCATAGCCGGACTGCGGGGTGAATATACCCGGACCGCGAACGAGAGTGACCGGATTAAACGGGATTACTTCGACCTATTCCCGAGCCTGAGCGCCACCTATGCCTTCAACAACCTGAAGACCTGGATGCTGGTCGGACAATACACGCGCAACATCGAACGTCCGGCCTTCTATACGCTCAACCCGAACCGGCTCCAGACCTCCGATTACAGCTACAACATAGGCAATCCCTACCTGAAACCGACCTATATCCACCGTTTCAGCACGACCCTTGTCTATAATTACCGTTACACGCTAACAATCGGAGGCAGCCTGCACCGCAACCTGATCCGCGAATTCTGCAAGGTAGACGCCGTCGACCCGGACGTTTCGTATATCACCTACGAAAACCATGACGTCGAAAACCATTGGTTCGTTGCCGCCAGTATCCCGGTTCAACCCGTCCCATGGCTTAACCTGGTAGCCAATTTCGTCGGTGTACGCCAGGATATCCGTATGACGGAGAAAGCCGCATTTGCCCACCATTACCTGGCATTCGCAAACGCGACCGCAACCTTCACGCTGCCGAAAGACATCACGATCGAAGGACAATACAACGGAGCCAGCCGCCTGTATTCAGGAAACAGCGAAGTGGCTCCCCGGCACATCGTCAGCCTGTTTGCCCGGAAGAAGCTGGCTGGCAACCGCTTCCTGATAACTGTTTCGGCCGATAATATCTTCAACCGCTATAATGACTTTGCCAGCCATATCGAAGCCTACACGTCACAAAGCCACTTCGAAAGCGGACACCTCGGACGTACCTTCAAAGCGACACTGACCTGGAACTTCAACAGCGGCAGGAAAGTAAAGAAGCCGACAATCGAACGGGGCGTAAACTCTGAAAGAAACCGGTTGAACGAAAAATAGACCGGAATGATTGACTGTTAAAAACAATGACATTATCTTTGAACAAACATAGTACGAACAATATAAAAACAAATAAAATCATGGAAGAAAGACTTTTAAACGAGAAAGAAAGCCTGGAACTCATCACACAGATGATAAACTCCAGCAAAAAGAATATGGAGATCGGCCAGGGGAATTACCTCCTGGTGTGGGGTTATTTCACAACTGCCCTGTCGATCATTCTGTTTACACTGATCGCTCTTACCCACAACATGATATGGAGCTGGGGATGGATGCTGATGTTCGTCATGTGGCCCGTCATGTCTTACCGGCAAAGGCAGCAGCCCCCGAGGGTCATCACCTATACCGACAAAGTAATCATGCAGGTCTGGCAGGTAATGGGCTGGATGTTTGTCATCACTTTCCTGACAACTGGCACCATTGAGTTCATTTTCGGCAGATACGTCGACTTTATCCTTATGCTGCCGTTATCCCTGATATACTGCGGATTGGGAGTATCTATCACCGGTATTATCGTACAGGGGCGCTGGATGATTTATACCCCTTTGGTTGCCTTTGTCATAGCGATTTATATGCTAACCATGCTGATAATGGGTGAAAAAGCGACAACTTTGTGGTATCTTTACTTCGGTTTATCGTTCGTGTTTATGATGATCATACCCGGACATATCGTCAATAATAAAGCCAGGAAGCAATGTTTAAAGAATTAGATCCGTTACTTCATTCACAATTGCGGCTCGCCGTTATATCCATCCTCCTTTCGGTCGAGGAGGCTGAATTCGTCTATCTGCGGGAAAAGACGCAGGCGACAGCGGGAAACCTGAGTGTGCAGATAGACAAACTGAGCGAAGCCGGCTACATAGAAGTCGAAAAGAGCTTTGTCGGAAAGAAACCCCGTACCACCTGCCGAATAACACCCGTAGGACGACAGGCATTCGAGAATTACGTAAATGCCCTGAAAGACTATATCGGAGGAAGCTAATCCCTCCGCCAGTCACCGTATACCAATAAAAAAGGCTGCCATCAATCCGACGGCAGCCTTTTTATATCATTAATCCCTGCTAATTAAATAGCGTATAAAGAACTGATAGATTCGCCACTGCAAACACGGCGGATTGCTTCAGCAAACATATCGGCAACAGATAATACTTTTACTTTCTCGCATTTCTTTGCGTAAGGAATAGAATCGGTAAAGATCATTTCCGTCAACGCAGACTGGTCTACACGGGTAGAAGCCGGGTCAGACATAACAGCGTGGCTGGCGATTGCACGTACAGACTTAGCGCCGTTTTCAATCATCAGGTTAGCGGCCTTGGTGATTGTACCGGCTGTATCCACCATATCATCCACCAAAAGAACGTCCAAGCCTTCCACGTCACCGATGATACGCATTTCAGCTACCTCATTGGCACGCAGGCGTGACTTGTGGCAGATAACCATCGGCAATCCCAGATATTTGGAATAGCTGCTGGCACGTTTCGTACCACCCACGTCAGGAGTAGCGATACACAAGTTATCCAAAGGCAGTTCTCCCTTGATATAATCCAGGAAGATAGAAGAAGCATACAGGTGGTCGACAGGAACATTGAAGAATCCCTGGATCTGGTCTGCATGTAAATCCATTGTAATCAGACGGTCGATACCGGCAGTGCTCAACATATCTGCGATCAATTTTGCACCGATAGACACACGGGGTTTATCCTTTCTGTCCTGACGGGCCCAACCGAAATAAGGAACAACAGCAATTACAGAATGTGCAGAAGCACGTTTAGCCGCATCAATCATCAGGAGCAACTCCATCAGATTGTCCGAGTTAGGAAATGTTGATTGAACAAGGAACACGTCACGACCACGGATAGACTCTTCATAAGATACTGAAAATTCACCGTCAGCAAAATGTTGAATGTTCATCTGCCCCAGAGGACAACCAAGACTATTGCAAATTTTCTCTGCAAGATACCGGGAGTTGGTTCCCGAAAACACCAAGAAAGGAGTTTGTGCACTCATTATTCCGAATATTTATCTTAAGTAAATAGATTTGAATTGTGCTGCAAAAGTACAAAACTTATTTGCAATTATCCCTTTATCTTCGGAAAACTTTCAACAATAAGGGCGAGTCAACCCCGCCCCTGTTACTTTTTCTAACGAAATGAAAGACTCATCACTTATACGTAAACTTCAGAACCTTACCCGAATAAGCCGGCAAAACCAGCTGATACGGCCACGCTGCTGTCAGCGTACTGATACTGGTCTCTCCCGTCAACAAATCCGTCAGTGTAGCTGCCTTGTTATCGTCAAAACCCAGTGTAAGAAATGCGTCGGAAGGAATCTTTACCCGCACCGTCTGTTCACTTTTATCGAAATTCACGACAATCAGTACGACCTCGTTACGGTATTTGCGCATAAAGGCATACTGGCTATTCGAATTGAAATACGGATTCCGCGAGTTGGCATACATCAGGTCGAAGAAAGCCCCCTGAGTAATGGCCTGCTCCGATTTCGCCACGTTCAGTATCCGGGCATACTTCTCACGCAATTCACGCTGCTCGTGCGTCAAACCGGCGCCATCGAACTTCCAGTCGTTGATCCATTTGCGCAGGCTCTCCACGCTCCAGTAATCGAATATCGTCGTACGCCCGTCGCGTCCGCTGAAACCTTCCTCGTCCATACCCGGCTCGCCCAACTCCTGACCGCTGTAGATCATGACCGGGTTCGTATTCATCATGGCCGAAACAATCATGCCGGGGATACCCGGACGGTGATCGCCGGCAAAGAAATAAGAGGCGATACGCTGCTCGTCATGGTTTTCCAGGAAGTTCAACATATGTGACTGGATACCTTCCAGGCTCTGCCAGCAGTAAGAGATCGTGTTGGCCGCAGCCTGATTGCACATCACCGCACGCACGGTATCGTACAGTCCTACCTTATCATACAAATAGTCAAAATGACCGTTGAAAATATAGTTACGGTATTCTGCCGGATTATAAACCTCGGCAATGAAAACAACAGCATGTTTTTCTTTTACCTTCGGAATCACCCAGTTCCAAAATTCCACCGGTACCATCTCCGCCATATCGCAACGGAAACCGTCAACGCCTTTATCCGCCCAGTAAAGCAGGATATCCAGCATCTTCGTCCAGGTGCCGGGCACCGGGTTGAAATGACAGATCCGGCCATTCACATAATCCACGCCATAATTCAGTTTGACCGTTTCGTACCAGTCGTTCTTTCCCGGACACGGACTAAAACAGTCATTTCCCGTCACTTTAGCGGGGAACTCGCTATAATCGTAATCCCCGTGCGCTTCGGCAAACGACAGGTGCAACGGGCATCCCGGAATATAATAGAAGTTATTATTGCGGTCGAACCCTTTGGTCGTATCATCATGCTGCCCCAGATCTTCGACATACGACATGCGGGCATCCGAGTAATATTCGCGTGCCACATGGTTCGGCACAAAGTCAATGATCACCTTCATCCCGGCATCGTGCGTACGTTTCACCAACGCCTCGAACTCCTTCATACGGTTCGGCACCTTCTCTGCCAGGTCGGGGTCTATATCGTAGTAATCTTTTATTGCATAAGGGGAACCGGCTTTGCCTTTCACCACGTCCGGATGGTCTTTGCGTATCTGATAAGCGGAATAATCGGTCTGGGTAGCATGTTCTATCACTCCGGTGTACCAGATATGCGTCGTACCCAGTTCCTTGATCTTTGCCAGGGCCGTCGGTGAAAAGGCGGAGAACTTTCCTACTCCGTTTTCCCTTACACTACCGTTCTTTACCAACGGAGATTTCAGATTTCCGAACCAACGGGGAAATACCTGATAAATGATCATTTTATCCATTTGTTTCATCGCTTTTATCAACTTTAAATATTATCGGTAAAGTTATCCGGGCAAGCGCCGGACAAAGCTATGGCAGAAGCATATTGTTCTTCCGCGCCATAATCGCTTTCACCAGTGTTTCATGTTTATTCTCTTGTATCACCAATTCGAATGCGCGGATCGCTGCATCATAACCGATACGGGCAATCTGTTCCACATTCTCCAAATCAAAAGTCTTATACATGCCGAATTCTTCCGCCTCGATCAACACGTCGCACATCTCACGATCTTCCAGCGTATTGGCCCGGAACATATAATGATAGGAACGTTCTGCAATATGAAATATCGTTTGCTTGTATTTCTGGGGAACCAGCGGGCTGACATTCACCCCGATCACCCGCTCGCACCTGTCGCGGATTATGGAAACCGGGAAGTTATGAAACAAACCGCCGTCCACATAATGTACCCCGTTAATCACTACCGGACTGAAAATGATCGGTATACTGCACGAAGCAGTCACCGCCTCCACGATAGGCCCGCTATCGAACTCATGGCTTTCGCCGTTATCCAGATCGGTCGCTACCACAATCATAGGGATTTTCAGTTCTTCAAATGTCTTGGCTCTCAGATGGCGTTTCAGGAAATACCGGAAACGTTTGCTGTCGAACAAGCCGGACTTGGGAAGCTGGAGTTGTGCAAATTCGGAAAATTCACGGCCTGTAAAGAGTTCTTTCAACTCGTCTGCCGAATAGCCGTCGGCAAACAAAGTACCCATTAACGCACCGACACTCGTCCCAACGATGATATCCGGCTTCAGTCCGCACTCCTCCAGTAATTTGAATACCCCAAGGTGTGCAAAACCTTTCGCGCCTCCGCCGCTTAAGGCCAATCCCAATCTATAGGTCTTATGGTTCGATTCTTGCGTCATTGTATGTTTTCTCTCTTTTACGGTGACAAATATGCTGTTTTTTTTAGAATGAAACAGTATTATTTACGAAAAAGTTTCTCTACGTTTTTATTTTTCTTACATTTACGGGAAACAAAATAACGATCCTAAGGGGTGGTTATTCATTTTAAATCTAACGACTATGATAACTAGTATTTTCTGGATTGTGCCCGTAGCGTCGGTTCTGGCGCTGGTATTTGCCTGGTTCTTCTTCCGGCAAATGATGAAAGAGAGTGAAGGAACGGAAACGATGGCTAAAATCGCTTCTTATGTGCGTGAAGGTGCGATGTCGTACCTGAAACAACAGTACAAGGTAGTAGCCTCGGTTTTCCTTGTGCTGGTTATCTTGTTTTCCATTATGGCTTACGGCTTCGGCGTGCAGAACGAATGGGTGCCGATCGCCTTCCTGACCGGCGGTTTCTTCTCTGGACTGGCGGGATTCCTGGGGATGAAGACGGCGACTTATGCCTCCGCCCGTACAGCCAATGCCGCCCGTTCATCACTCAACAAGGGATTGCAGGTCGCTTTCCGCAGCGGTGCCGTCATGGGACTGGTGGTGGTCGGCCTCGGACTGCTCGACATCTCTTTCTGGTACGTCCTGCTGAACGCTTTCATTCCGGATGAAGCCCTGAACCCTACCCATAAACTGACCATTATCACTACGACCATGCTAACCTTTGGCATGGGAGCCTCTACACAGGCGCTCTTTGCCCGCGTGGGAGGCGGAATCTATACAAAAGCTGCCGATGTGGGAGCCGACCTTGTCGGGAAAGTGGAAGCCGGCATTCCGGAAGACGACCCGCGTAACCCGGCCACCATCGCCGATAACGTGGGTGACAATGTAGGCGACGTAGCCGGTATGGGTGCCGACCTGTACGAATCTTACTGCGGTTCGATACTGGCGACCGCCGCTCTGGGCGCCGCCGCTTTCGTTTCGTCCGGCAATATAGAAATGCAATATAAGGCAGTAGTCGCACCGATGCTGATCGCGGCTGTCGGCATCGTCCTCTCTATCCTAGGTATTTTTGCCGTCAGGACGAAAGAGGATGCTAATATCCGGCAGTTGTTGAAGGCGCTGGCTATCGGTACAAACCTCAGTTCGGTGCTGATCGCTGTTTCCACCTTCGGGATACTTTACCTGCTCGACCTCGACAACTGGTTCTGGATCAGTTGCTCGGTAGTGATCGGCTTGCTGGTAGGTATCGTGATCGGCCAGGCAACGGAATATTACACCTCACAATCCTACAACCCGACCAAACGGGTTTCGGAAGCGGGACTGACAGGGCCGGCCACCGTTATCATTTCCGGATTAGGACTGGGAATGCTTTCTACCGCTATCCCCGTGCTGGCTGTTGTGGTAGGTATCATCTGCTCTTTCCTCTTTGCCTCGGGATTTGACTTTAACAATGTAGGAACGGGACTTTACGGAATCGGCATCGCTGCTGTCGGCATGCTTTCCACCCTGGGTATCACACTGGCTACCGACGCTTACGGCCCGATCGCCGACAATGCCGGAGGAAATGCCGAAATGTCTGGTCTGGGAAAAGAAGTACGCAAACGCACCGACGCCCTCGACTCGCTGGGTAACACCACAGCCGCCACCGGTAAAGGATTTGCCATCGGCTCTGCCGCCCTGACGGGATTGGCGTTGCTGGCGTCTTATATAGAAGAGATCAAGATCGGCCTGCTGCGCCTGGGAGAAAACGTCTTGTCGTTTGCCGACGGGCGCACAATGGAGGTATCGAAGGCTTCTTTCTCCGACTTTATGATCTACTACGATGTGACACTGATGAATCCGAAAGTACTGTCGGGCATGTTCCTGGGGTCGATGATGGCCTTTATGTTCTGCGGATTGACGATGAACGCCGTAGGACGCGCCGCCGGACATATGGTAGAAGAAGTACGCCGCCAGTTCCGCGAAATACCGGGTATCCTGACAGGAAAAGCGGAACCCGATTACGCCCGTTGCGTAGAGATTTCGACGAAAGGGGCACAACATGAGATGGTTGTTCCCTCGTTGCTGGCGATCATCGCCCCGATAGTGACCGGACTGATATTCGGTGTGACCGGCGTGATCGGCCTGCTGATCGGCGGACTAAGCACAGGTTTCGTACTGGCCATCTTCATGGCTAACGCAGGCGGTGCCTGGGACAACGCCAAGAAACACATCGAAGAAGGCAACCACGGCGGCAAAGGCAGCGAAGCCCATAAGGCAACCGTTGTCGGCGATACCGTCGGCGACCCGTTCAAAGACACTTCCGGTCCGAGCCTCAATATCCTGATCAAGCTGATGAGCATGGTGGCTATCGTGATGGCGGGGTTGACTGTAGCGTGGAGTTTGTTCTGAAACAGTTAATATTATCTAACCGGGATCAAATACTTCCATACGAATAGTTCGTAATTACGAGCTATTCGTATTTTTGTTGATAGTAAACAACTTTAAATAGATCCTGTATGAAAACAACTTGTCTGCTCCTCTCCTCCATCTTGTTACTGGGATGTTTATCCGCCTGCAACATTTTCACCCAGAAACAAAAAACACTGAAAACGAACGACGGAAGTATCACCACCGTTGAAACAGGCGGAAACGAACTGACCGTTTGCGACTTCGCTCTGGCGAAAGACACTATCGACGTGCCGCTCAGCGAATTTGTCGAAGACTGCCGCATCATACGTTTCGACAACTCTGACTCCGCCATGTTCAAAGCCTGGTTCACCCTCGTCACCGACCAGTATATCGGGGTACGGCAACGAAGCGGCGGACCGTTCAAACTCTTCGACAAAGAGGGTAAATTCCTGCACGACATCGGCTCCGTAGGCAATGGGGCCGGAGAATATGCCATATCCATTTACGATGAAGTCATCGACGAAAAGAACGACCGTATCTTCCTCTCGCCTTTCTATGGCCGGAAGATCATGGTGTACGGCACGAACGGCAAATGGATCAAAGACATCCCGCTTCCGGGACAGATCAACAAACCTAAATTATCGCTCAATGCGGACGGCACATTATCCGTCGTACACATGCCATTTCAGGAAGGGGAACCGCTTGCCTTCCAAGTGGATATGGAAGGAAACATCCTGAAACAGATCCCGGCAACCGCCAAAAGGACAGTGTCGGACTTCAACGGAGAAGTTTTCTCTTACAAAAACGGTAACGGGTTCGATTTCTTCCACACCAGCATAGACACTCTTTTTATCTACGATCCTATCGGCAACCGGCTATTACCTGAATTTACCATGACTTTCCCGAATCCGGAAGAGAAACCGATACATCTATACTACCGACTCCCGAATCACTTCATGGTCAATTATTATTTCTGGGGGAAAAACGGTCCGGAAAATGGCGGAGATATCCTGATTGATAAAAAGAAGAATGCTTCCTCCCATTTCCGTCTGGTAAACGACTTCTACGGAAACCTCCCCATCTCCGGAACAGGCCACAATTTCTACCAGGAATATTTTATCCGGAATATGGAACCGGGACAACTGATCGAAAAGATAGAAAAACATCTCGCCTCCGGCAAATGCCCCAGCCAGGACAGAAAGAAACTCGAGGAACTGGCAGCGACGCTGGATGAGAATGATAATAATGTGTTGTTTGTCGGTAAAGTGAAAAAGTAAAAGATAGAACAGAAGAACTTTATTCCATGCAACCCGCCGGACAATTTATCTCCGCCCGCTACCAAAATGTTCCATGAAATTGTTTTTAACTACCCGTTGAAAGCATAAATGAAGATTTGCTTGTATCTTTGCAGCCGGTAAAACATTAAAATAATCCATATGTCAATCTCACGCTTTAATGCAGTGGAGAAAGCTTCCAACCGTAAGGCCGTAGAAGCCGTCACTCCCAAACAGAAAGTATCCGAGTACTATGGCGAGAACGTATTTAACCGCAAGGCTATGCAAAAGTATCTCTCCAAGGAAACGTACAAAGCCCTGACCCACGCCATTGATAACGGAACACCTATCGACCGCGAAATAGCCAACCATGTGGCAGCCGGTATGCGTATGTGGGCACTGGAAAAAGGAGTTACCCATTATACACACTGGTTCCAGCCCCTGACCGACGGGACAGCCGAAAAACACGACGCTTTTGTCGAACACGACGGTAACGGCGGTATGATTGAAGAATTTAGCGGCAAACTGCTCGCACAGCAGGAACCGGATGCGTCCAGCTTCCCCAACGGCGGACTGCGCAACACGTTCGAAGCCCGCGGTTATTCTGCCTGGGACCCCTCCTCCCCTGCATTTATTGTAGACGACACCCTCTGTATCCCGACAGTCTTCATCGCCTATACCGGCGAGGCTCTCGACTACAAAACACCGCTGATACGCTCTGTCGAAGCACTGAACAAAGCGGCAAAAGATGTTTGCAACTATTTCAATGAAGATGTTCACAAAGTAATCACATACCTGGGCTGGGAACAGGAATATTTCCTGGTGGACGAGGAGCTTTACTCCGCCCGTCCGGACCTCTCACTGACGGAACGCACGTTGCTGGGACACGAAAGTGCCAAGAACCAGCAGCTCGACGACCATTATTTCGGCGCCATCCCTTCACGTGTACAGGAGTTCATGAAAGACCTGGAAGTGGAATGTTACAAGCTGGGCATCCCGGTAAAAACCCGTCATAACGAGGTGGCCCCGAACCAGTTCGAGCTGGCGCCCATCTACGAAGAATGCAACCTGGCCAACGACCATAACCAGTTGCTGATGTCGGTCATGAAACGTGTTTCACGCCGCCACAACTTCCGCGTGCTGCTTCACGAAAAACCGTTCATGGGTGTGAACGGCTCGGGTAAACATTGCAACTGGTCGATGGGAACCGATACAGGCATCAACCTGTTCTCGCCAGGCAAAGACCGCGAAGACAACCTGCGTTTCATCACCTTCGTGGTCAATACGCTGATGGCCGTCTATAAATTCAACGGGCTGCTGAAAGCCAGTATCGCTTCGGCAACCAACGCCCACCGCCTGGGGGCCAACGAAGCGCCTCCCGCCATTATCTCTTCCTTCCTGGGTACACAAATTAGCGAGGTACTGGATAAATTCGAAAACAGTTCGATTGAAGATGCCATCGAGGTGGACGACAAGAAACGCCTGAGCCTCGGCTTCGGGCAGATTCCCGAACTGCTGCTGGACAATACGGACCGCAACCGCACGTCGCCGTTCGCTTTCACCGGCAACCGTTTCGAGTTCCGTGCTCCGGGTTCGTCCGTCAACTGCGGTTCGGCCATGCTGGCTGTCAATTCTGCCGTAGCCTATCAGTTACAACAGTTCAAGAAGGACGTGGAAGCACTCCAGGCAGCAGGCAAGAGCAAGGAAGTGGCTATCTTCGAAACATTGAAGGCTTATATCAAAGAATCCAAACCCATCCGTTTCGACGGCAACGGTTACTGCGACGAATGGAAGGCGGAAGCTGCCCGCCGCGGCCTGGATTGCGAAAACAGCGTTCCATTGCAATACGACGCTTACCTGAAGCCGGAAGTAATCCGCATGTTCAGGGAAACAGGCGTATTGAGCGAAAAGGAGCTGGAAGCCCGCAACGAAGTGAAATGGGAAATCTATATCAAGAAAGTACAAATCGAAGCTCGCGTCCTGGGAGATTTGTCCATGAACCATATCATCCCGGTCGTATTGCATTACCAGTCTTTGCTGTTGAGCAATATCACCAAGCTGAAAGAGACGTTCAGCCCGGAAGAATATGAGGACCTGTCTGCCGAACCGCGCCGCCTGGTACGCAAAATATCCAAGCACGTAAATGCCGTAACACGCATGACGGACGAGATGATCGAAGCCCGCAAGAAGGCGAACGTCATCACCGATTACCGCAGCAAGGCGATCGCTTATCATGACACAGTCGTTCCGTTCCTGGACGAAATACGCGAACATATCGACGAACTGGAACTGATGGTGGACAACCAGATGTGGCCGTTGCCGAAATACCGCGAACTGCTGTTTATCCGGTAAAAAGTAACAGAATCCAAAATAGGAGGTGCATCAAAAGTTTATTTTGCTACACCTCCCTTTTTTTACATTGACCTGTTAAAATTAGTAAGTGCTTGATAAAATGCCTCGATATTCTCAGCCGGAATATGGGGCGGGACATCACAACCTGTCGACAAAACGAAATTCTTCCATGCTTTGGTCTGCTGTAACAGATTCATAGTCGCGGTATATACTTCTTCTGACGAGGACTGTTTAAAAAGACCGACCGGGTCCAGATTCCCCATCACCAGACGGTCTTCCGGACAGTTGGCAAGGGCATCCTGCATATCGATCTTATTGCCGAAATGAAGTGCGGCCGCTCCCGACTGAACCATAGCCTCCGTACAATGGCCTGCATTTCCGCAGTTATGCAGGATTACGATAAAATGTTCGTCCTGCACGGCCTCCACCACCTGGCGGACATAGGTCGTCGAATAAAGCAGCGAATCCTCATTTGAAATCAGCCCGGCAGCCGGTTCCGCCATAATCACGCCATGAACGCCTGTCTCCTTAATCGCACGGCAGTAATCAATCAGGAAACGGGTACATTTCTCCAACAGGACAGTGATGTTCTCCGGCTCCACATACAGGGCAATCATCAGTTCGGACAAACCGAACAAACGTCCCGCCAGTGAAAACGGACCGATACAGCCGGCAAAAACAGGCTTATCCTTCACACGTTCCGCCGTCAGACGGTTCGCTTTCAGATACTCGGGGACACGTGCTGTATCCAGAGACGGTATCTGTAAATTATCAATCGACTCCTTATCGGATACCAGCGGTTCCGTTACGCTGGGCACCTCGTCTTCGGGGAAGACCACCTTTGCACCGAAAGCCTCCGCCTCTACCGTCAGGTCCATAATCACGGTCGGGGCGGCCGAAGGATACTGCTCGTTCAACCGGCAGATAGCGTCTGCATGCACCATACCACTGGTGACTGCGTCTCTCACTGTTTTTCCACAGAGTTCAATGCCCGGATGGGTCATGATAGGGATAGCCCTACGTTCTTTTTGCCTGATTGTCTCTTGCAACCATTCTTGTATTTCCATTATTTCTTCTTTCTTTTTCGTTTATAACAGGTTTCCAGTTCACAATACTGGCAACCGTATTTTTTCTCATCTACCTCCGGACCGATGCCGATTATTCCGCTAATCGACTTGATAGGAGTCATCAGGCAGACATCAGACAGGCTGATGCCGCAGGGGGCACCTCCCATCAGCCGGAACAACGTTTTCTGTCCGGTGAGGTGCCAGCCGCAATAGCCAGGGCTCAGGCGGTTCGTATGCCGTTCGCCTCCCAGTTCTTTTTCAAGCAGGCGTTCCATCCGATCGCCGGCTTTCTCGGCAATGCAGGTCCCGATAATATCGGCAATAAAGCATTTCAGGATATCTCCCTCCGCTTTCAGGCTGTCCTGGTATTCCTGAAAAGCCATCCCGGCCGTGGCGGCAAACAGGGCGAACCGTTCGGAGCCTTTCAGCAGGGAAGCGATTGTCCCCCCTACGGGAAAGGGTTCTCCGCCATCCAGGGTTACATATCCGTCATCCACCGTTCCGTCGAACAGGCCGAAAGTACAACGGGGAACAGTCCGGGAAGAAACCTCCTTCAGCATGGAAAGGGCCAGTGCCTCCACAGGTTCTTCCGGGGCTGTGTTGCCGTATCCCATCTCTGCAAACAGGTCGTTTGCCGTCAGGGACAACGTGCTAAAATCCAAACTACAATCAAACATACAATTAAGCGGATAACAATGATTTAGCCAGCGTCACAGCGGCATTCGCATTATCGCTGTAGCCGTCGGCTCCAATCTGACGGGCAAACGATTCGGATACAGGGGCACCGCCAATCATGACCTTCACCTCCTGGCGGATACCGGTCTTTTCCAGGGCGTCGATCACTTCCTGCATATAATTCATCGTCGTGGTCAGCAAGGCGGAAAGACAAAGAATCTGCGCCTGGTTTTCCTTGATCGCCGTGATAAATTTCTCTGAAGAGATATCCGTTCCCAGATTTATCACTTCAAAGCCGCAACCTTCCAGCATGGAAGCGACCAGGTTCTTTCCGATGTCGTGCAAATCGCCTTTCACCGTACCGATTACCACCTTGCCCAACCGGTGCGAAGCGGCTCCTTTCATCAGCGGCTTCAACAGGTCGAGTGCCCCTTTCATGGCACGGGCCGCCATCAACAGTTCAGGAACAAAGGCTTTTCCTTCCTCAAAACGTTTTCCGATATCCTCCATGGCCCGCGACATATACTCATTGATAATCAGTTGCGGGTCTACATTCTCTGCTATCGCCTCGGTTGTCACTGCCTTGGCGACATCGAGTTTCCCTTTCAAAATAGCTTCATACAAACTCTCTAAATCTGCCATAACTTTATTTCTTTTAAATTATTGATTCCGTAATTCACGCAGGGTTTCAATCATTGCCACCACATTCCCGACGGGCGCATTGGCCTGGATATTATGGACGGCATTGAAAATGAATCCTCCATCTTTTCCCAGTATCTCGCATTCCTGCAAAACATGGCTGCGCACTTCTTCGGGTGTTGCATTCGGCAGGATACGCTGGGTATCGATACCGCCACCCCAGAAAGTGACTTGGCTGCCGTATTCCTTTTTCAGGACCACAGGGTCCATATCCTTCGCATTAATCTGTACCGGGTTGATGATATCGAAACCCGCCTCCACCAGACCGGGAAGAATCGGCAGGATAGCTCCGCAGGTATGTTTGAATACTTTCCAGGTGGTATGCTGGTGAATCCAGTCGTTCATCCGTTTGTAATGGGGAAGCCACAGTTCCCTGAAGGTATCCAGCGAACAGAACTGGGAATCCTGGGTACCGAAATCGGTCCCGCAGGTGAAGACCACGTCTACCTTCTCGCCGACGGTATCCCACAACCGTTGGTAGTTTGCAATAGCTATATCGGTCTGTTTCTCAAAGACCGTCTGCACATAGTCGCGGCGCATGGCGGTCGACATATACCACTCGGCCACGTTGCGGATACCTTTCGGATTCTTCAATCCCATGCCGGGCACGAAAGCGATATCGCCCAAAGCCGTCCCGCCGAAGCTCGCAACAACGGCCTTTCCGGTTGCTGCGGCCTGCTCCACGGTCTTTTTATAGTATTGCAAATCTTCGTCGGAAACAGGGCCGAACTCTTCCAGGTTATCCTCCGGAGTAATGGCTTCGTCGTCCACATATTCCTGCCTTTCCGTCGCGTTGATGAAATAGCAGCCCGAAGGCATGATGGCACTGGGCGGATAGGAACGGTCGCCACCGGCATAAATGTACACGTCGCCTTCCTTATCCGTCGTCAGATCGATACCGGAGGCAATCATTACTTTTTGCCCCCAAGGAGTAACCTGCTCGTGTAATTGGGTTTCGTCGATATCGAACATGTCCTTGCGTCCGAAGACGGGAACACAGTCAATACCCATTATTTCCTGTAAATCCTCCTCTATCTCACCCAGCATCTGAAAGGGTTCGATGACACGGACGGGGTGAGGGTCCAGTCCGTAATGTTGTCTCAGCGCCTCCACGACCTTGCAATGGATACCGGTAACGGAAGTGGCTCCAAAGTCCACCGGTATCCGGTCGGGGGTGCTATGGTTCAATGCGTTTTGAACACGCTGTTTTGATGTCATATTCATGTGTATTTAAGATTATTTTATTGTATATCGCACTGTAAGTGTGATGCAAATATAGAGGCTGCCTACCCGATAAAAAATAGCAAAACATTGCTTATTTTGTGGATTATTATTGCAAACATATTTCACGTATCCAAAAACAAACCGGACCTGCAAACAACCGTCCTAATTAGTATAAAAAGGAACAGAAAGTTTACAAGTCCGGTCTCAGCATATCCGCTTTAAAAGCCTGGAAATAAACGTCAGGGAGACATATTTATCTATGTTCAATATTTTAATTGCAATGTAACTTGCCCGTAAGGTTTCATTGTAAGTTCCCCATTAGTCGACCTTGACGGGTTCTCTTCACGATCACAAATCATAAGACTTTTCGGATCGGCTTTCGGGAAAGAGAGCTTTACAGACTCTTCCTTATCCGACAAAGAACGGAGACGAACAATCAGTTCCTTATCTTTATCCGTACTCTTCAGAATCGTTGTGTATACCCGATCATTACCAATAGCAATAACTGGCTTTACGACCTGAACTTTGTCTGCCGTTGCATAAACCAGCGGCTGTGATTGTTCCAGACCGAATCGGTTAGCCTTTACCACGTCATATCCTTCATGAGGGAATAAGCGGTAACGAAAACGTACGGGACCGTCCTGCGTCAACGGGAAATTAGTGTGCCAATGATTATTCATAACCCAGGAATAGATAGTCGAACTCGGCTCCAGCTTTTTCAACCAATTGCCTTTATCCCCCCAGCCCAAAGCTATATTGGCTGTACGGTTACCATATTCAAAGAGAGGAGCATCCAACGAGCACCAAGTCACGCCATGAGTCGCATTCGATACGTCCAGCCACCGCTGCATCGCAAGCCAGTTACGGTTACCCTGCGGCCACTGGTCCTTTTCCACTTCCATCACTCCCCAGGGAATATCGACACGGGTCTTTGAGTCCGGCAGATTGAAGGCAAAGCCAAAATGAATGCCGTCTTTCTCCACCAAAGGCAATTTATCTACGACATTGGAGATTTCCACCCATGGCTGGCCTGCCAACAAACGGACAGAACGGGAGACACTCCGGCAACCGGTTGCTTTCGATACCACACGCAGTTCTACAGCCAAAGGACCTTCTTCCACTACGGAAACAGATAATACCGTATCCGCCTGCGGAGCATCCATATTTGCCGGCAACCAAGAGAATGTATTGGCCCCCTCGCCGATATAGTTATATTCAGAACCTTTCTTCAATAAAGAAACAATATTACCGGTTGTCTGGTCCACATGCACCGTCAGACAATCGTTTTCCAGTGTCGTTCCCTCTATTTTGCAACTGCCCGACAAAGAACATTTGCCTTCCACTACCCGAAAATGACGGGAACTCAATGCCGGTACTTCCGGAACATAGAACAACAGCTCACCGGTAGAAAGGCGTTGGGAAAGTACCTCTTTACCATGCTGGTCGACCACTTTATCCCCTTTCAAACTCTCTTTTGCCGTCAACCGGATCACACCGCTCTGCGGCCATGAATGCGTATTAAAGACGGCGATACCTCCATTGGAAGGACCTTCCTTAGGCCCCAGTGCCCCATTCGACTTATCTGTGGCAGGAGCCAGCGATTCATCCAGCATATCGATCGAACGATCTTCGGCTTCATGGAAGTAAGACTGCTTCACTTTCCAGATGGCATCCTGAAAATAGGGTTCGGTCGGGTTCTCGAAGCACCAGGTATGTTCCGAACCTAAAAGAATATAACGCCAAGCCTCATCGAAATCGTCACGTGGAGCTTTCCCGCCATCTGCCAGCATGGACCAGATTGTTTCCGCCTGCGTCAACCGCTCTTTGGCATTTCGGTTTTTGGCGGTCAGGCCGGCTGCCGTACCTAAGCCGTCCGTCCAATATTCCGTATAGTCGCCGGATACGACCGGCAACTGGTCTCCATATTTATCCTCTATCATCGACATGATTTCGTGGCCACCACAAATACGAATCTTCGGGTAGGCATATTTTTCATTCCACTCCTTCACCGCAAAAGGGATATCGGCATCCAAGGGATTGTTGTCCCACAAGGACCAGGAGAACAAGGCAAAATCGTAGGGGTAATTATCTTTCTCCATAGACTCCAACTGCTTGGTAAAGTCTACATTCGCATATCCGGTACGTATTACTTTCGGAACCTTTTCCGGATCACGTTGGCCGAACCACGGACGTCCCGTCTCTCCGCCTTTTCCCATACTCCCGCTATTGGCATAACTGCCAGGTTGGAAAAACAATACTTTCGATTTTCCATCCGGCCCCAACCACCAAAAAGGCTTACCATCCATATTGGCATGGGCATTTCCCGCCCGGTCGGAATTAGGCCAGGAAATAATATACCGAACTCCCTCCTGTGCCATTACCGGAACAAGTCCCCACGATATACCCGGAATATCGAACTGTTGGAAAACGTCTGCAGGTTGTCCGCTTAACCGCTGCATTTCCCGCGTAAATTTAAAAATGTGGAACATCTCTTCATCTGTACAAATGCTAGTATTCAGGTTCAGATAACTGGCATCCACACACACTTGTCCCTTCTTGATTGCATCGATGACCTCATCCCGCATCTCCGGATTGGATTGCCATAAGCGTTCGAGCGGCCATCCAATTTCGGGGTTCCACACATAGCGGGCACCCTCCGGATGGTTCTTCGTCTCTTCTGCAAGTTTTATCCCTTCAATGATATTATTCTTGTGAAGCTGTTCTACGTTCTTATGCGTATTGGTATATCCTATATCTACGTGAGCATGGTTGTACAGATAAACATTCCAATGACGCATAGGCGTAACACTGACTTTTTGCTTATACACCTTATCCGCCCCACGAAGAACCAAGGTGACTTCCGACTTCTTCCCTGTAGGTACTGTGGAAGGTAACAGAATTTCGACCTCCGTCGAATCTTTCGCATTCAATGCAAAATGGTTCTTTTCTGTTTTTCCTTTGGCTATCACATCTACGGAAAGCTCTCCTTTCAGTTCCTTTCCTTTCAATTTAACCGTCACAATACGCCCGGGAGTTCCGTCCGCCCTGTAACCGTAGAGAGGACGCACCACATAATCGACTGAAGACGGAACAACATCTGCATAAATCACAGAAGATAATACAGATGCAAACAAACAATAAGCTATTTTCTTTTTCATTGTATTCAATTTAGGTTCTTCCCCTAACTCTAGTTTTGTCTCTGATATTTTATAACTAAATCTCCTTTTTTCAACACCAAATTCTCAGTCGTAAGCTCTTCTATCTGCAATGTGTCCGAAAAAGATATAGTCTGGTGGTTACCTATACTTTTACCCGACAACACCAGTTTATCTCCATTTTTCTCCCAAGACTCATATTGCAGGGTGGCCATATTGATGGAAGTAGCCTTCCCCCCATTCTCTAACGTAATACCTTGTACCATCTCAGGCATACCGGGGACAGGCTCGATCCAGGAACCTTCAATCTGCACATTGCTGCAAGCTGCCGAACCGACTACAGTAAAAAGAGTAAACAAACCTTTTGATATATTCATCATCATAACATCATATTTAAATAATTCAACTTTAAAGCATTTTGAAATGCTTCATACTTATTACTTTTTCCAAACGGTAGATAAGATTACCTTTATCCGACTGCCCGACCTTTACGGACAGACTGCCATCGGGAGATTGCAGCACATACTTACTCTCTCCGCAAGCTGCAACTACCAATAAAATAAACACTGCAAATATTGAATATTTTCTTTTCATCATACGATCTTCCCCTTATTGTAGGCCACACTTTAAGTAAGTTACAAATATAAAGTCCTACCAACCTATAAAAAATAGCAAAATCTTGTCTTATTTGTGGATTATTATTGCTTATTTTATGCTGTGAATAGCGAAATACATGAAAAATGGCAAAAGTAGAACTAGGATTTTCCGGCGAACGTTTCATATATCTTCCTATCCCGATGATCAATCTGATGGAAGATAGTCCACTGACAGGTGACTTGTATCTTTATTCGATGGGATACTTCTCAAGGGCTTCCCATCATTATATTAACCGGCCAACCGGATGCGATGAGTTTCTTTTCATCTATTGTAAGGAAGGATGCGGCTGGATAGAGTTGTACGGGAAACGGCAAAATCTGGAGGCTAACCAGTTCATTATCCTGCCCCGGAATATCCCGCATGCTTACGGAGCCGATGAGACCAGTCCCTGGACGATCTACTGGATTCATTTCCGGGGAAGCAAAGCCCCTCTTTTCTCCAGCCGTTTCGATAAGCCGACGACGGTCTCTCCTTCCGCCCAGTCACGCATTGAAGAACGGCTCGACCTGTTTGAGGAGATTTTCTTTACGCTGAACGAAAGTACCTCTATGGATCATATGCATTACGCCAATCTGTGTTTTGCCCATTTCCTGGGTTCTTTCCTGTTCATCGATGTCTACCGGAATAACTTCCGTCCCAAAGAGTATTCTGAAAATGTGATGAACCGCGTCGTACATTTTATGAACGATAATATCGAGAGTAACCTCAAGCTGGCCGATTTCGCTAATTTCTGCGGATATTCGGAATCATACTTCTACCGCAAATTCGTTAAGGAGACAGGCCACTCCCCTATGGATTATTTCACACGCCTGAAAATAAACAAAGCCTGCAAGTTACTGATCCAGACTGATATGAAGGTGAATCAGATCGCTCACAAGCTCGGTTTTAAAGAATCTCAATATTTCTCCCGCACATTCTCCAATGTGATGGGGCTTTCGCCGATGGAGTTCAGGAGGCAGAATTTCAGGTTGTAAATATACATTCCTTTCAACAGAACAGTTTCACCGCCACTGCCCCGATCAACAGCCACCCCATCAAATTACCGGCCGTGGTTGCCGGAGGAGGTTCCTCTAATGCGGATTCTGTGGCGGATGGGTCCCCGGCGGACTCCCCGGACGGATGATCGACAAGATCGCGCCGATGGCTGCCAGCGCCACCTCCGTCTGCTTCAGAAGAAGCGACAACAGTGCTATCAGCGCCAGCCACGGGATCGCCTGGGCAGCTGTGCCTCCCTTTCAGGCCACGGGGAAACAGGGCCTGCACCAAGGATAAAAGGAAATTACAAACAATACGAAGTGTTTTCATACGATAAAAATTTACTGGTAGAAGATAATCAACACACCGGTGCTTTGATCAGCTTGCCGATCGCAACCGACAGACGGTCGAGCAAATGACAGTAAGCGGTCCGGTTATCGCCGTTTACTTCGCTGATATATTTGCTGTACGCAATTTCATGCGCAAAAGCAGAAGGATAATAACTGACTGCGGCAGCGGCCGGATAAGCCGTAACGATCAGCCGGGCATAATCCAGAAAGCTACTCTGCGTATCGGAATACTTGCGGAAAGGCAATCCGCGCGGGACCAATTCCACCCGGCAACCGTGCCAGAACTCGTTGGACGGGCCATATCCGGTAATACCGAACAGGTTACGATGTAATTTCGCCAGGTTACTTTCATTCCACCCCGACTCGATGGCAGCCTGTGCCAGCATAACGACCGGATTCAGATGGAACCGTTTCTCCGCAGCTTCGGCTTCCGGAAGGAAACGTTTTACAAACTCATATTTTGTCATAAAAAACTCAATTTAGCCGGATAAAACATCACACAAAGCTTGACATTCAAAGAATAATTCACTATATTTGAAACAGTAAATCATTCAAGAAAAGTATATTATGAATACAGAAGAACAGACTACCGAATCCGATTACGGGAAAGAACGGTCATGGGGTTACCAGGAACTGGCTATCCTCTATTTCCCGCATGTCAAACCCGAAAGTGCCTCCAGGCAACTCGCCCGCTGGATAGGGGTCAGCCAGGAACTATTGTCCCAGCTGGCTGCCAATGGCTGGAAACCCGGACGTAAGCTGCTGACGCCTAAACAGGCAGCCTGTATCTTCCGCCACCTGGGACCACCGGGATGCTGACAGACCGCATCCCGGCTACGGTGCCTATTCTATTTCCGGGCGATCTCCGCCACCGCTGCCACTCCCCGAATCCGGTTCGTTCTTATCGAGCACCATACGCTCCACCTTCAACTTCTTGGCCAGCTCCAACAGGGTCTTGCCCGGACGGAAGACGACACGCGGCCGCCTCACCAAATCTGTGGTAAACTCCTTTTTCGTAGGCGACCCCTTACTTCCCAACACTGCCTGGAAATAACCCAGGTCACCCAGCTGGATCGTCTGCCCGTCCTGTAACTTCTGCTTTACTACAAACAGAAGTCCGTCGAGCACCAGCTTCACATCTCCGGCGGTAGCTGCCGAACGGTCGGCTATGATTTCACACAAACTAGCCAGGTCACACATTCCATTCGAACTGCTCGCTGCATAAAACAACTTTGCATCGGCTGCCGCCCCTTTGGTCATATCCTTCCGCAATACCAATCGATACTTTACTGACATAATTTTACGATTTAAAAAGTTACTGAATCTGTTTTACTCTCTCTTGTAATATTACATCGTAAAGATACGCTCCGGCGGAAAGGCGCAGTCCGCCATTGTCGGTGACTGTCGGCGGTTGTACTTATTTGTCGGTATTTGTTAGGTATTCTCTTGAAACATACCGGAAACGAAACGTCCCGCCGGCTCCTTTAATCAGGAACGGGCGGGACGGAAACTATTATGATAAGAATCTTATAAACTATTTATATCTTTCATTATCCGGTGAATAACCGGTAACATCATTGGAATATCTTCTTTCAACGTTTTGTACACCACTTCTGCATCCATTTCAAAATAATGATGTGCTATTTTATCACGCATCTTCATTACTCCACTCCAGTAAATCTCAGGATATCTAACAAGTAATTCTCCTTTTGTGATTTTATCCAAACCTTTCACAGCTTCACCCAATGCGATCAAATTCATACAAATAGCATCCAAATGAAGCATCCCATCGGGTGAACATAAAAAATCATCGGGAGTATTAGCCACAGCTGCCCGTTCAATAATCAAATTCAACGCACTTTCGATATTTAACAGGCTATCGAGTGCAATGTCTTTGTCAAACATAAACTCCTTCATTTAAGATTCTCTGTTTAAGCCGACTATTCATATGCTCACGTATCCTTATCAAATCAACAGAGCAACCCAGTAGCTCCTCTAATTCACTCTGAATACGTTCTAAAGTAAGAAGTGAAGGCGGTTCGCTTTCATAGCAGATATCAACATCACTTTGATTGGTTTGTTCACCTCGAGCAACAGAGCCAAATATGCCGATACGCCTAAGTCCGTATTTTGCGGCAGACTGTGCCTTAAACACACGAAGTAGTTCTAATATTTCGGCTGTTGATTTCATATGATTACTGTTTTAATTCACCTTTATTTCTCACAAAGATAAAAATAGTTTTCCATTAAGCATATTACTAATCAACAAAATGACACGAATTTAGAAAGATTGCAACCACCTCCTCTCCACCACCGGCGTTCGCTGGAGGTCTTCCCCCAGGCGGACCAGCAGGGATATATGGCGGGAAAGGTCTGCCAGCAAGGCGGGACGGAAGCCGTCGGCAGGCGTTGCCGCCCGAAGCTGTCCGTTCAGGCAGGCGGTTTCGCTCAGGATACGTTCTTCGTAATATTCCAGGCGGAAATGTCCGGCCAGTTCATGGCAGACCGTACCTTCCTCTTCACTCAACAGGGATGCCGGTACTCCGGCTGGAAGCGGTAGCTCCGGAAGAAGAACGGAAAGGATTTCCGCCAACAGGGATTCGGGGACCGGCAGGGCGGGAACAACCCCCGCCTGCGCCGTGAAAAGAAGGCTTATCCCGCGCCGTGAAATGCAATAAATTCCGATACGGCTCCGAGGTAAACGGCAGATCGTCCTCCTCCAGCATCCGTTCCACATGCGAGGCGACTTCGGGATATTTCAGGCAGAAAGCCAGCAGACGTTTCTCCCCTTTCCCCACCTCTTCCGTAAGCAATCGCATGTACCGGTTAAAACCATCACGCCCCAGCCGGCGGAACAACTCGTCGGCATCCTTCGCCGTAGGCAACAGCAGGCTGTCCAGGGATAAGCCGCCGGGAGGTTGCGCCAACAAACGCTCCGTCGCCGACCGCCCGGCCGGATCATTATCCAGCAAAAGGACCGCCCGTCCACAAAAACCACGCAACACCTCCGCCTGTCTTTCCGTAAAGGCCGTACCGCCCAAGGCCACCGTATTCGTCAACCCTGCCGCATGCATCGCCAGCGTATCCTTATACCCTTCGGTCAGGTAGGCAAACCCTTCCCGGCGGATCGCCTCCGCTGCCCGGTGGATACCGTACAACATCCGGCTCTTGTCAAACCAAAGGCTGTTCGGACTATTCACGTATTTAGGCTCCTCCTCCGAAGCCGCCATCGGACGCCGACCGCCGAAACCGGTCAACCCGCCAGACGCATTATAGATGGGAAAAACGATACGGCTACGCAGGTAACGATAGTCATCGGGTACAAACGCCGTTGCCTGCGCCACACCGAAGTCGAGCCAGGTAGCCGACAATTCCGTATGGCCCGAAGCACTGGGGACCAGGGAGGATAAAAAACGGACATTCGCCTCCATCCCCTGTTTCCGGGCAAGCACCTGTTCCGGGGTCGCTTCCGGAGTCGCTTTCGGGGTCGGCTCAGGCACAGCTTGCTTTGTACGCTCCTGTACGTTACGGGTTGCCTGGACCGCTTTGCCACGGCTATCCCCACCCAGGCGTTTCACCGCCTCGGCAAAGGAGCAACGCTCCAGCCCCATCACCAACCCGACCACATCGCCTCCCGCCCCGCAGGCATGGCATTTGAAATACTGTCCGCCCACATGGATGCCGAGCGAAGGATGATGGTCGTCGTGGAAAGGACAAAGCATCTTGTAATTGGCTCCGGAACGCAGTAAGGTGCCGTAGCGTGCCGCCACCCGTTCTATCGGATTGGCGGCTTTCAGTTGTTGCATATTCATGATCTTATTTTTTATACGGATAAATCTGTGTCAGGCTGTCGTTGTAACGGAAACGCACTTCGCCGGTGCCGCCGTTACGGTTCTTGATGACGAAAAAGCGGCCCACATGATAAAATGATTCGCGGGTAACAGGGTCACTCAGTTCGCCATACTGTTCCGGACGGTAAACCATTGCGATACTGTCGGCGATCTGTTCGATCTCACCCGAGTTGCGCAGGTCGCTCATCATCGGGATATGGTCGGTGCGCGTTTCACAGTTACGGTTCAGCTGTGCCAGGACCAGGCAAGCGACGTCCTGTTCCATCGACAACGTCTTCAATCCGCCCGCCACCTCGCCCAGGGCCAGGTCCATCGTGTCCTTCACCTCTCCCCGGTCGGCACTGACGTTGACCAGGTTCAGATAATCCACGATCATCAGGTCCAGCTTATGCTTGCGGTTCAGCACCATGCATCGCGCCCGTATCTCCGCCAACCCGCAACCGCTGCAATAATTGAGGAAAAGAGGCAGCTTGCGCAGTTCGGCTGCCGCCTTATCCAGCCTCTGCTGGTCATCGGCATCCATCAGTTTAAAACGCAGTTTGTCCGGTTCCACGCCGCTCAACGTACACAACAGACGGCTGATCAGCTGGCGTTCGGTCATCTCCAGGCTGAAGAAACAAACCTTCTTTCCCTGCCGGGCCGCCGCCAACGCCATGTGAAGGGCCAGCGCCGTCTTCCCCATCGACGGACGCCCGGCAAGCACGAGCAGTTCGCCGCGGTAAAGTCCGCCCAGATAATGATCGAACTCATCGATACCGGTAGTGATTTGCAATTGCTCGCCTGCACGGCGCCGCTCCTGCTCGTCATAAATCTCCGCCAACACCCGGTCGCCCACTTCGGCCGCCGTGCGGGTAGTGCTATGTACGGCAAATTCCTCTTCCAGCTTCTCCAGGTCCTTACGCGAAGCATTGAGCCATGCCATCACGTCGACACCCGGTTCACGCGCTTCGACCATACGCGCAGTCATCCCGGCAATGGCCTGTCGCAACACCCAGCAACGGATCACCCAGGCGGCATACGTCTTGATGAAACGGGCATTGCGCACCTTCAACATGCCATCGGCAATAAAAGCCAGCCCGTTCAGTTGCGTGGCATGCTCCGGGTCGATCCGTCGCATCTCCCGTTCCACACTCAGCATATCGATATCCGCCTCATGCTGGTAAAGCGCCAGCATCGCCCGGTAAACCAGGCAATAAGCAGGATTGGTAAACATCTCCGGACGCAGACGGTTGCCCACTTCGCAAATGGCAGTGCTCTGCGTCAGGATGGCCAATACGACGGCCTGTTCCATCTCTTCGGACGAAGGCATCCCATTGTCTGTACTCATGTAATTGCCGGCAGCGACACTGACTGTCTTTGGCTGTCCGGCGTTTTTCGGTTGTTCGTTTTTCATGATTCTTTATCTTTAAATCTGTTATAATTCGGTCGGCCGGCAGGCGGAGTACGAGGCTTCGCAGGCTTGGCGGGAGGCGGCTCTTTTCCGTCGGAAGCGAGAACATCTTTCGGAACTCCTGCCGGAGGAAATTGCACGAAGGTAAAATGGCCGTCGTAACGTATACGGATGTTCCCCTCTTCTGCCAGCTGCTTGATCAAGCGGCTGATCGTTGTCCGCGCCACCCCGGTCTTCTGCTCCAGCTGCCGGTAGGTGGTCACCCACTCCCCTTTACGGCAAGGCATCCGCTGCCCGTTGACTACGATCTCGCCGTCCGCGAAATAAACATGTTTCAGCAAACAGAGGTAAATACGTGCCTTGTTACGCCGCTCCGGTTCATCGGAGTAAAAGTCGTCCAGCCAATAATTGGGAACGCACAAAAAACCTTTCTTTCTTTTTCCAGAGTTAACACTCTGATAATCTTCACCTTTCATCTCTTGCGATTTAAGTTAAACAATCATGTTACAGTCTGGGACAGTCACCTGGACAGGGACGGGACAGCATCACAGTTGCATAAATATCTCATTTTCAAACACTCAACCCTACACAGACGAAACCTTTGGGACAGTCGTGGGACAGTCGGCGGGACACTCTTATTAATATATAAAGAATATCTTATATAAAGACTCTTATAAAGGTTTCCTCTTTCATCGTTTAAAAGATCACAGAGGCAAAGGTAGTAAACGGGAAAAGGCAAAAGAGTATAATTATATTGCAGCTAAGACCGTAAAAAAGAAGGTATCCGAAAGAAAAACGGCCGTTTTTAACTTACTGTTTACTGTTGATTATTTTATGTACAGACCGGTTATTTGTCCTTGTATGATTTGATTTTTTTATACAGTATACTTTCCCTGAGGGTATTGGCGCGCAACTTTCTCTGGAAGGTCGACAAGGAGAATTTCGTTTTGAAAACGGCATTAAGATTTCGGCCTAAATGATCTGAAGAACAATCTATTACCCCTAAATCCAGGGTAGCGTGCATCAGGTCGATTAAAAATTCCGGTTGTCTTACCGGGATCAGTTGATGATCGAAAACCAGGTGTGAACAGCCGCAGTCTCCGGCGATCTGTTGTCCATAGGTTTCAAAGAAAAGGTTCGTGAAACGTTGCTTCAACTCGTTCTTTTCCTCATGCGTTTCCAGCAGGAAACGCGCGCATTCCTGCAAAAAAGTCATATTATTATCCATCATTTCTACATGTATTTTAAACTGCTTGAACGAGCGATAGTACCCGCCACAAAGATGTGTAATTTGCTTTTCCATTCGACTAATTTATTATAGCCTTTTTCTTCCGGAGCCCTTACCGAATAAAGGTACAAGGCAATTACACAACTTGTCCGGATTTTTGTTGACAATTTGTTGACAAATGCATCAAAGCGGATTTGAGAGGCGACAATATGGTCTAATCGGTTGTAGCACAGTAGTGCTGATACAAGTAGGACTATAGTGCTGCCTTATCCGGCACTATAGTCCTGTTTTATTAAAAACCACGATTTTATCGAGGGAAACGGGTTACCGGATTGCCCGAAGAACATAAAACCGGAATCTGTATATTAAACGAACTACCATCTTTCTTCTGATTCAACGGGGTGATGGAACAGGCGGAATAAAGGACTATAGGGTCATCGTTTTCATCTAAAAACAATTGGGGACGTTCGAGACGGTCCACATCGACATGTTCGCCATTCTTCAGGATAATCTCCTTGTTCATAAATAAAGAGTGCTCGGGCAATTCCCAATGAAGGCCGTCTTTTGAATACATGATAGCCAGACCGGGCTTACCTTGGGTAAATCCTCCGGTAAAATCTTTGAAGACAGCATAGAAACATCGGTCTTTGCGGTGATACCAGACATACGGGTCTTCGGCATTCAATTTCTGATCCGTACCTGTTTCAAATTCAAAGACATTATCGTCCAATACCCGGAAAGGGCCGGCGGGTTCGTCGGAGATGGCCACACCATGCACACCACGCCAGCCGGGGTCATAGACATTCCCTTTAAAATAAAGGAAATATTTCCGGTTTGCCGGACAATAGACGACAGCCGGATTCACCATGATAAGGTTATCCGGTTTCACCGCTGTTCCTTCCGGCGACGGTTCCAACACATTATTCGGTTTTACCCGCGAACGGGGAATAAGCAACGGTTGTTCGTTACAGGTATATTTACCCTCCAGCAAGTCTTTTATGGAGTTAAAACACAGCACTCCCAACTTCTGGTTTTGCTGGATACGGTCCCTTTTACTCAGCGTTCCTTTTATACGGGCATTCTCTCCGGGGTCTACCGAACCGCAGTAATACAGGTAATATTTCCCGTTAAAGCGCTTGATATGTGTATTCGAAACGGTCTGGGCATCCCACGAACTCCGGTCCGGAGTATAGCCGTCCTTATTATAGACAAAACCAATATTTTTGTATCCCCCATAAGGAGAATCGGAAACAGCGACCCCTATCTTCGACCCTAACAGCCAGGCATCGACAAAAGGCGGATGTCCGGTTCCCGACTCCATGGCAGAATAAAACAGATAGTATCTTCCATCCTCTTCCGCCCGGATAGCCGAACCGCACCAGACAAAATGGCTCTCCAGCGAAAATGCCGAAAAACCGACAGGAAACTCCGAATCTCCACGCTGCACAACCTCCATGTCGACAGGTCCAGCCTGGTAAGAGCGTTGGGGCCAATCTTGCGTAAGGTACAATACGCAACCGCTGTTACCTTCCACATCCAACGTCAGGTTTTCCTGTCCCTGCAATTTGATTTCCTTCACGCTGACAACTTCTTTCTTTTTACCCGGTGCCTGATAATATAAAGTCGCTTTATACCGGGACTGGTCTTTCAACATATCAAGCGGCAATACGACCTGCCGTTTATCGCCGGCATTCAGGATGCTGACATACCAGTCGGATGCCGAACGGCGGGCAACTACCGCATACGAATCCATATCGCCTTCATAAAAGCGGGTATCATCCCATACAACAGGAATCGAACAATAAAAGTCGGTTATAGCATCCGTCTTAATCACCGATTCAGTTGAACCGGCACCTCCGTCACGTGACGGAGCCTTGTAAGGACGGTCATACCAGAAGATAAACTGCCACGGGCTGTAAATGGCAATACGTTTAGCCAATTGAGCCGCACGTCCGCCCATCTTTTCCGTCACACGTTCGGCAAAGAAACAGTTCGTATAATCGCCTGCCCCGCAAATCATACGGTTGTATAACGTATAAATCGCCTGATTCAAGTTCGGACTTTCCTCATCTCCGCGGATACCTTCCTGCGTAATCAGGTTCGGGTAGGTACGGGAATAACCGGTCGGACGGTATTCGTCATGAACATCGACCATGAGTTCATATTTGGCCGCTTTACGGATTGCCTGATGCAGCCAGGCTGTCGAATATTGGTCGCCGACATCGACAAAGCCATATTTCAAGCCCTTTACTCCCCATTGTTTATATAAAGGAAGTATTTGATCCAATTGTTTCGATAAAGCTTTCATGTTGACATACAAAATAATGCCAATCCCTTTTTGGTTAGCATACTCTATCACTTTATGAAGATCCAGCGGACCTTTTGAGCGTTTGGGATCGACGGTTATAGTCGATGCATCCGATTCCGGATTATACTCATCCCCATACCAACCGGCATCAAACTCCACATATTCAATTCCGTTTTCTGCTGCAAAATCCACACAAGCCAATCCTCCGGCTGTAGTCAATGTCACTTCACGAATCACCTGCCCCGGTTTGATCCAACTCGTATTCTCTATTTGGTTAGGTTCATTCAAATTCAAGACAAAATAATTGTTCTGTACCAACATCCCGGGATGATCGGCCACCATCACATAACGCCAAGGAGATCGGTAACCCGCCAAATCAAGATTTACCTTACCTGACAAAACCGATTGTACGCCGATTCCTTCTTCACTCTTACCCAGTTTCATGCGTGAATAGTCCACCAAAGCCGCTTCGCCGATTGCCACAAACTGTTTATCAGAAACCTGCACGACCTGCGGGCGATCGGCCGTACCTTTCAAGGCTCCCAACTTGGTTTTAGAATAAGCTCCTTGTGCCCCGCCTGTCACCCAAGTATCACAATCTCGCGCAAACAGGAATTGCGTTTTCTCATTCACCAACGTGCAGTTCCAGAAATCCACTTTGTCGAAAGCATAACGGAAAGCAAGTCCCTCGTCATACAAACGGACAAGCAATGTCATTTCTTTTTGGTTTTCATCGGAACGAATCAACAGTTCCAATTCATTATACCGGTTTGTTACCAGCGAACGTTCGCCGTAAACCGGTTGCCAGGTCTGGTCGATCGAAGTTCTCGTCTGACCGGCTACCTGCCAGTTTCCGGCTAATATGGTTTTATCCAACTCCAGTTGCAAAGTTTTCGCCTCGACAACTTTCCCTCCCTTGTCAAACAGATCGATATCCACGAACTTGTCACTCACCCGGATCTCTGCTTTTAATATTTCCGCCGGACTTACCAATGGCAATATCGTTTGCGCACAAAGCCACAAAGGTTGCAACAGGAGGCAGAAGAACAGATTTACTCTTTTCATGATACGAATATTCATTTTCAATGCGACATATCTTATCGGGTACAAAGATAAAAGCAGCTACCGCTATGAAAAATAGCAAATAGCTGCTTATTTGGTGGATTATTATTGCTTACTTACAGCCTAACCCAAGTTGAATTCTTCTCAGGTGCAGATGCAGGGTAAGATAAGACTTTTCCTTCTATCTCCATCGAAACATAATACTCGAGCGTTTTTCCTGTATTATCCGGGATCTGTACACTAAAGATATTTCCTTTCTCACAGACCATTTTTATAGCTTTGAACTTTCCTTTCCCCAATTCACGATACATCAAGACCGGAACTTTATCTGAATTAGTCATTCCTAAAACAACTACCTCCATCTTATAGTCTTCTTCCTTATCAAGAACCGTACGTTCATTGAGAACAATCAGGCGGGGAGACTGCGAATAGGTTTTAGACAAACCTATTTCAGCCGGTAATATCTTCCCGTAGGCTGTTTCCAATTCTTTATCGTATTTAGTCAGGAATCCGTAAGTCTTCCGGGTTTGTGATTCTAAATTGATAAGAGTTCCTAACTCTCCGGATGTATATACAGTTTGCATCAAATAACCGATCATCTGTTCCCATTTACGTGACAGGTCTACTCGCAAAGGAAGTATTTTATCTTCTACAAAAGAGCGTTTCTCATTCTCTGACAACAAGGCAGACAACTCTTGCATCTGTTTATCCAACAATCCGCGCATACACCCTAATTCACCCATCGTTCGCAAACAAGAGAACGTATTCAACCAATAATCAAAACGGGCTTTATTCCCTTTCCCTTTGATCAGCCCTCGTAAGGCATATAAAGAATCGACAAATGCATATTTAACCGCTTCTTCCTCCCAAGGCGTTTCATTGGGTTGAATAACACCCGGACCAGTAATCCAAGCTGCCGGACGAGGCATACGGAATCCCAAATGTCCCTCATTTCCGACTGTTCCATCCAACGATTCAAAAATGGCAGCCACCCGATTACCTACTTCCGGTCCGAATTCATGACACGCATAATCCTGATACAGGGAAGTGGCAGACATATCACGAGGCTTTTGCTGTTTATTTCCTACTTGTTCACTCAAATCAGCTTCAAAATCTTTATATAAACCGCCGCCTACATCTATACACCGCCTGTAAGGCGTACCTTTGATTTGGTTCACATCTGCCGTTTTCCCTTCAATTATAAATCCGGATAAAAACGTAGGACCAACCACTGGCTCAAACTGAATATTCAACGTATAATTATCCACCTTGACCATACCGGAAGTAATCGTATAAGCACTATCACGTCCGGCTGCTTTAAAAACATCTATATTCCGCAATACTTCCGAATCCTGTATCTTCAGATGAAAAACACGCTGCCCAGGCTGATCAAACTTCGTTTCACTGAATAAAAAGGTTACTTTATAGTTCCCGTTGGGAACCTTAACTTTAAATCCCTCCAAGTTGTAACGCTGGGTATTGTATAAGTACTGGTCTTCCGTTCCTCTGATATGCTTGTAATAATTTGTCCCGACACCGCCTATCCGAATATCATTCGTCGGCACAGGGACATACTGATACGGCTTTCCAAAATCCGGATTCCAATCCTCCTGTTCCCAACAAGCATCAGCCATGGCTATAATATTGGGAGCGATGGAACGAGTTCGCCAGAAATTACCTACTATACCGCTACAACCTGCCGCATAACTTTCTGCTATATCACTACGCAAACGTCCCACCCAAAATTGTGGAGTCGTCAAAGCGGGGTCGTCTTCCAGCCAAAGAACAGGCATTTTCATACGGCCATTTGAAAGTTCTTTATATCCGAGATCAATACGCTCCTGCCCTACCAAACGGCTCAATGAAGACATAAAATCACCAGCTGGCAAATACCGGTCAAACAACTTCGTATCATTGGGTGGTCCTAATACCCAACCACTTAATCCGAAACCGAAAGGATCCCCCATTTCTGACAATACGGAACGAGCGATCTGAACATCTTCCACCGTACTCTGTATAGATTCCTTAGAAGGAGTCCCCCAAGTCCATCCTTCCGGAGTCCACAACCAGAAATAATCCAATGGATGTCTTTTCTGTATACGTGAAAAAATACCTTTATATAATAATTCTTTCGCCTCACGACTTCCAGAAGCTATGTTCTTTTCTTTCAAACGTTCTGCCACTTCTTTAGGAATAGACAAAGGTGATTCCAATCCTGCACAAAAGCGAATACCCAATTGTTTACCGAAAGAGAATGCATCATCCCATAAAGCTCCGGTACGATTAAACACTTCGTTCATCTGATCTTGCCCTTTTGGCCATGGCAAAAGTCCTTCTACAAGCGGACTGGCATATATAGAATCTTTAAATAGAGCAGAAGCTCCGCAGCAATAATCACGTGTATCCATAGCCGAATATCCCCAGGCTCCCGGACGGCTAGTATTAGCTAAGGTTGTAGGATACGAATAAGTTACATTTCCTTCTTTATCCATATCCTCCGGCAAGCCAACCCAAACATTCGGCTCTACATGCGGATAAGTATGTAACGAAAAGAAATTCATTTTCATTTTTACCATCTGCGTCATGCAAGACTTATACATATCTTCGTTCCACAAATCCGGTCCTTCCGGAAAGTCATGGAAAGGCAATAAGCCTCTCAAAGCAAATAACGGCTTATAATCTCCTTTGCCACATTGCAACAAAGAACCCTGATAGGGAGTGTCCGGAATGATATCTCCATGTAATGTAAACCGTACGCCCAACAATTCGGCATATTGGTAAGCGGCATACAAAAGGGCGACATCCGACCCGCTTTTCAAATAAAGGGACGAATTTTCAACAGAAAGGCTAAACGCCTCAGGTTCCAACTTCATACTATCACATATCAACATAATGGCAGATACCGCCTTTCCTTTCCCAAATTTCTTTATCGGCAACAATTTACCCGTCCGCTGATAAACATACTTTTGGACTTCGGTAGCAGCCAACTGCATTCCCGGTGTAGGGTTTTCCCGCAAATAAATAATTTCAGGATCTTTCTCCTTGGGTTTAAAGGAGAACAGAAATATTGACAATATCAATAGACCTATAATGTTCCAATGCTTTTTCATAAAATCTTATTCTTATAATTATCAAAGCTACAAAAATACAAACTCCCATTTCTTTATAATATAGCAAATAAATACCTTTTCAGTGGATTATTACTCCCTGCCAAACTGAGACAAAGTAAGTCCCTAGACTGAGGGGGCTTGGTCTAGGGACTGAGGGCATCTAAGCCTAAGAACTTAATTCCAACCTGGGTTTTGCTCTAATTTACCATTCAATACCAGTTCTGTGGTAGGCAATGGTAACAAATAATCTCTTTCCGGATTAAACTGGAATCCGTTAGGCAAAGATACCTGATAAGGATCTACATACCCATTTTCATCCAAATAAACACCTTCTCCAACAACGATCTCCGGAAAATCAGAAGCATTATAATAATATCCCTTCAAACGTTTGTTTACAATCAGTTCGTGTGCTCTCCAACGCATCAAGTCGTCCAAACGATAGCCTTCGCAAGCAAACTCCACACGTCTTTCACGACGAACCTCGTTAATAATAGGAGAAAGGGCAGGGAACTGCCAATTCGGGTCGTTCGCTATATTATTCAACTGGAGACCAGCCACACCCACACGCTGGCGAATGACATTGATTGTTTTATCCACATCCTCTTGCGTGATTTCACCTAACTCAGCCTTAGCTTCTGCATAATTCAGCAAAGCCTCTGCATAACGGAACACGATAACGCCAGTCTCTGCATTTTCCGTATCCACACAATAAGGATCAGAACCTTTCTTCAACTGATAACCAGTCGTACAATGCTGTTCGCCTGTCAAATTCAAAAAAGGAAGTTCGAAATACAAAGGTTCTTCACCAACTCCATAGCGTAAGTCACCCGGACACCAAATAGTTTGTGCCAGACGGGGATCACGATCTTTTATTTCGTCAGTCAAGTTCTTATCTGAATGTTCCGGATGTGCAGCAACAGGCTTTCCGTCCAAACAAAGATAATCATTTACCAAGCTCTTGCTCAAACCGGTACGGGATCCTCTATAGATCAGATAATTCTGCGCTCTATGAGTCAATCCCAGTAAAAGCGAATAGGTACGTGCAAGTATGACTTCCGGATTATCTTGGAACTCCGTTTTATTGAACAAATTGTAGTAAGAGGTATTCGGATCGCCGGTCGTAAACAAAGAATAGGTTCCCATATCCATCACTTGCTTAGCCGCATCAGCAGCCACACGGTAATAAGCGTTATAGTCCGATCCTTCCACACCAAACTTGGTACCTTGATGATATTTTTCCCAAGAAGCCTCATACAACGCCACACGCGATTTAAACAGCAAAGCAGCCTCTTTAGATAAACGTCCGGCATCAACCTTGCCTTTTTCCGGAATATACTCGATAGCCTTGTCTAAATCAACCAACATAGAATCAACGATAACGTTACGAGCAACACGCGGGTTGAACAACTCTTTAGAGTCAGTATCATATGCCTCATTGACCCAAGGCAAATCGCCAAACTTTTTCAATAAAGAGAAATAATAGTAAGAACGGAAGAAGTACGCTTCGCCGATAAATTGCTTGTTTTGATCGAACGCAGTCTCCATGTGTCCTAGATTACCCAACATATAGTTAATAGAACGGATCTCTCCCCAATTCCATCCGGCATCACTAGCATTTCCAGGTACCGTCGTATAGCCGGCCAACTGAGTATTGTAATCTTCAGTAACCATATTGTCACTATTACCGTCAGTAGCCAAATAACCGATACCGAAACCGCCAAATGCTGGAAAAACTGTATAAAACTGATTCACATAAAGTTCCAAATCCTTAGCTGTCTTGAAATAGGCTTCGCTACTAATTTTATCCAAAGGCTCTCTGTCGAGAAATGAATCACAACTTACCAATGCTGAAGCTAAAACAGAGGCACATATCAATAATTTCTTTTTCATATCCCTAATCAATTAAAAAGTAAGATTTACACCAAACGAACATACTAATGAGAGCGGATAAGACTTCGCATCCCCCCATGCTCCGGAAGTACCTTCTGGATCTACGCCATCCATCAATTTCGTGAAGGTCAAGAGGTTCTCGCCAGAGAAGTAGAAACGAAGTTTGTCAATACCTACTCCTTGCAACAATTCGCTTGGCAACGTATAACCCAGTTGTAAGTTTTTCAAACGCAAATAAGCACCGTTTTGGATAAAACGAGACTGTACCTGCTGGTTCTTGCTCACTTCGCCGGTTGAATAAGGACGAGCAAAAAATGCGTCTTTATTATCTTCGCGCCAATAATCCATATTATGCTCATGAACGTTATCAAAATACTTATTACCCTGAAAACCGAAATAAGTAGTAGAACCGATAAACACATCGCGCTTACCAACACCTTGAAAGAATACACTGAAATCGAAATCTTTATATTGACCGGCAAACATCAAACCATACAAGAAACGCGGTGTATTGTTACCCAAGACTTTCTTGTCGCCGGGGTTATTTATCGTATTGTCACCCCAGTCAATCTTACCATCCTTATTCAAATCTATGTATTTCATATCTCCGGGATTCCATTTAGCGTGGATAGCCGATTGATCCGGTGACTTCTTGACATCCTCTTCACTAGTAAAGAATCCATCGGTTACATATCCCCAGATATCACCCAGTTTTTGTCCTTTAAAATAGGTTTTATCCGAGATAATCCCGGTCGGATTGTTATACTCAGTTACCTCTGTTTGGGCATCAGCCAACGTACCGGTGATAGAGTAGCTGAAATCCTTGTTCACACGGTGTTTCCAATTCAAGGTAAGTTCAAATCCATTTGTTCGCAATGAAGCATTATTTTTCTTAGGAGCATCCTTACCCAGCACAGCCGGAAGTGCTTCACTCGGACCGAACATATTGACGGTCTCACGTGAATACCATTCAACAGTTGCGCTCAAACGGTTATCCAAGAAAGACATATCTGCACCAATATTCAAGGTACGAGACTCTTCCCAAGTCAAGTCCCAGCTAACCAAATCCGGTGTTTGCGTATAGATAGGACGAGCCCCATTGATGATATATTCTAAATTCGTCTTGATAGGAATAGTTTCATAGAACAAATAGTTAGGTACTTCCTGATTACCCAGCGTACCATATGAAGCCCTGAGTTTGAATGTGTTTACAATCGGTGCGATAGGTTCCCAATATTTCTCACGATGCATATTGTAGGCAGCAGAGAAAGAGGGGAAGAACCCAAACCGCTTGCCTTCACGGAAACGGGATGAGCCATCATAACGACCATTGAAGGAAAACATATAACGATCGTCGAACGAGTAGTTCAAGCGGACGAAGGAACCAACAGTAGACCATTCAGAGATCTCGTCACTCAAATTAGTCAATCCGGTAGCCGTACCAATAGACGGGACATTATCAGTAATCAGGTCGCGTTTAGAACCTTTCAAGCCTTTTCGCTTGAAGTATTCAAGCTGTCCACCGACCAAAGCATCCAAAGAATGTTTGCCGAACGCCTTTTGATAGTTAGCATACAAGTTACCGGTAGTGTACGTATCCGTCCGTTGCTCCTCTTCTATTTGGTTGAAGTTATTCGCATGGTGATAATGAGACTCAGTCGGTTTTACATCCTGTACATACACTTTGGCAAAATGGGTATCACGGTTATATCCCACATAATTATAGGTAAAGTCTCCATTCACTTTCAATCCATCAAGCACATTTATTTCGAAACTGGGCGTGATGTAAGCTGTAGTAGTCTCTTGTTTTTCCGAACCACCTTCCTGCAAAATCTGAACTACACTGTTAGACTCCATAAAACCTCCATTCGGGTTTCTAACCGGTAATGTCGGATAAGCTCTTGCTATCATGTGATAATTTACGGTACGGTCGTATCCGCTATAACCCACAGGCAGGTCACGGTCGCTTCGTGCAAACTTGGAGTTCAACTTAAAAGTCAACCAAGGAGTAAGCTTAGTACTATTATTTACCGTCACATTATATCTACGATAGTTTTCATCGAAGAAATTCAACTGCCCCTCCTGTTTCATATAACCCAAACCGGCATAGTAAGACGATTTACCGGTTCTACCTGTAATAGATACGTCATGGCTGTTTTGAAATGCCCAATTTTTGAAATAGACATCCGTCCAATCCGTATTGGCATACGTATCACCATTCTGTCCCCATTGCGTAGGGTTGGAACGATCCGGTATAACACCATCCATCCTATTACCACTGGCGATATTCTTCTTTACCAGTTCGACCATTTCGTCTGTGTACAGGTGCGTCACCCCGGCATTGTCGCAAGCATCGTTCATAGCCGTGACGAAATCCAACGAATTAACAGTCTTTTGCAACATGGTAGGTGTCTTCCAGCCAAAGTTTGCATTATAAGAGATAGTGAACTTCTCGTCCTTCGAGCCAGATTTGGTAGTAACTAGGATAACACCATAGGCAGCTCTTGCTCCATAAATTGCAGCCGAAGAAGCATCCTTCAAGATAGAGATATTTTCAATATCGTTCGGATTGACCAAATCCAGTTCCATAGGTACACCATCCACCAATACATAAGGTTTACCCGACCCTTCTGTCAAAGAACCTACACCACGGATATTCATATCCATGGGACTACCGACTTCACCTCCAAATTTAGATGATGACGTAATATTCAAACCTGGAGTGACACCTTGCAAGGCCTGTGTCACATTGGTTATTGGCCGACTTTGGATATCTTCCGGAGTTACTGTTGCTACGGCACCGGTCAGGTTTATCTTCTTTTGAGTACCATAACCAACCACTACAACTTCATCCAACGCTTGTGTATCTTCAGACAATTTTATGTTATACACAGACTGATTACTGACCGTGATTTCCTGAGTTTCATATCCTATATAGGATATGAGCAATGTCGCCCCCGACATTGCATCCAAGCTGAAATTTCCGTCAATGTCAGTAATCGTACCAACCGTTGACCCTTTGATAGATACATTTGCACCAATTACCGGTTCACCATTGTCATCAACAATCGTTCCTGTAATTTTCTTATTTTCTTTCTGGCCACTTTTACTTTCTTTTATCCCCAAATAAATCTGGTTATCTTCTTTCTTTTCGTAAACCAAACCTGTACCGCTCAACAACTTGCTCATTGTTGCTTCTATCGATTGGTTATTCACCTCAAAAGTTACTTTTTTATCCAAATCCGGAAGTTGGTTACTGTAAAAGAATCGATAGTCAGTTACTTTCTCTATAGAACGTAACGCCTGCTTGATCGTTTGTTGCTTTACGTTGACAGTTACCTGTGCGAATACTGAAGTTGTGAGAAAAGCAAACAAACATATAACCCCTACTTTTCTCATAATCTTTCTTTTTTGAATAAAGGAAGAAATAGTTTCTGATTTTTTATTCATACTTTTGTGTAGTATTAAATGGTTAATTACCAGAGAGTGACTACTTGCGAATATTCAACTCTCTTGATTGACTAATGAAGGGGAAGGTGTTGCAAGCACTTTCCCTTTTTGCGTACATGTGTTTTTTCTATGTCATATTGATAATATTTAAAGGGTTAATCACTATAGAGTTCTATCACGTCCTCTTTTTTCTTATAAGAGACAGAAGAGGTAAATTGCAAAGCATATAACGTTGATTGCAAGCTGGCATTTTTCAGTGTACCGGTGAAAGTTATGCTATTCAGCTTATCGCTTTTAATCTCAAACTTCACATTATAATTACGCTCCAGCAGCTTGATAATATTCAGGATCGGCTCATCGTTGAATACCATTTCATTATTCATCCAGGCGATAAACAACCGGTCATCCTCCTCTTGTTTCTTTGTCATCCGGGTATCTGCCAACGAATAGACAGCCACTTCCCCCGGACTTAAATGAAGGGACTGTTCCGGCGATGAAACTATAACCGAACCTTCTGCCAGATAAGTCGTGATATTTTCATCATCAGGATAAGCATGGACATTAAATGAAGTTCCTAAAGCACGTACCTGGATATCGCCGGCTTTTACGATGAAAGGAGATTGGGCATCCTTTGCTACATCAAAATAGGCTTCGCCGGTCAGTTCGACCTGACGCTGTTTCCCGTTAAAATGACTGCCGTAACGCAGTTTGGAATCGGCATTCAGATGGACTATTGTGCCGTCCGGCAAGGAAATATCCGACTTTTGTCCGTGACCTACTTCTACGGTCATATCGTTATATTTGGTTAACAACCGGTTTTCGTTCCAATAGAATAGCGATATGGCGACGGCACCGAAAACAGCCGCGCAGGTAGCCATACGCATAAAAAACTTTCTGATATTTATCTTTGTTGGGTTAGCCGTTGCAGTGATAGCCTTAAAAATCCGCTCGTCTGTCGAATCAGGCATATGACCGAAGGAATGATCCCATATTTTATCAAAATCATCCGTCCACCTGTCCGGGTCATTCAACAGCCCGGCTAACTGACGTTTTTCACTTTCAGTAGCTTTATTATCGTAGAATTTATCTAATAATTCAATTTGTCTGCTCATAGTTATTCCTTTAAAATAAGAATGAAAAAATAGGATAAAGTAATAAAGCTATGCCATTCAGCAAGTCACCCCTGTTCGCTCTCAGCATCTGGCTTAGGAACTTTGTCGACTGTTTCAGATGGCTCTCCACCGTATTTTCCGAAATACCCAACAGGCTGGCTATCTCCTTTTGCGAAAGATGCTCGATGTGTTTCAAGCGATAGACTTTTTGCCTGGCGGGTGGCAACATGGAGATGATACGCTCCACTTCCTCCAGCAACAGGTTCAACTCGACTTCATCCTCCACACAATTCTCGGCTTCCCTGACATTCTCAATCTGTGAGATCATCAACTGTTCCTGAATACGTTTTGCCGTTTCTTTCAGGAACAGGTTACGAGATACCTTTTTCAGATAACCCTGAAATGAAAATTCAACCACAATCTTCTTCCGGTTCTCCCAGATAATGATAAATGTCTCCTGCACAACTTCCTCTGCCATCGAATAATCGCCGTGCGAAAGCCGGATGACAAACTGAAAGAGAGTATGTTTATATCTATTGTAAAGCTCTGTAAAAGCTTTAAAGTTATCAGACATAATCTCTTTCATTAACTGTTGGTCTGATAACTGCTCAATTTTGTGCATTCGTGGTATTTTTTCTATAAATGATACATTGCATTATTACCGAATCTATATTAAGGATACTATACCGTTATAGTTTCCGTGATTCGAGTACAATTATTTAACATTGTTTTGCATAAGCGAGGTAACGGACTGGTAAAATGGTGGCGTTACCATACAAATATAAAAGCAGCTATTACTATAAAAAATAGCTGCTTATTAAACGGATTATTATTGCAGACCTTTATTTCCCCATGGCAAACCGGTACGTCTGACCGGCCTCTGTCTTCATTTTTATAAAATCACCGTCCACGGTTCTCTTACCGGCAACCGGGTCTGTAATCTCGACTTTCTTATCTTTCCACGGATTCTGCAAAGTTAAATCGCGACCTTTCTCACTGACAAGAGTCAAAGATGTGACTGCTCCGCCTTTCTGTTCGCCGGAAACCAAAAAGGCACCTTCTACCCGGATCTGATGGAACGAGGCATCCTTATCGCGAGGCCATACAGGAAAGACACGGACAATGTCCTGATGTCCCATACAGAGCATTTCGTTGATTGTATTGGGTACCGTGCTCCAGTTTTCGATACCATGCGGGTTATTTAACTGGAAGCCATTCGGGTAGGTATGTTTTGAATAAGTGTTCAAATGAGCCAGGATGCTATCCGGCTTATAACCGATCCGCACGGCTGCCGGGAAAAAGCTGTTACTTCCATTGGAATCCAGCCAACGTTGCATTTCATCGACTGTGTTATAAGCGACCTCCAGTAACTTGGGATCACTATTCAGACCGATCTGGCCTGCCGGATAAATATGCTGGATTCCCAATGTGTTTCCGTCCCACCAATCGCAACCTTTTTCCGTATACCGGAAGACTGTCTTACCGTTTCGCTCCTGCAACGGATAATCGGAAAGATGCTTGTTGATAAACTGCCACTGCGTTCTCTTTTCCTCATCGACTCCTAAAAGAGCGCTCATGTCAGAAACGGTCTGCATCACCATCCGCACCAGTCCCAATGAAAGAATAGGATTCATCGTCCCGACCGTACCTTCATGGATCGCATCATTATAAATGACATAGCGGTCACCTTCACGTGTCAGGTAATTCTCCCAAAAGGTGGCAACCCCTTTTACGAAAGGATACACTTTCCGGGTATAGGCTTCATCCCAGGTATGATAAAACTGCATGGACATATTAACAACCGCATAGGCGGAGTTGCTTTTTTGTCCCCAGAACATACCTTCGTCTTCTATATTTCCACTCTCAATCCAGCCATAATAATAGGTATCCATGAACGGAGTCCTGCGGGTCGTTTCAACACCTAATGGTCCCGCACCTACAGGCAGCAAAATGCCTCCCGGAATGCCGGTGACTTTCTCCGAGTAATAGTTTCCTCTCTCTATCTGTGCTAACATAGAGGAAATATAGGGATCAGCCTGCTCAATCCTGTTGGCTGAGTAAAGCGCATAATAAGGGGCCATGTGGTTATAGTTCAGATGATAGTCCCCATTCCAGTAAGGACGTTCTTTCGTGATCCAGGTACCAAAAATAGAGGGTGGGAAATCCATATCCCGGCTACAGGCACCCATACCGTAAAGAGAGAGATAATATTGTTTTTCAATTACACTATCCGGTATGCTGACATACGATTTTCCCCAATAGTTCCGCCACCATTCTTTATGGCTTTTCTCTATCTCAGCCTGTCGTGCCGGAGTAAAGTCTTCTACTTTTTTTATGACGGTAGCCACACAATCGTCACTCTTGAAATTGCTGGAGAAGGCACACACCAAACGGACCGTTTTTCCCGGTTCCAGGGTAAATTTGCCATCCGTAGATCCGCTTACCCGTAACGCCATAGCACCTTTAGTCGGTATATCGACAGAGTCTACGAAGGCACGGGACAGATACTCGACACCATTCGGTTTCATCTCATGCTCCCTGACATCGGGGAATATCCGTTCAAGAGGCGGTTTATCAATCTGTTCTTCTTTTCCCAAGAAAGATATTCCGGCAGAACCTTCTACAGCCCCATTCCCTTCCATATTCAAATCCACAATCAGCATATCTTCCGTGGCAGGAACAAAGGCTTTGTAGAAAACGGAAATATCCCCTTTGGTAAAACGGGCGGTCGATACGGCATCATATAGCTGTTGTTCCACCAGATAGGAAGCATCTTTCAATTGAGGGATATCCAGTTCTATCTTACCCAGGACAAGAGGAAATGATTCGTCCAAAGCAGACTTCAGTCTCCAGAAATCATTCCTGGCGACATAAAAGACCTGCGACTCCGGTGTTCCCGACAAGGCTACCCCGGTAAAACCATTCCCCAACAAAGGTGCATCGACCGAATGCGGTGCGGGTATACGTTTAGGAGGTTCCGTAAAGCGGATGGTGTGTTTTCCTATGATAGTTTCTGCCTGACTTTCCGGCTGATTAGCTTGATCCGTACAAGCAGAAAATAAGAGTGTACTCAATACGGACAGGGATAGTATTAAAATCTTCTTCATTTGTAAATAAATTGTGCTCCGCTAAGGGATATGCTGTTCAATTATGTGTCTCTTCATTTCAAACACAAATATAAAAGCAGCTATCGCTATAAAAAATAGCAAATAGCTGCTTATTGTGTGGATTATTATTGCTTTTACAATAATAACAAGCTCTCTGATTATTCACATATACTCAACGAGACAGGGCCTAAAAGTCCGGCAACCCCATCTCCCCTATATGGAGTCGGAATCGTCTGATAATGATTCGACAATGTGCTATAAACTAAGACTTCCAATTGGTTATCACCTTGTTTAACATACTTGCCTATCTCAACTTTGTATGGCGGTCTCATCAGTATGCCCACCTCTTTACCATTAACTTTTACCTCACAGGAAGCATTTACATTGCCCAGGTCCAGAATGACTTTACCGGATGCTTCGGCTTTTGGTATTGTTATCTGCTTTCTGTAATACATTCCACCTGAATAATATTTCAAGGCTCCGGTCTCCGACCAATTACCGGCATCCAAAAGCCCTTTCCCTGTTTTTATTTTAACGGGTTCACAAATCACACCAGTCCCCTGATAACCGGGTTTTCGTTTGATCGAAAAAGCGACCAGGCCAACTTTCTTCCGGGTCTCAGGAAAGATTACCCGATACTTTCTCATCCCCGAAGAATCTTCAGATAGAAATCGGATATTCCCTTTTTCTATTGCTTTCCCATTAAACCATACTTTCAAATCGCTTCCGGCTATCATCATGTCCATTTCCTGCATTCCCGGAACAGAATTAAAACGATAATTCCAAGTAAGATTCTCTCCTCCGTAAGGATCATACAACAAATGATCTCCTAAAGCCCAGCGTGTAGAAATTATTTTGTCGTATGAAGACGGCTTTGCCAGGGTAACGGATGATGCAGGGAAAAATACAACGGAACTTCTCTTTCTAAAATCCCGATACGTACCTTTCTGAAATTTGAATTTACCTTTCTCTGTATTTGCATATGCTACAGTACATGGATGCCATCCTTCTTCCAACCAGATATTTTCATTCGCAGGCTTCTGGTCGATTAAAAGAAAATCAGGTTTAACACCATCAATTTCGATCCTATATGAGCCTGTTACAGGGACATAGACTTTACTTTTGTATATTTGATGCGCTCCCTGGTCCAAAATGAAAAAGCCGTCGCTGACTTTACCTTTCAAACCATGCCATCCTTGTGATCCCGGATTGTCAAAAACACCATACTGCCATGAAAACTCCAACATCTCTCCTGACGATTCATTTCCTTGTAACACATTATCCAACGGGATACCCGTGGACGTACATTCTGTGACAAATTGAGGTCCAAACCCATACACACTTTCAGGCCATTCCGAATCATCGAAATCTGTCGACGTCCAGTTTTGAGGAGAAAAAGCAGCCGGTCGATGTTTAAAAGAACGCGCCTCAGCACCGATAACATCCGAAGCCGGAAAACGATAATCCCCCCATTTATTATCTAATGTCGGCAACAATTCCGTCTCCCACAAACCTGTAATTAAGGATCGGTATATCAACTTCGATTCCTTTTTGCCTTCAGGCATTACAATGGGTGTTCCTTTTGAAAAGACAAACAAATACGAATTATCCGGTTCTTTATCCAATCGGAGCCATGTTCCTTCTTTTGTTTGGCGAACAACCGGATAATCGGAGATTGTTCCGTCAGAAGCATTCCAAAGTTCAACTTTACCCGTAGCTCTGAAAAAACATTCTGTACCTTCAGGCACGTCCATAACCATATAGACATCACGTTCTCCCACATATCTATGTAAAACCTTCCCTTCTCCGGTACCTGATATAAAATCCGGAACAATCAAAGATTTTATCTGCTCCGACACCTTATCCTCCGACATATACAATCCTACTCCCCCCGAATCATGAACCTGTTTCTTTACTTTCTTTCCTTGAGAAACTTCCAGGGATGTCGCACCGAATACTTCCCGGATTATTGCATCCGTTTTCGAATCGTTTTCTCCCATGCAGGTACTGGCCTTCGGCAACTCGCCTGTTGCTATTATTATCCCTCCCGAACGATAAAAGTCCCGTATTTTTAATAAAGAAGAATAATGCATCGCTTTCATATCTGCCAAAATCAATATACGATACTTTTCTCCCGAGATATTCAAACAGCCGTTCTCTACTTTTGATTTTTGCAAGGACCTGTAATCCATAAAATCATAATCCAAACCGGAATTACTAAGTTTCATTGCCTGTTCAAACGCAATCTTTGTGTTAGCATCCGGATAGGCCTGCATCGATTCCGTAGGATACATCAAGGCTATATCACAGACATGAGTACCTTGACTCATCAGAAAACTCAATCTCTCTGTATATTGAAGCCATTGTTTCATATGTGGCCAATAAGGCATTCTGAAATGAAAACAAGGCGGAGCCCATTCCCACCAACCACCATGTGTGGAATAATATAATCCATGCATACAGACTAAATTTCCACCTGCCATAAAATGATGGTCCATTTGTTTGGTCAGCCATGAGCCCGTACTTCCCCATCCCATACTATGAAAAGCCTCAAGCCATGTTCGCGGACGTTCATATAAATGAGCTATTGAACTGGATACTTTCGTTTGCAAAAAACTAGAACCGGTCGATGGAGCATCATTCCCCGGAGCTGTGTACCAAGAATTAGCCCTGAAATAATCAATATATGCCAATGGTTCCATTCCACGTCCAAAATTATCGCTTCCATAAATCAAACCGCGTGAAGCATGCCAATTATAAATGGGCTGAAAAAAGCGTTCTTCCGCCAAATCCATTAATACATCACAATAATCCAAACGTATCTTTGGCGTTATATCTCCGATACTTTCTTTCAAAGCAGGAAGATAAAGTGTGATATCATACCCTTTCCTTTTTTCAAATTCTTCCTTAAAGTCCTCCGACCAGGACCCTATTTTAATAGGATAAGACAATTCATCCTGAAAAAAATAGTTCATCCCCCCCGAAGCTGCATCTCCCATATTCTTTTCAAAACGATCGAAATACACGTTCACATATTCTCTTCCGATATCCGGATGCAACAAATGACTTTTTTTCGTTGAAAGAATATATACTTTATAGTCTTTCCCTTCCGGAGCTCTCCACAAAAGTTTTCCGCCTGATATATATTCTGTCAGATCTATTTTCCCTGGCCAGGCAACAGCACCGACCAATCTTTCCGGAATGTCATGAATAAAAGTGGTCCCTCCCCGAACAGAATCAGACACAATCTCCAAGTCACCTTGATAATTCTGAAATTTTTCTTCTTTCAACAACTCATCCGTATAATATCCATTGCCAATCCATCCTATGGTATAATCATCCATACCTAAACCGATGTTTTTCCGGGAACATTCTTTGGCAAACCAATTCCAGAAATTCCACCAATCTCCGGAGAACACCTTAGGCTTTCCTGCTTCTGTTTTTCCGGAAAGTCCATATCCGTCTTTCATTTCCCCAACATCCACTTCAGGGTCCATGTGTATATAACTTACAGCAAAACCATCTGTCGCAGATGCAGATAAAATGTCAAGCTGTTCTTTCATTCTTTCCTTATTCAAACTATCACCATTCCACCAATAAAAAGGAACGTTTCCATATCCCTTCGGAGGGTTGGCAAATTCAGAAAAGATATCCGTATCTTTTTTCGGATATCCCTTATATCTTTGTGACTGAGCATAAGTTACCAGACAGGAAAAAAGGTAAAAAGCAACTATTTGAAGAACGACTATCTTCCTCATAAATAAATTATTATTTTGTATTTTATTCGAAATCATAAACATCTGGTCATATAAAGAGGCTTCCCTTTTTACCACGGGAAACCTCTTTACTAATTTATTCTTGTCTTTAAATGACGACAAGATTATTACCAACCGGGATTTTGTTCCAGTACTACATCTTTATTCGTATCAATAACCGTTTGAGGAATAGGCCAAAGATTAAAGGGTTTTGTCAATGTTAATCTCGGATAGTCCCAATATGAATATTTTTTTATACGATCGGCAGCAACTGTTCCTCCCATGCGAAGCAGAGTATTCCAACGACTCTCTTCATACATCAATTCACGGGTTCTCTCGTCAAGGATCAAATCAAGACTAACATCATTAGCAGTCACCAGGTAACTACATTTTGCCCGTGAACGTAACATGTTTATGTCAGATGCGGCACCAGACTTGTCTCCGACTCTCAATTTAGCCTCGGCACGCAATAAAATGGTTTCGGGTAAACGTATCAGATAATCATCACGGAAAATGCTGCGCAATACCCTACCATCAGCCGCCAATGTATAAAAATCAGGACCTATTTTACATGATATCGGATATATCAAGGTGTAAGCACCATCGTCATATTTACCATTTTGATCTTTTTTATAAAGAACATCCCATGGAATCTGTTTTCCATAGTATTCGGATGTTTTTATATTTCCCAAAAAGACACGGCGTAAAACAGCCTCCGAATTACGTATATCTTCACCCCATTTTCCTTCATAAACACCATCACGAGAATAAGGAGTAGGAGTTACCTGGCTACAACCAAAACCCCCGACGTCTTCCATCTGACCACCGATATGCGCTCCTCCCTGATCTCTGAAAACAGGTCCATAAATAGCAGGGTAATCCAAACAAGCCAAACTTCCGTCGGACTTATATACCTCATAATCTGATTGAGCACACCATATAGCTTCAGTGTTCCCATCCTGATAATCCTGATTTCCTACCTGGAAAAGATCCCAATAAACATTTCCTTCTATAGGATAACCTGCTGATGAATAAGTCCGGTCAGCAGTCTGTTCTACTGCCGAAGTTGCATAATAGAACTCCGGACCTTCATTTTTACGTGCACCGAAGCGCTCTGTCATAAGACTGTAAGTACCGGAATCTATAACATCATTGGCATACGAAATAGCCTTATTATATGCACTGGCAGCATCACCGCCTTCCGCTTCCAGCAACACTCCCTTATCAATGTACAATTGGCAAAGATTATGCTGAACAGCCGCCCTTACCAAACGTCCGGCTTCCGCTGTCGTAACAGGCAAATCGTTTATGATATCTTCCATTTCATCGATAGCATATTGATAGGTCTCCATACGTGTCGAACGTTTATAATCATATTTAGGAGTAGAAGTTATTTCTGTTACCAACGGAACTCCTCCAAATAGTTCTCCTAAATTTCTGTAAGCAAAAGCTCTGAAGAATCGGGCCTGAGCAATGATATAAGCTTTGTCGGATTCCGAATTCCACATTATATGCTCTAAATTTGTGGCATAAATGGCGGTATTGGCAGCATTAATCAGATAATAAAATGCGGCATATGTATCTTTGAATACCCCATATTCCGAATTAATTATACTGTAATCATTAAACCGGTAAGAATAACGTATAGTCGGTACATCCAGCACATCAGTTCCGTTTCCCATTCCATACGACCACAAATTCAATTCCCCAAAGTTATTATAAGGACAATATATATTATGTACTTTGATATAGCAAGTAGTAAGTACTTGATCTACCTGTTCGGAGGTAGTAAATACATTGTCGATTGTGTAAAATGTTTCAGGATCTTCTTCCAGAAATTTATTATCATCACAACCAACGACAGTAAAGATTGTCATTAATAGCAATAACGTTTTATATATATATGTTCTTTCCATTGTTTTATAAAGTAAAATTTAGAAACTTAAATTCAAACCCAAAGAAACGTTCGTCATTATCGGATATGTCTGACTCAATGCAGTGCTACCGGTTTCCGGATCACCACCGTCCCAGCCGGTAATCGTTGCCAGGTTTTTCCCTGTAATGAACATTTTAAAATTATTAATTCCCATATTCTTCACCCATGGTTGGTTGAATGTATATGAAAGTGTTACATCCTGCAAACGAACATAAGCTCGGCTTTGTAATCCCAGGAAATAGCTATCTCCTGTAAAAGTTGCAGACGGATATTTGTTACTCGGATTCGCCTCTGTCCAATAAGGAATATACAGACCGTTGGAGGCAAACCACTTTCTATCCCCGCCTGTTATATAAGCGTTCGTATTTCCGGCCTGATAATAACCGTTACCTCCGAATACACCGGCAATCATAACATATAATTCCCAGTTTTTATATTGCAAAGTGTTACTTAAGTTTAGTTTGAAATTAGGAGCTTTATTCCCTATGATAGAACGATCTTTTTCATTAATCACTCCATCGTTGTTTTTATCCACATACTTAGGAGTTCCGGCAGAAACACCATTGGCTTTCATATATTCAGTATCATCCGTCTGAACAATTCCATCCTGTTCATATCCGAAAATAGAATGTATCGACTCCCCTATAAACAGGCCATTTCCAATATCATCATCTTCCTTTCCATCACCATCAAGATCCTCACCATACAGATGAACCAACTTATTACGGTTCAACCAGAATGTTAGTCCCGTAGTCCAGTTAAATTCCTTATTCTGAATATTGACAGTCCGTACAGTAGCTTCCACACCTCTGTTTTTGACTTCTCCCATAGAAGAATACATACTTGCAAATCCCGTCATAACAGGAATCGACCGGGAGAAGATCTGGTCATATGTTTTAGAGAAATAAACATCTACATCGACAAACAAACGGCTATTCAACCAGGTTGATTCAAATCCCATATTCCATGCTTCGGTTGTTTCCCATCCCAAGTCTGAATTACCGATAGTACTCTGGTTAATACCGTATGACGGTTTTCCAGAATTACCAAAAGGATAATATATTCCCCCGGAATGGCCGGTTGCAACCTGTGACAATGTGGAATATTGTGTTAAACCCTGATTCCCGTTTTTACCCCATGAAAGTTTTATCTTCATATCATCCAGAAAAGCCACACCTTTTATAAACGGTTCATTGGTGATACGCCAGGCTGTTCCTATGGCCCAGAAATTACCCCATTTGTTATTTGCACCAAAAACAGACGAACCGTCTCTCCTATAAGATGCTGTCATATAATAAGTGTCGTCAAACGAATAAGATGCTCGTCCAAAATATCCGATATTCGTTCTTTTCCAGTTATTCAAAGAAATTTTCTGTGTAGAAGCGTAATGAAGGCCGTTCAACCCTAAAGCCGTATTCCCGTTCGATGCAAAGTCACTACCCGACAAAGTCTGAGATTCATACTTCTGATAGTCACGAGTCGCTACAGCTGTCAGATCAATGCTATGTTTTCCAAATACCTGGTTATAATTTAAAATATTATCAATCACATAACTGGTTGTTCTTTCGTTTGCCATACTACCTCCGGCACTACTTAAATAACTATTTTGAGTTGCAACAGAGTAACGCGAATCATCATCATACGATCCGACCGGAACATTGTATGACTCATGCGTAAAGTCACCGGACTTCCTGTAATTAAGATTTCCTGCATAATTGAAACGGTAACTTAAACCGGAAATCCATGGGCATTTAACTACGGCATATGCATTTGCACGAAGATTATCACGAAAATCTACATTTTCTTTCTTCGACTCATCATCGATCCCCCACAAAGGATTACCTCTACCACGTGTACCGTCAGGTATAGCTTCAAGCATCCCATTCGGTCTGTACATCATTGCATACGGAGATAATATTGTAGCAGACCAGATATTAGCGCCAAGGCCGGAATAATCTGTTCGAGTATATGCAGCATCAAGACCGATCTGCAGCCAACTTGTAATATCGGTATCTATCTTAGCTAATACTGAAACACGTTCATAATCATCTCCTTTTATCACACCACCACTCTCAGTATAAGAAGCAGACAAATAGTAATTCATTCTATCCCCTGCTCCGGATACGGCAGCTTGGTAATCCTGGGTCCATCCTGTCCGTGAGATTTCATCCAGCCAATTGATTTCTTTCCCTGAATTCAAATTCAGTTCTTCCTGAGGAACCAAAAAACTATAATCAGAATATCCGTTTGCCGCAGAAGTTGCATCAAGCCACTGTTCGCCATTCATCAGTTCCGGTTTAAGATGCCACGACTGCATGCTTCCTTTTGCATTAAAATGGATGACCGGCTTACCTTGCTTACCTTTTTTAGTTGTAATAATAATTACTCCGTTAGCAGAACGGGAACCATATGCAGCAGCTGAAGTAGCATCCTTCAGGACATCATAAGAAGCTATATCATTAGGGTTTATATCATTAACACTTCCCATAAATATAACTCCATCTACTACCACCAACGGATCGTTTGAACCAGATATGGAATTCTGTCCCCGAATCTGCATAGAAGGAGTTCCCCCGGCCGTATTTGTAGCACCAATATCAAGTCCGGTCACATTTCCTTTCAGGGATTCCAATGCATTTGTATTTGTCGCCAAAGAAATAGGAGAATTCTCCAGCTTGACGGAAGATACGGAACCTGTAAAATCTTTTCTTTTAGCTGTTCCATAACCAATCACAACGATCTCATCCAAAGATTGTAAATCTTCTTTCAACAGAATATCCAAATGCTCTTTGTTTCCCAAACTGATCTCCTGGGTAATATATCCTATATAGGAAATTTGAATTACCACATTATCCGGCACTTCCAGTATAAAATTTCCATCAATATCAGTGATGGTTCCAATTGTCGTACCTTTTACAGAGACATTCGCCCCGATAACAGATTCCCCATTCTGATCCTTGACTGTACCACTAATTTTTCGGGATTGACTACTTTGACTGTTACGCGATATTTTCAGAATAATCTGTTTCCCTACCACTTCATAGCTGATTTGTTTTCCCGCAAAGGCTTTTTTCAAAATAGCATCCAGACTTTCCTGGCGAGCCTCCACTGATACCTTTTGTGACTGATCTACTGTCTGATCCAACATAAAGGAATAATCAGTTTTTGTTTCTATCTGTTTAATTAACTGCCGAAGCGATTCATTCTTTATTGATAAATCAATTTTTTCACTTTGGGCATAAGTAGAATTGAATATAAATAACGCAAGTAATAACGGAATTAACTTCCTTCTTAATTTAAACATTATGTAATAGCTTTAAGATTATAAAATATATTATATCTTTGCCTTTATATATCAATTAGTTATTCTGTCTAATTTTCGGCAGGATAAAAGTACAGGTATATATATTTCAAAAGGCATGGAGATTAGGGGTCTCTGTGCCTTTTACGCATAAGGCAAAACACGTCTGATAAAAGACTCTCTATTTATATCTGATCGTCACCTCCTTTCCGTTCAGTTTATACTCTATCGGAGATATCTTATTGATCATCTCTAATAATTCCGTCAATGATTCCGTCTTAATTGTAAACCAATAAGACTTAAGGGTATCCACATTAGATAATGTAATATCCACTCCATACCAACGCTCCAATTTCTTCCATACTTCTTCCACTGGAGCACCATCAAACTTTAACAGGTTATGCCGCCAACTGGCTTCGATTTCCGCATCACAGGATTCAACCCGACAAGACAAATTCTTCTTAGAAACTATAGCTTCCTGATTAGGAGATAAATAAGTCAACAAATTCTGGCCAGTAGCCGATAACAGACTTACTTTACCACGAAGCAGGGCAACCATAATATTTTCTTCATCCGCATAGGTACTGACATTGAAGGCCGTGCCATGCACTTTGACATCTACTTCCCCGGCTTTCACAATAAATGGATATTGAGTATCTTTCTTTACATCAAAGAATGCCTCTCCTTCCAGATTGACGACACGGTCGTATGTACTATATTGATAATTATAAGATAAACGGGAACCGGAATTCAACCAAACAAGCGTCCCGTCGGGCAGGACAAGCTGTGTTTTTTGTCCGGGAGGAGCTATTATCACATTTTCAAACTGAGTAGCCTGCCAGGATTTTTCCGGGTTATTGATCAGAGAAGACAAAGCAAAACCCAGAACCAACGCTACGACAGCCGCAACGGAAGAGACGCGGATCAACAGGGAACGTGAATACAACGGAACCAGTTTCACTTTATGTCGGATACGGTCCTGTATCTTTCCCCAAACCATTTTCTTATCCGGTATCACATAAGCAGAAGTGTCCAAACGGACAGCTTCCCACTGCTTTCTTAACTTATCCAGTAAAAGGTGATGTCCTGGCTCTTCATCAAGCCAGCGGATAACCTGTTCCTGCTCTTCGGTCGTACATTGCCAGGAGAGGTATTTCGCCAATAGTTCGTAAGGTATCTGTTTTTTATCCATGTTCTGCTATTTTATTCAGTAGACACATGGGCAGGGACAAAACCCCCAAAAGGATATGAATATTTTTTTATTCTTCTGTCAGTTTCAGTAAAAGGAAGAGAAGGGCGATGGTTTCATCAGAGTGTGCAGCCAGATACTCCCGGATCTTTTTAAGTGCTATCCCCATCTGATTTTCAACAGTCTTTACGGATATATCTTTTACTCGTGCTATTTCTTTATAGCTTAGTTGCTCTTCGCGGCTCAAGATGAATATTTCTCTACATTTCTCCGGCAAAGACTCAACGGCGGCTTGCAATAGTTGATAGAATAACTCCCGGTCAACACAATCTATGGATTCGTTCTTCTCCAACTCGATGCGGGCCCATTTCTCTAACAAGACATTGTGGTTTTCTTCATCACGCAGGTAGTTCAACATACGATTACGGGCACTATTATAAAGAAAGGTCTTGATGTACTGAACGTCCTTTCCTTCATAATCTTCCCAAAGGTTTACAAAGACATCCTGCACAACTTCTTCTATCACCTGATAATCACGGGTATAATAATTCAGGAAGCGGCATATAATTTCAAAATAATCATTATATGCATCTTTGAATGTACTCTCGTTAATAATCATAGCAATATAGTTTTTTCTCTGTATATAATAGTAAAAAGCGGATGTCTCATCTCCTTATATCCCCGCGCAAAAATAAGTAAATAAATAATTATACAATCAATATCGGGATAAAAATAACAAAGCTTGCAGTAATTGATCCCAACAGATATGAAAACGGATCAATCGCCTGCAAGCTCGTATACCGGAGTGTTCTATCTCCCTTCCGGTTATTGGTTATTACAAGGGAGGCAGTGCTGTTTGCCTGCTTTCCCTTGTTATTTACATCTGATTCTTTTTGCATATCACAGCTGTGATACAAAAGAAATCCATCTGTGAAACAAACGGAATCCAACTGTGATATGAAAGGAGCACAGTTGTGATATGCAATAGAAATTAATAAACTACATATTTCTCCCCTTCAATCTTCAGTTCCCCGAAGCTACCTTCCGATTTATAAGGCTGGCCGCCGCCGATATATAATTCGACTGTGCCTTCTTTCTCGACCTGGTTACCCTTTTCATCCACCAAAGACAGTTCTTCGGGAGAAAGGGTGAAGGTTACCTGCCGGCTTTCACCTGTATCCAGATGAATACGTTTGAAACCTTTCAGGGCACGTAAGGGGACACGGGTGTTGCCGTTCTGCGGATGGGATACATACAACTGAACCACTTCGTCGCCGGCACGCTTTCCGGTGTTCGTTACGGTTGTGGTTACCTGAATGCTTTCTCCGGTCTTGACGGTGGAGGCATTCTGCAAAGGAGCATACCCGAAGGTAGTATAACTCAAGCCATAGCCGAACGGATATCTTACATCGCCTTTGAAATAACGGTACGTACGGTTTGCCATCGAATAATCCTCGAAATCCGGAAGATCCTCGTCATTCATATAGGTAGTCAACGGCATACGGCCGGCCGGGTTATAGTCGCCAAAGAGAACATCGGTAATGGCATCGCCGGCAGCTTGTCCGCCGTACCAGGCTTGCAGGATCGCATCGGCATTGCGGCTCTCCCAGTCGAAGCTCATCACGGAACCGGACATATTGACCAGGATTAGCGGACGGCCCGTCTTTTTCAGTTCCTTCATCAGTTCGGTCTGCACGGGAGGCAGTTTCATCGTTGTACGGTCACCGCTGGCAAACCCACCGTAACCGGCAGCTCCGGCATCACCGGCTTCGCCTTCGTAATCAGCGCTGATACCACCCACGAAAATGATAATGTCTGCTTTCTTAGCCTGAGCAGCCACCTGGGCAAAAGAAGGAGCACCTTCCAGTTTCTGAACAATACCGACACCTGTCAGCGTATCGATCTGAATACTGTTACCAAAGCGTTTCTGCAAACTCTTATACGGGGTAATGATTTCGCTCGGCGTACCAAAATAGTTAGCCAACAGCGTGCTGCCATTATCCATATTCGGACCGATCAGGGCGATACGTTTGATCTTGGAGGCATTCAACGGCAGGATATTCTTATTATTCTTCAATAACACCATTGATTTCTGCGCCATCTCATAGGCATGCTTTTTGTGGGCATCACATTCGATCACTTCACGACCGATAGATGCATAAGGCACGCGGTCAGCAGGATCGTACATACCCAGCTTAAACTGGATTTCGAACAGGCGAGCCAAAGATACATTGATATCTTTCTCGGAGATCAAGCCTTTCTCCACCCCTTGTTGCAATTTCTGATAAAGATTACCGCATTCAAGGTCTGTACCGTTCAGAACGGCATCGGCTACGGCTTCCGTATCGTTGCTATGTGTTTTATGATACTTGGCAAAATCACTGACTGCCCAGCAGTCGGACGTCACATATCCGTCGAACTTCCACTGGTTACGAAGAATATCCTGTAATAACTCGTTATGCCCGCAACAGGGAGTTCCTTCAAAACGGTTATAGGCGCACATCACACCATGTACCTTCGCTTTAGTCACCAGTTCCCGGAAAGCGGGCAAGTAAGTATCCCAAAGGTCATACATGGAAACACGGGCGTCATAAGAATGGCGGTTGTGTTCAGGACCGCTGTGTACGGCATAATGTTTAGCACAAGCCACCGATTTCAGATACTCCGGATTATTTCCTTCCAGGCCGTGGACGATCGCCGAACCCATTTTGGCTGTCAGGTACGGGTCCTCGCCATAGGTTTCCTGTCCACGTCCCCAGCGGGGATCACGGAAGATATTGATATTCGGAGTCCAATAAGTCAGTCCACGATAGATTTCGCCGGTCTTGCCTGCTTTCAGGTCTTCATTGAACAGGGCACGTCCTTCCGAAGAGGTCATATCTCCCATCTTTTGAAGGGCTTCCGTGTCGAAGGTGGCAGCCATACCGATCGCCTGCGGGAAAACAGTCACCTTTTCCTTCGTACGAGCCACGCCATGCAACGCTTCGTTCCACCAGTTATAAGCAGGAATACCCAAACGGGGAACAGCCGGGGCGGCATGTTTCATCAACTGGACTTTTTCTTCCAGCGTCAGACGGGAAATGATATCCTGTACCCGGACATCCAACGGAAGGTCCGGATTACGAAACGGATAGTCGTGCGTTTGTGCCGTCAGACCGCCCCAAGAAAGAGCGGCCAGTAACACGATACTTTTCAGTTTGCTTTTCATGTGATTGCCTATTTTATTTGGTTACTTCTACAATAATCTTACTCTCTTTCAACCCTTCCGATACAGCAGTCAATTCGATCGGTTGTCCGGAACGGTCACTGGTGACAAGTACCTGGGCATAGCCGTTAAATGCATTCCGGTGTACATCGCTTCCGGCAGGGAAGACATCCGGTTCCTGACTACAAGGATTACCATTACCCACTCCCAGAATCTTGCCGTTACGGACATCGAAATGAATTCCGTTTTCAGCAGTAGGTACTACACGTCCTTTGGCATCCAACACTTTTACGGTAATGATAGCAACGTCGTTACCATCGCCCTGGATAGAAGTTCCGTTTTCACTGACCAGTTGCAGGGAAGCCGGATTTCCGGTAGTTTCCACCAACTCGGTGTATTTCTTTCCGTTCTTCTTCCCTTTGGCCAACAGCTTACCCGGGGTATATTTAACACGCCAAGCTGGAATATCAAACTTTTCAACCGTCTTTTTACCTAGGCTCTTGCCATTCAGGAACAATTCCACCTCATCCATATTGGTATACAGATGTACGTCGACCGAATCCGTACCGATTCCATTCCAATGAGGAAGCACATGCAACACCGGTTCTTCCGTCCACCAAGCCTTGTAATACCAGAATGCATCTTTCGGGAAACCGCAATAGTCTAATATTCCGAAATGAGAAACTACACCCGGCCAGAAATGTAACTGCGCCTCGCCTCCATAATCGAATCCGGTCCATACGAAAGCACCGGCAACAAACTTGCGTGCATCGACATAACGCATCCATTCCTGTGCACATGCTCCCCATCCCGGAACATCACGATCGTAAGCCTGATGGAAACCCTTCTTCGCATCAGTCTCATAAATACCACGCGTCATCACCGTACTAGCCTCTTCGGTGAAGATACAAGGCAGGTTCGGGAACTTTTCATGAACTGCGTCGATATTGCCTATTTTATAATAATTAGAACCTTGTACATCTACGGCATAGGTAAAACCTTCCCCCCAACTACCGTTCATGGCAGCCGTGCACGGACGAGTAGGATCCAGTTTGCGCTGAACGGCTTTCATGCGCTCAACAATCATACGCCCCTTCTCTGTTCCCTGTATGGCAGGTTCTTCGTTTCCCAAACACCAAATGATAACAGACGGATGATTCCTGTCGCGGCGAATGATTGTCTTCAGCTGGCTCAGACCTTCATCACTGGAGCTCAATACACGCAGTTCATCCATGACCAGCATACCCAGCGTGTCGCAAGCATTCAAGACAGATTCCGTCGGAGGATTATGGGAGGCGCGGTATGCATTTACTCCATACTCTTTCAGACGAGCGATTCGCCACGCATTCAGCTGGTCCGGAACAGCAATCCCCACACCGGCATGGTCTTGGTGGCAGCATACCCCCTGAATCTGTACTCGTTCGCCATTGAGGAAGAAACCTTCGTTAGCATCGAAACGGATGTCACGGATACCGAAAGAGGTATCGTAGCTATCGACAACTGCCCCATCCAACAAAATATCAGTATGCAACGTATAAAGCGTCGGAGTCTTCAACGACCATAAGTCAACCTGCCGTACATCCATGTATGTTTCCACCTCTTTCGTTTCCAACGAGGGTAAGGTAAGGGTTGTACCAGACTTGTTTACTTCTTTCCCTTGACAGTCGATTATACTGTTTTGCACAATAAGATCGACCGATTTACCACTTTGGTTCGTCACTTCTATCTGTGCCTTCACACGGGCTTCCTTCTTTTGCAGATCCACTTCGCTGGTGACAAACGTCCCCCATTGCGGGATATGCACGGGAGCCGTGCGGGTCAACCATACATTCCGATAAATACCGGCACCTTCGTACGACCATAATTCGGAATGAGTCGCATCTACACGGACGGAAATCACATTTTCCGCATCCTTTTCATAATTCAGGCATTCCGTTACATCGAAGACCAAAGGCACATAACCGCTCTCACCGCGTCCTAAATAGACACCGTTCATCCATACCTGTGCATCACGGAAGATACCCTCAAACTCCAGCGTATACCGATCCCCTTTTACCAACTCGGGAGTAAACCGTTTCCGATACCAGCCCACGCTATTTTCAGGTGCACGTCCGCCCAACTTGCGGTATCCTTTCATTTTGAATTGCTCTTGGCTATATTCCAAAGCCATCCCCCAGTCATGAGGTAAAGAGATCTTCTCCCACTTGCTGTCGTCAAACCGTTGCGTATGAGGAATAGCCAAACGTGATTCCTGGTCTGCATCCAGCATAGTCGACTCCTGCAAAAAGGCAATCTTAGAGAACGACAATGCCTGCCCGTAATTAAAATCCTTCTCCGGATTAGCCGCATGCCCTTTAGCAAAAAGCCAATCCTGATTCAACAACTCTCTCTCCCGCTGTGACTGGGCACCCAGCCAAAGGCAGGGGAGTAATAACATCACTGTAAAAATCAATCTTTTCATTTCTCTGATCTATTGTTTCTTAAATGGATTAACGGCAGACCTCCACCTGTTCGGTCCGGGTAATACCGTTTTCGTTATAAGTATCTATCGTGAAATAATAAGTAACACCTTTATTCAGGCTGCCGATCTCCAGCGAGGTCTCTCCCATCACCTGGAAATTACTATACAACTTGTCTTCGGCAATGCCATAACGGACAATATACCCCTGGGCATGCGGCACTTCGTTCCAGGCCAGGCTGACTTTACACGGGTCTTCTTCATTCCGCTTAACCGTAAAGCCATTCACCGGACGGGGTTTGCTACCCAAACCGTTTCCGAATATCCTCAAATCGCGGACCGAGAGGTTGGACGATACGGTATATTCTTTATTCTGTAGTTTGATATAGCGCGCTTTGAACGGTTCTTCAAACTCGATATAATCGTGCGGGGTATCCGTCTTTTTCGCGCTGTAATCCACTACCGGATACCAGTCCTCCCCATTCACCGAGGCATAAATCACATAACTCTGGTAAACACCCGGAACGAAGCCCTTCTGTTTGGCCCCATATTCATCGAAATTGACCTGAATGGCATTGACAGACGAAAGATGTTGCAAATCCACCTGCAACCATTCCGTATCGTTGTTGGTAGCGGCAACCCAGGCCGTACGCGAATCCTCATCCACGATGTTCTCTGCCGGAAAACCATCCAACGTAGAGGAAGCCGTAACCGTCTTGCCGTAAGAAAGCAGCATCCAGCCCGGCTGGAAACTATCGGAAGCCTGTCTTTTTTCCGTAGGTAAAAACATCGGATAGTCGCCGAGATAAGTATCCGTATACAAATAACCGTCTTTATCGAAACCCGCAGGATAGAAAGAGACGCGCCGTTCGAACATATGTCGGACGGAAATGGAATTGGTCGCCGCCTTCCAGTAATTTTCGCTGCCTACGGTAAACATACAGCCATGTCCGGCTCCCCCGATAAAGCCTGTCGGCTTATAAGAGACCGGACTGTTTTCCATATAGGTAAAAGGACCCGAGGGAGAGTCGCTGACATACGTTCCGTCGGCATACGATTTCCATTCGGTTCCGGGAGCGGCATATTGTAAATAATATTTCCCCTGATGAGCCGTCATCCAAGCTCCTTCGATATAAGGGCGGCGGGGCAATTCGTTGTGCTCGCCTGTCCGTTCCCAGCCATATTCTTCTTTATTACTGTTGAAACAGGTAATCACTTCTGTCCGGGCCTCCAGGGTGTTCAGGTCCAAAACCTGTGCATAGATAGGGTCTACGGGCGAACAGCCGTAGTACATATAGAGATTATCCCCTTCCACATAAAAAGCAGGGTCCCAGTAAGACCAGATTTCCTTCACCGGTTCCCATACGCCCGTTTCCGGTGCAGCCGAACGGTACAGCATGCCTTTTCCATGTGTAGAACCGACATAATAGAGATGGTCTTTATGTATAAAAAGCCCCGGTGCATAATCCTCTATCGGCAACACGGAATCGGTGATGAAGACATGTTTCCAATCTGTAAAATCTTCGGAATACCAGTAGCCGGACGACTTAGAGGCAAACAGGTAATATTTGTCTTTAAACGATACCACAACAGGGTCGGCAGCTTCACGAATCCCCTCACCTCCATCTATTTTCATAAACCGGTAGTTAAGGTTGACCGGGTTACAAAAGGTTTTCGGAGACTGGGCAATCTTTGCCTTTATCGGATGAGTATCCTGGCAACCGATCAATAACGGTGCAATCAGAAAGGTTAGCAACAAACTTTTCATACTTCTTGTATAAATTACATCTTATTATTATGTTTTTCAAATACCTACAACTGCAAATATACAGACTATCAATTATATAAGCAATAAAAATACATATATTTATTGTATATATAACAACATCTATATCATATCTTCTCCCTTCATTTCGAATACCAGTTCTCCTCCCTGTAATACTTCTTCGAAAGTAATATAGGTTCGCTTCAATTCCTCCCCGTTCAAAAAGACTTTATCGACATAGATATTGCTATCGGATAGATTCCTGGCCTTTATAATAAAATCCGCTCCCGAAGGCAATTTGATCTTTGCATATTCAAACAAAGGAGCTCCCAACTCATATTGGCCGGAAACCGGGTTCATCGGATAGAAACCTAAGGCACTAAAGACATACCAGGCACTCATCTGCCCCGTATCTTCATTCCCGCATATGCCATCCGGCGTATTATTATACAAGGTTGTCAGTACCTGATTGACATACTTCTGGGTTTTATATGGCTGCCCCACTTTATTATACATATAAATCGTATGATGACCGGGTTCGTTGCCATGGGCATATTGTCCGATCAGGCCGGAGATATCACCGGATACATCGTCGCCCTCCAATGCAGAAGACATCGTGAAAAGCGAATCCAGGCGGGCAGCCAACCGTTCCTTTCCGCCCATCAAAGCCGCCAACCCTTCCACATCGTGAGGAACAAAGAAAGACCACTGCCAGGCATTCCCCTCGCAATAATCATCCTTACGGTGCGAAGAGGCCAACGGAGCAAAAGGTGTACGCCATTTACCCTCTTTTGTCTTTCCCCTGACAAAGCAAATATCAGCATCAAATACATTTTTATAATTGAAAGACTGTTCATTGAAATAAGCAGCCTCTTCGCTTTTTCCTATCTGTTCGGCAAAACGTGCCAGCGCCCTATCGTCGAAAGCATATTCGAGCGTGCGGGCCACCGATTCCATTTCCATATCACAAGGTACGTAACCGTATTTCCTATAATTTTCCAATCCGACGAAATAGCCCATCGAATACCCGCACGTATCCTTCATCGCCGATTCGGTCATTGCTTTGAAAGCCAGTTCCGTATCGAAACCGATAATACCGTTCAAATAAGCGTTGGTAATTACGGGAAGCGAATGTATTCCGGTCATTTGATAATTCTCAATGCCCCACAACGTCCAGATAGGCAACTGACCGGCATACTTGTAATGTTCCAGCAATGTTTTTACATAGTCTTCGGCCACCTCCGGATGAAGCACCGAAAGAAGCGGGCAGGCCGCCCGGAACGTATCCCAAAAACCGATGACTCCCCCGTAATAATCGAACCCGTCCGTCTGATGAACCTGCCAATCCGGTCCCCTGAAACAATGATCCACATCAGAAAATAAAAACGGATACAGCATAACATTGTGTAAAGAAGTATAAAACAGTTCTTTCTTCTTACGGTCTGTCGTTTCGATCTCTATCTGCCCTAACACATCGTGCCACTTGCCGGCGGCCTCTTCGCGGATGACATCAAATGTTTTATTTTTTGTCTCTGCCCAAAGATTCTTGGCAGCTCCCTGTGTATCCACCGAAGAGAGTGCCGTCCGGACCTCCAATTCGCCCGTACTACTTTCAAAAGTCAATAAAGCCTTTATGTTCGTTCCTTCCGCCGAAGTCATCCCTTCCATTCGCCGGTCATCGACATATAAAACGCACTCCTTAATAGGGGTAGAAAAGGTGGAATAAAAATAAACCTGCTGCCCCGGCGTCCACCCGTTCGAGCAACGATATCCACGAACGGTATACGGATCAACCCATTCAAAAGCCGATGCATACACCGTATCGACATCATGCTCGCTTTGTATGGTACAAGCACTTTCCGAGCCATATTTTAAATCGACAATCACCGGTATCTCACCTTCAGAGGCATACGTATACCGCTGTAGGCCACAGCGCCGGGAAGCCGTCAGTTCAACCGTCAATTGTTTATCATATAAACCGACAGAATAATATCCGGGGTCGGCCTTCTCGTCTTTATGGGATAATACCGCCTGATGCTGTTTTGAATAAAGTTCTTCGTCCGTCATACCGCTATTCAAAGGTAAGGGCATAAATAAGATATCCAGAAAATCGGCACATCCCCCGCCACTTTTATGCAGATGGCTGAAGCCCAGGATAGAGGGATCGTCATAATGATAGCCGGCACCATACGGACGCGTATCCGCTCCTATCTGCATCATCCCGAACGGAACAGACGCCACAGGAGCCACCCTTCCTTCCAAACCGGTCCCAATCCATTTATTTACATATTGATTATTACTGTCTGCCTCATTCCGGCAGGCAATCAGCAGGCAGAAAAGCAAGCCGCTTAACAGACGATAGCTAAAAGATGATGAAGAAATATACATAGATTATTATTTAAAAAGATTCAAGATTCAAACGACAAATAACACAATAGTGCCACTATGCATAGCACTATAGAGCTACTATATGTAACACTATAATGCTATCCTTAGTGGCACTACTGTGCTATTTTAATAACCCTTCGCCCGTTTCAGATCAAAGGTTTCCACACTTTTTCCATCGACAAGCCGATGAAGCGTCCAACTGTTACCGTCTGCGCCTGCTTTCAGCCGCCAATCATAGGACGGGTCGCGCAGGAGTTTCTTTATCGCACGGGGGAAAGCGTTGGCATGGCGGGCATCTTCCCAGGTGCGGATCGCAGCAAATATCTGATCTTTCTGCGGACAACTTTCCACGTCTTTCTGGTTGATCGCCAAGAAGTAAGTGGCCCCGTAACCGACCGAGATTGCCTGAACATGCTCATACTGCTCAACGGTAGAGGTATCTTTAATAGCAAAGTTTCCACCGAAAGAGACCGGGTAATAATTGGAATAAGTGACATCGCGCAAGTCTTTTCCCTGACTGGTGGCACTACCCCACTCGCGGGTATCGATGTCATAGAGGTTACGTCCACCACCGACATTCCATACACTCTGGTAATGCCACGAACCTTCCGACAGGGTAGCGCCGGAGAAACGGATATAGGGTACTCCCAACTCTTTCGCCCGACCGAACATTTTCCGGAAGAAACGTTTGGCGGAATAGTAACCGTGACCGTTATTGAACAGGAATTCCTGCCCGTCGAAGTCGTAAAGGGTCAAACCGCACAGATGGGATACATCGGCATAATATTCGGCGATCTTGTCCTGGAGAGCCAGATTCGGGATAATACCTTCGTAACCGTAATTGATGGTTACCTGCAATTTATAGACGGTATCATTTGCCTTATGTGCGGTTGGCTTGGTTCCCCAATAACCTCTGGTCACATTCTTCAGGGTATAAGGGGCCGTTTCGGAGACACCCAGATAATGAATCAGTTCGCTGCCGATCTTTACCATGTTCAGATTTTCACAATGTCCTTCCCAGCTGGCTATTTCTTCCAGATAGGTAGGATCATCTACTATGATAACGGTATCTTCGGTAGAAAGGTCTTTCATCAAGATGCGTTTCTGCTGATAACACAGGCTATCGCTCGGGACAGGGCTGGCATCCTTCGTGCCCGGTGCCAGTGAATTTGTTATATTGACACGTCCCAGCATGATACCTTTCGCGGCCGCCATGTCTGCAAATTCACGATGGGATTTGTTACCCGAGTGAAAGCGGAAAGGTTTCTTTTCCTGGTTCCTGCCGTCCAGATAACCTTCATTGGCACGGTCGGGACGCAAGAAACCCTGGTCGTAGGCATGGATAGCCGGAAAACCGAGTTTGGCGGTATAGGAAATGATGCTGTCGTACTGGTTTCCGCTGGTCATAACATCAGGCGAATAGGCGGCTGGGTCTTTAATCCATTTCCCATTGACCGTCGGATGAGGCAATCCTTCGGACAGGACGATATCCTGTATCACGTCCATCAAAGCCGTGCTGTCGGGACTTCCCCACAAGGCGATGGAAGAACCGATAAAATCGACTCCCGGAATCGGTTCCACATCGATATGGTTCGGAATATTGGCCGGCATATTGGGTATCAGGGAATAATGAACCTGACGGCTTTTCGTACGGTCGCGCGACTGATAATTCAAAAAGATACGTCCCAGACTATCGACCATCGCGGCATTTCCGTACATGATGCGGTAATAAGGTTCTTTATTGGCATAGAAAGCGACGTCGCTGATACCGTTTCCGCCCAGTGTAAACACCTGTCCTTCATGCAGGCTATCCGGCAACGGGAAACGTTTCGCGTCGGGCGTGTGAATGATATATTGGAATGGAGCCGCATCCCCTTCTATATCGGCGGTACCGCCAATGGTATTGTCGTTGAGGGCAAGCATACCGATGCTGTAATTGACTACATCGCTGGTATCGCGGGCCACTCCGATGATTTCGCCCAGCAGGTTGTCGATATTGGTATAATAGGACCCCCATTGGATGCAGTCGATGCCATTCCGGGGTTCGAGGCTGTTCAGGGTCAGTTTGAAATATTTATCGGCCGGTTGCAGGGTTATCGTTGCTACCGAACCGTTCGGGTATTCGAGGGTAAAGCAATCAGCCTCTGCATTATAAACGGCCTTTTGGGGCGTATAATACACTTTCTTTTCACTATCATAGAGCGACAGCAACGGAGAGGGTTTGTCGGCAGGACTGAACTCGCGGTTCGGGGAGACAGTCGTATTCTTCATACTCGTGATATACCCCTTGTCGTTAATGCCGATACTGAAATAATCGGTCTGAAAATCCCATGTCTTTTCGGTCGTACAACCGAAAAGCGTCAAGGATACAGCCAGGAGAGAGAGACATTTCTTACACATATTATCCATATAAGGTATCATATTAATTTGTTTTCATTTTATAGTTTACCGTTTTACCGGCCTTTACCGTCACCTTGTCTTTCCATTGCAGGAAAGCGTTATCACCCAGAGGGCGGGAAGCCTGTTCCGCATTCTCGGCAAAGATTGTTACGGTGGCGTCATAGGCAGTAGGATTTGTAATTTGAAGAACCGTCTGCTTGTTGTTTTGCTTTACTATTTTCGCTTCTACATGGTCGAAGATGTACAACGAACCGAGGTCGGTACGCACATAAATACCGGGGATTTCCAACGCCATCAGGGCACCGTTCGTCTCGTTCCAACCCGTCTGTCCGCCGTCGCCACGTGACCCCCGGCTGTCGGCATCGCAATAGGTCAGACGTTCCGTAATCTTTCCATTCGGCTGGATACCTTCGGCATGCGCATGGATGACATCACGCAACAGTTCGGCATACGAGGCATCGCCGGTCGAGCGATACAATTTGAACAAGGCATCGCCGGACTGAGTACAGAAACCGGGAGCACCATGCTTATTCTGCGTACTGGCCCATACGGCTCCGGTCAGGTTTGCTCCCAACTTTGCCAGGGGAGTATTCTCCGGCAAGCGGTAAGGGAAAGAGACAGTCCAGGTGGCACACAGGTTTGCCAGGTCGGCCGACTGTTTCAGATATTGTTCCTTACCGGTTACTTCATACAATGTCATCAAGGAAGTCATCAAAGCAACCGCCGTCTCCGAATCCGCATTTTGCAGGATATCACCGCAACCACCGGAAGTAAAACCGACCAATGCGAAACTGTCATAGTAATCTTTTGCCGCTTCACAAGCGACCTTTAGATAATCCGGATTATTATAATAGCCGGAAGCCAATGCCAGGCCGGCCACCGCCATGGCCCCACTGGTCGTATTGTAAACGGCGATATCGCCGGATTCTACGTCCAGGTAATTTCCCCATGTCCCATGTTTCTTCCAGGTATTGACGAAGGCATCCGCCAGGAGCCGTACATTGGTTTCCCATTCAGGGTCGATGGCATTGGCTTTTTCCTGTTCTTTCAGCAACATAAACTGCTTAACCATCCAATACAGGATATCCCCGTTCTTGCGGGTCAGTCCGACTCCCGGATGATTGGCGGCGGCATCCCGGGAAAAAGGCTTTCCGTCTGCTCCCAGTACATCATAATAATATCCGCTTTTCCCTTTGGCACGCGGCAAGGCGAAATCGAATGTGTTCTTTACTTTTTGCAGATGTTCCGCATCACCCAAAGCCAGCATCGGATACGTATTCATCAGGCCGCCTATCCAACCGTACGACATCCAATTGGCATTTTCCGGGCAATAGTATTGCCACTGGTCGCCGATATAGTAACGGTCATCGATATTTTTCACCATACGGGTCAACACTTCACTCATCGGCATCAGATTGCGGGGCGCTTCTCCGCCGGCATGCGACTTACGGTCTTTCATGAAACGAGCCAGCAGTTCAGGTACATCTTTACAAGGGAAAGTTACTTCCGTTACCCGGATAACGATCTGATCGCCTTTCTTTACCTGTATGCCCCGGTCGGGACTCTTGCTGAAACCGATAAATTCAGGCTTACGTTCACGTACCCCCGGAGCACTGATGATAAATGAAGCCACACTTCTGTCGGGAGTTTCCTCCACGATCAGGGCATGGTCCAGCACCTGGTTATTCCAGTCTATACCCTGGTCGGTCAACAGGAATATACCCTTTTGTTTTGCCCGGTCCAGGATCGTGATAGCCGGAGTAGCCGTATTGCTTATATTCACTTCCAGACGGGAATCGGCACCATATTCCGGGGACAATTGAGGAATAGGGTTAGAGGTCAGTGCCAGGTCTTTCCGGCGGTAATCGGTATTATCCAGTCCGGTCGCATACGCACGGTTGACGATACGCTGCCGGTTTCCATTGTACACGGAAGAGGGAATCATCACGTAATTATCGCTCGTCCAGCCATATTGGTCGAAAGCAACGGCCACTCCGGCATCTTTCATATCCTGTTTGGCGGTAAAGGTGAAGGTATACGTTTTACCGCCGTTCACCGTTGTCTGTTCCGTACGGACATCCCAATCGGTGGTCGTACTAATCTCCTTACTTTGCTTTAACTCTGCTTCATTGTATGTACACTCCAGCAAACGAATAGGCTTATTCGCATTCTTTACTTCCGGAAGCCATGAAGCTTGTTGTGCAATGACACCAACATGAGCTCCCGACAAAAGATAGAGAGCACATATAAAAACACACTTGTATAGATTCATATCAAACCTGATTATTACTTTAAACGCATTTTACAAATTCCACTTATCGACTAACAATTATCTCCAAATAAGATTACCTTTCTATAATAAATACACCTACCACTCCGGTAAGATTTATATGCAACAGTCTTTTTTTATATTTTTAAGGTTCAAACCGACCTAATTTCGTTTGCTCCTGGCTATTTACATTACTCCTCTATTAAAAACCAAGAAGTACCCTGTGCTGTTACAGATACCGGAAGAAGTAAATTTCCGTTCTGATCCAACGGGTAATTCTTTTTAGAGCCATCGGAGGTTATAATCGTTACTTTTCCTTTCAATCCGGTATAATACAACGGAAGACGCATTTCTTTCGTTATATCGCGGTCGGTCGGATTAAAGACGATAACCATCCCTTTGTGTTTGATAAACGGATTTACATGCACCATGCAATCCAAGTCGCGTCCGGTCGGTCGGCTGACATGGATAATATCCGACGTAAGAATATCACGGTACTCTTTGAACCAGTTAATCCATTTAGATACCAACTGTTTTGTCTCCGGGGTATCGTATAAACGATTTCCACGGATAGTCAGATGGCAACCACTTCCCAGAAACTGAATCAATTGTTGCTCATAACGATCCAGATTTTCGCATAACGGTTCCAGACCGACGCGCGGATCATTCGTATAGAAACCGACTAACTGCAAGGTCATCCACCCCATAGGCGGTATCTTATGCCAGGTTCCGTCATAGATATACTGACGTCCTAATAATAACTGCTGTTGCGGAGTCAGGTTAGCACTCGCTTCACGATATCCCATTCCTGTCGAACATTGTCCGTTCAGGAAATACCAGTCGGGAATAGGTATATACATGCCTCTGCGCTGTAATTCGTGGATCACTTCCACCTGCGTTTTCCACTGTTGCCACTGTGAATCCTCCAGGCCGGTATGATGCGGGTGGACGGTTGAAGCACAAGGATCGCCATGATACGGACCATCCATATTGTAAGTCATAAAACCCGTCTTATCGAAGAACTCCCACATCTTCGGATAATAGGTATCTTTCCACTGGCTGGCAATACAAACACTTTGTCCGAAAAGACTACCCGGTTTTCCCGTCTCCGGATGGATGCAATCCACCTCTTTTCCTCGTCCGCGGGAAGCGACCTGCAACTCATAACCACCCATGACAATACCCCGTTCTTTGGCATAAGAAGCGACTCTACGCCATAATTGCACATAAGCAGAATCCAGATTATCATGGCTGACACCCGGCCACGCCTGAATATCCAGCTGTTCAAGTCCCAATTCCGACATCTGGTCGATGAAAGACTTCAGTTTCTCCTCATCGTGAGAGGTAATACCTCCCGCAATCAACGATTCGGTTGTCTGGGGAGCCAGTTTCTTATACATCCGGCGATGTCCCAACGATTGTCTTTCACGATCGTCGCTATCCTGCAACAACTCGAAAGTGATATAAGATTTAAACGGGTTATCCTTGCCTATCCGGGTATTTGGGCCCATCGGCAGTGTACTTATCAACAGATTATGATGAGGAAATCCTAAAAACTTATCCTCCGCCTGATTGTGGCTGGCCCAGGTATTATACTCCTTATCCACCGTCCATCTGGTCGTAGAACTGCCGACATGGTAGATTTTGGGAGTTCCGGCATAATGCATCAGTGCACTGCCTTCTATATCGGCATTCACCAGAGCAAAAGAGAAATCGCTTTCGACATGGATGCGTTTTACCTGGTCCTGATTAACAGCCAATACCTCGCATTCCATATCATTCAGCACTATATTCGTATCATTTTCGTTGATAACTTCAATCCATTTTGCCATAACCGGCAAACCCTGATAAATCTCATAAATGACTTTCACTTTTACATCCTTTACGGCGGGCATGTTCCCTGTCGGGACAAATGTCATTTCCATACGCAACCCTTTGGCGGGCCAATCGGTAGAAACAGCATTAAACTTCCGGGTCCATGGGTAACGTTCCAGCGGCATTCCTGTTTCCACCTTTTCCAATGTAAATGCCAGGTCGGATGCTTCCAGTTGCGGATACCAGCTATCCAGTAAATAGGATAACTCCGGCTGTTCTTTCAGCCCTCCGACTTCATACCATACACTGTCGATACATACACGGGCTTCGGGTTTTACGGCCCGAAGATACTCCGCTTCGTTGGAATGATTCTTATACCCCACACAAGCCAGATTCTCGCTGACATAAAAAGTACGGGAAATCAGTCCGTTGTTCAGTTGAAACATCGAAGTCACTCCATCGTCCGACTTCTGCACGTACATACGGCATTGGCTTTCTACGGGTTCGATCAACCAATCTTTTTGTTGGCGGAGATTCGGCAATTCCGATACGATTTCCTTACCCGCCCCCTCTTGTTCCAGTTGGCGAACCAGGGATTGCCGCTCAGCCAGACGCTGTTTGCTTTGTTCCTTTATCTTCTTGTAATCCAATAAAAAATCAGAATCAGGATCAAACTTCCCTGCGGTAAACGTACTATATCTGACCTCATATATTTCACCATAGAATGCCTCCTTTCCTTCTTCAGATACAGCAATCGAGAAGTTGGAAGCAATCGCCTTGGTAGGATTAAAGGTACCGGTCTTCTTTCCGTTCAGCCATACAGAACCTTTCTCGCCGTCCACTACCATTGCCAGATGGGTCCATACATCTTCGGCAACCTCACCGATAGTCACAACACCGGAACCTCCGGAGATTAATTGCCATTTATCTCCTTTTCGGACAATTACATATCCTTCTTTTCCGTTACCATTAGCTACTACAACCTGGGACGAACGCTTCTTCTGCTCTCTTTGCCCATTATGACGCGGCTTCACCCACACTTCCAGCATTTGATTCTCCGCCGGTGTTCCAAATGGATTCGCCAATCTGTAACCATCCCCGTCACCATTGAATAAAATACCTCCTTCTCCCTTCATTTTTTTGTTACCGGGAGCATCGGCATAGAAAACAGGACGGCCCATAGCCGCTAGTTCTCCCGTTCCGGCTATGGGTTTTAATTTATCGGGAGCCACCGCATAGGTCACATTTCCCGATTTACCGAAATTATAATGTACGACAGGTTTGACCTTCGCTTCTGCGAAAAAACATAGGACGGCTAATGCTACTGTTAATGTTGTTCTCTTTATTTTCATTGGTATATACTTTATGTACAGATTTAACAACGCAAATATAAAAGTTGCTATCTCTATTAAAAAATAGCAAATAACTGCTAAATCAGTGGATTATTATTGCTTACTGATGTCACACTTGAAAATATCCCATTTCTCCCGATACGGTAGTTTAATTAATAGATCAAATAACTGGCAGGTTCAAACTTGCCCAATTCTATTTTAAATACACCATTTTGTATCTTGACTGGATTTCCATTGGGAACGCCTCTCAAATTCACAGGTTGTGCCACTCCATCTCTCTTTACCGGCAAAGAGATTTCACAGAGACCGCTTTCACCGCTTTGTTCCCATACACGCAATAATTTGCCGCCACCGTCAGGATTATTGCCATAAGCCGTTAACAGTACTCCTTTACGGGATATTTTCACGCCTTCGTTCATTACCGGCAATTTACCGGCAGGACAGGTGGCGATTCCGATCTGCAAAGGCAGACGGGTTTCCCATGCGGGGGTTATTAAACCGGACTCATCATCTACATTCTTCGGGTTCACCCATAAACGGACTTCCGTAGTCAGGTTGCCATTCCAAAAAGAAGCAAAGTTTGTATTCCAACGATTATTAAACAAGTTGAAGTACACATGCGACCGGGGATTTTCATAAGTATCGGCATAATGCATAAAATCCAAATCACCCAAAACAAATGCAGGGGCATCTATCGGGCAAACACCAACGGAATATTCCTTATCTTTTATCATTATTCCCGAATTGGACCAGATATAATTAAACTGGCTGCCTTCTATCAAATCTTTGGCCGGATCAATAACCGAACCAATACGTCCAACCCGATATTCCGGAGATTTTGTTTTAAACGGCAATGCAATCCATCCGGCTTCAGGTTCTTCCGTTGCCGGCTTATTGATTACGGAAAGTTTCACATCTATACAAGGCATATTCTCGTAAAGCGTCACGGTCAGGCCAGCCGTATGTTTTTCTTCTCCGACTGATGCAGAAGGAGTTAACACACCACGGATGGATGACTTATGGTTCTCCACATGAAATTCCATATTCCGGGGAGATTCATGTATGCCTTTTGTCCGTTCATCCAAATAGGTACTTTTACCTGTTATCTGATAATGAGAATTTTTGTATTTGTCATATATATATTCTTTCAGATAGCGGTATGATTGTTCTTTGTCGTACCTTTCATACACATAAGAGCCAAAACCATTTTCAGACTGGTCATCCACTAATTCCCGCTTGTTTGTTTTATCCCAGATACTCCTGATGCATCCTTTCTTTTTGTCAAATGAGACTTTGTACCATTTGTTCTCTATATAATTACCCTGTTCTTCCCCTTTTAATGAGTTTTCGACTTGGGCAGGTGACTCATCTGTCAGGATATATGTCTTATAGCCATTTGCCGGTATACCTTCGGTGAAGAAAGTACCCAGGCGCTTTGAATCGGCACCATACACTTTCAGGTCATAGATACGACCTGTCCCCACTTCTTTCACATAAGCCTCTTTGATAGAACCTTGTGACGGTAATACAAAATTCACCATCCCTCCACGTTCCCATGGAAGCGGATTGTATACAACGAAACGGAAACCTTCCCTGGCAACATTTTCAGCCAACGTAGCAAGTTCATTCTCCAGTTCCGGCCGCAAAGCCTGCTCAGCATCTTCAATATACCCGATATGTTCTTTCCATGACTCTTTCATCCGGGCATACGCAGGGTCCAAACCGGTAACATACATCTTATACCAGTCTTTGCCGGTTAAGCCGGGAACAAAATGCTGGTTGGCAAGTCCCCAGGTATGTTCGCCGTACATCAGGCTTTTATCATATATATAAGCCAAGTCTTCATCAATTTCGTAAGGCATGATTCCCCATTCCTTTTCCTGTGTATGCAAAGTTTCCAGCAAAGGCATCAGGGGACGTACTCTTCTTGCAGTCCGGGTTGCCTGCGGATTAGACATTACGCCATGTACCCAACTGTCAGACATATCTCCACGTACCACCGGCAACTCGGGATTCTCAGCAAAAACAGCTTCTGCAAAATCAGACATTTTACCGATGCGTATTTTAGCATTGGGATATTTCTCTTTTATATGGGCAATTACCTTTTCCACCTCTTCTGCCGTTGGAGGTCCGGCATTATCGCCGGCATGCACGAATGTAAGCCATGATTTAAGATTCCATCCTTCAGGAGGAAACATTCCTCCGCCATACCCCTCCGAAAACATGGTCAACACCCTTGAACCGTCTGGACCTTCCCACCAAAACAAAGTCGGAACCTTCACCACACGGTTGGTCGGATTGGAACCGAAATGAAAGAACTTGATTCCGGCATGGTGTAAAATGGTCGGTAAAACCCAGGTATGCCCCGGAACATCCGTCATTTTCCCCTCGGTCGGAAGTGGTAAACCGTATGTACGAGCCAACGAAGAAGAATAACCCAAACCACGCACAAGATCTTCGAGTTCAAGCGTTCCCGTATGTGTTGTATAAGGAAGTGCATGCGTCACCAGGTTTCCGTTTTTTAAAGCACGTTCTATCCGCAACCTACGCTCCGGAGTCTGCCGATCCCAAAGCATTTGTTCCAAAGGCCATCCGGGGACGGTCCACGCAAACTGCATATCTTTCATCTTATCCGCATTTTTATCCATCACATCCATGGCTTTATCAATCATGGAAGTACGGTATTCATGTACAACATCACGTGCCAATGCCGAATAACCGATATCAAAATGACTTTTGAATACCAGATAAAACGTCATCTCCCGATTCGAGATCTGAGAGACATCGTCGTTCTTATGTTTTTCGTAATTGTCGGCTTGTGCATACAGCTGACCAAAAGGTAGAAAAAGCAGGCTTAAGAAAGCCACAGACAATTTTAATATTTTCATTGTATTAGTCGTTAATATTTAAACTTTGAAAAAGCATAAGTATGAGGTAACCGTTTCCTGTCGATCGGACAAAAGTAAAGACAACAAAAACTTCATCCAATAGCCAAAAGATGCTTATTCAGTGGATTATTATTGCTTTTATGCTATAAGAATGTATAAAAAAGCATGCAGATAAATCTTTACAGATAAAATCTGCATGCTTTGAAGTCAATCAAGTCTGCTTATTTTAATGGGTCGAAAGTACCTCCCCATTCGTTGTTCTGCTCAATCTTAGAATTACGATCGAGAACATCTTTGGCAACAGATGTGAACCAATGGTTCAGATCTAAATTAAACATATACTGTTTATCCTTATCTACGCATTCTATATATTCAAAATGGAATAATTTGCGAACTTCAGGATCAAACATATCTTTCGTCCAATCGAATTTACCCTCTTTAACAAGATTATAGTCATTGATGACCGGATACAAGGTAGAACGATATTTTAAATTATTCAATATATCGTAGCGTTTCCAACGACGCAAATCGGAAAAACGTTTTCCTTCGTAAGCAAATTCGATAAAACGTTCGTTGATATAAGCCTCACGAATTTGGTCCTGGGTAGTAGCAGTAATACCATAATTAGTAGAAGACTGAATACCGGCACGCTTACGAATATCATACAACACCTGCAAAGCTTCACCGCTCTTTCCTAATTCATTAGCACATTCACCATAATTCATCAGCACCTCTGCAAAACGAATTTCAATCCAATCAGTTTCGGCATTATAAACCTCTGTAATCGTAAGTTCATCCAACCCTTTTCTCTGGTAGAAGTTAGCTCCTTCCTGCTGTCCTCTATCAATTTCATCACGGATCAATGAATAATATACAAATCCTTGTGAAGCTTCACTATCTTCTAATTTTGTCCAAGCATTCCAATATTTCATATCACCCGGCAGTTGGTCTGAAGCACCTGGATATTTTGTACCCGGACAAAATATTGTAGCATGAAAACGTGGATCACGATTCATATAAAAATCATCCATAAACTGTTTATTGTAATCCGGATCGGAGGCCAAACGCTCTATATCCAATTCCAATTTAGTACCGTCCAATTTTGGAAAAGCCAACAACAAAGGTAAAATAGCTTGGTTATCATTAGCACCATCCTTTGTTAATGCTTCCGGACGAATATTCTTCTGATCAAACGCATGGTCAGGATAATAGAATTGGTTCACCATAATTACTTCTTTATTTTGCTCGTCATACCAAATATCCGCAAAGTCACCTTCATACAGTCCTTTCCCTACACCACGTAAGAAATCTACAGCATCTTTATTTGCTTTATAAGCAGCTTCCCAACGCGCCTTGTTATTATCAGGGTTAAACAACGGGCTGGCATACTGTAATAACATACGACCTTTGAAAGCCATTGCACAACCTTTATCAATTCGCCCATAATCAGCTCCAGCCCAAGTATCCGGCAAACTTTCGATAGCTTCATCCAAATCAGCCAAAATCTGTGCCACACAGTCGGATGTACTGCTACGCGGAACAAACAGACTTTCCACATTGGTCACATCTTGAAAATGGGTAATCAAAGGAACACCTCCAACGGAGAAAACTTTTCCCCAATAATCCCAAGCTCTCCAAAAAAGAGCTTGACCACGCATCTGCTTTTTTTCTACGTCGGTCAGAACAGTAACACCTTCTAACTGATCCAAAAAGAAATTGATACGGTCAATATTACCATACCCCCAGTTAGTGGTATAATTATCAATTGTTATCTGTCCCCGTGCAAATTGGCTCATATTAGTGGGTCCGTTCATCCCCTCATCGGTATTATTCGCTGATACAGGCCAACCTGGTAACATATTCCCATAAATATCTGTCAAAAAAGAAGATATCATGTTTTTATCAGACCATACATTATCGGGATTTATTGTTCCATTATTGGTATAATCCAAATCACAACTAGTCATCAAAACCACACATGCGCCAAACAACGCTACTATATTTCGTTTCATAATTTATTCGTCTTTTTAGAATTTGACATCTACACCCAAGTTTACAGATCGCAATATTGGGAATGCATTACCATTACCAATTTCAGGATCATAATAATTTTTATTGAAACTACTTAATACAAACAAGTTGGTACCGGTTACAAAGAACCGAACATTGTCGAACAACTTATTGTAAAACTGATTTTTAGGTAGATCGTAACTAACTGTCAGATATTTCAAACGCATAAAACTTGCATCTTTCAACCAATAACTTGAAGCTGTTTCATAAGTTTTTGCATTGTTACTACTGATACGCTTTGGTAAAGTTGCATTCTGATTTTCCGGTGTCCAACTGTCATTATACCATTTTTTCCACATACGGTTCCATTCAACGCCACCAGCCAAATCTGTAGCCCATTTGTCAACGCCCAACTGTCCGGAGAACATCATATCCACACTTAGGCCTTTCCAACTACCACCCAAATTCAAACCATAAATGACAGGATTATTACTGTTTTTCAAAATAACTTTATCCCAATCATTAATAATACCATCAGGCTTTCCGTCAGGACCGCTCAAATCTTTAAATACCATCATACCTAACTCCGGTGATAAACCGTTATGCTGGTAATTCGGATGTTCTGCTTTAAATGCATCCAATTCTTCCTGTGTACGAATAATTTTATCAAATTCCCAGCCTGTGATATAACTACGAGATTTACCTACAGGGATGTCAATCCATCGAGCATTTTCAGCATAATCTTGCTTAATCGTCTTATTCCATCCATACGACATAGTCAAATTTCCATAATATGAGAAATCTTTATTGTTCCCATGATACCCCAATTGTAAGTCAAAGCCTTGCGCATGAATTTCACCGTAATTTTCAGCCGGCATTGTTAAACTAAACGAGTTCGGCAATGTATTCTGACGACTCCCCAAAATATCATAAGAATTACGATACCAGTAATCGGCCGAAACAGTCCAATGGTTCAGGAAATTCACATCTGCACCGACATTATAGCTCAATGCTTTTTCCCAAGTCAGATTCGGATTTACAACACTACCATAGGTAATACCGACCGATTTTGACGGACTACTGCCAAAATAAGCAGATGAACCGGATTTATAGGACTCCTGCCACTGCCAACCTCCGACAGAATCGTTACCGGTTAATCCGACAGATGCACGTAATTTCAAGAACTGAATTGCTGATTTATTAAAAAAGCTTTCTTCTGAAATAACCCATCCCAACGAACCGGCAGGGAAGAACCCCCAACGCTGACTGGGAGCAAAGTTCATAGATCCATCTTCGCGGAAAGAAAAACTAAGCAAATACTTGTCGGCATAAGAATAACTGAACTGTCCTATATAAGAAAAACGGCCGCTTTGCCAATCGGTATCACCACCTCCCCAAGTATCAGCTCGAGCACTACTGGCTGCCCAGAACTGGTCTGTCATATAAACAGGGAACGTCTCACGACCACCATGTACACTAGCCCCATCACCTTCATACCACTCTGTTACCAAAGTACCTGATACACGATGTAAATTATTGAAAACATTTTCATAACTCAATTGAACGTTAAACTGCTTGTCACCACTCCAAGAAGACTTACGCTGTATATAGTCTTTTCCTACCCAGGTTGTCTTCCGCGTTCCAATAATATCCTCATCCTTAGTAGAGAATATATGATTATGGGTACCGGATTTTTTAACTTGATACAAATCATAATTAGTATAATATATCTTATTAAGATCATGTACCCAACTTCTGCTATATGAAATCTTAGCACTAAGACCTTTGAGAAAAGGAGCTTTATATGTTGCACTTATAACAGCTTGAGGTTTCAACATTTGCGACTTATTATATCCCCCCTTACCATCGACTGAAGCTCCATTGTTTGCAATCCATCCAAAATCAATATGTTTACCACTATCGGTATATACCGGTTGATCAGGCTGCCAAACTCTCAATTTACCATAATTAGCCTCAGCATTTTCAAATACAGCATTCCCCTGGAAAGTATTATAAACAGCTAATCCGGCAAAAACCTCCAAATCTTTTGTTATATCCGCAGTCACATTCATACGAATATTATACTTATCATAGGTATACGGCTTTAAAAAACCCTCCTGCTTAACATAAGAAGCAGCACCAAAATAACGAACTTTTTCACTACCGCCATTTACACTGAAATTATGAGTCTGAGTAACCGGATTACGCCAAACTGCGTCCAATTGATCATATCCCCAGCCATTATTGATCGTTCTGATATGATCGATTTCTTCTTGAGACCAAGCCCAACCGGCAGGGTCGGCTTCACCATTGATACGACCATACAACTCAGCTGCTTCAACGCCACTGGTTAAATCTGAATTCTTTGTACGTGTATCAATACTATACCCATAAGAATAATTGAAAACCGGCTTTCCTCTAGTACCTTTTTTGGTAGTAACGATAATTACACCTCCGGCAGAACGTGAACCGTAAATAGCCGCAGACGCAGCATCTTTCAAGACTGTTATATCTTCGATTTCGTTCGGACTTAAATTATTGAAATCTCCACCGCCTCTAACAACACCGTCAATGACATAAGTCACATTCTGATCATTCCAGGAAGAGCCTGTACGAATAGAAATGCTAGGAGCAGCTCCTGGAAGACCATTCGGAGTACTAACACTTACACCGGCCAATTTACCGACTAAAATATTTCCTGCCGAAGTTGTAGGTAATGTATTCAATTTTTCATCCATTTTCATAGATGATACGGCACCTGTCACCAGACCTTTCTTCTGTGTCATATAGCCGACTACCACCACTTCATCCAGCAATTCCGAATCATCAGCCAACCGGATATCTATTTTATCCCTTCCTTTCACTGCTATCTCCTGGTTTTTAAAACCGACAAAAGAGATAACTAAGGTTGCATTATCAGAAACATTCAATGAAAATTTGCCATCTATATCAGTGATAGTACCATTGGTCTTTTCTCCTTTTTCAAATACATTAGCTCCAACAACGGGTTCTCCTTGCGAATCTAAGACTACTCCTGTTACGAGACGTTTTTGAGAGACTACCGTATTTTGTCCCATATTCTCCAGCGGAAAATCAGAGCTTTTATCATTCGTTTCGGCAAAAACCGACGAAGGGGACATTGGGTTTAACAAAAAACATATACCAAAGACTTTAAATGTGGTAAAAAAACTTTTCATACTTTTGTAAAGAATTTATTAGTTAATAACTAATTGATTTTAATTCAAATACGAATCGGAGAAAATTAGGCCTTTCTCCGGTTCTTTTTTTACTAGGTCAGTTTTCCATACGCAATCTGTTTTTTAAGGTTACACATAATTCTATTTCACACTATATTTGTATTTCTTATACATTCTTGCGATATATGGATTACGCATGTAACAGGCCAAAGCAAATTTTTATATTCGCTCCACCATTTGACATAGATAGACTTGTTTATACTCATAATCCACATTAAACGCTATTAAAAAGCCTTAGTCCTGTAAGAACTATGGCAAAAGCGCATAGGATACCAACTGTCTATCAAGACATTAGCAAAACAAGCTTAGAATAAAGTTTTTAGAGAAAAAACAGGAGAGTATAATTATTAATGTTTTGGTTTAATTAAAAAAGCTTAGTTCTTACAGAACTTAAAATAAAGTAAACAAAACTCTATATTCAAGCACAAGTGAAACACCAATAAACTTATTATCAAGACAATAAAATCAACATAATGTATCACTTGTACTTCAAACATTTACACGTCAAAAGACTATTTACGTAAAATCAACATAATATTAACACAAAGATATTGTATTAAGTACCATTTGAACTTGACATATCTTACGAAATAGATGCACTATCTTACTATTTTCAAAAACATCTATTCTTTTCTATTCTCAAAAACAAACCACTCCAGATTCATCAAATCCTGCTCTTTAACAGCCGGATCAACAGCCTTAAACACAAATACCAATGCATGTTTCCCCGTAACTGGTTGAATATTTGTTTCGTGAATAGCATAAGCTGTTTCACCTTCCATTGGAGTTATATCACACGTCCCGATCAATTCCCCTTCAGGGCTATCCAGCCGTATTTCTATCTGAGCAGCCTTGTTCCTATCCCATGTTTTACAAACAAAATGATTTACTTTTGTATCTGTAAAATCATAATATTTCCAATAGGCATAATCACCATCGCGAATGTCCGCTAAGTATTCTACCGGAATATCATTATCCGGACGACGCACTGCAACCATAACATTTCCTGACATCAGACAAGCTCTTGCTGCATCCATCCGATAAAGAGGCGAAATAGGGCCACCGATACCCTGCGTGGTCATTTCCACCTGCGGAATAGTACCGTCCGGATTAAATGTTATTGGTTCCAAACAGGCTTTTCGCATGGTCGCACTCGCATGCGTCGGACGATGATAAGCGATATACCATTGTCCGTTGATTTCGACAATACAACCATGGTTATTCACCAGGTTCCTTCCGCTTCCCCAGTTATCAATAATAACACCTCTGTAAGTGTAGGGCCCCAGTGGAGATGTCGCAGTCGCATAATCTAACGTTGCACAGTTAGATTCTCCATGTTGAGAATGGCTTCCATATACAAAATAATAGATGCCGTTCCTTTTCCGGACGGAACTGCCTTCATTGAAAAAGTGCGTTTCATAGGTTAGCAAACTATCATGAACTGCTCCTTCTATCGAGAGCATATCCTTACTTAGCCTTGCTCCCTTAGCATACCCCTGTCCCCAGAACAAATAAGCCTGCCCATCGTCATCAATAAAGACAGACGGGTCAATGCCTTTTACCCCTTCTATCACCTTCCCATCCCTAAACGGACCATAAGGAGAAGAGGATACTGCCACACCTTCATCGTCTCCACCTCCGGCAAGACAATAATAAAGGTAATATTTCCCGTTGTGATGGATGCAATCCGGAGCATATAAAATCCTATCTGTATAATCTACTTGTTTGCCCGGACCATCAGTAGCAAAAGAAAATTGCTCCACACTCCAGTTCACAAGATCGGACGAAGACAATACGTTATAAGAACGAGAGCACCAGGCGTTACCAGGTTCGTCGCGCGATCCGTAGACATAAACACGTCCATCAGGCATCTGCCTTACCTCAGGATCTGCAATATACAATCCGGGAGGAGCGATAGGATTTAGCATTCTGTTAGTCGAAACGACTGTAACCTTATCGTTCGATTGCCGTTTTCCATCGAATTGACACCCCGTAAACACCCCTGCTATAAACAGGCCACTTACCAGGAAAAAATAATTCATATATAAATAAAGCATAAATTACTATTTTAAATTAGGCCATACTTTTATCCGTTTGGTAGAAGATAATTTTTCTATCGGCCCGACAACCGGAGTAGCAGAACGTTCATTACCGAAAAAGTCTTTTTCCAGTTTGAAAGGTGTTCCGTCTGGATTCTCAAACGGGAATCCTGTCAGTTGAGTGATACCTAAACGTTCAGCATCTACCTTTTTTCCTTTAAATGAAGATAATTCTTGCAAATTAATGTCACTTACCAGATATACTTCGCCATCGGGGGTTTCCTCTACTTTCAATTTCGGATTGACTGCTTTCTCCACCCAATCTTGCGTCTTGTTCGTCATCGGAAGAGAACCGTTCAGGAACAGGTTGTTCTCTGCATAAATAGGACGTTGTGATACATCGAATACGATCATTCCATATTTTAACTTACTGTTGTCACCACCAATAAAGATATTATTAAAGAAGCGATGGTCGCCTTCGGTGATAGTCCGTATGCCTTTCACTTCGGTAGAATGGTTCAAATGATACGGAGTGTAACGCTGGTCGTCCAAACGGTTGATGTCTCCGGAAAAGATATTATGCAGATAGGCTCCGCCATCGGTATTCTCCTGTATCGTACGAGGTGAAAGGGAGATGTTGTTATCTACGATATAAGGTCCGTGAGACACTTCGAAAAACAAGTCCTGTGCCAGGTTGTCATACAATAAATTGGAAGATACGCGTGCTCCCTGTGCCATCCAGTCCAACCAGATTCCATAATTACCCGACTTATGAATCCGGTTATGATGAATATAGGTATCTATTGCACCATGTAATTTAATACCGGCCATTTCAGCTCCGCCAAATTGTTGTTTTACCAGGATATTATAGATATGGTTTCCGTAAATCTCGCTGAACGCCGCTCCCATACTACCACAGATACCGGTTTGCTCGCAATCCGAAATGACGTTGTTCCGAACGATATGAGAACCGACGTTATCTTTGCTCCATCCGCGACGCAACGTATTGAATATTACTTCTACATAGTGTAATGTTCCGTCCAGACGTTTGTCGTTACATTCCAGATTATGTCCACTGGCACGTTCTTTTCCCAAAGTGATACCGTTGGCTCGGGAATTCTTAATAACATTATCCTCGATAATCCACCCCTTACACCAATGGGGAGCAATCATCCCCACCTGTTCGGCTGTCGGAGCAGCCCACTGCGTGGCGGCTTGGCTTATATGGAAACCACGAATCGTGATATAATTCAGTCCCTCACGTGTCGGATAGAAACAAGTAGGACGAACCGATACTTCTACTGTTTCCTTATTCGGATCAATATCTCCAAAATTTGCATAAATCGTTGTATTATCCGCATCTACTTCTGCGAACCATACATTCGTACATCCTTGGGGATCACGTATTGTACGGAGTGTATCCGGTGCAAACACCTTATCCAGGCTAAATTCTTCATAAAGCGAAACATCATTCAAATATACATCTCCCGTATGATGAACCCGTTCAGACCATAGCCAGTCACCATACAGACGGTCGTTGAACGGATTGTAATTTCCAAAGAATGAATTAGGCAATACCACCTTCCATACTCCCTTTGCTTTCTTCTCCTTTTTCCAACCAGTCACCAACTCTGAACCTTTTATTTCAGCTTTCTCACCTTCGGCCACTCGATACAGGATACGTTTTCCTTCCCGTTCCCCACCGCTCAACGGATTCACCCATTCACGATAAACACCGTTATGTACCGTAACCGTATCTCCCGGCAACGCTTTCTGAGCAGCCCAATTTATAGTTTTAAAAGGAGATGAAATATCTCCGTTATTAGCATCACTTCCTTTTACCGATACATGATATTCTTTGGCTGATAACACATTCCCACACAAACAGAACATCGAAATCAAGCATAGTATTTTTTTCATGGTTTAAAAATTATAATATTACAATTAATTAGATAACGCAAATATAAAGGCAGCTATTCCTATTTAAAATAGCAAATAGCTGCCTATTTTGTGGATTATTATTGCTTCATCCCAAGCTAACCCTATTTCTTATAAATGTATTTTCATTTCATATCCTTTGTAAGTCAAAACCTTGTTGACTTTTTTGGAAAGCTTACAGTCAGTGCCATGCCCTTCATCCACCAATACGATCCTAAACTTTCTTGCATTCAGCATGCCCGGATATTTACCGTCACGGTCACCGATAATAAGTATCCGCTCTTTGTCGTTCCAAGAAAAAGAGATGGTGGAATAAGCACCTTTCTCATAATTATAATTATCATTCTCGTCTTCATACAACAAGAACTCGCCGTCTGCCCCCGGATAAACACGTATCTCCAGATTGTCCCATTTCTTTTCCGTAGCATACTGTACGTCAGGTCCTATCGGAAGAATACTACCCGCCTTCACATACAACGGAATGATGTCAATAGGAGTCTCTTTGGTTACCGACTGCCCCCCCTGGTATCGCTTGCCGGTCCAAAAGTCAAACCAACTGTTGCCTATCGGCAAATATACATTTGTGGAGTGTGTATCCTGTATGTTTACAAGCCTGTTCTTACCTACATACATCGGTTGTGTTACCGGAGCAACTAACAATGACCGGCCAAACATATATTGATTGTCCATATCAAGAACTTTACTATCCTGAGGGTAATCCATAAACAAAGCACGCATAAACGTATCGCTATTCTTACTTACCTGCCAAGCGGTTGAATACAAATAAGGCAACAAACTATATCTGAAACGTACGTACTTTTCCAATGCTTCAAATTCCCACGAACCTTTTTCCCCGAATTGATAAATTTCCCGTGGAGTATTCGTCCCGTGCGACCGCATCATCGGAGTAAAAGTCGCAAATTGCGTCCATCTTACGTACAACTCTCTATATGCAGGATCTTTAACCCCTTCCCGATAAGAATTCCAGGTAATAAAACCACCAATATCCGTATTCCAATAAGGAATGCCGCAAACAGAGAAATTCAATCCGGCAGAGATTTGCTTACGCAGCACATCCCAAGTAGCTTGTATATCACCCGACCAGGAGTTTGCCCCGTAACGCTGTTGTCCGGCAAAAGCCGAACGTGTAAGAATAAAGACACGTTTATCAGAAGATATCATACGTTGATTGTCATAAACGCTCCCCACAGAAACAATCGGGAAAGCGTTATACACCCCTCTATATTGCCCGGCATACGTATGTTGATTTAATTTCTCGTCTTTATCTCCAAATTCAGGTTCAGTTGCATCCAGCCACCAACCGTCCATTCCCAACGAAAATATATTTTTGTTCATATACTCCCAATAAATCTCACGTGCTTTCGGATTAAAAACATCATACACATTCGCCTGCTCAGGATAGGTTTTGAAATCAAGTAACATATTCTCCTGCTTCAATCGCCTATGTATAGCCGTATTCGTTCCGAAAGAGGGCCATACGGAAATAGCAATATGCGCATTCAAATCATGTACATCACCAATCATTTTCTGAGGATCCGGGAACTGAGGATTTCCAAATTCTACAGCATTCCAAGTTGCCGGATCTATTCCCCAATACTGCCAATCTTGTACAATACCATCCAAAGGTACTTGCAACTCCCTGTACTTTTTAACCACTCCAACTAACTCTTCCTGGCTTTGATAGCGTTCGCGTGATTGCCAAAATCCATACGTCCACAACGCATTCATTTGCACTTGCCCGGTCAGTTCACGCATGCCTCTGACCACATTGTCTGCATTTCCTCCATAGATAAAATAATAATCCGCACATTGTCCCGATTGGGAGTCGAATGCAGTTTCCATGGAGTTGTCGGTAAATGTTGTTGGCGAATAGTTGTCCCAAAACAGGCCATACCCTTTTATTGACTGTATATAAGGTATGGCTATATCCGTATTAACCTGGCGCAAATGAACCATTTGATTTCGCTGATTCATCTTTCCTTTTTGATGCTGGCCCAGGCCATAAATCGCTTCGTCTTTATCCAATCGGAAAGCCTGCCGGACCAAATAGGTCTCATTGTCTCCATATTCTACGGGAGTAAATTGAATTCCCCAACTTTTTTCAGCCAACAAACATCTCTCACGTACGTCATAATAAGATATCTGTCCTGTTTGAAGATCTAATTTAACCTTCAGACTATCACTTTTCAATAGAACAGCTCCTCTATCTTCTTCTACCGAAAATGGAATATTTTCAGGTGTCTTAATCACAGAAAAACTCTTTTTGTCTATCACCTCTCCTTGGGGATATTTGAGTATTCTTACTATTCCCTGCGAATAAAATTGAATTTCTACCTGAATGTCAGCAATATCGGCCTTGAGTCCATTTCTCGTTTTTTGGTATTCCTGACCATAGGCTATTCCTGCCTGTATAAACACTAATAACCACAAAACTTGTCTTAAGTTTTTCAATTTCATCTTATAATTAATTATACTTTCATTCAATTCCTAGGCCACACTTTCCACTCCTGATAACCGGTTTTCTTTATTTCCAATGCTCCGGGATAAGGATTTCCATTGCGTTTATTTCCTAAATAATCGGTATCAACCTTCAATCGACTACCATCCGGATTAGTAAATGCTTGATCAGGCACAATAGCCTTATCCAAGACTGAAGTTGTTACCAGTTTCCGTTTACGCTGATTTTTCCAATCCAAAGGAATATTCATGGAAAGATACCATCCATCAGCTTTCTGTACCAACTTCATATTGGGATCAAACAATTCATCCACCACAGCTTTCGGTTCATCAAGAGCAGGCTTCGCTCCTCCGGCAAAAACATTTCCATCATACCTGATCGGTAAACCGGGTTCATCCCAATTTACCAATGAAGCACAGTTTATCAACAAATTATTATACCATTGCAGATCGCCACCCGGATTAGGGGCTTTTCCAACAGATTCTGTCCCATGAGGTTTATAATAATAAGTCATACGACCTCCGGCACAACGATCTTTTCCCCCCATAACCTCTCCCGTAACCAGATTATGCGCACATGCTATACCTTGCGACAAAGACATCGAACGTTTAGAAAACATCATATTATTAGCCACCAAAACTGGTCCATGACAGACTTCGACAAAAAGATCCTCTAGAGCATCATTGTCGTGCAACAAGTTACCGGTCACTTGCATTCCTTGACTACCCCAATCCAACCAAATACCACGAATCGTACGATAAATATGGTTGTTCCTTATGATCGCATCATTTGCAAAATGCAATTTAATGCCAGCCATTTCATCCCCCTCGAACGTCTCATTCAAACAAATATCATGAATTTCATTTCCTTCTATCAAACTAAACGCACCACCGCTACAACCGACTATTCCCACTTGCCCACATTCATAAATATGGTTATTACGAACTATATGAAAGCCGACAGCCTCTTTCTCCCAAGAAGCATTCTCAAAATAATCAAGCAACTGTTGTTCCGTTTGCCCTCCTCCGATTTCCGGATATACCTTCGGAGGTAACTTCTGGTAATGATGCGAATGCCCAAAAGTCGGTCGTCCCAACGAGATCCCGGCACACCGCGAATTTCGAATCGTATTATTCTCTATAATCCAGCCTTTCGACCAACGGGTTCCAACTAGCCCCGGTTGCTCTGCCGAAGGAGGTGCCCAATTGGTTGCTGCATTTTCCAGAATAAACCCACGAATCGTAATATAATTAATTCCCGGTTTATCCGGATAAAACACTTGCGGACGGACAGTGATCTCTACAGATTCTTTATTCGGATCGACACCTTCGGGAAACTGCGTCCAAATAGTGGTTTCTCCGTTTTGTTTCAAAGCCGGTGCTTTGATAACCAAACAAAGATCTTGTTTGCCTGCCAGTTTACGATTCATCTTTAATGGAAATACAACAAACTTTTCCCAATCACCGGTATTTGTAATCATACTTGTTCCCAGTAGCTCCCCCTCAGGATCACAGGAATGTATTTCAATCATCCCTCCTTTGGCCAATGTAGCAGCCTGAACCAATAAGGTATCTGTACCAATACCGAAATCCACCTCTTCAAAATAAAGGCTCGAACCATTTTTTAAATATCCGAAAGGCCAACGTTCAAAAACCTGCATACAAACAGCCTGGTCACCGCCTTTCACCGATGCTTGCATTGAAATCGTCCGTTTTCCACCAACCGGACAGATCCACTCAAGATTCATCAATACCGGTCCTCCGTTCCCATCTGCTTCTGCATACCAATAAGGCCGGTCAACCATTGGTTTCAAAACATCACACCTAGAAAACGTTTCCCGTATACGTTGTCCATTCAAAAAAACACTACCGGTATGATTCGGACGACCTTTTCCCCGATACCAACTACCATAAATCTGCTCGTCAAAAGGATTAGACTCACCAAAAAAAGAATTGGATAAAGTTAATTTCCAGGTATTATCCTGTACTTTTACCCACCCCTTTACTGGTTCAGCCCCCGTAATGACAACACGTTCCCCCTGAGCAGCCTGATAAGTAATTCGTTTTTCATTAGAAAGCCCACCACGTGGTGGCACAATACGTTCACGATAAATACCTTCATGAACTGTAATCACATCACCCGGATGCGCCTTTTGTGCTGCGGCATTAATCGTTTTCAAAGGAGCCGAAAGACTTCCGTCGTTTGTATCATCACCTTTGATCGAAACATGGTATTCCTCAGCCCAAGCCACTCCAAACAAATGAAGCAGACATACCAAACTCACTATCTTCTTCACACACCTTCTATTCATTTCTTTACACAGTATTTAATCGTTTCACCAGCTTTTACCTTTATTTTCTTCCAATGAACAAAAGCAACACTTGACAAAGGTTTGGCTGCCTCCGCCTCATTCTCACTCAAGACAGAGACTTCCGCATCATAAGCAGTCGTATTCGTTATAGACAAAAGCATTTCACGCTTGTTCCCCTTTATCAGTTTTACATCCACATGATCGAACGCATAAAACAAATTTTTATCCGGACGAATATAAATACCCGGCAATTCCATGGCCATCATACAACCGTTCAACTCAGTCCATCCATTGCCTCCGTCACCCTGTAAGCGAGTACCTCTGAGTTCAACATCGCAATACCCAAGGCGTTCACAAATAAAACCATTCGGAGTGATTCCTTCCACATATCCGTGCCATACATCATGCAGCAATTCGGCATAACGGAACTTTCCTGTTTCACGAAACAGACGGAATAAGGCATCAGCCGAAGAGGTACAAAAGCCCGGTGCACTATGCTTGTTCTGAGTACTAGCCCACACGGCACCGGTCAGACGGCCATCCACCTGAGCCAATTCCGTATTCTTCGGCAAAACATAATCGAAAGAAATAGACCAGGTTGAACACAGATTGGCTGCATCTTGTGCCCTCTTCAACCAAACAGGTTTCCGAGTCAGTTCGTACAACAAATTGCAAGAGGTCAGAAAAGCAATAGACGTTTCCGAGTCCGCATTCTGAAGAATATCTCCACAACCTCCGGAAGTAAAACCGACTAAAGAGAATCTTTTATAATAAGCGTCTCCTATTTGTTCAGCAACCTCCAGATAATCTTGTCTACCATAATATTCCGAAGCCAGTGCCAACCCGGCAACAGCCATCATGCCACTTGTTGAATTATACACCTCTACATTTCCGGTCTCCACATTTATATAATTACCAAGTTCACCACAGGTATGCCAAGTATTCACAAATGCGTCAGCCAAATGCATGATACTTTTTTCCCATTCCGGATTAATTGCACCAGTTCTGTTCTGGGCTTTCAACAACATGAATTGTTTGACCATCCAATATAGCACATCGGCATTTTTACGTACAAGGGAGACTTCGGGTTTATCTCTCAATCCACCCAACACCTTACCTTCCGAGTTTAACAGGTCATAGAAATAGCCGGCTTTACCTTGCCCTCGTAACCCGAAATCGAATGTGTTCTTCACCTTTTGCAAATGTTCCGGATCGCCCAATGCCAACATCGGATAGGTATTCATCAATCCTCCAATCCAACCAAAAGAGATCCAATCGGCATTTTCCGGACGATAGAACTCCCAGTCATCACATTTCATATAACGCCGATCAATATTAGAAGTCATCAAACGCATCACTTCGCTGGCCGGTTTCAAATTACGGGGATGATTTTCTCCTGTTTGTAATTTGCGCACCTGATGGAAATGATCCAACACAACCGATACATCCGGAGCATCGAAAGCAAACAAGCGAATGCGCACTTTCACTTCTTCCCCTTTCCAGAAAGAAAGCCCCCGGTCATGACTTTCGCTAAAGCCGATAAACTCCAATCTTTTCTCTCGTACTCCGGGAGCACTGACTATCAGCGAAGATACAGAACGATCCGGACTCTCCTCAACAATCAACGCATGATCATAAATCACTCCATTCTGCTCTATACCCTGGTCGGTCAACAAAACATAGCCTTTCTGTTGGGCACGTTCCAGCCAAGCTATTGCCGGAGTGGCAGCATTATTCACAAGTACCTCTAAACGAGACGGCGCACCAAACTCTGGCGACAACTGAGGTATCGGGTTTGAAGTCAATGCCAGATCCGGCCTTCTGTAATCAGTCTCATCCAACCCTGTTGCATACTGACGATTTACAATCCGTTGCCGGTTACCGTTATACACAACAGAAGGTATCATGACATAATTATCGCTACTCCAGTTATAACGGTCGAAAGCAACTGCCACACCTGCCGACTGCAAGGCTCGCTTTGCCTTGAAAGTATACTCATATACATATTGTGTTCCATAGGGAGTAACATGTCCATCCGGATCCCCTTTCAGACTCACTTCCCAATCTGAAGAAGATGAAGTGATTTCCTCACACCGTTCCAATCGTGCTTTATCATATACGCACTCCAACAAACGTATCGAACTTTCCATCGGTCGCTCTTTGGGTAACCAAGAAACAGCATCTGTAGCCACTAATGGGGCGGCCACAAGAAAATTAATAACAAATAAAAACAACTGTTTTTTCATTTAGCCATTCTCCTTTGATTACTTTTTAGCATATAAATCAAACGAACGTCCTTTTTGTCCGGTCTCCATCTGATACAAAGTCCAACCACTGTTATCCGCCTTTTTCTCCAATCGCCAACTCAATGCCGGGTTTTGTAACATCTTACGAATATGTGTCGGGAAAGCATCTGCCCGACGTGCCTCTTCCCAAGTACGAACTACATTAAATATTGCATACTTCTGCGGGCAACTCTCTACATCCTTCTGACCAATCTTAAAGGCATAGGTACAACCATAACCGACCGCCGTAGCCTCAATATGTTCAAAATCTTCCACTGTAGACTCCGCTGTTATCGGGAAGTTTCCTCCAAATGAGGACGGGAAAAAGTTGGCATAAGTCACATCACGCAAATCTTTCCCTTGACTGGTCGTACTTCCCCATACACGCTTCTTCACATCATAAATATTCAAACCGCCTCCCACATTCCAAGTGCTTTGATAATGCCAGGAGCCTTCCGACAAAGTCGCTCCCGTAAAACGGATATCAGGTAAACCATGCACCTTCGCTTGCTCAAACATATTGCGGAAGAAACGTTTCACGCCATAACCGCCAAAACCAGTGTGGAAATAAAACTCCTGTCCGTCATAATCGAACATGCCCAATCCGCTGTTCTTGCAAATATCGGCATAATGGCGTGCCAGTTCATCTTGTAATTCCAGGTTAGGAATCAATCCGGCATATGCTCCCCCTACCGCAGGTTGAAGTTTATCCACAGCATCTCCCTTTACATGAGCAGCAGGTTGAGTGCCCCAATAACCACGTGTCACTTTCATGAGTCGATATGGTTTTTCCTTTGTAACACCCATATAGTGAATCAATTCCTTACCGATCTTAACCATATTCAATTCCGGACTATGTCCTTCCCAACAAGCTACTTCTTCCAAATGAGTAGGATCATCGATATAAATCATCGTATCCGTCTCGTTCAAATTTTCCGTAAGAAAACGACGGTGCAAAATACAGATACTGTCCGATGGTACCGGACTACAATCCTTCGTTCCGGATGCCATTGAGTTAGATATGGAGGTACGCCCCAAAATCAACCCCTCTTTAGCCAACAGGTCGGCATACTCGCGAGTAGACAAATCCTTATCTGTGAAATGATAGCGTTTCTTTTCATGTCCCGGACCGTCAATGAAACCGCCATTTCCCCTATCGGCATGCAAGAAAGGTTGGTCGTACGTATGAATCACTTTCAATCCCATCTGTTTAGCATACGACGCCACACTGTCCATAAGTCCTCCGTATGTACATAGATCCGGCATGAAAGTTGTAGGATCTTTTACCCACTTACCCTGGAAAGTAGGATAAGGCAAGCCCTCATTCAAAACGATATCCTGAATAACTTCCATCAAAGCCGTACTATCCGGGCTACCCCACAAAGCGATAGATGAACCAATGAAATCCACTCCCGGAACATCCTGACGCATCATGTGGTTAGGTTCATTGTTTTGGAAGATAGGATTACCTTCCGGAGAATAGATCATTTTACCTTTCCGGCGATCACGCGAATGATAGCGTATATTAATTCGTCCGTTACAATCAACAAAAGCCGTATTACCATATAGAATACGGAAATACGATTCTTTCCGATTATAAAAAGCCACATCGTTGATTCCGTCGCCTCCCATCGTAAACTGTTGCCCTTCATGCAATGTTAACGGTAATGGATGATTCACCGGATCAGGTGTATGGGCAATATAACCCGAAGGACCTGTTTCGGATGTAAAACGTGATTCTCCGCCAATCGTATTATCGTCCAACGCCAAAGCTCCGATAGCATACCCTACCGCAGCCGAAGTATCACGGGCCACCCCAATCATTTCCCCCAATAAATTGGTAATATTCGTATAATAATTACCCCACTGTATACCATCGATTCCATTACGAGGTTCCAAACTTTCCAACTTCAACTTGAAATATTTTGTCTTCTCATCCAAAGCAACTGTTGCCACAGAGCCGTTCTCGTATTCCAACCGATACTTGCCTCCGCTGTAATGAGCCTTTTGCGGATAATAATACCGTTTCAGGTCTTCGTCATAAAGAGACAACAGGGGCGACGGCTGGTCCGCCGGACTGAAATTACGACTTTCGCGTGTCAAGTTCCACATACCGGTGATATATCCCCGGTTATCTATATCGATACCGAAACGATCTGTTTTGAACGATTGATGCGTACCCGACTCGCAACTACATAACAACAGAGTTGCAGCTACAAAAGATAATGTTTTCTTCATGATATAATTTATATGTTTTATTTACTGTCTATATAAGAATACACTTCTTGTACCAAAAACATTTAGATAAACTAGTTGAAAAATTCCTTTTTAGAAACAGAGAGGTACAAAATTACAGGTTTCGGCTTTCCCTTATAATAGCAAATAATTACCTTTTCCGTGGATTATTATTGCAAACATCTGATTATCGGCAAGAAAACCTACAGCTTCTACCAGTTTATATCCGTCACCATTGTCATTAAACAGAATATCACTTTCTCCTTTCATCTTTTTGTCGCCGGGCGCATCGGCATAGAAGACTGGGTGACCAACAGCAACTAATTCGCCTTTTCCTGCCAACGATGTTAATTTCTTGGGTGCCACAGCGTAAGTAACATTTCTTAACTTTCCAAAATTGTAATGTACGATAGGTCTCACTTTTGCCAGCAGAGACAAAGCCATCAACGCCGCCACCATCGTCATCCTTTTCAAATTCATAGACTTTTATATTTTTCAGATTAGACTTAAATCAAGTATTACTATTCGTATATTAAATACACTTCTTACACCTAAAACATTTAAACAAATGTGTTAAAAGAAACAATACAAGTTTCCCTACTTACCACATAAAAAAAGACCATATTGAAAGATTTTTTTACACGCTTTCATTATGGTCTTTTCATTTAGGGATCAATACTTTTTTATTAATCTAATGGATTCCAACTACTCCAAGGAGCTTCATACTTAAACGTGAATGAAGATAAATTGAAAGAACCTGCATGTTGATAGAATTTGATAGTATGTTTACCTTTCGTCAAATGCAGAATAATATCTCCATCAAAATCAAAATAATCGCCCCAACTTCCATGATTCGGAGCTGTCAACACATCTGTTTGCTTTTCACCATCCACCGTAAAATCAAATTTAGCACTACCGTTTGTTGCTATATTAACAATCACTCTATATAAGGCCGTCTCTTCTACTTCAACAGTATAATTCAGCCATTCTCCAGTCGCATTATATTCAACTTTTTTGTCAGGAGATACAGCAACCGATTCTCCAGAACGATAATCTCCTCCTGATTCATTCGCTGAAGTTGAATCATGATAACCAACACCTTCTCCTCCTTTATCAAAATCAACAGCCAACAAAATACAAGGAGTTGTTGTAGAAATAATATGAGGACCGTTGAATGGTTCTCCGAACAAATAAGGCGCAACCATACTTGAATATTTGATAGTTGTTTTCTTACCCATCTCTTCAAACGCTTCCGGCTCCGGTAAATAACATGTCTCATAATAAAGATCAATCCCCGGTTTGAAGTCAGACAAAACAGTCCGGCTTTCTTCTGGCAAAACCGTTACAAATTTCAAAGAACCGTCGGATGCTGTATAACGTAACACAACCTTGGTCGACATACTTGATTCTCCCCAGTCAATAATCATCCAGTTTTCCAAAACTCTATGCCATTTGATTGGACGAGCCATTTGTCCAATCAAATAATTTTCTCCATAAACAGTTCCAACCACTTCTGCCGGAATGGATTTATGCCCTTCCATATCACGTGTATAAACTTGAAAAACAATATCTCCTTCCTCTAGATTTTTATCAATCAAGACAGAATCTCTATGAATACCGATCTTATCTTCCGTATCACGAATTATCGGCAAGATCAAAGAATCCCTTTTGTTATTCCAAGTAATAACCAACTCGGAAATACGAGGATCCGCATTCATTTCCCATGACAACCAAAGCCTGTTGTCTCCTGGGCGTATTTTTAATGAATCAACAGCACCCGTATAAATAGTTTCCCCACGATCGATCCATTCCTGATTAATAGAATTCATATCATCACAGCTCCATAAAATGAAACTATATAATACTATTATACCTAATATCTTTTTCATAATAATCCATTTTAATTATTGTTTAACAGAGTCGTCTCCCCAATATTTGATTTCCGAAATATGTACACCACACCCTCCAGACCAATTCAAATGACTACCAAAACGCAAATAACGTATCGGCTTTATGGCTAGAGGAACAATAAATTCATGTCCATTTCGTGCAACCTCCCGATCTTCATTTGTTATATCAGGACCATCACCGGAAGGTTTTTCCACTTCATAAGTACCCAAATAGACCCAATGTCCATCCGTCTCCCATTCGCCTCCTTTTTTCCAATAGTTCTCGTCCTTTCCCTTTTCATATTCGGTAGCACCCCACAGTTCAAAGATTTTAGGATTGGAATTAATATAAGGAATATTTGTACGCTGCCATACTGTGAAACGACTCAATTTCATAACGGAACCTAAATCCCAGGTAAAGTAAGCGGGAGCTGCACCTTCATAAACGCTATGCCACCCCTGATCGCCAATAATACCATCCCACATTTTCTCAAATCCCCAACCGCCAAGAGCTGTCATATCATCTGCCGGTATATCGATCACACGTGCAAATTTATCTGTTTTGATAGCCACTTCATACATAGGTGTCAATTCGAATGTAACCGTGTCCGATACATTAAAATATTTATCCCGCACATACAATCCGAATTGAGTAGGTATAGATTCAAAACCACGAAAAGAATAAGAACCTTGTTTTGCAGCACTATAAACAGCACCTTTATCCACATAGCCTTCTATTTCTCCATCATAAGCCATCAACGTAAGTACCATTTCGCCACCTGTTTCATTCTCCCAATCCACTTTCAAACCGCCAAAATCAGGTTCATATTTAAAAGAAGATGTTACATTAAACACGGGAGGTGTCAAGGGATTTATCGTAACCATTAACGGATCGGAAGATACTTCGCTATGGTTTACCGTATATAGTTTGACCTCTACCGCATCAGTAGAAGCAAAACCTTCAATCCGTATAAAATTTTTATATACAGACGATTTACTACTCTTCATACTCCCCTTATACAGATATTCGGCACGCACATACGAAATATCTGTTTCCTGTTGAGGCAAAGTATAATAAATAATAGCACCACCGGCAATGTTCTCCACCTTGGGATCAGTTACAGAGGAAGGGACTTCTCCATTTGTCGGAGTCTGTCCTACCGGTTCTTCGCTACATGCAACCAATAAAAATGCTGCTGCTACAAATAATAAATACACTATCTTTTTCATATCATTCCTTTTTTAGCTTATTTACCATCCTGGATTTTGTATCAAATTCGGATTTCTCAAAATGGAATTATTACTAATCGGCCACAGATAATCTTTTACACCATATTTACGCGTGTTATAATAAGTGGCTACATTGTAATACTCCATCGCATCCGTTCCTTTATAATTCCAACCTTGCATAGGACTGTTATTATATTCTTTAACCGCCTCTTTCCAACGGCGCAAATCCCAAAAACGTTGAAACTCACCAGCCAATTCAATCAAACGTTCCTGACGGATAATTTGTCGCATGCCATACTGTGTCTCCGGTTTTGACGGATTAATGGAATATTTCTTCCAAGATTCGACAACACCTTCCAATCCGGCTCGTTCACGAACAAGATCTATCCACTTGTAAACTTCCGCATCCGGCAGATCTTTCACTTCATTCAACACTTCTGAATACATAAGATAAAGATCAGATAGTCTGATCAAAGGATAAGCATAACGCTTTTCAGCATAATTTTGGGCATTAATAGTCGTTTCTCGATTTACCAATTTTTTATTCCAATAGCCCATACAATGATGTTCACCAGCTGACCTAAATCCTGACGCTTCACTCATACGGCCTTTCAAATAATAACTTTTGGTATCATCCGTTATACCAGCACCTTCCCATATTCCTCGATCGAAACCCAAAGAAGCATAGAAACGAGGTTCACGATAAAAATTAAGACTAGCAGTTTCCTCTCCCTCTTTGATATAATAAAAATGGTCATAATATCCATTTTCATCCGCTTGCGCCTTCTTTATCGTATATCGGTTTTCATAATCGAAAGAAGGATCTTCTGTTATAGCCACCCCATGATTAGAGTAAAACAGTTCAGCCATTTTCAAGGTCATGCCATAATTATTACAACCGCATCCCATATTTTCTGGGAGAAAGCGGGGATGCATATCTTTAAGAAAACCGGAACTATGCGTATCTCCCCAAATAATTTCAGGATTCCATTTTTCCGTCACAGCCCCACGTATAGTAAAACTCAAAGCTGTCGTATCCGACATCTGGTACAATCTATTGTATGTAAATAATTTATGTTCTGCCAAATGACATGTATCAATTGCATTTTTTAAAGCCTGAGCGGCACGTTCCCATTTATTTTTGTCCACAGTACCAACGTTCTCTCCAAAAATATTGACACCTCGGTTGTCTACATATCCTTCGAAGTCTTTGTTCCCATTAAACAACGGACTGGCAGCCAAAGTCAATACCTGTGCTTTCAGGGCCAAAGCCATCGGAATCGTCGGACGACCTGCCGAAACAATCATTTGCTGGATACGCATAGGCAAGCCTTGTTTCGCTTCATCAAGCAAATTACAAATATAATCAACTACTTCATCGACCGTATTCCTATACAAACGAACCTCCTCAGGTGTTACCGATACCGACAAATTCTTATCCATAATGGGAATAGGACCATACATACGGAACAGATAATAATGATAATAGGCTTTTAAGAACTTCACTTCTGCAATCCACTGGGTCTTTTCATATTCATCCAAATCAGGAGGAGTATCCACATTTTCCAGAAAAATATTACAATCACGGATAGCTTTCCAAAGATTTTTTTTATCACCATTTGCCACATTATTTCCATCCCAATAATCAAAAAGCGGATTAGAAGAACTCTGCTCACCACGAGCCAACTTATGATAGTTATCTGCTGCTGGATTTGACTCCAACTTCCACCACATCTCATCACTACCAAATATAGCAGGATTTGCCGACTGATCTAAAGGATTAGGCAGATAACTAAAACAAGTAAACAAATAACCTTCTGTACTACTTCGGGTTTCAAACGCTTTTTCTATTGTAGCGATGTTGTCTGGTACAAGATCCAGGTAGTCATTACAAGATATCAAACCTCCCATACAAGACAAAAGCAGCATCCCAATTAATATTCTTTTTTTCATAATCGTCATCATAATTAGAATTGTACATTTAAACCGATATTATAAACTCTTTGCAAAGGATATCCTAGACCATTACCTGCCATTTCCGGATCCCATAAATCAAACTTCGAGAAACAGAACAAATTATTGGCTGAGAAATAAATACGAAAACTTTCCATTCCCAGTTTTCGACTGAACTTAGCTGGCAAAGTATATCCCCCTTCCACTGTTTTCAAACGCAAAAACGAACCATCCCTCATGAACCACGTACTCGTTTGAGTATTATTTTTATTTTCCTGGTCGGAAAACTTAGGCCATAAAGCAAAACTATTTTGATTATCTTCTGTCCAATGGTTATCAGCCCATACCTGAAGCAAAGCATTCGATGTGCCACCTTCTGAGCCAACAAACGGAGCCGCTCCTCCCGCGGTAGGATCAATCCAAAATGAAGAGCGGGCTGAACCTTGGAAGAAACATGAAATGTCAAAATTCTTAAATCCTGTAGAAATACCAAAACCATAGACTATCTCGGGAGAGGTCGGGAAACCAATAGGAGCCTTATCGTTATCATCAATAATTCCATCATCGTTCAAATCCTTATACTTGATATCTCCCGGGCCATAAGGACCGAATGTCTGCTTCGGGGAGTTATTCACTTCATATTGATCAACAAACAAACGTTCAGCAATTAACCCCCATGTTTGTGACAACTTCTGTCCGGCATGAAATCTCCAAGGTGTTGCACTATAATCAGGCTCTTCATATTTTTCAAACCGTCCCGTCGCATATGTGAAATTAGCACGGCCCGAAATCCACCAGTCTTTGTTAATCGATTTATTAGCATCAATGGAGAATTCAAAACCTTTGCCTGATGATTCCCCGACATTAGCTTTAGGTATAGCCTGTAATCCCATGAAAGAGGGAATGAAAGCACGTTCCATCAAAATATTCTCACGCTTTTCCCAAAAATAATCAGCCTGTACCCGAAAGTCTTTGAACAAGTCAAACTCTATACCGATGTCTTGTTTCGTCGCAACTTCCCATTTAATATTCGGATCTGCGTAACGTTTTATTGAAACCCCAGGTCTGTTATATTCAAAATCTGTACCAAAGTTATATCCTTTGCCACCGTCCGACAAGGCAACTTCTGAAAGATAAAAGAAACGGTCGCTTCCATCTCCAATGTTGTCATTACCTACTTTACCCCAAGTATATTTAAATTTCAGGTTATCAATTATCTTTTTCCAACTTTCAGGATAAAATTTTTCTTTTGATATAATGTATCCTGTTCCGATAGCCGGGAAAAAACCAAAACGATTATTTTTGTCAAAACGCTCAGAGCCATTGTATCCGAAATTAAATTCAGCAAAATACCGCTCTCTAAAGCCATAAGTAAAACGACCGGACAACCCCAGATTACGTCCGGGAAGTGCTGCTTGCAACGTAGATGCCGGAGACATATTCTCACGCATTTGATAAACCAACATACCGGAAACATCATGTTCTTCAGCAATTTTCTTAGCATAAGACAATTGAGCCTCTAAATACAAACTACTACTTACCTTTTTATCACCTCCACTATAATCCAGATAGTCTTTTCCTTTATCTTCATTCAAAGGTAACAGGGTAAACTCACCTTCCAAATTCCTGTAACCTGCATAATAATAAGGAACAAACTCCCTTTGAGAATCAAAATAGGAATAACGATTGGTATTCACCATTGCACGCCCTTTTAAACCTTCAATTATGAATTTGAAATCTTGTTCCAATTCAATCTGTGCCGTTACAGTAGCTTCCTTACTCTCTTTAAAACCACGAACCATTTGGGCATACGGGTTCAGGTATAAATTATCCTTTTCATAATTTCCAAACATCACATGCTTAACATATTTGAACTCTTCCGTCTTTTCATAATAAGGATGGAATAAAACAGGACTCGCCTTCAACGCCATATTATACAGCTTCGTACCACCATCCAGCGGACCAGAATAATCATTGAATGAAGCATTCACACGAACGGTTGCTTTCGTCAGTTTTCCAAAATTCATAGTCGTATTGGAGCGGACCTGATAACGATTGATATTAATATTATTATCAAAGTTGTTCATCTTATCCCTTTTAAGAATACCACTATCTTTTGAGTAATTCCCTGCCACATAATATTGTACTTTCTGTCCTCCACCGCTTACACTGATATTGTAACGTTGATTAAATGTATTCTCATTAAACAATGCTTTTCTCCAGTCTACAGCTGGATAAGCCAAAGGATCCATTCCTTTTTCTGTCATTTCAATCTTTTTGGTGGAGAATGGAAGAGCTGCAAAAGGATCACGATTGGCAGTCGCTTCGTTATACATCCGCATATAAGTTACCGGATCTGCTATATCTATACTTTGCGCTGGAGTAGAGATTGTTCCTTCCGCACGAAAATTTACCCTTGTTTTTCCTTCTCGACCTTCTTTTGTCTTTACATAAATAACTCCATTCGCCCCACGAGCACCATAAAGAGCTGTTGCGTTGGCATCTTTCATGATTGAGAAACTTTCAATATCATCTGTATTCAAACGCGCTAAGTCAGAATTTGTCATTTCCACTCCATCAATTAATATTAACGGACTATTTCCATAACCGAAAGTGGTAACACCACGAACAAAAAAATCTGCATCATCCATTCCCGGCTCACCGGAACGTTGATAAGAAATAACACCAGCCACACGCCCGGCTAAAGCCGTTGTCAAGTTACTGCTTGGAATCTTTAATTCAGCAGGTTTTACCGTAGAAACAGAGGCTATGACACTCTCTTTTTTCTGTTTAGCAAAAGCAACAACAGTAACCTCCTCCAACTCATCAATCTTAGACTTCATTGTTACATTTAATGTTTTCTTATTAACTACCGGTATTTCTTGCTCTTGCATACCCAGATAAGAAAAAACTAATACATCAGAACTCTTTACATCAATTGTAAATGAACCATCAATGTCGGTAGTTACCCCACGCGGTGTTCCTTTTACCAATATTGCTACACCGGGTAAAGGTTCACCTACATCATCTTTTACTACACCTGTTACTCTTTTACTATTATTTTGCTGAGTTTTCATAACCGATATGTCAGATACATCATCCTCTTTCACACCAATAAATATCTGACGTTCGTCAATGGCATAAGTATTTCCCGTCTGTTTCAACAACCGATCCAAGATCTTATCAATGGTCTGATCCTGAATTTGAATACTCACTTTCTTTTTAAGGTTAACTGCTTTATCACTATAGAAAAAAACATATTCACTCTTCTTCTCTATTATCTTAAAAACTTCCTCCAACGTATTATTCTTCACATCCAATGATAATAAAGTCGTTTGAGAATAACCATTGGCAGCATTTACAATACATATTCCTACTACGAGAAATAGACTTATTAGCTTCATTTGTCTAATAAATTTACTGAAAACAGCATATTTTATACTGTCTATTTGATTATTTACCATATTTTTGTATTGATTTAAGTTGTTATATGCAAAAATCTCAATTTGAATCTCCACCGGATAATGTAGGGGTATGTTATCCGGTTTTTTGTGTAATATATTCTATTCCGTCATAATACTTATATTTTAATGGTTCATACTAAAAAAATAACACTCATCTCGTTTACGGTACTTAACTGGTATCATTTTCGTCAACCCGTTCAGAACTTTCTCCATATCTTCTTTCAAATCTAACTTTCCAGAACATTTCAAATCATCAAGTCCTGCCTCCCATCGAATTTCTATCCCATAATAATCCGACAAACGCCTTAATATCGTTGACAGACTCTCACTTTTATACCTCAATAAACCATCTTTCCAACAGATGTAATCATAAACATCTACCATCTCTATATTCACCGCACCATCTGCCTTACAAGAAAAACGCTGATTAGGAGTAAGTGCAATTTCCTGCCTAGCTCCCGTTTTCACCTGAACGGAACCTGTGACTAAAACAACATCATTCTCTTCATCCGCTTCATACGATTTTACATTGAATGATGTTCCCAAAACTTTGACCTGTATCCGATCAGTCTTGACAATAAAAGGACATGCTTCATTCCGGCTTACTTCCAAATAAACCTCTCCATCTACATAAATTTCCCGCTTATCTTTTCCAAATGTTACAGGAAAAACAACATGAGAACCTGCATTAATCCACAATTTCGTACCATCAGACAATAACAAGGTCGAATGTTTCCCTCTAGGTACAATCAATTGATTATATTTTACAGCATTACTTTCAATGTACTCTGTCTCTTTTTTATTTTTTTCTTTATTTATGTCCGTATCCTGTTCCTCTTTTTTTACTACTGTACGGGAATTAACCTTCACCTCTCCTTTTTCGTTATATTTAACATCCGTATTACTTTCTTCAAAACTCATTTGCTTATTCTTTGATAAAACAAGACGGATATCGGTACTCTCCTGCATGTCTAATTGTTTCTTCAACAAAGCCATTGGATCAAGATTTTCTTTCGATTGATACTCCCAATAAAGGAAAGTAGAAAATCCTAATAACAAGAAGATACAAACTACAGCAGATATACTGACCATATACAAATAACGAATCTTTTTTTTCAGATTCTTTTTATTTTCTATTTCTATCTTCTCCCAAAGTAAGTCTTTCTCCTTACGGAACAATTTCTCCTTCGGTGATTGTATCGCACGGATAAAAAGTGATGCTTTTTCAAAATCATCAGCCAATACATATCCTTTTTGTATCAAATAAATCCAGAACTCCTCACTTTCAGGAGTCGGATGCAATATTGACGAAATGAAGTTATCATCCGAAAGCAAATCATCTATTGTATAATGAGTATATTTCTTGTCCATTTTCAGATACAAAATAGTTGAAACATTAATAAAAAAGAAAAAACATAATTAGGCTTCAACTCACGAGCCTTTTGAATAGAACGATGAAGAAGATTACGTACGGATTGGTTGTTCATGTGCATCAACTGACCTATTTCGTCATATGACATTTCTTCCACATAACGATAATACAACACCTCATGCTGTCTCGGAGTCAACAACTGAAGTATTTCTTTTATTTTTATTTTATTACATTGATCTGTCTCTGTTTGAATAAACAGAGACTCTACGGAATATTCCGTAGAAAAAACGGGTTCTATAGTCTCTATTTGATAATATTCCACGTTCTTCTTAAACAAGTCAAACAGTTTATATTTTAAGGAAGCAAACAAATAACACTTTACATTTTCTACACTCTTTTGTTTTGAACGATCTTGGTAAAAATCAATAAATATCTCTTGTATACAATCCTTTACAGACTCACGATCAGATGTAAAATGCATGCCATACGCAAATAAGTCATCTATATACAAATTATATAATTGTGCATAAGCTTTGTCGTCTCCATTCAGAAAACGTATCCACAAATTATTTATATCTATTTTATTCTTCATTTTTTATTCTTCATATTAGCATACATAAATCATGTCTTCCTTTTTTAGATTTTGTACTCACTTTTTCCAAACTTTTTCTTACTTTCTATTTTTATTATTTACTTCGTATTCATTAAAAGCCTATTTATTCGTAAACCGAAACCAATTGAAATCGGTATATCCGTCTACTCCATTCGCTTTTGTTGTGAAGTTAAACAAGGCAAAACGATTACCTGTCCAAGGTAAGCCTAATCCCATCTTCAGTTCGCGACCAATCGGTAGATAATTTATCCCATCCAAGCTGTAATAAAAACGAGCAGTAAAATTCTTATACATGACAATCTTACGACCATTCCCCTCCTGCGTTATAGCCACGTATGCATAGGGGAGTTGAAAAACTTATTTCCATCTTTCAAACCAGACAGGTCGATCTCTACAGAGCCTTCCGACGAAGCCCCCTGAACACGTTGCGTCAATGTATTGCGGGAAATAGAGAGATACAAAATTACGAGTTTCGGCTTTCCCATATAATAGCAAATAATTACCTTTTCCGTGGATTATTATTGCAAGTAGTGCTAATGGTACTGATACTACTATGCTAGCCAGACGACATAGTAGTGCTGGCATGATGGCACACCCACCCTATAACGTACGTACCGATAGGGTATAGGCGATCGAATGCTACTTTACAGAGTACAACCAGCCGGGATATAGGGAAAAAACATACGCTTTTCTTCCAACAGATAGGCAGGGAATGGCGAACGGCTGCCTACCCGTTTCCCATACCCTGCCTATCCGTACAAATCTATGTGTTTTTATGAATTTTAGCGTCACCCTTCCCCTTTTGACTCTTACCCTTTAATTCTCTTTGTATAGAGGGGAGACGCCACCTCCTTTTCCGGAGTCACCTCATGCTTCACCAGCAGAAGTGAGGTGACTCCGCTCTTTATATCCGGCCTCACCCATCCGTATTCAACATGACAGTCCATCATTGATAAAACGATGGCTAAACATAATTTCAAACCCATATATGTTCTTATTTTATTATTCATGATCTATCTCAATATCAACCGTCGCCTTTTCCAAACCATCCGCCTCGATAGTCAAGCGAAGCGGTTTATTTCCATCTCGTTTAGCTTTGACTATAGCCAGGAACAAACCGTTAAACGCCGGACGGGACGGTTCCGAAAAGGTGATCAAACAAGTCGGGTCACCATTATCAGTTGCAACAATTTCCCCGTCACCTTCCAAGCTACAGAAGATACGGTTCTCGGCTGTCGGCACATCGTATCCATCTTTATCCACCAACGATACTTTAACAAAGACTAAGTCCTCGCCATCCGCTTTGATCAATGTTTTATCCGGTACGGCTTTCAGACGAACGGGATCACCGGTAGTCCGCACACGAGTTTCCGCCCACTTTTTATGCTGCTTATAAGCAACAGCCTTCAACTCTCCCGACTGATACACCACGCTATCCCAACGGAAACGGTATTCATACGGTTGCTTTTGTTTCTTTCCCAACGACTTGCCATTCAAGAAAAGTTCCACCTCGTCCCCCGAACTATATACAAAAACAGGTGTCACTTTACCTACCCGATCGGGAAAATTCCAATGTGGAAGGATATGTACCATCGGCGTATCTGGCATCCAACGCGCCTTATATAGGTAATAACGGTCTTTCGGGAAACCAGCCAAATCGACAATACCGAAATAACTGCTCCGCGACGTAGGGCGGTTACGTTCTATCTTATTCAATTCTTCACGCTGCTTAGCCAGTTCTTCTTCTGTCATGGCAGCCGAGTGATTCAACAAGACACTGGCATCACTATTAAATGGAGTCGGTTCGCCCAAATAATCAAAACCGGTCCATACGAATTCACCACAAATGGCCGGATATTTATCCAATGCAGCAAACTCCCAATCAGGTAGTCCTCCCCATCCGGGTTGCGTCAAATCATAAGATGAAACATGGAGTTGGCGTGGAAAATATTCGCCCCTGGAACTCATTGTCGAACTGGATTCACTCGAATAACCCGACAAATGCTCATGTCCTTTCTTATTCAAAAACTCTCCATAAAAATCTGGTCCTCCATATACGCCTGCCGCATAATTCATACCATGGACATCCACCTGCAATTCCGTTCCATTCACGGCAGACTTACTCGGATAAGAAGCTCCGAACGTAGCCGGACGGGTCGTATCGAAACGATGAACCACTTCTGTCAAATGACGGACAATGCCCAGTTCCGGATTATATTGTTCAGGTAACTCATTTCCCGTACTCCACAGGATAACCGATGGATGGTTTCGGTCCCTGCAAATCAGCATTTCTATATCTTTTTCATGCCATTTTTCGTATAAAGAGCTATAGTCATACTCTTTCTTTCCTATTGTCCAACTATCGAACAATTCGTCCATAACCAGAAACCCCATCTTATCCGCCAACTCCAGCAATTCCGGTGCCGGAGGATTATGAGAGGTACGTATTGCATTACAACCAAAACTCTTCAGTATGCGCAATTGTCGCTCCATGGCAACCTTATTCACTGCTGCCCCCAAAGCCCCCAAGTCGTGATGGTTACATGTCCCGTTTATCTGCACGCGCTTGCCGTTTAACAGAAAGCCGTTATCATGCGTGAACTGAATAGTCCGGAAACCAAATGGTGCATCATACACATCCACCAGTTTGTTTTTATTATAAACCGACACACGGGCCAAATAGCGGTTAGTATTCTCCAGACTCCATCGTTTAGGAGAGTTCACAAGCAAAGAGACCGTATCACCAATCAATTGGTTTGGTTTCAACAGTAATTGTTTCTTTACGACTGCGACTTTCGCGCCCGGTACATCATCCTTATCCAGTTCATAAATATCAACCACGTACTGTCCGTCTACCGCTTCCGATAAATTATTCTGTATTTCGACATGGACCAAGGCATTGGCCTGCTCGTCTGTGATTTCAGGTGTTGTCACAAAAACACCCCACTGCCCCACATGTACAGGATTCGTTTTCACCAACCGTACATGCCGATAAATACCGGCACCGGGATACCAACGGGAACCGAACTTTTCGGTATTCAGCCGGACAGCTACCACATTCTTTTTATCATACAAAAGATACGGAGTCAAATCGACCCGAAAAGAGCTGTATCCGAAAGCCCATTCGCCCACTTTATTCCCATTAAGCCACACTTCGGCATTCGCCATCGCACCATCGAAATCCAGATAAAACCGTTTCTTTTTATCCTTCGAGGATACTTCAAAGTATTTACGATACCAACCGATCCCCTTCCAAGGCAATTTTCCGGTATATCCATCCAAGTCAATACGGAAAGGTCCCTCGATCCCCCAATCATGAGGAACATCCAGTCTCCTCCAATCCCAATCGTTATACGAATATGACTGTAAAGAATCCGGTTCCTCCACACGCGAACCATCCGCCTGCAAACCAAACCGGGCAAACCGCCAGTCTCTATCAAAATTCAATTCGGAGCGCTGGCCCCAAGCCAACAATCCGAACATGTTTATACATGCTATGATTAAATAAGACTTTCTCATATTTATTGATATCTGTTTTTAAGGGACAAAACAAAAAACGTTTCCATCCGCCTTCAAATCGAAAGAATGTCCTTTCTGGCCATTCTCCATTTGATACAACGTCCAACCGCTACTATCCGCCTTCTTTTCCAAACGCCAACTCAAGGCCGGATTTTGCAGCATCTTGCGGATATAAGTCGGGAAAGCATTCGCCCGGCGGGCTTCCTCCCATGTACGGATCACGTTGAAGATGGCATATTTCTGGGGACAACTTTCCACATCATCCTGGCCGATTTTCAAGAAATAGGTAGTTCCATGTCCTATGGCTGTGGCCTCTATATGTTCATATTGTTCAACAGTCGATGCTGCCGTAATAGGGAAATTAACACCAAAGCTGGACGGGAAATAGTTCGCATACGTCACATCGCGCAAATCCTTTCCCTGGCTGGTCGTGCTTCCCCAGACACGTAAATCGGCATCATAGATATTCTTACCACCACCTACATTCCATACGCTTTGATAATGCCAGGAGCCTTCGCTCAAGCCCGCTCCGGTAAATCGGATATCGGCCGGCAAATTCAACTTCTTTGCTTGGTCGAACATCGTCCGATAGAACCTTTTAACCGAATAACCACCCATCCCGTTAAAGAACAGGAACTCCTGACCGTCGAAATCATAAAGCCCCAATCCTGACCGCCCGGCAACATCCGCATAATAACGTGCAAATTCATCCTGTAACTCCAAATTCGGGATAAGTCCCTGGTATCCCCAGCAAGTAGTCGCTTGCAACTTGTCAACCGCTTCCCCCTTACCATGGACTGCCGGTATCGTTCCCCAATAACCTCGTGCCACGTTCAACAACCGATAAGGCTTTTCTGCCGACACACCGGTAAAATGAATCAATTCCTTCCCTATCTTTACGAAGTTAAGCGGACAAAACTGGTCCGAAGCAATCAACTCGTTCAGGTAATCCGGAGCATCCACATAAATCAAAGTATCACTCTCCGATATATCTTCACTCAAATAATGCCGGTGCAAGACACACACGCTGTCTGACGGGAACGGACTGCAATCTTTCGTGCCGGGAGCCAAAGAGGTTGTGATATTGGTACGCCCCAAAATCAAACCATCCTTAGCCAGTAGGTCGGCATACTCACGATGCGACAAATTATTACCATCCGAAAAACGATACGTCTTACGTGACTGATCCTTTCCATCCAGATAACCCTCATTTGCCCGGTCAGGAACCAAGAAACCCTGGTCATAAGCATTGATCACCTTCAATCCCATTTGCTTGGCATACGAAGCGATACTATCGTACCGGTTCCCGTATGTCTGCAAGTCGGGCATGAAAGAGGTCGGATCTTTCACCCATTTCCCGTTGAAAGTGGGATGAGGCAACCCTTCTTCCAAGACAATCGTCTGGATGACATCCATCAACGCCGTACTATCAGGGCTTCCCCACAAAGCGATAGAAGAACCGATATAATCGACACCGGGCACCGCTTGCCGCTGTTGGTGGTAACGGAATTTTTCACTCACAAGCGCAACCCCTTCCGGTGTGTAAATCGTATTTTCCCTGCGGCGATCGCGCGAATGGTAACGGATATTGATGCGCCCGTTATTATCCACCCCCGCCGTGCTGCCATACAACGAACGATAAAACGGCTCTTTCCGGTTATAAAAAGCCACATCGCTGAACCCGTCGCCTCCTACGGAAAAACTCTCTCCCTCATGGAGATTCAAAGGTAGCGGATATTTTTCCGGGTCAGGCGTATGGACAATATAGCCTCCTGCGCCTGTCTCTGACGTATAACGCGACTCCCCGCCGATCGTATTGTCGTCCAACGCCAACGCACCAATAGCATAGCAGACAGCAGCCGAAGTATCACGCGCCACCCCGATCATGTCTCCCAAAATGTTATTGATATTGGTATAATAATTTCCCCACTGCACACCATCGATACCCTCGCGCGGCGTTAAATCCTCCAAGGTCAGTTTGAAATATTTATCCTTTTCGTCCAACCGCACAGTCGCCACCGAACCGTTTTCATATTCCAGCTTGTATCTGCTTCTCGCATAACGGGCTTTCTGCGGATAATAATAACGTTTCAAACCGCTGTCATAAAGTGCCAACAAAGGCGACGGCTGATCGGCCGGACTGAAATTGCGACTCTCGCGCGTCAGGTTATACATGCCTGTGATATAACCGTGCGAATCGACATCGATACCGAAATAATCGGTTTGAAAGGATTGAGACGTATTCGAACTGCAGCCGGATAACAGAACAGTTACCGCTGCCAATGATAATAATTTCTTTTTCATCGTATAATTGTAGATTATTAAACAAAAATACAGGTTGGCTATTTGCCAAAACATAGCAAAAAACTGCCTTTTCAGTGGATTATTAGTGCTTTTAACCACCTTAACATCCTCCTCAAAAACAAAGTAAGCTCCGATACCGAAGCATAACTCGCCACGATACCGGAGCTTATCACATCCAAGCCTATTCTATCTCAGGCCTGTCATTCCCCCCGTTGTCCGGACGCGCACCGACATACAACGTCACCGGATAGTCAATCAGGCGCGCCTGTTTCAAACGTGTGAGAGAGTATATAAATTTAAATATTAAAAGTGTTTTGCTTATAAGGTATGAAAAAGCATGCAGACAAATCTTTACAGAAAATATCTGCATGCTTTAGTCAATCAATTCAAATCAAACTTATTTCAACGGGTCGAAAGTACCGCCCCATTCGTTATTTTGTTCCAGTTTGGAATTGCGGTCCAGATCATTCTTCTTGATCGGATAGAACCAATGGTTATTATCCAGATTAAAACGATACAGAGCCTTGTCACCATCCACGCATTCGATATAATCGAAACGGAAAAGTTTATTGACTTCCGGATCGAACATGTCTTTTGTCCAATCGAAATTACCATTTTTCACCACACTGTAATCGTTGATAACCAACCAAAGAGACGAACGGTATTTGATTTCGTTCAGGATGTCGAAACGTTTCCAGCGACGCAAGTCGTTCCAGCGTTTACCCTCGTAAGCGAATTCGATGTAACGTTCGGTCATATATGCTTCGCGAATATCACCCTGTGAAGTAGCTGTAATACCATAGTTACCTGTTGTGTTTTCTATACCGGCACGTTTCCTGACATCATATAGCACCTGCAATGCTTCACTGCTCTTACCAACTTCATTTGCACACTCACCATAGTTCATCAACACCTCTGTGAAACGAATTTCAACCCAATCAACCTGAGCTTCATATACTTTACTGGCATTAATGTTATAGTCAAGACCTTTGCGTTGATAGAAGTTCGAACTGGCTCCGGCTGCTTTTCCGAACTCATCCATGGTAAGGTGAGCATAAGCTCCATCGCTCAGGATATGCCAACCATTCCAATATTTATTGTCACCGATAAGTACGTCGTTGCAGGGATACTCCGTACCCGGACAAAATATCGTGGCATGGAAACGTGGATCACGGTTGTTATAGAACTCGTTTACGAATTCATGGTTATAATCCATATCATTGGCTAAACGGTTTACATCCAGCTCCAGCGGTGTTCCATCCGCTTTCGGAAAAGCCAACAGCAATGGCAAGATAGCCTCGTTTTGATCAGCCATATCCTTTGTCAAAGGAAGCGGTCGGATATTCTTCTGATCCAGATAATGGTCCGGACCGAAAAATTGGTTCACCATGATAACCTCGCAGTTTTGTTCGTCATACCAAATATCTGCATATTTACCTTGATACAGTCCTTTACCTACGCCCTGCAAGAAATCGACTGCGGCTTTGTTAGCCTCATAGGCCTGCTGCCAACGAGTCTGATCGTGGTTCGGATTAAATAGCGGACTGGCGTATGCCAACAGAACACGTCCTTTGAAAGCCATAGCACATCCTTTATCAATCCGGGCATAATCGCTATCTCCCCATACATCCGGAAGCAAAGAAATAGCCTCATCCAAGTCTTTCACGATCTGTGCCATGCATTCACTTGTTGAATTACGGGGCACCAACAATGAATTGATATCAGATACATCCTGCCCCTCCAAGATCAAAGGGACACCACCCAATGTGAACACCTTTCCCCAATAATCCCACGCACGCCAAAACAAGGCTTGTCCGCGCATTCGGTCTTTCTCTACCTGAGTCAAAACAGAAAGTTCAACCGTTTCCAGATTCGTTAGAAAGAAATTAATCCTTTCTATAAATCGATAATCCAAACCTTGCCCACTAATATCTACGGAATATTCTCCACGTACATACTGGTTCATTTCTGTCGGTCCATTCATACCCTCATCCGTATTGTTGGCAGCAATAGGCCAACCGGGCATCATGTTTCCATAAATGTTAGACAGGAACGCATTGATCATTTCAGAATTTTTCCATACTCCGTCCGGTGTGATGGAATTTGTATTTTCGTAATCCAGACTGCATCCATACATAAGAAAAGCACAAAGCAGACCTGCTAATAATTTGAATCGTTTCATTGTTTACTTCAGATTTAAAATTTCACATCAATACCAAAATTGAATGACCGCATAATCGGATAGGCATTGCCATGTTCCAGTTCAGGATCATAATATTTGAAGCTACTTAATACAAAAAGGTTAGACCCAGTCACGAAAAGCCGTACATTGTCAAATAGTTTATTGTATAACTGTCCCTTCGGCAGGTCATAGCTCAATGTGAGATATTTCAAACGCATGAAATTAGTCTTCTTCAACCAGAACTGACAGTCATCGTCCTTATATGATCTCGGAGCATTTGCACTCATCTGTTTCGGAAGCATGGCATTCGGGTTTTCAGGAGTCCAACTGTTGTCATACCATTCAGCCCATACACGGTTCCATTCCACATTGCCCGCCAAATCACGGAAGGAACGGTCTCTGCCCAACTCACCGGAGAACATCATGTCCAAACTGAGTCCTTTCCAACTACCACCCAAATTCAAGCCATATTGTACCGGGAAGTTCTTATCACGCAACACTACACGGTCCCAGCTATCGACAACGCCATCGGGTGTGCCATCCGGACCTGAATGGTCTTTATAAACAAGCATACCTAATTCCGGCTTCATACCTTTAAATGAATAATTCGGATGTTCCGCATTGAAAGCGTCCAACTCTTCTTGTGTACGGATAATGCGATCGAAATCATACGCAACCCAACGACTTGTAGATGTGCCGATAGGAATATCGATCCATTGAGCGTTTTCAGCGTAGTCTTTATATTTGATTTCGTTCCATCCATAAGACAGAGTCAAATTACCATAGTAGTTGAAATCGTGGCTTGTTCCCTTATACCCCAATTGCAAGTCGATACCTTGCGCGTTCATCTTACCGTAGTTTTCGGCAGGCATGTCACGGCTAAAAGTAGTAGGCAATGTTGCCTGACGATTATCCAAGATATCGTATGATTTACGGAACCAATAATCTGCGCTCAAATTCCAATGATCCAGGAAGGTCATATCCAAACCGACGTTATAGTTCAATGCCTTTTCCCATGTCAGGTTCGGATTGACTACATTACCGTAATTCAAACCGACATGTTTAGAAGGATTCTTGCCGAAATAAGCCGGTAAGACATTATTGTTATCATTGAGCTTGACAGCCGTATAAGATTCTTGCCATTGCCATCCACCGACAGAGTCATCACCGGTCAGACCGATAGAACCACGAAGCTTCATGAACTGAATCCATTTCTTGTTGAAGAAGTTTTCTTCAGACAGTACCCAGCCGGCAGAACCTGCCGGGAAGAACCCCCAACGTTGAGAAGGAGCAAAGTTCATGGAACCGTCTTCACGGAAAGAGAAACCTAACAAATATTTATTTGCATATGAGTAACTGAACTGTCCTACATAAGACATACGTCCATTTTTAGAAGAGGGATCTCCCCCACCGGAGGTGAACTCTCGCGAGCTACCTGCCGCCCAAAACTGGTCGGTCATATAAGTCGGGAAAGTTTCCCTGAGACCATAAACGCTGTCATTGAACCCTTCGGACCACTCTGTCAATAATACCGCAGCCACATTATGCACATCGTTGAACGTATTGGCATAATTCAAATAGAAGTTCAACTGTTGAGTATCTCCCCATTTGGAATCCTTGCGCAAATAACCCCTGCCATATTGGCTGGACCGCTTAACCCCGACAATATCTTCATCTCGTGTAGACATGATACGTCCGTTGGCACCACTATGTTTGGTGATATACATATCATAGTTGGTATAATACCCGTTCACCGTATTGTGCGTCCAAGTCCTGTTGTATTGAACACTGGCACTCAATCCCTTCAAGAAAGGTATTTTATATGTTCCCTTTACGGTAAATGTCGGATTCAGGCGCTTATCATAACGATATCCGTCATAACCCAATACACGGGCACCCACATTGCCGATCCAACCGTAATCAACCAATTTTCCGCTATCGGTAAATACCGGCTGCTCCGGTTGCCAAATACGCAATTTACCATACGTATCGTATGCCCAATCCGTACCGTCACTGGCAATACGACCGATCTTGTCATTGGTTAATGAAAATCCGGTATACAATTCAAAATCGTCAGTCACTTTAGCCGTCACATTCATACGGATATTATATTTATCGTATGTAAGCGGAGACAAGAATCCTTGCTGTTTCATGCAGGAAGCAGCTCCAAAGTAATGAATCCGGTCATTACCACCCGAGATATTCAAATTATGCGTTTGCGTAGTCGGATTCTGATATACTTCATCCAACTGGTTATATCCGTATCCGCCATTAATAGAAGCGATATGGTCGATCTCTTCCTGTGTCCATTTACTGGTAGATTCAGGATTAACACGGTTATATATCTCGGCCGTTTGCACACCATCCGTCAGATCATAACCTTTCGTACGTGTATCGACAGAGAAACCATACGAATAATTGATAGTCGGCTTGCCAATCTTACCTTTCTTGGTCGTTACGATAACAACACCACCGGACGAACGTGATCCATAAATAGCTGCCGAAGCCGCATCTTTCAATACAGAAATATCTTCAATTTCATTTGCGCTCATCGCATTGAAAGACGTAGCATCTCTAACGACACCATCAATGACATAAGTTACCGGCTGCGGATTGTATTTTTCCTCTTTCCAGGAAGAGATGGTACGGATTTGTAATTTCGGATTTGTTCCCGGAAGCCCGTTTTTAGAAGAGATATTGACACCCGCCATTTTTCCTGCCAATAAATTTGCAGCCGAGGCTGTCGGAATAGTCGTCAGGTTTTCTTCCATCTTCATGTTTGACACAGCTCCTGTTAATGACGTTTTTTTCTGTGTCAGATAACCGACCACAACAACCTCATCCAGCAGTTCCGTATCATCCATCAGGACAATATTCAGGTTCATTTTTCCCTTTGTTGGTATCTCCTGAGACTTATACCCGATAAAGGAGATCTCCAATGCTGCATTATCTGCGACATTCAAAGTAAATTTACCATCCATATCCGTAATGGTTCCATTCGTCTTGTCACCTTTATCTATGACATTGGCCCCGATTACCGGTTCATTGTTTTTATCGATAACGACTCCTTTTACGATACGTTTCTGCTGGTTAACAGACTGGACTACGGTTACATCAGGTTTGTAAATGGAGATTGTCTTTCCTTCAACATCATATCGCACGTCCATCCCTTTAAAAACAGAGGCTAATACCTGTTCGATCGTTTTATTGTCTGCATTTACCGAAACCTTCTTCTTCACATTTATGTCGTTATTACGCACCAAAATGGAATAACCGGTCTGTTCTTCTATATCGTCAAGCACTCTGCTTATGGGAGCATTTTGACGATTTATAGTAATTTTTAGATCTTGCATTATAGTATTGGCATACACAGATGAGGTTATTGCGCTCAATACTATAAATGAACTTAATTGTTTTATCAAAGAATAATTTCTTTTCATATCTTTGTAAGAAATTTGTTAGTTAACAACTAATTGAATTAAAATCTTTTGTGAATCGGAGAGAAGTGCCAACCATCTCCGATTCCTTTTTTATCCACTCTCTATCATAATAATACTTTTTAGGTTAAACATAAAAACTAATCATTCTCTTTATCTATCTTTCACTGAAATAACACCACCGCTTACTTCGAACCGATATTTCTTATCCACATCAATAAAATTAAACACTTCCTGAAGCGACATTTCCAGATTGATACTTCCTGAAAAGTATTCCTTTTCGACCTTATCACTTTCTACATGAATCTTTACATTATATTTCCGTTCTATGTCTTTCAATATTTCGGCAAACGAAGTATTCACAAAACTCAGCCTTCCGGTTGTCCACAACGCTGACTTATAGGATTCAGTGCTTTCGCTGTACAATTGTCCTGTTCCACGATTATAAATAGCTTTTTCATCAGGCTTTAAACGGACATATTTATTATTGACAGAAACATCTACCCCTCCGTTAATCAGGGAAACTTCGGCTGAAAGGTCTTCGGGATATGACCGGACATTAAAAACAGTACCCGTCACTTTGACCTTCATATCTCCGGCATGTACCTGGAATACTTTTTCTTTGTTCTTGGCCACCTCAAAATATCCCTCCCCTACCAGATAAACATTACGCTCTTTCTTTCCATAAGATAATGGATATTTCAGAATAGAACCGGAATTAAGGACTGCTGTCGAGCCATCCGGCAAAAGAATCTTTGTCTGTGAACCCAGTGGTACCGTTGTCTCGTTATACAGCATATCTCCAGAATTATCCAGTTCTTCATATGTAAATATGGAACCTAAAGAAACTGTTACCATTAATAAGATAACCGCAGCTACATTCCGGGCATAGATTACCCATTTACGTCCGATTGTCATACCGGATGATACATGTAACTTCTCTTTCAAATTTGTATATTCAGAATCTTTTCGAGCCTCAAAAGCAGGGACATGAAGAAGGGCATACAACTTGACCATCTCTTCGTATTGCTTTCTATACAAATCAGACTCTTCCACCAATGAAAACAAAACACCTTTATTTTCATCGGTTATTGAACCCGATACGTATTCGTTCATTAAATTCTCAAATAATATATCTTTATCTTGCATATGACTTTTTTCTAACCGTTCTTATATTAATACACATCCCGGTCGGAAATAATTTAGATGAAATCAAATTATTTTCAAAAAAAGTCCAAAAAGATCCGTTTTAGTGGTTCAATTCATTAGAAGCTTTACTGAAAGCGTACCTAATCATTTATTCGTTTGATATATATCAAACGAATAAAGCACATATATGTTCCTTTCATTCGATATATATGCTTTATTCATTCAATATTAATAATACAAATATTTGCACGGCTTGTCCTGTCCTGAAATAAGTAGACAAAAAACCAAAGTAAACTTATGTCAGGAGAACTTGTTTTTATCCTGAACCCGAGTTTCAAATATGTTATTCTATATATTCTATTTTTCTTTTAATAGGATATCTCCCATACTTATTGATTGTATCTATCAGACATCGCACATTTTCCGTAGGGATCAGATCGTGAATACTATGATCTGTCGCAATTATATATCCTCCATCATCAGCAGCCTCCCTGATACATTCCAAAACTTCTTTACGAACATCATCCGGATTGGAGGAAGCCATCGTTACTTTGTTATTGATATTACCTATAGGCGTCAACCGTCCTTTGTATCTCTCTTTCACTTTTTTCAAATCCATCCCGGCAGCTCTTTCCACCGGATGAAGTCCATCGATGCCACAGTCGACCAGATCGTCGAGGACATCCCAGATTCTTCCATCGTTGTGCATAATAACCGGCACTCCCAATTCTTTAATACCGGCAACCAAACGTTTGAAATAAGGGATGAAGAAAGTACGGAAGTCATCCGGAGAAATCAACAAAGCATTCGTACCACCCCAGTCATCAGATATTTGTACACAATCGACTCCCCCATCCTTTACAGCCAGGCGGATAGCCCCCAATATCCATTCCAACACTGCTTCATTTATTTCATGTACCATTTCCGGATCCGTATACATGGTAATAGCCAATGTCTCGAAATCCATGATATACCAGGATAGCATGGTGAACGGTCCCAAAGTTCCCAACACGACTGCCAGGTCTTCCGTATTAGCAGCCTTCACATCTTTGAAAATTTTGAGACGATAAGGCGTATCGACCGGAGGCAAAGTATACGCTTCCCAATCTTCACGGCATTTTACAGGCGTATCGATTTGTGCGATGATCGGCCAGCCATTTTTCTGATAGGTAACGCCCCATTCATCTTTGTATATCTCATTCGGTTCATGAGGGGTTTCTTCGATACCACAAAAACCGTTTATCGGCGTCCAGATGCCATCAATACCCAGCTTGGCAGCCAGCTTTGCCTGTGTTTTACCATCATACAAAACCGTTGTATATCCCAACAGCTCCTGCATAAGTTTCAAACTGAAAAGATGTTCCATAATAGGAATTCTGTCGGGTACACCACCCGATAATGCTGTCAAAAAACGTTCTCTTGATGTCATATCAATTAGATGTTAACTGGTTTAAAATCTCTACTAACCGCTGAGGCTCTTCTGTATAATAGTCTGCACCTATTTTCTGAGCAAAATCGCTGCTCACAGGTGCTCCGCCTATAAATGTTTTCACTTGAGGAAACTCTGCCTTTATAGCTGTATTGATCGACTCCATATTGACCATTGTGGTTGTCAACAAAGCAGACATTCCGACAAAAGCATCCGGATTTTCTCTGACAGCGTCCACAAACTTTTCTTCGGTAACATCTACCCCCAAGTCGATAATCTCATAACCATTGCCTTCCACCATCATACATACCAGATTTTTACCAATATCATGTAAATCTCCTTTTACCGTACCGATAATCAATTTACCTTTACGTTTGACCGAACCGTCATTAAAATATCTTTTCAGATGTTGCATGCCACCACTCATAGCTTTTGCACTCATCAGGACCTGAGGCACAAACACTTTATTTTCTTTGAACTTCACACCGATATTGTTCATTCCAACGATCAATCCCTTTGTTAAAATATCATTGGGGGAATATCCCTGCTCCAAAGCCTTCTGTGTGAGTTCATCTGCTCCGTCTTCCCCTTTCATTGCCGGAGGATAAGGAGTTTTTGCATTGATCTTACCCACTTCGACACAAAGTGCTATTCTTTCTAATGTGTTTTCCATACTATTCTATTTATTTAGTCAATTGTTCCCTTCTTCTTATCTCTTTTACGGCATCTACCATTGCATAGAACCCCTCTATCTGCATGTAATCAGGTATTGAATTACCGGATCCCAGACCGTATCCGTTCGCTTTTTTACGGAACCGGGTACCTTCCTCCAAAACCTTGTTAAAGACCTGGTCATACGGATTCAGGATCAGATAGTTCATATCGAATCCTCCGAACAGGCCGATTTTATCCGAATAGTTATCGATCCATTCATCAAAAAGACATATCTGGTCTTCATTCGAATGTTTGGCATCTATCCCGTTCTGAAGAATATCAGGCATGATCTCTTTGATATTCCCACAGCAATGCAGTAAGAACTTCTTATTCTTATTATGTACGATATCGATCACTTTTTTATGCAGCGGTAAAATAAACTGACGGATCGTATCCGGTTCGAGCATAGTTGCCATACGATGCCCCAAATCATCTCCCATGCGATAGAAGACAAAAAGATCGTCGTACTCCTCCAACATCTTAGTCCACAATGTTTCGTAGAGTTCACCGATTTTCCGGAAGATGTCGGCAAAAAGTTCCGGGTCGAGATACTGCATGACACAAAGGCTTTCATAACCCACCAGATCCTGAGCTGTTTCAAAAATGCCGTATCCGCAACCTCCATAGGCTTTCATCCCGGCAGGCATCACTCTCCGGATAGACTCCAACCGAGGCCTGTATGTTTCCCAGAAAATACGGGGAATATCGTCAAACGGATATCTGTCAAAATCTTCGCGGGTTTGAATAGGACCGAGCATCCCCCCTAATATGGCCCCATGACTGGGAAGGATTTCGCAAATCGCAGCTTCATAACTGAATGCATCATAGGTATTTTCTTTCCAGAAAGAAATATATTTACTAAAATACTCATCCAAATCAGAGCAGCTTTTACGGCCATTTAACGACAATTCCTCCCCTATACATTTAGAAACAAAAGGGGCATCGATATTATGCTCATACAAAGGCAAATAATCAGGTTTCTGATTATATAATACCTTTAAAATATTTCTGTAGTCAGGCTCAAACGTATTCATATTTTTTTATTTAATTACATTCCTTATTACCTTTTTAATATGATCGATACAGGCTGATAGGCATGCATCTCGACGGACAGTTCATTATTCTTTATTGGAAACGAATCTCCCAACGGTTCACCGCGCAGATTACAGAATTGAGCAGACCGATATGATTTTCCGGATAATGTAACAGTACATTTGCCTTTTTTACCAGCTTGTTCCCAAAGTCTCAACAAGTCTCCCTCACCATCTGTATTCGGTCCGAAAGCAGTAACTAAAATTCCTTTTTCGGACAATGTAATCCCTTCAGAAAAGAACGGAAGTTCACCTCCATCATCCTCTGTATACGTTGCCATCAGAGGAACACGCGTTTCTTCTGTCGGTGTAATCAGAGAAGTCTCATTACTGTATTTATCGATCGACCACAGATATACTTTGGCGGAAAAACCTCCTTCTATCCATTCTGTAAAATTAGTACCCCACTGATTATTAAACAGATTAACAAAAACATTAGGCCGTTGTGGTATAAACTCTCCGGAGAAACGGAACAGACCGGGACGGTCCAGACTGACAGCCGGGGCATTCGGGGTATTTAAGCCAAACCCCTTCCCTTGATTATCAATAATAGCCATACCGGTATTCAGGAAGAAATAATCATGGTTGGTGTTCTTTACAAAATCAGTGGCCGGATTAACAACACCGCCGGTTCTTCCCAACCGGAATGAAGGATTCGACAGATTAAACGGAAAAGCAAGCCAACCACCTTCCGGTTGGGATTCAGCCGGTTTATTCCGTATCCCCCAACAAATTTCCAGATAAGGGGAGCTATCTTCTAACGTATAGGTTAATGTATAGTCATCACCAGCACCTGTCTGACAGAATGCGGTAGCACTAACTGAATGGGAGGTCTGCAAATATTTGATTTTATTTAATCTGCCCTTTATCATTTCATATTTCAGGTCTGGATTTTCCGGCCGCCCCATCTCCTGATCAGCCCAGCCATGATGTCCGGGCTTCACATAATTCGCATTATAACGGTTGATTTCCTCTTGACCAAATTTCTCGTGGATATACTCTCCGAATCCATATTCATTCTTCCCATCGACCATTTCTTTCTGTTGTTGCTTATCCCAAACAGAAAGTAATGCACCGTTTTCCTTATTTATTTCTATTTTGAAATAGTTGTTTTCCAACACAGCTTTTACTTCATCAATACGGGAACTTCGGGAATCCTCAGATATAGGAGATGTTACCAACGTATAAGTCTTATACCCCAGGGATGGAATATCTTCCGCATGAAAAGACAGGTGATTGTAGTCGTTATATACCGGCAAAATCTTACCCGTCAATTCATCCTTCAAACCATAAACCTGGAAATTTTTTTTATAAACTCCCATATGGAAACTGGCCAAACCCGAACGTTTCCAGGGAAGCGGGTTATAGACAACAACTTTACGTCCTTTAACAGCTACATTCTGAGCCAGTGTCTTCAAATCCTTTCGTAAAGAAGGAATAATATATTGTTCAGCGCGATGCACCCTACTTCCTTTTTCATTCCAGGATGTTTCTATAAAATCATACAACCCTTGCGCCCTGCTGACTGTAAAATCGTCCCCATATTTCCAGAAATCCTGGTGTCCATGACTCATTGCCAGCCCAAAAGTATGTTCATCAAACAATAAAGATTGTTCAATAGCCTTTTCAACATAAGGTTCAACCGGTTCGGGAGTTATGTCCCACTGTTTGAGTAAGGAATTCAACGTTTCCGTATTATAAATGACACGCTGCATAGCCTTATTGATTTTTACTTCTTTAGGCATCGACATATATCCATGAATCCAGGTATCCGGCATATCCCCCTTTACTACAGGCAATGATGGGTTTTCTTTCATCAGGGCATCATAAAAATCTTCCAGCTGACCGATACGTATCCGGGCATTAGGTGCTTTTTCACGAGCTTCTTTCAATACAGCAGCAACATCTTCCGGTGTCGGAGCACCCGTATTTTCATGCGTATGTATCATTGCTAACCATGTCTTATATTTCCAGGTTGCCGGAGGAAGTACACCGGAACCGTAATATTCCGCCCAGTTAAAAGTGAGTAACCTCGAACCATCCGGTCCCTCCCACCAAAACAGGGTTGGTATATCCGGTGATACGGACCCGGGATTACAACCAATATGCAAAATCTTCACACCAGCCTGTGTCAATAATGTAGGAAGTATCCAGGAATGGCTAGGGACATCGGTAAGTTTAGCTCCACGTACCAACGGTTGGTCATATTTTCTATTTATCTGCGAAGAATAGGACATACCACGCACCAATGTTTCAAGATCACTCGATTCAGTCTCAAATGTGAATGGAAGTGCATGCACTTTGAAACGTCCATCCTTTAATGCTTTTTCTATTCCGGATTTATAAGCCTCAGAGGTATTTTCCATAATATATTTCATCGGCCAGCCAAGAAGAGTCCAAACAAATTGGTCTTCTTTAGGTAATTTACCCGTTTCCTCTACTGAACGTAATGTTTCATCCATCATAGAGGTTGTGTATTTCTGTAAAATAGATTCACTCCAGTCAGTATAACCAATATCAAAATGCATTTTGAAAACAATGATTATGTCTTCAACTTCAACCTTTTCGGCTCCTTTGTCTACATCTATAGCCGCAATCTGAGCTTTTAACGAGCTTAATGATAGTATGAAAATCCATACTGAAAGAATAAATTGCCTTCTCATATTTCATGGTATTATGTTTATCTCTTAATCAACTTTACCGGTTAAGTAAACTAAGAAAAAAATATTATTTTGCAAACATATGTGTCTTATCAGAGATAAACAATGACATTTATTCCGATTTTCTTATACTATCTTACGATCGATATGTTTTTAATCACATACAGGCAAAACCAGTTTTACCTTTTCGTCTTCATTATCGGTAGTTTCTAATTTCTCTATTAATACACGTACAGACTCACGACCAATCTCTTTTATAGGAAGATACGCTATATGCATATTAGGAGCCAAAAGTTCAAAACTCGGAGTACTATGCAGACAAGCCAAACCTATTTTACTGACATCTATATTCCGTTTATAAAAATAGCGTAGCCCTTCCATTCCTAAATAATGCGTAGTAAAATAGAATCCATCGACATCCGGGACCGTATCAAAAATAGTATCCAATACACGAATGATATCTAACTCATACTCATTGCGTGACACCTCTCCATATAAATGAGGAGAAATAAAACAATCATGTTCGATCAAAGCGGTCTTATATCCTTCATATCTTAAACTCATGGTAAAAAGAGCCGATGCCGTAGTTATAATGGCTATTTTTTTACGGCCTTCATTTATCAGTTTATTAACCAGATTATAACTACACCCGATATTGTCTATAATAATATAATTAGTATTCAATTCCGGAAAAAAACGGTCAATTAAAACAAACGGATATTTTTCTTGTATTAAATTCTCCAATTCACTTTTGGCATAGTTAGTAGGAGCAATGATTAATCCATCAATATTCTTCGATCGTAACATTTGGATTATATTATTTTCTCTTACCGGATTAGATTCGGAACTGCAAAAAGTAACGGTATATCCCAGTTGTTCTGCCACGAGCTCAACCTCCATAGCTACTTGGGCATAAAAAGTATCTCCTATGAAGGGAACAACCAATCCAATTGTTTTCGTTTTACCCGAACTAAGACTTTTAGCAAGATAATTTGGTCTATATTTTACCTGTTTAGCATAATCTATTATTTTTTTCTGAGTAGCCGAACTTATCTTTTGTTCATCACCACGTCCTGACAATACCCATGAAACTGTTGTTTTTGAGACCTTAAGAGCTTCTGCAATATCTTTAAGAGATTTTCCCATCTGTTTTTAATTTGAACAACTTAACCGATCAACTATGCATGCAAATATATTATTTAATTCGATACTCTACAATAGTGATGAAAGATCCTTTTCCGGGAAGAGGAATAAAAAAGGCTGGAGTAAACAGATTTCAACAGATAAAGAAAAGAAGCAGATGTTTAAGAGTTTGCTTCAAACGATCAGTCGCATTCTTTAACTGAACTCGTACTGTACTAACAGTCAAACCCATATTATCGGCAATTACATCCACAGTTTTGCCGGCATAGAAATACTCTTCAAAAACAATCCTGCACTTTGAAGGTAATTGATTTACCGCTAAACGTATCTCTTCTTCCGTCTGGCGCATTTCTACATATTGTAATGGAACCGGAGTCGATTGGATATAATTTTCCTGAAAAGCCAACATTTGTTCTTTGTGTTCATCCAAAACATTTTGCTGACTCCTTTGTGCCCGAATGTAATTGAGACACCCGTTCTGAACAGAACGTACTAAATAATAATGAATCGGATACGATAAGGTATCCCGCCTATTCCAGATATTAATAAAAACATCATCTACAATTTCTGCACCGGCCTCTTTATCGACCAGGTAACATAAAGCAACGGCATTCAAGTAGCTATAATAAGTACTGAACAATTCAGAAAAAGCCTTTTCCGAACCTTTTCTGATTTGTTCTATTATATCTTCATTTATACGGCTTATATTCATAATACATCTCCTTGTCGCTTTTTCATCTATATTAGTTCATGAAGAACTATG